>Ga0315912_10005902_pt1 | contig 11115 bp, 11 predicted proteins | sample VfabasoilMG_FD_204469 | JGI IMG/M metagenome (GOLD analysis project Ga0315912, IMG submission 204469) | Garden soil microbial communities collected in Santa Monica, California, United States - V. faba soil | ecosystem: Environmental > Terrestrial > Soil > Garden | place: USA: California...
GGCGGCGAGGCCGGCCGCCGCTCCCGGTTCGACGACCAGCCGCAAATGGGCGAAGGCATAGCGCATGGCCGCGCGCACTTCGTCGTCGGTCACCGTGATGCCCGGCACGCCCCGGTCGCGCAGCACGGCGAGGTTGATCTCCCGGGCCACCGGCGCTTGCAGGCAGTCGCAGATCGTCGCCGGGGCATCGTGTGAGACGCGCAAGGGGTGCCCTTGCGCCAGGCTCTGGCCGATCACGTCCCAGCCGACCGGCTCCACCGCAACGACCTCGGCATTGGGGCAGGCGAGGGCGAGGCCCGCGCTCAGCCCGCCGCCACCGCACGGAACGAGAATTCGCGTCGGCGGCCCGCCGGTCCATTCCTGCATCTGCGCGATGATTTCGATGCCGGCGCTGCCCTGGCCCTCGATCGTCCACGGATCGGCGTAGGCGTGGACCAGCGTGGCACCGGTTTCTGCGATGAGGCGCGCGGCGACCTCGTCGCGGTCGCCGCTGGCGCGGTCGTAAAGCACGACCTCGGCGCCGAGCGCGCGGGTCCGCTCGAGCTTAACGGCCGGCGCGTTGCTCGGCATGACGATGGTCGCGACGATCCCGAGCTCGCGCGCGGCCCAGGCCACGCCCTGCGCATGGTTGCCGCTCGACACGCCGACCACGCCGCGCGCCCGTTCCTCGGCGGTAAGGTCGCTCAGCCGGTGCCACGCGCCGCGAATCTTGAACGCGCCGATCGGCTGCAGGCACTCGGCCTTGGCCCAGACCCTGGTCCCGCCGATCTCGAACGGAATCAGCGGAGTAGGGGGCAGCAGCGCGGCGACTTTCTCCGCTGCCCGCAGCACTCCCGCGTGGGTCGGTGCGCGCATCTCGAGAACCTCTGTCATGGGTCGGTCACGTGGCATATTTACTCGGGGGTCTCCACCCTCTATCGGGCGCCGCTTTTCGGGGAACCCGCGCAACGAGCGGCCCGTTGCCCCGACGACCAGACCGGAGGATCCCGCAGTGAACGACGCCCCCACGAGCAACCGCAAGGCCGAGCTGCTGTCGACCGAAGTCGAGCATATCGACATCACCAAGTTCGACGCGCGGCCCCTGATCGACGCGATGGGCAAGATGAGCTTCACCAGCCGCGACCTCGCGCGGGCGACGCGCATCTACAACCAGATGCTGGGCGACCGCGACTGCACGGTGTTCCTGGTCATCGCCGGCTCGACCAGCGCGGCGGGCTGCATGGACCTCTATGCCGAGCTCGTGCGCAACAACATGGTCGACGGCATCGTCGCCACCGGCGCCACCATCGTCGACATGGATTTCTTCGAGGGGCTGGGCCACAAGCACTACCAGGCGCTCGAGATCCCCGACGACGACACGCTCCGCTCGCTCTACATCGACCGCATCTACGACACCTACATCGACGAGGAGGACCTCCAGCACGTCGATCACACGGTGTTCGAGATCGCCGAAACGCTCGAGCCCAAGGCCTATTCGAGCCGCGCCTTCATCCGCGAGATGGGCAAGTACCTGGTCGAGCACGGCAAGAAGGAGAACAGCCTCGTCAAGCTCGCCTACGAGCACGACGTGCCGATCTTCTGCCCCGCGTTCACCGACAGCTCGGCCGGGTTCGGGCTGGTCAAGCACCAGGTCGACGCGATGAAGGCGGGCAAGCCCTACCTGACGATCGATTCGATCGCCGACTTCCGCGAGCTGACCGAGATCAAGATCGCGGCAGGCACCACGGGCCTGCTGATGGTCGGCGGCGGCGTGCCGAAGAACTTCATCCAGGACACCGTGGTCTGCGCCGAGATCCTCGGCCACGAGGACGTCGAGGTGCACAAGTACGCCGTCCAGATCACCGTCGCCGACGTGCGCGACGGCGCCTGCTCGTCCTCGACGCTGCAGGAGGCCGCGAGCTGGGGCAAGGTCAACACCGGCATCGAGCAGATGGTCTTTGCCGAGGCCGCCTCGGTCATGCCGCTGCTGGCCTCCGACGCCTGGCATCGCGGCGTGTGGAAGGACCGCGAGAAGCGCCGCTGGGCCAAGCTGTTCGCCTGATCTGATGCGGCTGGACTGTGCTCCCCCGTTCGTGAGAGGTTCGCGAACGGCTCGGGGAGATCGTCATGCTTTGGTTGGTCGCGTTGCTCGCCGCCGCGCAACAGACGGGCGAGGCGGATCGTGCGGTTGGGCGAATGGTCGCGCTCTACGATGAGGTCTGCCTCCAGGCGTTTCCCGACGATGCCGCGGTCGATGCGGTGATGGAAGCCCAGGGAGCGAGGGCGCTGACCCCTGAGGAGGTGCGCGTGACCTTTCGCAACGATCCCGGCCGCGGATGGCTGCTCGACGACGGGGATCGCAACATCCAGATCATGCTGGAGCTGCCGCCCTATCATGCCTGCTCCGTCCGGCGGACCACCGATGGCGGGTTCGGCGACCTGACCGCCTACGAAGCCGTCACCGCTCGTTACAAGGCGACCCATCCGGGCTTTGCGACGGTCGACGATCAGGCGATGGACCGCGAAGGCATCCGCATTCGCATGTCTGGCGAGCTACGCGAGCTGCCGGACGGGCGGACCGAAACGCTCTACCTGTTCGATCAGACGCATGCGGATCGTCCGGGAGTCGACATCCGGTTCGTTCACCAGATCGTCGCAGCGGACGCGCGCTAGCGATCGCCCTACCGCGCAGGTTCGTTAAGCGCCTCGCACAAGCCGACCAGGGTCATGAACTGGTCGACGCAGCGGGTGACGCGCGCGCGGTCCTCGCTCGCGTCGAGCGAGCCGCTCTCGAACATGTTGTCGCTCTCGATGCAGATCACCAGCTCGCCGCCGCTGAACAAGGTGCGCACGTCCTTGCCGTTGAAGGCTTGCTCGACCTCCAGCACCCGCTCGACGTATCTTGGGTGGACGAGATAGCGGGCCTCCACCTGGTCGTTCGACCAGACCGAGAACTTGTCGGAGAACTCCGGGTTGACCATGTCGACGTAGCCGAGCTCCTGCCCGTCGAGCTTGACCTCGTCCTTGGCGCCGCCGAACCACCCGGTGTGCTTGTTCGCGCGTTCGACCTTGGTCGTGCCGTGGAACTGTCGGTCGAAGGTGATCGTCAGGATCGCGCCGCGGAAGACGGTCACGTAGCGCCGGTTCTTGCCGCTGCCGCGCTCCTCCTCGAGATGCGCTTCGTGCAGGGTGAACGCGCGATTGCCCAAGGGCCCGCTCCACTGGTCCTCGAAGCTCGATCGGTCGTAGCTCGGCAGCAACGCATAGCGCCGGGCGAGGTCGAAGCCGTGGCCGGGCTGGAAATCCATCTCGTACTTAAGCCCGAGCGACTCGGCGATCGCGTTGTTGATGCCCTTCTTGGTCTCCTTGATCGCCCGGGCGCGCGGGGCGTAGGCCCACCCGCCGCCGCCGGCGAGCCCGGCGAAGCTGAGGAACATCTTCAGTTCCTCGCTCCAGTCGCCGAACATCTGCGCGACCCAGAACACGCCGAGCACCGGCACCAGCAGCACGCTTGCGATCATGAACCGGCGATTCGAGGTACGCTTGGCTTCCTCGCGCACGACGGCCTGCTTCTCGAGCCACTCTCCCAGCGGCCCCGCCAGCAAGGCTTCCACGTTTGGTCGTTCGATCATTGCCACGGCCCCCCCGTTGCGCTTTGATAGCGCCGGTTGTCGCATCGGCAAACAGGGGGAGTTGGGCGATGGAACTGATCATCGGCGGTATTGTCGTCGTCGTGCTGCTGTTCATGGTGATCGGCATCTACAACCGGCTGGTCGCGTTGCGGCAGAACGTGAACCAGGGCGTCGCCGATATCGACGCGCAGCTGCGCCAGCGGCACGACCTCGTGCCCAACCTCGTCAACACTGTAAAGGGCTACGCGAGCCACGAGCGCGAGACGCTCGAAAACGTCGTCGAAGCGCGCAACCGCGCGGCGCAAGGCAGCGTGAATTCCGGAAGCGAAGCCCAGTTCAAGATCGCGCTCGACAAGCTCCTCGCGCTCAGCGAGGCCTATCCCGATCTCAAGGCTAACACCAATTTCCAGGAGCTGCAGGGCGAGCTCGCCGACCTCGAGGACAAGCTCGCTGCCGCGCGCCGGGCGCTCAATGCCGCGGTTTCCCGATTCAATGCGGCAATTCAGTCGTTTCCGGCGGTTCTGTTCGCGGGAATGCTGGGCTTCAAGGAGGCGGATTTCAATCGCCTGGACGACAGCGAAAAGGGCACCGTCGATCAGGTTCCGAACGTCCAGTTCTAGGGGCTATGGACCACCCGTCGCACCCCTGCGGCGGCTCACATGTTTTTAACTTGCAGTTCAGCGCGAGGGGCATATATGCGCGCCTCGCTGCCCCATGGGGACTTCCAACCGCAAGGCAGCTTAACGCTAATTCTTTGTTGGGGGTCCCTTGAGTTGCACCATCATCCTGACGCCAAGGCTGTAGTTCGCGCCCTCGCGCCGGACGAACCCGTGATCTGCAACCGCCCGCACGCAGCGGCGCGTGCTGCGCGCTTCTTTGCCGATAAGTTTCCCGGCAAGTCGATGTACGCGGTGAAGGCGAATCCCTCGCCCGAGCTGCTGCTGATCCTGTGGGGCGCGGGCATCACGCATTTCGACGTGGCCTCGATCGCCGAGGTGCGCCTCGTGCGCGAGCTGCTGCCCGAGGCGACGCTGTGCTTCATGCACCCGGTCAAGACCAAGAGCGCGATCGCCGAGGCCTACAAGGTCCATGGCGTGCGCACGTTCAGCCTCGATACGCACGAGGAGCTGGCCAAGATCGTCGAGGCGACCGAAGGCGCCGAGGACCTGAACCTGCTGGTGCGGCTGCGTGTTTCGTCCGAGCATTCGGAGTTGTCGCTGGCGGCCAAGTTCGGCACCGATCTGGTCGATGCCGGGTCGCTCCTGCAGGCGACCCGCCAGCATTGCGACGCGCTCGGGATCTGCTTCCACGTCGGCAGCCAGGCGATGACGCCGTTCGCCTACGTGCAGGCGATGGAGCGCGTGCGCGCGGCGATCGCCGAGGCCGCGGTCACGGTTGACATCGTCGACGTCGGCGGCGGCTTTCCGTCGTCGTACCCGGGCATGGAGCCTCCGCCGCTCGAGGATTACTTCGCGCTGATCCACCGCCACTTCGAGATGCTGCCGATCTCCTATTCTGCGGAGCTGTGGGCCGAGCCGGGACGGGCGCTGTGCGCCGAGTACAGCTCGATGATCGTCAAGGTCGAGAAGCGCCGCGGCGACGAACTCTACATCAACGACGGCGCCTACGGCGCGCTGTTCGACGCGGCGCATGTGGCGTGGCGCTTCCCGGTGCACGCGCTCGAGGACGACCTGACCCAGCCGCTCGAGGAATTCGCGTTCTACGGCCCGACCTGCGACGATGCCGACTACATGAAGGGCCCCTTCATGCTGCCGGCCGACATCCAGGCCGGCGACTACATCGAAATCGGCATGCTCGGGGCTTATGGCGCGGCGATGAAGACTCGCTTCAACGGCTTCGGCACGGCGGAAGCCGTGATCGTGATCGACGAGCCGATGGCGAGCCTCTACCGCGGCGACCGCCAGGACCCGCGCAAGAGCGAAAACGTGGTCAGCCTGCGCTGAAGCCGCTAGGGTGCCCTCCGTCTGACGACGGAGGAACCCGATGCGTAAAACCACCGCTGCTGCTGTTGCCCTGCTCCTCGTGGCGCTGAGCGCCTGCAATACCGTCAAGGGAGCGGGCGAGGACATCACTTCGGTGGGCCAGGCGGGCGAAGACGCGCTGGACAGCGCGAAGGACTAGACTGGCCGCGCGGCGCCCAATTGCGGGCGCTTCTTTCAAATCCGATTGCAGACGGGCGGAGCGTCCTGCACCTTGCGCGCGGGGCGGATAAGGAAGGAGCGCATATGCGCGGGAAGCTTCTGTTTGCCTGCGTGGCGATCATTGCGGGCACGACCGCGCCGCCGCTTGTCGAACCTGCCGCCGCCTATTTCTTCGATGGCGACGAACTGCTGAACCACTGCTCGGTGGCGGTGCCGACCGATGAGTTCGATCCCGCGATCTGCCTGACCTACATCATGGGCGCTTACGACGCGTACATGTTCCAGCGGCAGGTGCGTAATCAGACACGCTGCGTCCCGCGAAACATCGACGGGGGGCGGCTGCGCGCGGTGGTGGTCGAATATCTCGAAAACCATCCCGACACCCGCAAGATGGACGCCTCCGCTCTCGTCTGGAACGCCATCATCGCGCGATGGCCGGATTGCGGCCTGATGATTACGAGGTAAGAGATCGCGCCGAAGTAAGCAGTCGAGAATCCCCTCATACTCTGTTATTAAATCGCTACGCGGGAGCGGAGTGTGGGGGCGTGTCGGAAAACGGGAATAAGACGCAGGAAGGACTTCCTTTCAATCGAACCCTTGCTTGGTTCGGCGTCCTCCTGGGTGGCGTCGGCCTGGCTCTCGCCGCAGCGATGATTTGGGATCCGGCAACGAGCGGCGAAGCAAAGAAGATACTTCTTCAATTTCTCCTGGTGACCGGTCTCGGCGGCGTGATCGCCTTGTTCCTGAATTCGCTGAAGGATCGCGAAGCGGGTCGTGTGGCGGCCGCGAAGCAAGCCGAGGCTGAGCGAGCCGCTCATGTGTCAGCGCTTCAGGCCATCGATCGCGAATTGGGCAGCATCTATCGCTCGTTGAAAGCGGTGAAGCGCGAGTTGCGCACACGGCTTCTCGAGGCCGACCGGGACGGAAAGGGGCGCGTTGCCGCACCCTATGTCTTTCCCACCGAGCCATTCCGCAAATGTATGGCGGACCTGCTTGCGGCCCAGATCAAGGCGGAAGATCTTCGCGATCTTATTGCCGCCCGCACGGACTTGTTCGATGCGGAGCTGTTTGGCGAAGAAGGATTGCGCCGCATGCGCAATCGCCTCAATTACGCGGCACGTTTCTTTCATGACGTTTTCGAAGACGTCGAACGGGGCAAGGTCAAGTTCGAGGGGGAGGTTTGCCGGGCAGGAGTGGACTGCTGCAATATCGACAGCTTGCTGAACGGCCGAGCCTTTCCGCAGTTGCCCGCGGCGGTGCATCGAGCGCTCATGGAATACCTCGAGGCCGCTGACGACACGAGTGCCGAAAAGCGTCATGAGTTGCTCGACAGGATCGAGGAAGCTCGCAGCGAAGACGGAGAGAAGCGCCGCTTCCGGGCGATCGCCGACGACAGCTTCGCGCTCGCAGCGGCCGAAATCCGCGACGTGATTGGGCAGATGGCGGTCGCGTCCGGACGAGGCGGCATTCCGATCGGCGAGCGCAGCTACTCGATTGGGGTGAACCGTCAGCTCCCGTCCGAGGAAACCGCGGACTAGTCAGGCAGCCTTCTTGAGCTCCAGCTCGAGCCGGTCCCAGATCTCGACCAGCGCGCCCGTCAGGTCGGCCATCATCGCCGGCGTGTGCGCCGGACCCGGCGTGAAGCGCAGCCGTTCGGTGCCGCGCGGCACGGTCGGGAAGTTGATCGGCTGGACGTAGACGCCGTACTCGGCGAGCAGGATGTCGCTGATCTTCTTCGCGCGCACCGGATCGCCGACCATCAGCGGCACGATGTGCGTGGTCGAATCCATCACCGGGAGGCCCGCCTCGCGGAACTGGCGCTTCAGCTCGGCGGCGGAGGCCTGCTGTGCTTCGCGTTCGGCCGGGCTTTCCTTGAGGTGCTTCACCGCCGCGAGCACGCCGGCGACCAGCACCGGGCTCAGCGAGGTGGTGAAGATGAAGCCCGGCGCATAGCTGCGGATGCAGTCGACGATCTTGGTGTCGGCGGCGATGTAGCCGCCCATCACGCCGAACGCCTTGCCCAGAGTGCCTTCGATGATATCGATGCGGTGCGCCGCCTCGTCGCGCTCCGAGATGCCGCCGCCGCGCGCGCCGTACATGCCCACGGCGTGGACCTCGTCGATGTAGGTCAGCGCGTTGTACTTCTCGGCGAGGTCGCAGAACGCGTGGATCGGCGCGACGTCGCCGTCCATCGAATAAACGCTCTCGAATGCGATCAGCTTGGGCACCGAGGGATCCTCGGCCGCGAGCAGCTCGTCGAGGTGAGCGGCGTCGTTGTGACGGAAGATGCGCTTCTCGCAGCCCGAGTTGCGGATGCCGGCGATCATGCTCGCATGGTTCATCTCGTCCGAGAAGATCACGCAGCCCGGCAGCAGCTTGGCGAGCGTCGAGAGCGTCGCGTCGTTCGAGACATAGCCGCTGGTGAACAGCAGCGCCGACTGCTTGCCGTGGAGGTCGGCGAGCTCTTTCTCGAGCTCGATGTGGTAGTGGGTGTTGCCGCCGATGTTGCGCGTGCCGCCGCTGCCGGCACCAACGTCGTGCAGCGCCTCTTCCATCGCCGCGACCACCTTCGGGTGCTGGCCCATCGCGAGGTAGTCGTTCGAGCACCACACGGTGATCGGCTTCGGCCCGTTGTGCCCGGCGAAGCAGCGCGCGTCGGGATAGGCGCCCTTGTTGCGCAGGATGTCGATGAACACGCGATAGCGCCCCTCCGCATGGAGACGCTGGATCGCCTGGTCGAAGATGTGATCGTAGTTCAGCGGACCTGTCCGTATTCGCGCCGCGCCCCGTGCGGCGGGTGAGTCACCGGCGACTTAGGCGAAGGCGCCAGGGGTTTAAAGCACGGAGTTTGCGAGGGGCTCGCAACTAGAACGACTCCGCGTGATCGAGTCCATATTCCCTTAGAGCCGGGAGCAAGTGTGCCATTTGATCTGGATCACCCGTGAACAGCGCAAAATCCGGAATATTACGGAGAAACTGCTGTCCCTGAGTGAGATACGCGATGCGCCGCGCGATGCCCTCGGCGCCATGCACGAACTCGACATTTGTCCCCAGCGCCGCGTGCAGCTGGTTCTCGATCAGCGGGAAATGGGTGCAGGCGAGGACCACGGTGTCGATGTCCTCCCCACCTGGTTGCGAGCGCAACCCGGCAGCCGCTTCCTCGAACACCGACGGGTCGAGCGGTTCACCGCGCAGCAACGCCTCGGCGGCTGCCACCAGCCGGGGGGCGGCGTGGCGGATCAGGCGCTTGTCGTTCGCGAAATCGGCCTCGAGCCGGTCGACGTAGCCCTGCCGGATAGTCGCCGCCGTGCCGAGCAGGCCGATGACGCCGGTTCGCGTCATCTCCGACGCCGGCTTGATCGCAGGCACGGTGCCGACGATCGGCACGTGCAACACCTCGCGCACCATGCCGAGCGCTATCGTCGAAGCCGTATTGCAGGCGATCGTGATCAGCCGCGGGGAATAGCGTTCGCTCAGTCGTCCGAGGAGACCCGCGACGCGCGCGGCGATCTCGGCCTCGGTCTTCTCGCCGTAGGGTAGGCCGGCGGTGTCGGCGAAGTAGATCACCGGCGCCTGCGGCAGCAGCTTGCGCAGCTCGGCCAGCACCGTGAGGCCTCCGACGCCGGAATCGAACAGCAGGATCGGGGCGCTCGCGTTCATCGCCGAAGCGATGGCGGAGACGCCCCGCCAGCGTCAACCTCCGGGCGACATCCAGCTCCGCATATTCGCCTTCATCTCGGCCGAGATGCCCTGACGGGCGAGGTTCGGGGCCGACCATTGATGGTACTCGGGATAGGATATCCGGCCATCGCCGTCCTTGTCCGCCCCCTGGTAGAACTGGGCCCGTATCTCGCCGTTGTCCTGCACCACGGTCTCGCCGGTGGGGACCACGTTGCCGTTGTAGTCGCGGCGGAAGACGGGCTGCGGGCCGGACCGCGCGCTGACCGGGGATTCCAGGCCATCGATGTAGCCGGACTTGTCCGCATCGACGTTGTAGAATGTGGTCTGGGTGATGCTGACGATCTCGGCTTCGCTGGCCGGGACATTGCCCAGCGGCATCGCGCCGATCCTGTCCGTCGTGGGGACTTGCTGGTCGACGTACTTGCGCCATTCGGCGCCCTGGCTGGCGATGATCGGTGCGAGCCAGGCCCGGTACTCGGCGAAGGTGAGCTTGCCGTCGCGGTCGGTGTCGCCTGCGGCGATGGCCGCATGCCGCGCCTCTTCGACGGGGGCCGGTATCTCGGCTGGCTCGAGGGTGCCCGACTTGTCCCGATCCGTGTTGGCGAAGTGCTGCCTCACCACCACCTCGATCGCCTCGGCGGTGGAACCGGCGTCTTCGTCAGGCGCGGGATCGGCGGTCGTTCCGCTCGACTGCAAGGCAAGCGCGAGCGCGGCGGCGAGTGTAAGGATCATGACAATTCCTCCTGCAAGCCAGGGTCGGCCTGCTGGTTGTCGATCGTCTTGGGCGTCTTGGGCGAGGTCCGACGGTTGGGGTCCCACGCGCTGGTACCCTTCAGCTTCCGCCAGCAAGCGCGCCGCGTCGAGCGAGGACGACAGTCCCAGCTTCGTCCGCGCCATCTTGAGCCGCTTTTCCACCGCGTGTGGGGAAACGCCGAGCTCGAGCGCCATTTCCTTCGCAGTCTGTTGCCGAAGCCGCCGGCGCAGGCATTCCTTCTCGTTCTCGGTCAGCCGCGCGAGAGCGTCCTGCATCCGCGTGTCGATCGTCATGCCGTCCATCGCCGGATTTCTAGGTCAGCGGCCGGACGGTACCAACCGGTTTCGGCTGGTACCCCATCATCTGATCGGGTTCGGATTGTATTCCCCCTGCCGAAGTGCAAGGTCTTGAAGTAATTCGCGGCAACGGTTTGGGGAGGTTATGGACTGGGTTCTCGCCCTGCTGCTCGGTTACGCCCTCGGCTCGATCCCGTTCGGCCTGCTGTTGGCGAAGGCGGCGGGGAAGGGCGACATCCGCAAGGTCGGCTCGGGCAACATTGGCGCGACCAACGTGCTGCGCACCGGCAGCAAAGGGCTGGCGGCGGCAGTGCTGCTGCTCGACGCAGGGAAGGGATTCCTCGCTGTTTGGCTGGTGACCCGATGGCTGCCGGATGCGGTCGCGCTCGGCGCGCTCGGTGCGGTTGTCGGGCATTGCTTCCCGCTGTGGCTCAGGTTCAAGGGTGGCAAGGGCGTGGCGACCACGCTCGGTGTCTGCCTTGGGCTCGGGTGGCCGATCGGTGCGGCCTATGCGGTCGTGTGGCTGGGATTGCTTGCGATCACGCGCATCTCGTCGGTCAGCGGGATGAGCGCCGCAGTCGTCGCGCCGATCGCCGCAGCGGCACTCGGGC
>Ga0315912_10005903_pt1 | contig 11113 bp, 11 predicted proteins | sample VfabasoilMG_FD_204469 | JGI IMG/M metagenome (GOLD analysis project Ga0315912, IMG submission 204469) | Garden soil microbial communities collected in Santa Monica, California, United States - V. faba soil | ecosystem: Environmental > Terrestrial > Soil > Garden | place: USA: California...
GCGGTACAGGGACTTCTCGGAATGGATCAGCTGGGCGTGCGCGGCACCCGCGACAGACAGCAGGAGCAGCCCGAGCAAACCGCAGATCTTCTTCATGCGCGCCTTCCACTCACCATTGCCGACAGTGTCGCGAGAACCAGGGACAGGGCGATCATCGCCACGATCAGTACGTTCACCTCGAACCACAGCACGAGGAAGAAAGAAGTCAGAAGCGTGCCGGCGGCGCTGCCGAAGGTTGAAACGAAGTAGAGCTGTCCCGCGCGCCGGCCCGAGGATTCCTCGGTGTCGACGAGCAGGCGCACGCAGTAGGGCGAGACCATCCCCGAAAAGAAAGTCGGGATGAAGAACAGCAGCACGGCGGCGGCCAGCGATCCGAAGCGCGGATCCTGGATGCGGATGGACAGCTCCTCGAGGGGCATGCCTGCCAGCGGCAGGATGGGCAGGGCGGTCAGCGCGGCGATGGCCAGCAGCAGGCCGAGCCGCCGGAGGCTGGGATTGCGCTGTGACCAGCGCCCGCCGGCCAGGTAACCCAGCGACAGCGCCAGCATGAACACCGTGATCAGCGCGCCCCACACATAGATGCTGCTGCCGAAATTCGGCGCCAGGATGCGCCCGCCCAGCAGTTCGACACCCATGACGAAGAAGCCGGACCAGAAGGCCACGACATAGCAGACCGCGACGGCCGGTCCCCGCAACAGGCCAGAGTTCACGGCTGCAGTCTCGTCGCGTTCCAGGGGCCGGCGCCTGCCTCGCCACCCTGCCGGAGCTGGCGCTTCCACTGGGCGCGATCATGCAATCTCGCGTTTCCCTGCATCCACAGCTCTACGGAGTCGGCGTTGAGCACATAGCCGCCCCAGTTGTCGGGCCTGGGTACCGTCTGGCCCGCGAAGCGCGCTTCGGCTGCTTCGTACTGCGCCAGCAGTGCGGCGCGCGATGACACCGGCCGGCTCTGCGCGCTGGCCCAGGCGCCGATCTGGCTGGCGCGCTGCCGTGTCGCGAAGTACTGGTCGCTGTCCTCCGGATCGGCCTTGTGCACCACGCCCTCGATTCGCACCTGGCGATTCAGGTGATCCCAGTGCATCACCAGTGCCGCGCGCGGATTGGCCGCCAGGTCCTGCGCCTTGCGAGATTCGTAGTTGGTCACGAAACGAACGGTTCCGGCATCCACATCGATTCCCTTGCTGAGCACCACCCTGGCACCGGGCCTGCCCGCTGCGTCGCAGGTAGCCAGCACCATGGCATTGGGATTGGGCTGATCACCCCGCCGGACCGCCTCCGCCAGCCATGCCGCGACGATGGGCATGGGGTCCGGTGGCAACGCATCGGGCAGGGACTGATCGGGTACCATGCTGAAAGTTTACCTGCTCAACGACCCGGGAAGGCCATGACTCTCGACGAACTGCGCCGCCAGCTGAACCAGCTCGATGGTGAACTGCTGTCGCTGATCGCAAAACGCCAGGCGATCAGCCGTGAAGTGGCTGCGGCCAAGCGCGCCACCGGCTATCCCACCCGTGATTACCAGCGCGAGCGCGAAGTGATTCTCGGCGTGCGTGCGCAGGCCGAAAAACTCGGACTTCCACCGGATCTGGCCGAACAGGTACTGCGCCTGCTGATCCGCTCGTCGCTCACGACACAGGAACAGGTCAGCGTGGCGACGCAGGGCGCGGGCAGCGGCCGGCGCGCGCTGGTGATCGGCGGCGCCGGCAAGATGGGTGGCTGGTTCGTGCAGTTCCTGGTGTCGCAGGGATTCTCCGTGCAGGTGGCCGATCCGGCCGGTGCGGCGCCGGGCATCCCCGTCATCGACGACTGGCGGCGCGTGCCGGACCTCAATGCCTTCGACTTCATCGTGGTGGCCACGCCGCTCGGACTCAGCGGACCCATTCTCAACGAACTCGCGCTGCGCCGGCCCGCGGGCGTGGTGTTCGACCTGGGTTCCTTGAAGTCGCCGCTGCGCGGCGGACTGAATGCACTGAAGGCTTCGGGCGTGAAGGTCACGTCGCTGCACCCGATGTTCGGTCCGAGCACCGAGCTGCTGTCCGGCCGCCATGTCATCTTCATCGACATGGGATCGGCCGAGGCGCTGGATGCGGCGAAGGCGCTGTTCCAGCCCACCATGGCGGAGCAGGTGGTCATGAGCCTCGACGAACATGACCGGCTCATCGCCTATGTCCTCGGGCTCTCGCATGCGCTGAACATCGCATTTTTCACCGCGCTGGCCGAGAGCGGCGAGGCGGCGCCGAAGCTGGCGCGCATGTCGAGCACCACGTTCGACGCGCAGCTCGACGTGGCGGGAAATGTGGCCGAGGAGAGCCCCGATCTGTATTTCGAGATCCAGGCACTGAATGACTACGGCGCCGAATCACTGCAGGCACTTTCATCCGCGGTCGAGCGGCTGCGCACCACCGTGCTGACACGTGATTTCGCCACCTTCCGGCTGTTGATGGAGCAGGGCCTGACCTACCTGAAAGGGCGCCGCGAGCAGGTGGCCAGACGCGCCTGACGCACTCCCCGGCATATGTCCATGTCGCCCGGAGCCGCCGCCTTGATGCGGGCGCGCGCGCCGGTTAAAAAGGGTCATACATGAGCGATGTGATCGACCGCGACGGGTTCCGGGCCAACGTCGGCATCGTGCTGATGGACGATGCGGGCAGGCTGTTCCTGGGCCGCCGCACGGGCGGCAAGGGCTGGCAGTTTCCGCAGGGTGGCATGCGCCGCGGCGAGTCTGCCGAGGAATCCCTGTTTCGCGAACTGCACGAGGAAATCGGCCTGAAGCCACAGGATGTGCAACTGCTGGGAAGCACGGAACGCTGGCTGCGCTACCGCCTGCCGGCGCGCTACGTCCGCAGGGAGCAGCGTCCGGTCTGCCTGGGACAGAAACAGCGATGGTTCCTGCTGAGACTGGCCACCGATGAAGCCGGCATACGCTTCGATTCCACGGGCGAGCCGGAATTCGACCGGTGGCGCTGGGTGGATTACTGGCAGCCGGTGAAGGAAGTCATCTACTTCAAGCGCCCTGTTTACGTGAAGGCGCTTCACGAGCTCGCCCCGATTGCGCGACCCGAGGGATTGCCGCCCTATCCGGCCTGGTGGGCGCGCCAGACCAGCAGACCCAAGCCGCGTTCGCAGCCGGCCGCCACGGCGAACTAGGTAACCATGGCCACGCAGCGCCTGGTGGTACGCAGCTATGCCCCTTTGCGCCGCGCGCTGCTGGTCGGCGGCAGCTTCGTGCTGCTGCTGATGGCCTTGTACGTGGCGTTCGAGTGGGGCCGCAGCATCGCCGGCTTCGACGCGCGCGGCGCGCGCGCCGAGGTGGGCGATCTGAATGACCGCATCAAGGAGCTGCAGGATGACAATCGCCAGCAGCGCCTGAAGCTGGCGGCCATCGAAACGCAGCGTGTCGGGCAGTCGCGCGAGCGCGAGGAGCTTGCCCGGACGATCGGCAGCCTCCAGGCCGATGTGGCGAGGCTGACGCGCGACCTGGCCTTCTACCGGGGTGTGGTCGGGCAGTCAGCCAATGCCCCGGTGGTGCGCGTCCAGCAGCTGCGCATCACGCGTGGCTCCGCCGCCGATGAATACATGCTGCATGTGGTGCTGGGCCGGCCGCTGCGGCCTGAAGATGCAGTCAGCGGCAAGGCCCGGCTCTCGGTGGAGGGCGCCAGCGGCGCAACCCCCATCAGCCTCGACCTGGCGCAGATCTCGGGCATTTCGAGCGGCGAGCTGGCCTTCAGCTACCGCTATCTGCAGCCCCTCGAGCAGCTGGTGAAGCTGCCGGCCGGGTTCACGGCCCAGCGTGTCACCGTGGAACTGGTCGTGGCGCGCAAGGGCGTGAACCCCGTACGCGAATCCTTCCTCTGGACCGTGGAGAATGACTGAACATGTTCAAGCGGGAGCCCAAGGAAGACCTGGCCATCGAGACGCTGATCAGCGCGCGCACCCGCATCCAGGGCGACGTTCTTTTCGGGGGCGGGTTGCACCTGGAGGGCAGCGTCAGCGGCAGCGTGAAGGCTGCGCCGGATGCACCCTCGCGGCTGGTGGCCAGCGCTTCGGCCGTCATAGAGGGCTCGGTGGAGGCCCAGATCGTGGAGCTGCACGGCACGGTGCGGGGCGATATCGTCGCCGCTCGTCGGGCCACCCTGGGCGCGACCGCGCGTATCGAGGGTAATCTGCATTACGGGGCCATTGAAATGGCGGCCGGCGCCCACATTAACGGTAAACTCGTGAAGCTATGAGCGACTCCCCCATCCAATTCACCGAGGCTGCGGCCAGCAAGGTCGGCGAGCTGATCCGGGACGAAGGTAACCCGAACCTGATGCTGCGCGTGTACGTGCAGGGCGGCGGGTGTTCGGGCATGCAGTATGGCTTCGAGTTCGACGAGAGCCAGCAGGATGGCGACACCCTCGTCGAACGCTCGGGAGTGAAGCTGCTGGTCGATCCCATGAGCTTCCAGTACCTGAGCGGAGCGGAGATCGACTATCGCGAGGGCCTGGAAGGGGCGCAGTTCGTGATCCGCAATCCGAATGCGACCACCACCTGTGGCTGCGGTTCTTCCTTCGCTGCCTGACGCAGACCGCTCCGTTCACGCATGAGCCGACGCCCGCAGCGCCTGCCCGATGTGCTGGCTGCGGTCGATCTGGGCTCCAACAGTTTCCACATGGTCGTCGCCCGTTACAGCAACGGGCAGCTCATCGTCATCGACAGGCTGCGCGAAATGGTGCGCCTGGCGTCAGGCCTGGGCGAGGATGGCCGCCTCGACAAGGATGTGGCGGCGCGCGCCCTGGCCTGCATGAAGCGATTCGGACAGCGCCTGGCCGACGTGCATGCCGACGGCGTTCGCGTGGTGGGCACCAGCGCGCTGCGCCGCGCCCGTCGCAAGCAGGGATTTCTCGAGCGCGCCCGTGATGCACTGGGACACCCCATCGAGATCATCGCCGGCCGCGAGGAAGCCCGGCTGATCTATTCCGGCGTGTGCCACATGCTGCCCCCCGAGCCGGGCAACCGCCTGGTGGTGGATATCGGCGGTGGCAGCACCGAGCTCATCATCGGCCGCGGCCAGGAGCCCCTGGACCTGGAGAGCCTGAACCTGGGCTGCGTCACCGTCAGCGAGCAGTACTTCGGCGACGGCAAACTCTCGGCGAAGCGCTTCACGCGCGCGAGGCTCGCGGCGCAGCAGGAACTGGAGTCCATCCAGGAGGGCTATCTCAAGCGCGGCTGGGATTCAGCGGCAGGCAGTTCGGGCAGCGTCCGGGCCGTGCTCGAAGCGCTGAAGGAGATGGATCCCCGCGCCACGGTGATCACGCGCGACGGCATCGAGTCCCTGATCGAACTGCTGGTGAGCGCCGGCCATGCGGATGCCATTCCCCTGGAATCCGTCACGGAGGAACGGCGCAGCGTCTTCGCAGGCGGCCTGACCGTGCTGGCGGAGATCTTCACCCAGCTGAAGATCCGCGAAATGCGCTGGAGCGAGGGCGCCATGCGCGAGGGCATCCTGTACGACATGGTGGGTCGCTACACCGACGAGGATGCGCGTGACCGCACCGTGCGCTCGATGCAGCAGCGCTACCACGTGGACCTGGCGCAGGCCGCGCGCGTGGAGCAGACGGCGCTGCGCCTGCTGTCGCAGGTGCAGGACAGCTGGCAGCTGCATGATCCTCTGGCCGAGCAGGTGCTGGTCTGGGCCAGCAGGCTCCACGAGATCGGGCTGGACGTGGCCCACAGCGGGTATCACCGGCACGGCGCCTACCTGCTGCAGAACGCGGACATGCCGGGGTTCGCGCGCGAGGAGCAGTTGCTGCTGGCGCGCCTGGTCGGCTGCCACCGGCGCAAGCTCCTGCTCGACGGAATGGATGATCTGATCCCGCCCTGGGACGAACGCGCGCTGTACCTGATCCTGGTGCTGCGCATCGCCGTGCTGCTGCATCGCAGCCGCAGCGAGGCTCCCATTCCCGAGGTCACGCTGGTGGGCCGTCCCCGCACGCTGGAACTGCGCTTCCGGATCCGCTTCCGGGATCATCCGCTGACGGCGGCGGATCTGAACGATGAAGTGGAGCACCTGCGCGCGCAGGGACTACGACTGCGTGTGCTCACGTCCTGAAGAGGTATAGCGCTCCAGCAGGCGCGTCTGCGCGCTGAGCGGCGCCTCGACCCCCGGCATGGCCCTTTCGTAGACGCCTTCGGTGCGAAGCAGCCAGGCATCGACGGTATCGGCCAGGTACAGCTCCAGTTCCTCGCGCACGATGGCGCGCAGTCGCGCGTCGAGCACCGGAAAGGCGACCTCCACGCGGCGGAAGAAGTTGCGTTCCATCCAGTCGGCACTGCTGCAGAACACCTCTGCGTCGTCGCCGGCGCCGAAGCACCACACGCGTGGATGTTCCAGGAAGCGGCCCACGATGGAGCGCACGCGGATGTTCTCCGAGGCACCGGCCAGGCCGGGACGCAGCGCGCAGGTGCCGCGAACCACCAGGTCGATCTGCACGCCGGCAGTCGATGCCTCGTACAGCGCCTCGATCACCTGCGGCTCGGTGAGCGCGTTCATGCGCGCGATGATGCGGCCGGCGCTGCCGCGATCCCTCTCGCGGCGGATCAGTTCGAGCAGTCGCGCATGCAGCGTGAAGGGCGACTGCAGCAGCTGCCGCAGGTTCGGCGTGCGCGTCAGGCTGGTCAGTTGCAGGAAGATCTCGTGCACGTCGAGGCCGATCTGCTCGTGTGCCGTGAGCAGGCCGTAGTCGGTGTAGGCCCGCGCCGTCTGCCAGTGGTAGTTGCCCGTGCCCAGGTGGCAGTAGCGGCGGATGCCGTCGGTTTCGCGCCGCACCACCAGGATCATCTTGGCGTGCGTCTTGTAGCCCACGACGCCATACATGACGTGCACGCCCGCTTCCTGCAGGCGGGTGGCCAGGCCGATATTGGCTTCCTCGTCAAAGCGCGCGCGCAGCTCGATGATCGCGGTGACGTCCTTGCCATTGTGCGAGGCCGCGACCAGCGCATCGGCAATGGGGGACGAGGAGCCCACGCGATACAGCGTCTGCTTGATGGCCAGGACCTGCGGATCCGCGGCCGCGAGCCGCAGGAAATCCATCACCGGCGCAAAGCTCTGGAAGGGATGGTGCAGCAGCACATCGCCGCTGCGCAGCTGCTCGAACGTGTCCAGCGACTGCGCGGGGTTGCCCGGCAGCGCCGGTGCGAATGGCGCGTACTTCAGGTCGCTGCGCCCGGCCAGTTCATAAATGGCCGACAGCCGGTTCAGGTTTACGGGACCGGTGACGCGGTACAGGTCCTGCCGGGCCAGCGCGAACTGCTGCAGCAGGAAATCCGCGACGTCCTCCGGGCAGTCCACCGATGTCTCGAGCCGTACCGCCGCGCCGTAACGTCGCTGCGCAAGTTCGCCCTCCAGCGCCCGGCGCAGGTCGTCGACTTCCTCGTCATCGACGAACAGGTCGCTGTTGCGCGTAACGCGGAACGGATACACCCCGGTGACGGCCATGCCCGGAAACAGCAGATGCACGAACTCGGCCACGATGTTCGACAGCAGCACCAGCGCCGTGCCGCCACTGGCGTGCGGCAGCGAAACCACGCGGGGCAGCGAACGCGGCACCTGCACCACGGCGAGGTCCGTGTCGCGGCCGAAGGCATCCTTGCCCTGCAGGCGCACGATGAAATTCAGGCTCTTGTTCTGGATCCGCGGGAAGGGCCGCGCCGGGTCCAGGCCCAGCGGACTGAGTACGGGCTCGACTTCCCGATGGAAGTGGTTTTCCAGCCAGGCCCGATCGGGGGGTGACCATCCATCCCGGGTCATCAGGTTGACGCCCTGCGACTGCAGCGCCGCCAGCAGCTGACCCAGGCACTTGTACTGGTCCTCGATCAGGCGCGCGGCGCGCTGGTGGATGGCTGCAAGCTGCGCCTCCACCGGCATGCGGTCCGGTCCCGAATAGGGGGTTTCCAGCTCCTCGAGCTGCTTCAGTCCGGCAACGCGGATCTCGAAGAACTCGTCCAGGTTGCTGGAGGAGATGCACAGGAAGCGCAGCCGCTCGAGCAGGGGCAGCGAGGCATCGCTGGCCTGGGCGAGCACACGCTGGTTGAACTCGAGCAGGGACAGCTCGCGATTGATGAACAGGTCCATGGGTAGCCTGTCATCGTTTCGCATGGACGTTACGCTTTTGTGACGGCGCCACGGTGCAGCGCGCCCAGCACACGTGGTCCGCGCGCTCCGGTGACCGCCACCAGGTTTCCCGGCTGCCCCTCGATGAAGCGGTGCGCCAGCCAGGCACACATGGCCGCCTCGACCTGTTCGGGCGGGATCCCGCTGTTGCCGGTATCGCCCACGGGCACTCCCGGCAGTGCTGCGGCGAGGCGGCGCATCAGCTCGATGTTGAAGGCGCCGCCACCGCACACCAGCACGCGCTGTGGCTTGAGGCCGGCGAGGTTCAGGATTCCATCCGCGATGGTGCGCGCCGTGAATTCGCTCAGCGTGGCCTGCACGTCGGCGATGGTCGCCGTGTGGCTGTGCAGGGCACGTTCCAGCCAGGCGCGGTTGAAGAGTTCGCGACCGGTGCTCTTCGGCGGCTTCTGCTTCAGGTACGGCTCCGCCATCAGCAGTTCCAGCAGCTCCGGTTCCACGTCGCCCGAGGCGGCAAGCTCGCCGTCGCGGTCGAAGGGCTCGCCCTGGTGTTCCTCGGTCCACAGGTCCATCAGGCAGTTGCCGGGCCCGGTATCGAAGCCCGTGACACGCCCGTCCCGGTACAGGGCGGTGATGTTGCCAATGCCGCCGATGTTCACCACGGCGCGTTCCTCGCCGGGGTGTCCGAAGGCCGCCGCGTGGAAGGCCGGCACCAGCGGCGCGCCTTCGCCGCCGGCGGCCATGTCCCTGCGCCGGAAGTCCGCCACCACGTCCACCCCGGTGCGCTCGGCAATCCGGTTGGCATCGCCGATCTGCAGCGTGAAGGATGGGTTGCTGCGCGGACGATGCAGCACGGTCTGTCCATGGCTGCCGATGGCCCGCAGATCCTGCGCGGCAATTCCCGTGTGCCTGAGGAGCTGAAGCGCCGCGTCGGCGAATACCTCGCCCACCCGCGCATCCAGATCTCCCAGGGCATCGAGATGGCAGCTCACCGGATTGGCAACCACCTCCCGTAACCGGAGTGCGAGCGCCTCCGGGTAGTCAGTGTGGATGGCGCCGTGCACCTTCAGCAGGCCGGGCTCGATCTGCAGCGCCACGGCCTCCACGCCGTCCATGCTGGTGCCGGAGATGAGCCCGGCGTAGAGCGGCATGGCGCGGCCGCTCCCTGGATCAGCGCGCGACCAGCGCCGAGGAAGTAGTGGCGGGCGCGCCGTCGAGCTGTGCGAGGAAGGGTGCGATCTGCAGGGCGAAGCGGTCACGATCCGCGGCCGGAACCGGCGGACCGGGTTCGGCACGGCGGATGGCCTTCTGCGGATCCACGAACTGGCCGCGCTCGATGTATTCGAAGTGCAGGTGCGGGCCGGTGGCGAGGCCCGTGGAACCCACGTAGCCGATAAGTTCGCCTTGCTCCACCCGCGTGCCAGCTCCCATGTTCTTCGCGAAGCGCGACAGGTGGCCGTAGCGGGTCACCACGCGGCCGCCGTGCTCGATCTCCACCACATTGCCGAAGCCGCCCTTCACGCCGCGGTACTGGATGCGGCCGGCGCCTGCCGCGCGCACCGGCGTACCAGTGGGCGCGGCGTAATCCACGCCACGATGCGCGCGGATGGTGTTCAGCACCGGATGCCGGCGCCGTGGATTGAATACGGAGCTGATGCGCGAGAACTGCACCGGCGCCTTCAGGAAGGCCTTGCGCAGGCTCACGCCCTCGGGCGTGAAGAAGTCGGCCTTGCCGTCCGCGTTCACGTAGCGCGCCGCGCGGAAGCGCTTGCCCTCGTTGATGAATTCCGCGGCAAGAATCTCACCGTCGGCGACGATCTCGCCGTCGCGCTCGAGCTGCTCGTAGACCAGGCGGAACGAGTCGCCGGTGCGCAGGTCCAGCACGAAATCCACGTCCCAGCGGAAGATTTCGGCGAGCTGCATGGTGGTGATGTCCCTCAGTCCCGCCGCGGTGCCCGCCGCGAACAGCGAGGAGTCGATGGTGCCGCCGGTGGTGATCACATGCCGCTTGAGCGGGATCTCCTCCACGCTGGCCGTGAAGCCGTCTTCGCCGCGCTGCACCTTCAGGGTCTGGTTCAGCGAGATCGTGCGCTCCAGCCCCACCAGTTCCCCGTCGCGACGGGCGAAGGTGAGCTGGTCGCCCGGCCGAAGCCGGTCGAGCGCGGTGCGAGCTTCCTTCAGGGAGCGGATGTTGGCCAGATCCGTCAGGGACAGCTCCAGCCTGCGGAAGATCTGGTCCAGCGTGTCATTGCGCTGCACGACGATGCGGGTGCTGGACAGGCTGGCGGCGGCCACTTCCAGCGCTGCATCCACCGGCGATTCGCTCTGCCGTGCGGCTTCGAAAGCCTTCACGGCCAGGTCGGCGGGACTGTCCGTCCGCGAAAGGGTCAGGGAAAAGTGCAGGCCCACGCCCACCACGGCCGCGCAGCAAAGCAGCTGCAGGCCACTGAGGGGGACCATGCCACCAAGGATCCGGGTGCCCTGCCGGCCCGGCGAAGAAGAGGGTGAAGTCACGAAATCGCTACCGGATCAGCTTGTTACATAATATGCGTGCGACGCTATATTAATAATGTCGTATCGGTCAACCTGCTGCCGTGACGTGGCCTGTGTTCTGCGAAGGAGCGCACGCGGCCCGCGCCGCAGCAGCGATCGTTTATTCTGGATCGCAACATGACGCAGAACGATGAAGCGCCGGCATTGACCGGCCCGCAGGCCGCGCAGCTGGCTGAACTCACCCGTGGCACACAGGATGTCCTGACCGAAGCGGACCTGGTCCGCAAGCTGCGGCGGGATCGGCCGCTGATCATCAAGGCGGGCTTCGATCCCACCGCGCCGGACCTGCACCTGGGCCATACCGTGCTGCTGAACAAGATGCGGCAGTTCCAGCAGTTCGGGCACCAGATCGTGTTCCTGATCGGCGATTTCACGGGAATGATCGGTGATCCCACCGGACGCAACGCCACGCGGCCGCGCCTGACGCCCGACGAGATCAAGGCCAACGCG
>Ga0315912_10005904_pt1 | contig 11113 bp, 9 predicted proteins | sample VfabasoilMG_FD_204469 | JGI IMG/M metagenome (GOLD analysis project Ga0315912, IMG submission 204469) | Garden soil microbial communities collected in Santa Monica, California, United States - V. faba soil | ecosystem: Environmental > Terrestrial > Soil > Garden | place: USA: California...
CATCAACGCCCTTGCCGCCTACGGCCACCTCTGCGCCACCTACGGCAACAGTTGCCTCGCCAACAGAACTACCCACCAGTGAAGTGACCCCGGCCCTAGCCACCATGCCCTTGCCCCATCTCAGTGCTGGTCAACCCTTGACCATCACCCTCCTGAAGATGATAGATTTACAAGTTGGCTGGGGGGTCGGGCAAGCCGCCGCCGACCCTAATGATCACATTTTGCAAACAACGGATGGTGGCCTCACTTGGCGTGATGTCTCACCATCTGAGCCAGTGACCGGTATGCCCGAGACGAGTCGGGCGGCGGTGGCCTACTTTCTGACGCCGCAAATTGCTTGGGTCACTTATTTTGATCGGAGGCCTGGCATCCCCCCACTGGCGACTGTTTGGCGTACCACCGATGGCGGGCGAACTTGGGCCGTTAGCGCCCCGCTCGCGTTTGGCGAGAATGCCCCGGCGCTCTACCAACCCAGTGATTTAGAATTTGTGGATGGTCAAACAGGCTGGCTATTGGCGCATTTAGATGCCGGGATGAGCCACGATTATGTGGCGATTTTTACCACTCAGGATGGCGGGGCAACCTGGAAACAGGTGATTGATCAACTTAATGAAAACCTGCCCATGGCCTGTTATAAAAACGGTCTAGGTGTGGTGGATGCCCACACCGCATGGGTGAGCGGTGATTGTGGCGGAGTGCAGGCCGGATTATATTTCTATCAAACAACCGATGGCGGGACGACTTGGTCGCTCGTTGAAGTGCCAGCCCCGGCCGAAGCGCCTGGGGCATTTACCGGAGATACTTTAGCCTGTGGCGCGGGCGCGCCCTTCCAAGTCGCCGATGTCTGGCGGATGACGGTCACTTGTAATGACTTTAACACGTTGGAAGCCAAACGCTGGTTGTACACTACCGCCGATGGTCAAACGTGGACTGCGCAGGGTTTGCCCCTACCCTACGGAACTTTAGAATTTTTGGACGCGCAACAGGGCTGGCTACTGGGAACGGCGGAGGCCAGTGGCGCTGGTGGGAGTCGGTTCTACACAACTCACGACGGTGGGCAAACTTGGCAAATGACCAAATCGGTGGCATGGCTGGGACGCTTCCAATTTCTGGACACCCAACATGGCTTTGCTATTGCCCAAGCGAATGAGGCCGTGGCGCTCATGAAAACTACTGATGGTGGTGCAACGTGGGCTGAAGTGAAACCGCAAACTGGCGAAGAATAAAAAAAGCCGAGAGGCCAAAAACCTCTCGGCTGAAACGTTGGGCGCACTGAGTTCGCTTAGTGAACGGGGGAGGTTTCGCTTTGTAAATGCGAGAAGGCCACCAGACTGAGATAGACCGATAACGACAGGGCCGCGAATAAGATGGAGAAGACGAGGGTGCGGGGATGTTCAAGGGGATACCGCAGGTGGGGCCAGACATCGGCGAAGAGGGCCAAGGGATCGGTGACGACATCCCAACTATTCCACCGCAAAAAGCGCCCCAGATAAATCCCGAAGCTACCTAAACTCAGCGCCCCTACGACAAATAGCCAACCCACCCAGCGCCCCAGCATTTGCTTCACCAAGCCCTGCATCAAAAACAACGAGACAAAGCCTAACACAAGGCTATTGAGGGCGTACGCCAACAACATGATCAGGTCAAACCATTCTGGCACATTTTGAAGAGCGCGCAGGTGCATCAAGTCGGTGAGGACATAGGGCGCGTTAGGGAAAAAGAGCAACCAGAAGACAGCGCACACACTCATCGCCAAATAACTCAGCGCCGACCGCCGGATATAAAAACTGTGCGCGGCAAAAGCCCAAAAGAGCGGGATCCAAGCCAAAAACAAGTTCCAGTTAAGGAAGAAGTAAACCAAAGTCCGGGTATATACCGCACGCGCTAAATACAGGCTCAGACAGACCGCCGAGGCCAAAGCGAGAGTCGCTAACAAGATCAGTTTGCGTTTATGACGAGTGAGCATAGGGGTGTGGTCAATCAGCAGTAAGTAATCGGTTAAAGGGTAACAAAGGCTGGGTGCCATGTCGAGGCTATCTTTCGTGAATGTGGGAGGCTCTTTCGTGCGCCTGAGAGGCACGAAAGAGCAAAGCCTTTAACTCCCCTGCGAATATGTGAAATAAACTGGACTTACGCAAACGCGCAGGCTGATGGTTCGACTTCGCTCACCATGTCGAAGCCTGCCGAATGCGGTGGAAACCGCGCCTTTCAACAGGCTCAAGGTGCGGTTTCCACCGCTGGTGCGTCAGTCTAGATAAAGATCATCCTTCATTAAACAAGTAGAGCAAGCTCTAAAAGCCTGCTCTACCTAATCAGCCGGAACTCGATACCGATCCTGATTTAGTTCGGCGCAGGTGTCGCAGTCACCAGCACTTCGGCAGGCTCTTCCGTTCCTTCAGGTTGCTCGGTCTCTTCCACTTCGGGGGTGCCTTGATCATCGTCGTCGTCCTCAATATGTAAGACGATGCCCAACGCGATGAGCTCGCCGTTCTTCGGGTCACGCGGCGCGATGATCGTCACCCGACTGCCCACGGCGAGTTCGGTCGCATGGTCGTGTGGCAAAATTTTGGTACTGGCGATCACGCCAAACGTGGTCGTGTCGCCATCCTTGCCCTGAACGGTGATGCTCGCGCCGGGCGTGTATTCTGTGACGAGTCCCACGCGATGCGCCTTTTGGGGTTTGCCTGGCTTGTCCGGTTTGCCCTGCGCCAAAATGCGCGTGGCCGTCAGCGAGCCATCTTCACCTTTAACCGCCTGCACCAATGCACCCGATCCAATTTGGATATCGGCCAGCGTACCGCCTTTGCGTGGGCCATTGAACTGCAAGCGGGTATCACCCGTTACAACAAATGTTAACGATGTGCCGTCTTTTTGAGTCAGGGTCAGGCTGGCATCGCTCACTGCCGCCACAGAGCCCTTATAGACACCTTTGCCGCCTTTGTCTTGATTGCCTTTTGGCTTATTGGCTTGTTCGGTGGCCTTCGCGCCCGGCGTTTTTTCGGGCTTACCACCCGGAACTTTGGTGGGTTTGCCGCCGGGGACTCTAGTGGGTTTGCCTTGCACCACCACGCTCGGTGCGGGGCTCGCTAACACACTCGCCGCTGAAAACAACAGCGTGACTAAAAGCAAACTCGTAATGACATACTTAAACTTGTTCATAAGGTGCGCCTCCTTCAGCGCGGCCCGGTTAATTCGATCAACCACCGGGTTCGTAAACAACCGTCAACTCCAAACTCACCTCATTCCCCTCCAAATCGCTGGCGACGATTTCGATCACATTGATCCCTTCGACCAGCGGCACGAGCGCCGAAAATTTTCCTTCGGCATCGGAGAGGGTGATCTCATCGTTCAGGGAGATGATCATGTTGGTGAAGGTCTCGCCCGTCACCAACACTTGTGGCTCGGCCACACTCTCACCCTCAAGCGGTGAGGTGATCACTAACTTCAAATTATTTTCGCCAATGACACTCGGTTGTGTGGAAAGGCCGGCTTCGGTCGGGGCGAGTTGCGGGCTAGCAGAGGCTGGCCCAATAGTGGGGGTAATTTGAAGTGGCACAGTCGCCCTAGGCGTCAGTGCAACGGGTGGGGCAAAGGTGGAGGTGGTGCCACAAGCGACAAGCCAGACCATCCAAAGGGTGAGGCAAGCTAAGGAGCGAAGCGGTCTCATTAACAATATAAACGTATTTAGCGCAAAAAGGATACGTAAAAAAAAACGCCCCGGAGGAAGCCGGGGCGTTGGAGGAAAAGTAAATTTAGGCGGCGACTTCTTTTTGCTTGAGGTCCACCACATTGGCCGCTTGCGGGCCTTTGGGCGAATCTTCAATGGAAAATTCGACGCGCTGATTCTCTTCCAAGTTGCGGTAGCCTTCGCCAGAAATGGCCGAAAAATGCACAAACACATCTTTCTCGCCATTGTCCGGGCTGATGAAGCCAAAGCCCTTGACGCGACTAAACCATTTGACCGTGCCAGTAATCCGATTGCTCATTGGGTGGGGTGCCTCCTTTACCCCAGAACGAAGAAAGGATGAGGCGCTAGATTTGTCTGCCCAGCGGCGGTCGCGCTACAAAAAAACGCCAGACCGGCGAACCGGCTGGCGAATTGAGTAGGGGGCGCGACATACACGAACACGGGTAGAACACAAGCCTCAGAGTGCGGGGAGAATACCACGCTTTGAGGGAAGCGTCAAACAAAGGGGGTGAAGGCTGAGTGATGAGGGATAAAAAATACGGGCTTTGAGAATGCTGTGCAAAACAAAGCCCCGCTGAGACTCAATCGCTCAGCGGGGCTTTGTTTTCTTTTTCTTGTTCAGCCGTTTAAGTTACGCCGTCGCTTCGGCTTCCTGCTTGCTGCGCCAAATGGCCCAGCCCAGCAACCCCACCAAAACCAAACTGACGATAATGACGCCGATGTCGGTCGCCTTCGTCACCACCACAATCGGGGCAATGATGACCGAAACCAAGTTGACGACCTTGATCATCGGGTTGAGCGCGGGGCCAGCGGTGTCCTTCAATGGATCACCCACGGTATCCCCTACCACTGCCGCCTTATGGCGCTCGGAATGCTTGCCCGTATTTTGGGCCGGGTTTTTGGGCTCGTCTTCAACCATCTTCTTCGCGTTATCCCACGCGCCACCAGCGTTGCTCATATACACCGCCAGCAATTGGCCCGAAACAATGATGCCGGCCAAGAAACCGCCCAGGGCTTCGACCCCAAGGAGCAACCCCACCAAGATGGGCGGGATGACCCCGAGGAGCGCCAGCGACATCAGTTCTTTTTGCGCCGCGTTGGTCGAAATGGCGACCGCCGCCTTGTAATCGGGTTCTTTGTGTTTGGGCGAGTTCTTGGGTTCCATCACGCCCGCTTTGAATTGACGGCGCACTTCTTCCACAATCAGGCCCGCCGCGCGGTTGACCGCGTTGATGGCGAGCGAGGAGAACATCCACGGCAGAGCGCCGCCGAGCAACATGCCAATAAACACTTGGGGCACCGAAACGCGGATGCCAAATTGCAGGGCGGTCGGGTCAACTTTGGATACGTCAGTGATGAACGAACCGAATAACGCCACCGCCGCGATCACCGCCGAGCCAATGGCTACGCCTTTGGTAATGGCTTTGGTGGTGTTCCCCACCGCGTCGAGGTCGCTCATGATCGAGCGCGCTTTGTCATCCAGCCCGGCCATTTCGCCGATGCCATTGGCATTGTCGGAGATCGGGCCAAAGGAGTCCATCGCCACGTTGTTGCCCGTCAGGGTCAACATGCCGATGCCGGTCATCGCCACCCCGTATAACACAAAGGCCGTTTGTAAGGCTTCTTGGGAGAGGCCAGTCGAGGCCATGAGCGGTTTGTAATCCATGCCCACCGTGAAGATGAGGATAGACACGAAGATCGTCCCCGCGATGGTGATCACCGACCACACCGCGCTCTCTTTGCCTTGCACCATCCCCGAGAGGATGGTGGTGGCTGGCCCACCACTCATGGACTTCACAATGTTTTTCACCGGCGCGCCATGCGTTCCAGTGAAGTATTCGGTGACGCGTTCAATGAGGATCGCTAGCACCACTCCAGTGACCACGGCCAAGACCGGGCGTAACCAACCGCCGGGGATTTCGCCATGCTCGCCCTGCGGGCCGAGCACGCCCATGTAGTACCAACCCGCGGCGGCAAACATCACCACCGACATCGCGGCCGCATACAAAAAGCCTTGTGAGATGGCTTTCATGGCGTCGCCCCCTTGTTCTTTTTCGGGGGTCTTGACGAGGTAGGTGCTGATCATCGAAGACAACACCCCGATGCCGCGCACGATGAGCGGGAAGATAAACCATTCGCTGTGTCCGGTGAGCGCCGTGAGCGCCAAGCCCAAGATGAGGCCCGACACGATGGTGACTTCATATGACTCGAAAATGTCAGCGGCCATCCCAGCGCAGTCGCCCACGTTGTCGCCTACTAAGTCGGCGATCACGGCGGCGTTGCGCGGGTCGTCTTCTTCGAGGCCTTGTTCCACCTTACCTACCAAGTCCGCGCCCACATCGGCGGCTTTGGTGAAGATGCCACCGCCCACGCGCATAAACAGCGCCAAGAGCGTGCCACCAAACCCAAAGCCCAACAGCGCTTCGGGGGCGGCCTTGCCGAGCAAAATGAAGATGATCGTACCCCCGAACAGACCGAGGCCGTCGGTCAACATGCCGGTGATCGTGCCCGCGCGGTACGCAATGCGCATGGCACCCGCGAACGATTTGCGCGACTCGGCGGCCACGCGCACGTTGGCTTCGACCGCCATGCCCATCCCGATTTGGCCGACCATGAGCGAGAAGACGGCCCCCATGATGAAGGCAATCGCCCGAGCAAAGGCAATAATGAGCGTCACCGTGTTCGCATCGTTGATGCCGAGGTTGTGAAAGTGTTCCACCGCTTCGCTAGTGGGTTTGACGATATACACCGAGAAAAAGAGGGCCACGGTGAGGACGCCGATGAGCGGGATGATCGCCCCACGTTGGCGGGTGAGGTAAGCGCTCGCGCCATCGCGGATCCAGCCCCAGACCTCCTGCATTTTGGCCGTGCCTTTGTCTTCGCTCAAAATTTGTTGACGCAAAAAGATGGCATAGCCCAAGCCGACCAAGGAAATGCCGAGGACCGCATAAATCGCGATCTGCTCGAATGACGTAAGATCTTGCATGTGTTGTTCTCCGTAATAAAAATGTTCGCGTCCAAGAGTGGACGGGGTTTTGAAAGCATGAATCTTCAGGGTTTCCCTAACCCCGAAGGTTTAACTTGGCGCTAAGCGCAAAAGCGCGCCCAAAGGTGCGGGCGCGAAGCGAAATTCTACCTGATAGGCGGATAAAGTGTCAACCGGATTAGAAAAAGATGAGTGAGGCTTGACTCGGCTTTTTATGTAGGTGTATAGTGCTTGCGATGATGTTTACTCGGAGCACCCAATGCAGGCCCACTTGCGTTGGCGTGCTTTTTGTTCGCTTAGTCATTTTTACCTTATCCCACCTTTTCTTATTTTCCCTACTTCAACACTATGATTCAGGTCGAAAGTCTTACTAAGCGGTACGGCGAGCGAACGGCGGTGAATAACCTGACGTTCCACGCCGATAAAGGCGAAATCGTAGGTTTTCTCGGCCCCAACGGGGCGGGGAAGACCACCACCATGCGCATCCTCACAGGCTACATGCCGCCTTCCAGCGGCACGGCGGTCGTCGCAGGATACGATACCCTCACGCAATCGCTGGATGTGCGGCGGCGGGTGGGTTACTTGCCCGAGAGTGTCCCCCTCTACACCGAAATGACGGTCGTTCAATATCTGGACTTCATGGCAGAGTTGCGCCAAATTCCTAACCGCCAAGACCGGGTGGATGACGTGATGGAGATCGTGAACATCGCCAGCCGCGCCGAGTCCTATGTGGGCAACCTCTCCAAAGGCTTGCGCCAACGGGTGGGTTTAGCACAGGCGCTGTTGCACAAACCGGAAGTGCTGATCTTAGACGAGCCGATGGACGGCCTCGACCCACAACAACAAATAGATGTCAAAAACCTATTGCGCGAGATCGGCAAAGACCAAACGGTGATGCTCTCCACGCACATCTTGGCGCACGCGCAAGAGTTGTGCAATCGAGTCATCATCATTAACGGCGGCCAAATTGTGGCCGAAGACGCGCCTGAGCGGTTGAGTTCGCGCATCGCGGGCGGCAGTCGGGTGCAACTCACGGTCGCGGGCGATGGCACGGGGTTGCAAGAAGCCTTACAGCAATTGCCCGGCCTCACCGCAGTCCGCGTCATTACGGATGGACAATTCGAGATCGAAACCGCCCCCGGTAAAGACGCGCGCCCCGCCATCGCCCATTTGGTGGTGACGGGCGGCTGGCAATTGCTAGAACTGCACCAAGAAAAATTGAGCCTGGAAGAAATCTTTATCCAACTGACCAAAGATGAAGCCAGCAATGTGAAGAAGGCTGAGGCCTAATCGTATGCGCAATGCTTGGACTATCGCCAAACGCGAATTCAATATGTACTTTGTGTCACCCGTTGCTTACGCGGTGGCCTTTATGTTGCTCATTGTCTTGAGCTTTATTTTTGTGAGCATGATGGGCGCGGCGGTAAGCGGCTTGGGGGGCGCACCCGACCCCGTGCAACTCTTGGGCGTGTTCTCGACCTTGCTCTTGCTCTTTATGACCAGCCTCGTCACCATGCGCTTGGTGTCGGAAGAGCAACGCTCTGGCACGATTGAATTGTTGCTGACCGCGCCACTTCAAGAATGGGAATTGATCGTGGGCAAATGGTTGGGGGCCGTGGCCTTTTTAGGGTTGCTAGTCATCATCACCTCGATTTATCCGTTGATCTTAAACGCCTATATGGAGCCGAGTTTTGACAAGTCGGCGCTCGCGGTGGGTTACGCCGGGCTGTTGCTGATGATCGGCGCGATGTTGGCGATTGGCGTTTTTGTATCCACTCTATTCAGCAACCAGATCGCGGTCTTCGCCGCGACCGAGGCGATCATGATCGGCCTGTGGTTGATCAGCTCGCCCACGCAAAACGATAGCGGCACGCTGGCCTCCATCCTAAATTATCTGGACTTTTCCTCACACTTATACGATACGTTTTTCCGCGGCGTGGTCAAAGTCACGGACATTGTGTACTTCGTGTCGTTCACCGTGTTTTTCTTGTTTCTCGGGACGCGTGTGCTTGAATCGCGGAGATGGCGATAAACCATGAATAAAACTTCTCTCAAAGCCTACGCCCCCCTGGGGTGGGTGGTCGGCATCTTGGGTTTGGCGCTGGCGGGTGGACGATGGTTCATCAGTCAAGAGTTTGACAGCTACGCACAGGCGAGTTTGATCATTGGCCTGATAGGGGTAGCGCTCAGCGTCTACCTCAACCCCGGCGCGCTGGAAACGTGGCTCACCGGGCGGCAAGCGCGCTACGGCGGGAACGCGACCGTGATGACCATCGCGATGTTGGGGATCGCGGTGCTGGTCAACTATCTGGCGTATAAAAACCCACAACAATGGGATGTGACGGAAGACCAGAGCAACACACTGGCCCCCGAGACGCTTCAGGCTATTCAAAATCTGAAGACTCCAGTGAAGGCGTTGGGTTTTTATAAAGCGACTAACCCTTCTCGTTCGTCCACTCAAAGCTTACTAGACCGGTACAAGCAACTGGCGGGCGATAACTTGGACTACGAATTCCACGACCCGGATGCTGAACCAGCCTTAGCTCGCCAATATAACGTGCAGGGCGGTGACGGTCAATTGGTCTTAGTGGCTGGCGACAGCCAGGAAACTATCAACTTTGCCACGGAAGAACAATTGACGAGCGCGTTTATTCGTTTAGCTAACCCGGTCAAGCGCGCAGTCTATTTCCTCACCAGCCATGGCGAAGCGGATATTGCGGACACAGCGGAAACCGGCGCTTCCAAGGTAGCCGAAACATTGAAACAACAAAACTATTCGGTCAACCCGCTCAACTTGCAAGTGACCATTACTATTCCTAACGACGCACGGGTCATTGTCATCGCTGGGCCGCAAGTGCCAGTACAAGCCGATGAGGTGAAGACGTTAGAAGATCACCTGAATGCACACCCTGAAACCGCTTTAGTGGTGTTGCTGGACCCCGCCTTACAAAACCAAACCGACCCGAATTCACCTGAACCATTGGTGGATTATTTGAAGCGGGCGTGGGGAGTGACCGTTCGGCAAGACATTATTCTCGACCCACTTTCCACCGCCCGCAGTGGTGCGGCGAACTTGGTGTTGAATGCCGCTTATGGCAATAGCGAGATCACGACCAAATTAGGGCGCATCGCCTCATTCTTCCAAAACGCGCGGAGCGTAGCAACGGATGATGCCACCCAATTCCCCAATTTAGCTTTTACCCCCCTAGCACTGACGAGTGATCAGGCTTGGGGCGAGACGAACTTCACCGCTCAACCGCAACCGGATGGTGCAGATGCCATTGGCCCGTTGAATTTTGGCGTGACGGTGGAGGACACAGTGCGTAAGGCGCGGGTAGTGATGTTTGGCGACGCAGACTTTGCGCGCAACTTAGCGCCTACCAACAGCGCCAATGCCCAACTCTTTATCAACAGCGTCAACTGGGCCGCGCGTGACGAGAGCCTGATCAGTCTCACCCAAAAGACGCAAACCCAACCCAGCTTGATCCCGATTGATGAAATCACCGGGCGCCTCCTCACCTTCTTCACACTGTTGATCCTCCCCGGCGCGGTGTTGGTGTTGGGGGGCGTGATGTGGTATTTACGCCGACGACATGTGTAAAACGACTCGGCACAGAACGTCTCGCTTATGAATCGCAATCAAACGTTTGCCCTGCTCATCGTCTTTGGGTTGTTGCTTATCTACGTTCTATTGGTGCAACAACCCAAAGACCAAGCCGCCGCTGAGGCCACGCCTACCCCGGCCCCTACTTCGCCCGCCGTGTGGAGCCTGACAAGCGATCAGATCACGGCCTTCACCATCTCACGTGTGCCAAGTGGCACGGTCACCTTGGCGAAAGATACTGCTGGCGTTTGGCTGGTGACTGAGCCACAAGCCTCCTCCGCCGACCAAACTACGATGCCACGTTGGTTATCTCAACTCTCCAATCTATCCGCCAGCATGGTCATCCCAGCGGGTGATCTGGCGCAATATGGGTTGACCGACCCGGTTTACACCATCGCTGTCACCCAAGCCGACGGCAAACAAGTGAAGGCGCTTGTAGGCTCAAAGACTCCTACTAACTCTGGATATTATGTCGCGCAAGCGGGTGAACCCCAAATCTTTGTAGTGAGTATTGGAACGATTGACGCACTTGTCGGGCTGATTGATAAGCCGCCCTACCCGCCGCCGACGGCTACCCCAACTTCAGTGTCATTTGCCGCCACCTTGGATGCTTTTACGACGGCTTTTCCGCAGTTGACAGCCACTCCGAACCCGTAGCCACAGGCATATAGGGGGATAAAAGCCTGTTAGCCGCCATATATAGCGGCTGAATGTGAAGATTAATTGGGTGTTGATTTTCTATATTAATTAGTCTATTCTCAGGAGTATTATGGCGATCACAAAACTCATCAAATCCATCAAAATACCTAAGCCTCCCAAACTGACCAAGCCGGAA
>Ga0315912_10005906_pt1 | contig 11111 bp, 9 predicted proteins | sample VfabasoilMG_FD_204469 | JGI IMG/M metagenome (GOLD analysis project Ga0315912, IMG submission 204469) | Garden soil microbial communities collected in Santa Monica, California, United States - V. faba soil | ecosystem: Environmental > Terrestrial > Soil > Garden | place: USA: California...
ACATACCGTCTCGTCGACGTATGAAAGACTTCGGACAGACTCCCGCCGCCCCCGCAGGGGCACACCACAGTTTCCATCTCAAGCGGCGTCGCGAGGCTCATGCGACCTTCCTGCCCCATGAGGGCTCATCGAATCCTTCTGTCCGTAGCGCCGCATCAAAGACCGCCACCGTCTTCTCGACCATTCGGTCAGCCGTAAACTGCGCCTGCACCACAGCGCGCCCGGCATTCCCTAGTCGCATCGCTTGCTCGGGATGTTCCAATAGAGATTGAATCGCACCGGCCAGCCCTGCGACATCGTGGGACTCCACTAAAAGGCCGGTCTTCATATGTTCGATCACTTCAGGCACACCGTTCACGCCGGTCGCGATGACAGGCTTCCCCATGGCCAGGGCTTCGAGAATGACAAACGGAAATCCCTCGGAATGCGAGGGCAGCACCACCACATCCGCCGCTGAATAGAATTCCATCACATCGTCCCGGGATCCGACAAACCGGCACATTGACGACAGGCCCCGGGCAGCGGCCAGCGCCTCCAACGGCTGCCTCAATTCACCGTCCCCCACGCATACACACTGTAGTTGCGGCCATTGATCCCGCAGCAACGCCAGTGACTCGATGAGATCACGGTGTCCTTTTTGTTCGGTCAGCCGGGCGACCGTAACCAACAAAGGTCCATCCCTGAGTCCCAATTCTCGTCGCACCTTGTTCCGGTCCCTCACGTTTTGAAACAGTTGACGATCAACGCCATTGTAGACCGTCTTCGCAAGACCGGCTGCCGCCGGATCGTCACGCACCACATCACGACGGATGGCATCTGATACGCAAATAATCCGGCTCACCCAGGGCCGAGTCACCCGGAGCATCGTGGAATACACCCAGCGTTTCAGCCGATTGATCTCATAGTCGACGATCGAATTATGGACTGTGGAGATCACCACCGGCACCCCTGCCAACCAACCAGCCACTCGTCCATAAACATTCGCCCGTGCGCCGTGCGTTTGAAGAATGGTCACATTCTCTTGAGAGAGCACGTGCACTAAGCGCATAAGGGCAAAGGGGTTGAACAGCGGCTCCAAATGCACCACCCGCACGTCCACGCCCCGGACCTGCATGCGACCGACGAACGAGCCCGGCTCAGGACAAATCAGAATCGGCCGGAAACGTGAAGGGTCAAGACGCTCGCAAAGCAATTCCAGATAGCGTTCACCTCCACCATAGGAGGCCGACCCGGCCAGTTCTGCGACCACGATCGGATTCATCGCTTCCGTCCCACGATCAAGAGACTCCCCCGCAAATGCGGGACCGCGTAGAAGGGCCACTTGGCCCAATTAATCGCCTGCTGCTGCGGTGTCTGGCGGCAGTCCTGCGTATCCTCGCCCAGGAAATGGCGTGACTCGGCAATCTCAAACCCGGAACTCCTGAGCATATCGCTCAACTCATGCATCGCATACTCCCTGGCGTGGGGACGCCATTCATCATCCGGATTGTCATATCCGGGAGGAGCCAGGCGATCATTGAGCGTCCGGCCGGCCAGGAGCTTCATCACATTCCCGATACGCGTCACATTCGGCGTCGTGATCACGATGGAACCGCCCGGCTGCAAAATACGATGGGCTTCCGACAATAAGTGAAAGGGCGACGTCAGGTGTTCAATGATCTCCAGCGCAAACACCAGTCTGGCAGTTCCCTCTCCCATCGGCACGGCGGTCGGATAGCCCTTCAGTTCAAACTGTTTAGCAGCCGGGTCCAGATTCACCGTCAGAATGTCCACATCCACATCCTGCTTCATGAGTTCCACGAATTCCAGACTGGCCATGAGGCCGGCCCCCACAAGCCGGGCCGATCTCGTCGGTTCGGTCAGGCGCAAGAGCCTCAACAGGCTGCCGGGATACGGACCGAAATCCACAACGGCCTGCGGTCCCTGCGGCAGCCAGCGAAGTCCGCTCCGCAACGCGACGTACAACCGATCCCGGCATTTCAGCGCATGGTGCATCGGCGTGGTAAACCGAGGATCCTCGCTTCCGAACACCTCATAGCGTGAGGGACGAAACTCCCGCATCACACCATCGAATCCCGATCTGGTCAATTCGTAACTCATCAAGTCAGAGTCTCCGGCCGATCAGAAGCAACGTGTCGCACAACCAGGTAAAGCCCATGGCAGCCAAAGACTCATAGCGCTGGCGCAATCCGGTCACGGTCACAATCTCAAATCTCTCGCGAACGACGAGCGCTGCCAGCAAGGCCGCATTGAAAGAATGCAGATGGCGCTCATCCGCAGTCACAGACGGCACGCCTCCCCGCAGAGACTCCAACCGAAAGCGCCAGAAAGCAACATTCGGCACCGTGATCAAGATCTGCCCGCCGGGCCTGAGGACCCGGTGAAATTCAGCTACCGCCCGACTCGGCTCCACGAGGTGCTCGATCACTTCGCTGGCAACCACCAGATCGAGACTGCCATCAGGTTCCGGGAGACATTCAGCATTAAGATCGACCGCATACCTACGATCCAGCCCTTGGGCACGATCGAGCGCCGCGACCGACAGATCGCACCCGTTCACCACGACACCCGGCAATACCTGCTTGATCTCTCTGGCCAGCCGGCCATCGCCACACCCCACATCCAGCATGCGATCAGGCGCCAGCGCGGCCACCTTCCGACTGATCTGACCGTATCGCCGGACTCCCTCGAAGGCGCCGGCTGCAGCTTTCCAGCCGTTCCACTCGAGATCATACTGGTCACGTTGGCTCATGGTCTGTGGCATCGCTCGTTATCCTCGCAAACCAGCCGAATATAAGTGCGTGTGATCAGTTTCGTCATGCCCTATCCAGACCCGTCGCAAGGTTGTCCACATCGTCTGAATCTGTTGCGGTCGATCGGAGGCCTGGGAACAGGCGGTCAACATCAACTTGCGCATCACTCCAATGGCAATCCAGCCCTTCATCAGAAACCGTCGGGGTTGGGCAAAGTGTTTTTCTACATAGCGAATGCGGCTGAGCTCCCATTGTTTATTGAGGCCATGACGGTTTGTGCGGCTGCTCCGTCCGAGCAGATGTACCACCTCACCCTCCGCGACATACCGAATGCGATAGCCCAGCTGCTGAACACGACGACAGAGGTCGACATCTTCGAAATACATGAAGAAGCGTTCATCCAATCCGCCCAATCGCGCGAACAGGGCTTTGCGAACCATGAGACAGGCGCCGTTCGCCCAATCGACATCCTGCGACTGGGTGAAGTCCGTTGGCGGCATAGTCCCGACCAATCGTTTCACGATTGCGGGCAACGCCTCTGCATAGCGCACATGATCGCGAAGTGAAGGAAAGGGAAAGCACGACCGCAACAGCTGCCCACGCTCGTCACGTTGCAGACAGCTGACGGCCCCGATGTCCAGATGCTGATCCAGACAGGTTACCATCGTACGGAGCGTGTGCCTCTGCATCACTGTGTCGCTGTTCAGCAACAACAGATACCGTCCCGAACTGACGGCTGCCGCCTGGTTGCAGGCCTTGGCAAATCCGTCATTCTGGGCATTCGCAATCACCGTGACATGAGGAAATCGAGTCCGCACCGCTTCCGCACTCCCGTCGTGTGAAGCGTTATCCACCACGATCACTTCATAGTCCACATCCGTCGTCCTATCCTGAACCGATTGCAGACAGGCCAGCAGCAGGTCGCGGGTGTTGTAACTGATGACGGCAATCGACAGATCCACGTGTCCCCTACTCCTCTTGCTTCACTGCGCTGAGCATCAATTCGTTGCCCGCCCATCTCCAGAAGGGCAATAGCCCTTGCTCCAACCGATGGAGTCCGCGCGCGATCGGGCCGGCATCACAGGGCCGTAGGTTTCCCCGCGCATGTCCCTGGCGACGGATGAGTAAGCTCTTTTCGTAATTCACCTGCGAGAGGAACGGACGTGTCAGCATCCGCTCGACTCGAAATCCAGCCCGCTCCACGCAGGCTTTTAAGGTATCGGGCGTAAAGAGCCAGAGATGTCGGGGCGGCTCGAGCGCCATCCAGTGGTCTGCAAAGAGCCGACTCATCAAGCCTGAAAAATTCGGCGTCGTCAGGACCAATCGCCCTCCTGCTTGCAACACCCGATGGCACTGTCGTAAATGACTGATCGGATCGGGGACATGCTCAATGGCATGGACCATCGTAATCACGGCCATGCTCCGGTCCGGCACACCGGACGTTTCCAAGGTCCCTACCTTCACCGGGATCCCGTAACTCTCACGCGCGATCCGTGCCGCCTGCGGCGAGAGATCGATACCCAACACCTTCCATCCCAACGCTTTCATCGCCGACAGATAGCCGCCCGCCCCGCATCCGATATCCAGCAATGTCCCGCCTTCGACAAAGGGAGGACACAACTCATCGCGGCCGTATCGCGCCCGGTCCTGAAACGCGGGGACATGACCGAGCACGCGCCCGGCCACCGAAGCCCATCGCTCCTGCCGCTTGAACTGGGTATAGCCGAACACCTCGCTCAGGATCATGGCTCGCAGAACATCGCGCATTCCGGCCGCCGGCCGAACCGGGCATTCGGCCCGCGTTGCCCCCTCGTGCGGTTCGTAGTCGTCCGGATAGCACTTGGGAATGTCCTCCATGACCGGTCGAGGACTCTGCCAGACCAATCCACAGGAAGCGCAGCGGGCAAAACCGAACTCGCCCTCGACGGAATAGAGCCGGTCATACAACCCCTGAAACAACGTCGCACCGGGGGCGCCGCACAATAAGCACTGTGTGACAAGCTCCGTCGTTAGTGCCGGCATACCACTGCTCCATCCATCGGATCAGCCTGCGTATCTTTCGGATAGTGAAACGCCTCGTCCCCCACAGCGAGACGCACACGTTTTGCAAATTCCAATTTCCACCACTGCAGCGGGCGAAGGCCTCCCACCACTTTCACCAGCCCCCCGGTGAGAACGAGCACTGAATTAAGCGTCAATATCATCCACAAGATTCCGGCGCTGACAAACCCTTCATGCTTGCGGTAGTAGCGAATCAGTCCGATCAAACTGTCGGCCACGCCCTGATCCGGCATCGCACCGACTCCGCCGGCGCCCCCATGATGCATCACCTCGGCCTCAGGCAGGAGAAACAGCCGATGCCCTGCATCCCGCAGCCGCCGACACAAATCCACGTCGTTGTAGAAAATGGGAAACCGCTCGTCAAAAAGACTCTCCGGCGCAATAACCGACCGCCGCAACATCAAGCAGGCGGCCGGCGGCTGTTCGATCTCCGTCATAACCTCGAAGGGCTCGTCGAGCATGTAGAAGTCACGCACCCACCGATTGCCCGGTGCCACGTTCCGCAGCAATGTTTCAGACCACAGGACGTACAACCATCGCGGCAATCGCTTGTGATACCGCTGCAATGATCCGTCAGGATTGCGCAATACCGCCGTCACACCGGCTCGCTCCAAGTCGGCATCAAGGAACCGCACCATCTGTTTCACAGCGTCGCTCCGCAGTTCTGTATCAGGGTTCAACAGCAACACATACCGGCATTGCGCACGACCGTAGGCTTGGTTGTTGGCTCTGGCAAAGCCGACATTCTCCTGATTCCGCATCAGTTCCACCCGGGGAAACTCATCCGCTACCAACTCAGCGCTTCCATCGGTGGAACCGTTATCGACCACCAGCACTTGCGCTGCAAGTCCATCTATACCGGCCTCAATGGAACGCAGGCAACGGTCCAAGAGGAGCCGCGTGTTCCAATTCACAATGATAATCGAGACATCCATAGTGCCTTTGTAACGAATCCTGCCGTCCTCTTATGAGCCCCACAATATGCGTAAACGGAGAGACTCGCGCGACCACACGTGCCATCCATAGGCACTGATGCCGGCCAGGCCACACAGTCCGCCCAGCCACTGTGCGATCCACATCGACGGCACGGCCTGACTCAGCGCGACGCCGCCCCCCACCAAGGCGACCATGCCTCCGGCCCACCGCAACGGTTCAAACGCTGACGTGGCTTCAACTCCCAGGATTAGCACAGTGGCCTTGAGATGCAGACCGAGCCCCACCAGAAAGGTCAGCGCCAAGGCCCATGCCGCTCCGACCAACCCCCAGGTGATCGTTAAGGGAATCACCGTCGGAACATAACAGGCGCACATGACCGCCCAGATTTTGGTCTGGATTTCCGGACGATTGGCTCCACAATGAAACGCGGCCATCACACTACAGAATGCCGCCGCAATAGCAAACAGGCACAACACCCGCAACGGCTCAACTGCCGCCGACCAGGCAGGACCGAACACAAACGGAACCAGATAGGGAGCCAGGATCGCGACGGCCATCGCACTCGGCACCACGAGCATGCCGGTGAGACTCATTTGGAGACTCAAGGCCCGCAATACTCCGGCACGGTCTTTCTGCATGAGCGCGTAGGTCGGCAGACTGATCTGAGAAATCACCGTCATGGCCCGGATGCCGATCATGGTCGGAATCGCCATCGCCAACTGATACTGGCCCAGCCCCCCGACCCCCTGTAACCGGCCGACCACAAAATCTCCTCCGCTCATGACCGTAAATAAAAACCACGCCGTGACGTTCTGATACCGGCCGTAACGCCAGAGGCTCTGCAAGGCCGTCCGGTCCAGCGACCAGCGGATGCGGCAGGGCGCCACCCAGAATGATAGGAGTGAGCCGAAGAGAAATGCGACCAACTGTCCCCCCAACAACGCCCAGGCACTCTGCCACCACCAGGCCAACCCTATCGTGACTGCCGACTCTACCAGACGACGACTGAGATCAAACGACACACGCCGCCTGAGATCCAGCTGTTTGAGCAGGACGAACAATGCCGGACTGTGCAGCGACTGTAAGAGAACACCCGCCGCATGGACCCGAAGAAAGAAACCCAGCTCGGGAATCCGCATGCTGCCGGCAATGACATCCGCCAATCCCCAGAGACCGAGGGTAAGGACGAATCCCCGAATCACCGATAAAGTCCAGGCCACGCGCAAATCTTCATCGGTCACATTCGGCTTGGCGATCACCGCCGGCTCAAGCCCCAACTCCGAAAACATTTGAACCGCCAGCAGGACGGCCGCAGAAGCCGCCATCAATCCGAAATCCCCCGGCAGCAGCAATCGCGTCAGGACAATGAGTTGGAGAAACCCGACCCCTTTCTCTAGGGCAAAGCCGGCCATCGCCCATCCGCCGGCTTCCAAGACTCGTTGACGGATGCGCACCGCGCCGGTGGCAGCAGCATCGGACTCGCCGGACGTGACAGGCTCATGATTCGATGACATCGTCATCACGCACACACCCGTTCACTCAGTGGTTCAACGGGGAGAATCCCGAAGACCCGTTCCAATTCCACCGCTCTAGCCTCCCAGGTATGGGCATCCAAAACAGCTGCACGCCCGGATTGTCCCATCTTGCTTGCCGCAGTTGGGTTTTGGATGAGACGGCACAATCCCTTCGCGAGGGTAAGCGCATCGTCACCCTTCACCGACACACCGGCACCCAGCGCTTCCACGAGATCTCCGTAGCCCTCTCCTGCCGTCGCCACCACCGGCCTCGCACAAGCCATATATTCCCAGAGTTTCATGGAATCACCCGGATACAAGCGAATAGGACGATGGAGCACAACGCATAAATCGCTCGCTCCGATCCACCAGGGCACCTCGTCAAATCCCACACGCCCGACGAATGACACGGCCCCTTCCAGTCCCCGTTGCCGCACCAACGATTCAAGGCTTGGCTTGGTCCGGCCATCGCCGACCAAGAGGAGCGTTGCAGTCGGATATTCACGCCGGACAAGCGCCATCGCCTCCACGAGAGTATCCAGCCCATGCCACGGAAAGAATCCTCCGACAAATCCGATGTATGGCCGATCCTGACTTAGCCCCAGGCGACGGCGGGCCTCCGCCTTGTCGCGCGGCAAACAGACAGATGGGTTCACCCCGTTTCGAATCACGCGGCACCGGGCCGCCTCAATTCCCCACTCGCGCTGCATCCATTGCGGAATCTCCCGACAGACACTGACGACGGCCTGCGCCTGCTGTGCCGACAGACGCAACGCCCATTGCACCAGGCCGCGAATCGGAGCCAGCCTCCACAGACCGGTCAATTCCTCGGCCGGCAATCCATTCACGAACAGCACGTAGGGACAGCGCAGCACGAGGGAACAGCACAAAGGGGCAATCTGGCCGGGCGAGTCGAACCACAAGAGGATCTCCGGCTTCTCCCGCCACATCGCCCGGAACAGAGCGACCGCCGAACCTAGGAGATACAGCAATGGTCTGATGACCGGGAAACGTAATACCGGAACCCAGACCGGACGCGTGCCACCTAAACAGCGTGACTCATCCATCCCGGTAAGGGGTTTCGGCGCCACCACACGCACCGCATGGCCCCGAGTTGCAAGGGCGCGCGCAAATTCCACCACCTGACGACTCCCGCCGCCGGCGACTCCCAACTCCTCATCGCAATAGACCAGAATATCCATATCACCCTAAGAAACAGACCGACGTGCTATCGCTCTAGCCCGTGACAACTTCGCAGATAAGGCGGCCACCGCCGGTACGCTCTGGTCCAGTCATTGAGATGAGTCGGACATCGCGCCAATCGTTGCTTCTATCGCAATCTGATTCATACTCGCCCACCTGCATTATTGATCATCATGCGATTTCCACTCCGACGATGCGGAACGATCTGCACAACCTGGTCACGTAACCTTCGCACCATCCCCTCCCACCCAAAGCGCTCTTCGACAAAGGTACGGCCATCAATACCCAGGCGGCGGGAATCCTCGGGCCGGTCGAGCAACGCCATGACGGCATCGGCCAGAGCCTCAGCACGATCCGGCTCGACCAGGACAACTCCATTCGATTGAGAAAAGAGCGCGGTGACCGAAGGGATCGCGCTGGCAACCACCGGTTTTCCGCAGGCCAAATAGTCGAATAATTTTACCGGCGACGTCTCTCCCCGGTCCCCGCAGAACGGCGCAACACACACATCCATGACTCCGATCAACAGCGGAACGTGCGCATACGGGACACGACCGGTCCAGATGATCCAGAGAGAGAGGCCTCGCTGAGTGGCCTGCTCACGAAGAGCGGTCGCCTCCTCTCCGTCCCCGACCATTAAGAGCCGCACGGATGAACGCCTTGCGTGCAGGCCTTCAAAGGCCTCTAGCAACGTCGCCAGCCCTTGATACTGATAGAAACTCCCGACAAATCCGATGTACTCACAGGCCGGGTCCAATCCCGCCTCTTGCACACAGCGGTTCCTCTCCCTCGGAAAAAACAACGACATGTCCGACCCGCTGGGGAGCAGCGCCACACGATCAGCCGTCACCCCGTACTGTGTCTGCACGAGATGACCTAATCCTTCAGTCAACACGACTACGCGATCGCACCGGCGAAGCGCGAGAGAAGCCAGGGCATGCGTCAAGCGACCGCGCCATCCATCGGCACCCCAGGGGGGAACCGGTTCTCCATTCACTTCGCAAATACAGGTCGCGCCAAAAACGCGCGCGAGCAGCAACGGGTGAAGGCTTTCCATCCAGCGGTAGTACACCACCGTCGGTCGGTTGCGGAGGCCACGCCAGAGTCCCGAGATGAACGCCATAACCGCGTAACTGATCGGACGAAAAACAGGTCCCGGCAGCATGGGAATCGGCACAACCCGCGAACGCCTCGGCACCAAGGCCGATCGATACCAGGGAGCAAATACAGTCACATCGTCGCCGACGGACACTAACGCATCGGCGAGCGCCCAGATCCGCACCAACCCGACCGGGTCAGTCGGCGCATCCGGTTCATGCCAATAACAACACACCCACCAGTTCATGCAAGCCTCGGTTCACCGGAGGCCGACTCTTCGGCATTCGACAATCGCGGAAGAATCATCACCAGCCCTGCGCACAACCAGAACGGCTCCATGATTCGGATAATGATAAAGGTGTTCGCCCCCACGGCATGGGCCAGCATCGCAACAAGGCCGAGCCAGACGCCTAGGGCCAGTCCCTTCGCAAATGGATCGTCTTCCGTCGCATAAATCCTTCGAGTGCTCAGCCACAACCGCGCGGTAATGACGATGAAGCATAGAAGGCCGGCCAGGCCGGTCTCACCGATAATCTTGACGTACTGCGCGTCGGCCCAGGCATAGCCGGTAATCCCGCGTCCAAGAATCGGATTGTGCACCCAATCCTGCAGCACATAGGCCCAGGACCGGAGGCGCTCGGATGTCGACAGATCCAGCCCCACCATGCCGACTTGAATTTCTCCTCCGTACTGGCGACCAAAGAAGGTTTCGTTAATACGAGTCTTCACGTTGTCCGGAGCAAAAAGCGGCAAGATTGCCATTGCGAGCAAAAGCAGCACCACGACCCGCGGTTTTCTCCACTGAGAGGCTCCGACGGCCAGCACCAGGACTGCCCCGGCCAGATACGAGGAGCGCGAGAGGGTGGCCATCAAGGCCAGCAGGCCGCATCCGCCCAGGACCAGAAGTACCACACGGATCGGACCGGTCTTCATGTGAATCAACAGCCCCGTCACGATGGCGAGGAGAAACACGAGATATCCACCCAGCGTATTCGGCTCGCCGACTTCTCCCTCAAACGGCGCCGTCGCCCGTTGTCCTGTCGGAATTTGATAGATGGCATAGAGACTGATAATGAAGCCGGTCACGAGCAGCGCGGTCACGAGTCCCACGACCTGCTGCTTGGACGTCACGTGATTCACCACCATGAAATACACGAAGAAATATTCGAAGTATTTCAAAACGAAGAAGAAGCCGGTCACCGGCTGCACCCGACCGGCCAAGACTCCCACCAGCGTCGCGACGACGCACACGATCATATACGCCGCGATAGGACGATTGAGTGGCGTCTCCCGAAACAGCCCGAGTTCCCGGTATACGACCGTCTTGACGAGCCATCCGAACCCGATAATGACAAGAAACACATCATCCAACCGAAACGACAACTCGCGCACACCGACTCCCCGCCCCTCGACTCGACCAACCGCAATTTCCGGAGACAGCAGCATGGAAAAGATAAGCAGGTACAGCGCGGCAGGCACCGAGGTGAACGCGATCAGGACGAGAAAGAAACCTAAGGTGGCCTTCAGCCCGACGGTCGGAGTGGTC
>Ga0315912_10005907_pt1 | contig 11109 bp, 12 predicted proteins | sample VfabasoilMG_FD_204469 | JGI IMG/M metagenome (GOLD analysis project Ga0315912, IMG submission 204469) | Garden soil microbial communities collected in Santa Monica, California, United States - V. faba soil | ecosystem: Environmental > Terrestrial > Soil > Garden | place: USA: California...
CCACCACCTCTTCGATCCAACCGCTGCTGCGCGTTTCTATCCCCCTCGTACTAGCGCTCGATGGGTCGAAACAAGAACTCCATGTACACCGTCTGTGGACAGCCCCACCCACACCAAGCGCGCCCCACCAGCGCCGTGATCAAGATGATGGCCACGAAGATGCTGAGCAGGAGCAGCATGAGCACCACACCGTCGGTGGCCAAAAACGTCGCCCCAAAAAACACGAACTGGCGATCGACGATGTCGAGGAGGATGGCCGGCTTACCCTTCACCCGTACGAAGGGCAGCGCGACGAACAACACCATCAGGCCCCACGCGACCCAAAAGCGCTGCTTGTAGGTGGCGCCGCGGAAAAGCTGCGGCCGGATCCGCAGACGTGAACCGTCTTGATTCAGCGTGGGCAAGACCCGCTCATTGAGTACCGGGAGGTGAGTCATCGCTTATGCGCAGCCAGGGAAAATTGTGCAGCCGGAAAAAGATATGGTGCAACTGGGATAGTTACGGAACTTCGTTGCCTTCAGGCGCCTTGCCCGGCACGTTGGTGCCGCGCAGCGTGCCGACATAGGCGACCACTTGGCGCAACTCGGTCGGTGAGAGCTGACGGCTCCACGCAGGCATGCCCTTGGCAGCGACGCCTTCGGAGACGGTGTTGAAGATGTCCATGAGCTGGCCGGTACCGTGGATCCAATGTTTGTCGGTCAAGTTGGGCCCAATGGAACCTTGCCCCTTGTCGAGGTGACACGCCACACATTTGCCGGAAAACACTTGGGCCCCTGCGCTCACGCTCGTGGTGTCACTCATCACCTGGAGCAAGGTGGCCTCTGACACTTGCTGGGCCATGGCTTCCTTGGCGCGCGCGGCGTTCACGACGTCCATCTCCCCTGCATAGTCGTCCGCGACCGACACGCCGTTTCCGACCCAATAGTGGAAAAGATAGCCGAGTGAAAACAGGAAGGTGGCCCAAAAGCTCCAGACCCACCAACCGGGCATGGGGTTGTCGAATTCTTGGATCCCATCGTAGGCGTGATCCAAGAGCGCATCTTGCTTTCCTTGGGTTTTCTCAGGTTCTTGCTGTGCGCTCATGATCACTGCTCCCGCGCTCCTTCAGTCGCCACGCTCGTTGCTGCTGCGCCCACCTCCGGGGCGTCAGACAGCGGGATATGGAGGACCTCCTGGTAGGCGGAGGTCTTGGTCAAGCTGACCTTGACCACCACGGCCAAGAAAGCGACCAAGAAACAAACCAGCCCGATCTCGGCGTAGATAGCGAGATCTGCCGCACTCATGATGTCAGAAAGTTTCATTGTGCGTGCCCTCCCACAGCGGCTCCCGCTTGCGCCACGGCCGCGGGTTGTTTGTTGATGTCCGTCCCCAGGCGTTGCAGGTACGCGACCAGCGCGATGATTTCCTTGGTTTCTAGGCCGGTTGGGCCGCCCTGCGCCGCCACCTCTTGGGCGATGCTGGTGGCCTGTTCCCGCGCCATTTGCTCAGCGTGCTGCACCGCGTCGCCGTACGGGACCCCTAACATGGTCATGACATCGACGCGGGTTTGGATTTTTTCAAACGGGATCTCCTTTTTGAGCATCCAGGGATAACGCGGCATGATGGACTGCTCAGTTGTGGAGACGGGGTTGTCCATGTGGCGTACGTGCCAAAGGTGCGGGTACTTGCCCCCTACCCGGGCCAAGTCAGGACCAATGCGGCGCGAGCCCCATTGAAATGGGTGATCGTAGACGAATTCGCCGGGTTTGGAGTAGTCGCCGTAACGCTCCGTCTCCGAGCGAATGGGCCGAATCATTTGTGAGTGACAGTTGTAGCAGCCTTCAGCCACGTAGATGTCGCGCCCATAGAGTTCCAGCGGCGTGTACGGCTTCACCGATGCGATGGAGGGCACGTTGGAACGGATCAAGAACGTGGGAATGATCTCGGCGAGCGAGGCGACAGCTACGGCGATCGTCACCCAAATCGTGAACTTGAGCGGCTTGCGCTCCCACACGCGGTGCCACGCTGCCTCGGCAAAATACGCGATGCGGTGCCCAGCAGGCGAGATGGTGCTGTGCCACGGGATGATCAGGCGCGTCTCCTTGCCTTGGTAGGGCGTCAATGCGGGCGCCTCGATCTCTGGCTCCGCGTACTTCGCGGGCCGCTGCGTCCAAGTCATGAACATGTTGAACCCGCCGAGCAACACACCCAGCACGTACAGTGACCCGCCAGCGACGCGCACCCAGTACATGGGGATGAGGCGGACAACCGTTTCGACGAAGTCCGGATACGCCAAGCGGCCCGTCTCGTCGAAGGCACGCCACATCAAGCCCTGGGTCACGCCCGCGGCATAAATGGCCACGATGTAGAACAAGATCCCCAGCGTCCCGAGCCAGAAGTGCAACTCCGCCAGCTTGCGCGAGTAAAGCTTTTCCGTCTGAAACAGCCGCGGAGCCATCCAGTACAACATGCCGAAGGTCAAAAACCCGTTCCAGCCCAGGGCACCGGCGTGCACGTGCGCGATGGTCCAATCCGTGTAGTGGCTGAGCGCGTTGACGCTCTTGATGGAGAGCAGCGGCCCCTCGAACGTGGCCATGCCGTAGAAGGTGATCCCCACCACGAAGAACTTGAGCACCGGGTCTTCGGCCACGCGGTTCCATGCCCCGCGCAAGGTGAGCAGCCCGTTGATCATGCCGCCCCACGACGGCATCCACAGCATCACCGAGAACAACATCCCCAGGGTCGACGCCCACTCCGGCAAGGCCGTGTAATGCAAATGATGCGGCCCGGCCCAGATGTACAGAAACACGATGGACCAAAAATGCAGGATGCTCAGCTTGTAGGAAAACACCGGGCGATTGGCTGCTTTGGGCAAGAAGTAATACATCAAGCCCAAAAACGGGGTGGTGAGGAAGAAGGCCACCGCGTTGTGCCCGTACCACCACTGCATGAAGGCATCCTGCACGCCCGCGTAGATTGAATAGCTTTTGAGCGCGTCCGCGGGCAGCGACAAGTTGTTGAAGATGTGCAGGATCGCCACCGTGATGATGGTGGCGATGTAGAACCATACGGCGACGTAGATGTGTCGCTCACGTCGGCAAGCAATGGTGCCGAAGAAGTTGACGGCAAACGCCACCCACACCACCGCGATGGCCAGATCGATGGGCCACTCCAGCTCGGCGTATTCCTTCCCTTGCGTAAAACCAAACGGCAGTGTGAGGGCGGCAGCCACGATGATGAGTTGCCAACCCCAGAAGTGGAAGTTCGACAGCGCATCGCTGTACATCCTGGCCTTGAGCAAGCGCTGGCTCGAGTAGTACACCGCAGCGAACAGCGCGTTGCCCGCAAACGCAAAAATTGCAGCGTTGGTATGCAGCGGGCGCAGACGTCCAAAGGTGAGCTGCGGCAAGTCGAACGACAGCGCTGGCATCACCAACATGAGCGCCAGCCAAAGGCCCGCCAACGTGGCGACAGCTCCCCAAATCACCGTCGCAAACGCGAACTTGCGCACGACGGCGTCATCGTATTTGAACTTCTCTAATTGTGCGTCCATGTTCCCAGATCGGCACCTAGCAAGGCACGAGCCAAGACGAGAGCCGCAAGGAAAGCCATGCGTTTTTCCGTTGAAGTTGCGAGGACCTGCGCGCCGCGGCCAGCTGGAGGACGGCTTGAGCCGCCTGAAGGGCGCATATTCTGCGGGCACCGCGTGGGGCGGCGCAACCTGTGCGCGACGGCCGCACCCTCACGGTGCAGCCAGCGGCAGACGCAGGCGGAAGTTACTGCCCTCACCCAACGTGGTCTCGTACTGCAAGCTGCCGTCGTGTTCGCGAACGATCTCTGAACAAATCGCTAGCCCGAGCCCTGTGCCCTCAGCTTTGCTGGTCACGAAGGGTTCAAAGATGTCGAGCCCCGCGGGCACCCCGTCGCCCGTATCGATCACCTCGAGCAGGTACTGTCCGTCCACGACGCTGGTGCGTAGCGTGAGCTCGCCCCCGTTGGGCATGGCCTCGATGGCGTTGTGGCACAGGTTGAGCACCACCTGTTGGATCTTGTCCGCATCCGCGGACACGCGCGCAGATTCGTCGGCAAACTGGCGGTGCACGGAGATCCCTCGATTGAGGCGTACTAGGTTGGCCAGGACCAGTTCAAGCAGCTCAGTGAGCACGATCGGGCGACGTACGATTCGTCGGCGGCCCGAGAGCGCGCGGAACTCCTGCACCAGGCGCGACAGTCGTTCGATCTCCTTTAAGCAAGCGTCGACCTTCACTACCCCGTCCTGTCCTTCTTCCCACTTGCTCACCTTGCGGCGCAGCGCCTGGAGCTGGAGCGCCATGTTGTTGAGCGGGTTGCCAATCTCGTGCACCAGCATCGACGCTGTGGTGCCCACCGTCGCCGCGCGCTCCCTCTCCACCAGCGCGCTTTGCAGACGCACCTTCTCGCTGACGTCACGGATGAACGCCCCGTAGCGCGTGCCGTCCCCCGTCTCTGCCAACTGGGTCACCGAAAGTTCAATCGGAAACTCCTCCCCATCCGCGCGCATGGCCGTCACCTGACGAATGCGACCGATCGCGCGCCGCTCTCCCGTGGTCTCGTAGCGCTCGACGTAGCCGTGGTGCCGAGACGCGTAGGGCTCCGACATGAGCATGCGCACGTCTTTACCGAGCAGGCTGGCTGCGTCATAGCCAAAAATGGCTTTGCACGCCGGATTGGCGAGCGTGATCATGCCTTGGCCGTCGATGAAAATGACCGCGTCTTGGCAGGTCTGCACCAGCTGGTGCAAGCGTCGCGCCTCGAATGGATCTGCACTCGAGGGCGGGACAGAGGGTTCGTGGGAATCGGGAGTACGTTTGACCACGGCTTTACGGTATCGATTCACAGCCAGCGAGCAATGGGCGGGAAGCCACGGTTAAGCGCAAGAAACGCGCATTTGTTGCACTCATCGATGGGAGCGCGCAAAATTTTCTGGTTATGCGCTACCTTCAGGGTGCGACGCCCCGTAACCATGCAGAAAATCCCCATGGGCACGGCGTTTGCTTCACGGACCTCCAGGGACTCAGACCATGAATAAAGGCCGCGTACTCGTCGTCGACGATGAATCCAGTGCTCGAAGCGCCCTTGCGGAAATCCTGACGGATGAAGGTTTCAAGGTGCGCACCGCAGCCGATGGCTTCCGGGCGCTCTCGGCCGCGCGTGAGTTTGCCCCTGATGTCGTGCTCACCGATTTGAAGATGCCCGGCATGGATGGACTCAGCCTGCTCCAGCGTCTTCATGAAGAGCAGCCGGAGTGCGCCATCATCCTGATGACCGCCTTTGGCGCGGTGGAGAGCGCCGTCGCGGCCATGCGCGCTGGGGCGTCCAACTACCTCACCAAACCGCTCAACAGCGATGAACTGCTGTTGGTTCTCGATCGCTCGCTTGAGGGCGTGGCGCTCCGACGCGAAGCCAGACGATTGCGCGAGCAACTGAGTGAGCGCAACAACATCGCCAATTTCATCGGTGAGTCGCCGGAGATGCAGAGCATCTTCAAGACCATCCAGCAGATCGCGCCCAGCCGCGCCACCGTGCTCATCAGCGGTGAATCGGGGACAGGCAAGGAAAAGGTCGCCGCCGCGGTCCACCATTGTTCACCCCGCGCAGAGCGCCCCTTCATCAAACTGCACTGCGCTGCTCTCGCCGAAACGCTGCTGGAAAGCGAGCTGTTTGGTCATGAGCGCGGCGCGTTCACCGGCGCGGACCGCCGCCGCATTGGCCGCTTCGAGCAGGCTGATGGAGGCACGCTGTTCTTGGATGAGATCGGCGAGATCAGCCTGGCTACGCAGATCAAACTGCTGCGCGTGTTGCAGGAGCATGAATTCGAACGAGTCGGGGGCAACCAGACCGTCAAGGTCGATGTGCGCGTCATTGCAGCGACCAATCGCGACTTGAGCGAAATGGTCAAGCGCGGCACCTTCCGTGAAGACCTCTACTACCGACTCAATGTCATCAACCTGCGGCTGCCCGCCCTGCGAGAGCGGTCCAGTGACATCCCCGCGTTGGCGGCTCACTTCTTGGCCAAGTTTGCCAAAGAGAACCAAAAGGTGATCGAACGCTTCGACGATGCCACGCTCGACGTGCTCAAGCGTTACCCTTGGCAGGGCAACGTACGCGAATTGGAGAACGTCGTGGAGCGCGCGGTCGTGCTCAGCGATGGCCCAGTGATCCTGCTACGCCACCTACCGCTGGAGGTTGTTCAGACCCAGCGGGGGCCGAGCAACGTGCCCAAAATTCCAGGCTCTACCCTCGCCGACATCGAGCGCTACGCCATTTTAGAGACCCTGGCGATGGTCGGCGGCTCGACGACGGCCGCAGCCAAAACCTTGGGAATGAGCGTCCGGAAGATCCAATACCGGCTCCAAGAGTACGCCGAAGCCCCCAAAGGCAGAGTCGCCACACTGCTACCCACCAAGCTGTAATGCGGCCCGCCAAGCTGTAATGCGGCCCACCAAGCTGTAATGCGGCCCACCAAGCTATAATCAGGCAGTCATGACTGCTTGGGCGCGCGTGTGCTCGAGGTGAAACCCCTGGGGCTCGATGGTGAGCATGTCCGACCACTGTACACCCTGATGATCATACGCGAGCTCAGCACCCCAGATGTGCTTGTTGAGCATGAGCTCATGGAGTTCGGCCAAGCGCGAGACCGAGCGGTAGCTGGATTGGGCGGAATCCTTCACGCGAATGGAAACGCGGGCCCCCCCGGCAAAGAGATCGCTCAAGTATGAGGTCAGCTGCTCGTCCGTAAGGCAGAGGTGCTCCGCGATCGAGAAGGGCGTGCTGAGAATGCTTTGGTTTCGTGGACGAGACATGATCACTGAGCCCCCAAGAGGGACGGAAACAAACATCGATCCGGTGCGTGATTGGTCCGAGCCCCACTGGCTCGGGCGAGAGCATCGCGACCACGCGGCCGCTCACTTGGTTGTGCATGCGGCACCACTTTCGGCGGGCCACACAATTCGTGTGCTACTCGCATTCGCCGAGAACGGCAAGAATTTCTCCGCGACGTTTCCGTGATCATGAGCGGTCCGTGTGTGCCGCGCTCCCACAGTTCACTCATGATTGGAGTGGCACCGCTTTCCAGTCGCGGCTCCGGCCCGGAGTTCGGTCGGACATTCATCCGAAACGAAGACGAAGTATGGTGGTGTGTGGATAACGGGTCGACTGGGTCATCCGTCCGCGCTTTGAGTCGTTATGCCTCTGGCGGAAGGAGTTTGGCCGTGCGCCAGGGACTGACTGGCCATCCGGGATTTCTGTTCGTTAGAGTGGGGGGATCCCACGCCCAGCGGGTGGAACGGAACCGTCATGATCCCCAAGCTCAGTCCATTTTCGAAACTTCACCTCCTCGCCCTGGGGTCCAGCTTGCTGCTGACGCCGGCGTGCAACAAGTCACATTGTGATGACGTCACGGACAAAGACTTCGCCGTCAAGTTCGTCATCACCGAGGCCGATGACTGTGACTATTCCGGCACGGTGGTGCGCAAAGACGACTCCGGCGACGTAACCGAAGACCTCACCTGCGCCGAGGAAGACGGATACTGTACCTGTCGCGGCGGCGATGAGTTCGGCACGTACGAGGTTTACTTGGAGAACGGCGTCACCGGCGAGACGGAATACGCGGAGTTCATCGCTGAACCCAACTCGGCGACGTGCGTGGAACGCACCGCTTCCGACTTCACTGTACTTGGCGAAGGTGGAGCGGGAGGAATGGGCGGCGGCCACTGATCCTGCCAGGTCAGCTCCACCGTCTCAATGAACGTAGGCCAAGGCGGTGCTCAAGTAGCGTCCCTCGGGAAACGCCGGGGGCACCGGATGGTCCGGTCCCTGGAAGATACGCTCCAGTACGGTGACCTGACGCTTGGCATCGGCCGCCCCCAGCGCCAGGCAGCGCTCCACTTCCTCGATCCCCAGCGCCGCCGAGCACGAGCTGAGCACCACGATCCCCCCCCTCGTCGTGCGCCCCACCGCAGCCGCTGCAATGGAGCGAAACGCCATCATCGCCTTCTTCAGCCCGGCGCGGCTCTGCGCCAACTTGGGCGGATCCGCGATGACGAAATCAAAGCGCTCGTCCGCGGCGCGCAGGTGATCTTGGGCCTTGGCCTGAATGAACTCGACGGAGAGACCATTGCGCTGGGCGAGCTCCGCCCCCACAGCGAGGGCTGGGCCGCTGCTGTCCACACACACCACGCGGCTGGCCCCAGCGCGCTTCGCCAAGAGCCCGATGCTGCCAACGAAACAGTACGTGTCGAGGACGGTGCGACCGGCGCTCAGTTGCTCGACGCGCGCGCGCAGCGGGCGCTGGTCAAAATAGTAGCCGGTTTTTTGCGAAATTTCGCCGGCGATGACGTAATCGATGCCAAGCTCACGCATGCGCAAGGCCTCGGGCGCATCTCCACGCACGACGCCGCGCATGGGTGCAAATCCTTCACCTTGCGCCACACGTTCCGAGGTGCGCTCCAGGATGGCGCGCGGCTGATAGACGTCCTGTAGCGCCTCCAAGATCGCTTCGCGATGTCGAGCCAAGCCGGCCGTGCCGAGCTGCATCACCAGCACATCATCAAACCGATCGACGATGAGCCCCGGCAATCCATCCCCTTCGCCGTGAAAGGCGCGGTAGCCAGTGGTAGCGACGTCCGGCAAGCCCAATTGCGCTCGCAGCGTCGCCGCTGCTTGCAGCCGGGAATGAAACAAGGGTCGGTCCAAGGGCTCTGCGCCACGGGTGTAGATACGCACAGCGATCGCACTATTTTTGGCGTAAGTGCCGCGTCCCAGCGAATTGCCCTTGGCGTCCAGCACGTCCACTTCATCTCCGTGCTCCAGCTGGCCACGCACCTTTTCAATCCCTTGCGGGAAGACCCAAGGATGCCCGGCCCACACGGGTTGCACGTGGCCCGCCTTGAGGATCACCTGACTCATGAGCGGGGCATACCTCGATGCTTCGGTGGGACCAAGCCAGCCCGCGCGCGTTCAGGGGGACGGCGAGAAGTCGGCCCGCACGAGCCAGCGCCGCACCTCGGGCCACAATAGTACGCCATACAGATGCGGAAAGAGTTGCTCATCCCGCGACACCTCCAGGCGCAACGCCTCGCCCCAGGTGGTCCGCTCGAACTCAGCGATGGCCACATCCGGACGATCTTGAAAGTGTTTTTTGATGGTGCGCTCCACCTGGGTCGCAAAGGACAAGTGAATGAACCCATCGCGCGCGTCATCGGCACTCCCAATGAACTCACCACTACCGCGAAATAGCTCCAGCTGCTCGGGCAGGAACACCTTGTAAACATACTGGGGCACGTCGGACATTGGGGGTGGCGCAGCATCCGTGAAGGTCCCCGGCCCGCGCAAGCCGGACCGAGCACGCCTGAACAGACCAAGCCGGGACCAGGGCAAAGCCCCCATCGCCCCCAGGCCCCGCCCGGAGCCAGACGGCCCCCACCCCCGCCGTGGACGGGCAGGATTGCCCACCTGACCCGAGCTGAGCGTACGCCCGTCGAACAAATCACGAGAGATTCCGTTCAGCTGGCCCTTGACGACCGAGCAACTGAAGCTAATGTCCGCCTCCACCCTGAACGGCCCTAGGCCCATCAGGTCGTCAAAGTGCTCGACTTTATTGAATAAAATCGTCAGCATCCGACAAAATTCCAGCGTAGCTCAGTTGGCAGAGCAGCGGACTGTTAATCCGCGGGTCGTTGGTTCGAGCCCAACCGCTGGAGCCCTCATTTCAAGGCATTTATTCAAATTTTAGGTCATCTACTGCCAATGTTGCTGCCAATGATTGGGGTGCCAATCATCGCTCAGCTGACCTGAAACAACCGCTGAAGCCGAGGTCCTCAAGGGCCCCGCTGCCAATGCCTGCCAATGGTCAAGGAGTGCCACAGAGTGCCTTCCTTGACGGGCCCTTTCGGCATGCAAAAGTAAGCCCAAACATCGCGTCGGCCACACACGACGGAACGTGGCCTCTGCCGGGCCCCCTGCTCCTATCACTCGGACGATGCTCCCTACCGACCTTCGAGGTCATTGGAGCAGTCATGCCTAGGAGCACCAGCAAATCCCAAGGTACCCCCGTCCCCGACGAGCAATATCTCCTCATTGAGGAAGCCGCCACCTTGCTCAGGACATCCGTTTGGGGTGTCTACAACCGCATCCGCCGTGAGCAGATCCCCTCGGTCTGTGTCATTCAACGTGCCCCCAGGGGTCGCATCCTCTTGGACCGCAAGCTCCTGGAGAAGTACTGCCTGAGAGGAGGTCGGTCATGAGGCGTGGTGACGGGGTTAGCCCCCATCCTGATCAAGAACACCTGCCAGAGTCGAAGTGTCGGCACTGGCGATTGGACACGAACCCGTACCGCAAGGCCGAAGGGTTCACGAACATCCCCCGATCACGGTGGGAAGTCGAAGACGTGACGAGAACAAGGGCCCTCGACATCCTGCACTCACGTGTGGCCCGTATGAGGCAGGGCCTCCCAGCTATTCCCATGGAAGAGCCCAAGGTCCCCAAACACTTGGGTTCCGATGATGAGCCGATGACCCTGAGCCACTACGTTGAGGAACGCTACCTGCCGTGGCTGAGCCGCAAGGAGCCGAGCACTCTGGGCAACCGACGGAAGCACATGAAGATCATCGGGCCTATTGTAGGGCATCTCACGATGGCAGAGGTAGCCACGCCCCAAGGCATCGGGCTCCTCTATGATCATTTGCGTGATGCCACCTTCGTGAAGGGCGGGGAAAGCAGACCCTACAAGCACACGTACAAGAACAACTTGATGATTTCCCTCTCAGCGATCATTACACACGCTAGCAGTCGGAACACGTGCTCCCCTCCCCTGTGTGAGAACATCTCGTGCCCCCAATTTGCAGCTCCCAAAGGCCGGCAGAACGCACGCCAAGCCGGCTACCAAGTCGGCTGCGGATTTCACCCCATCGTGATCACCCATTGCAAAGCATCGTGATCACCTGTTTCACGCATCGTGATCAGTCGTTTTAGTCATCGTGATCACCTGTTTCAGTGAGCAAGATCAGCTGTTTCAGGCATCGTGATCGGTCCAGCGGCCGGAACTGATAGCCCGGATCTCTTGAGAGGGAGATCCGATGGCGACGGCACGAT
>Ga0315912_10005908_pt1 | contig 11109 bp, 18 predicted proteins | sample VfabasoilMG_FD_204469 | JGI IMG/M metagenome (GOLD analysis project Ga0315912, IMG submission 204469) | Garden soil microbial communities collected in Santa Monica, California, United States - V. faba soil | ecosystem: Environmental > Terrestrial > Soil > Garden | place: USA: California...
GTCGTTGACACACTCGCTGAGGGGGCGCAAGTTCTTGTATTCTACGATCACATACCGGCGACCGAATGCGGACGGCTCATCCAACCTGACGCATACGGAAATCCTGATGAGAGGGTACTCTGTACTGTCGATTGTACCCTTCGCACCTTCCGACACTGCCAACATGTCGTGTACGGTGACGCGATCGCCTACGGCGTACTGTGTGTCTACACTGTCCGTTACGTCAGGTTCCACGTCGAAGAGAGGAATGTAGTACGACAGTCCCTCATGACGCGGAAGCTTGTGTTCGCGCTTTCCGCACCACTTCACAAGCTCAGTGCGTACGGCAAGTGCTTCCGTCTCGCTGTTAACAGTGTGACTCTCTACCTCCCAAGCCATACCGTTGACGCAACGTACTACGAGCCGCACGGTGATCTTAGCCATGATTCGCTCCTTTGCTTGACCCTGTAAATCTAGTATAGCACTAAGGCCCGTAGAGTCACAAGACTTTACGGGCCCTAAGACGCGATGATTCTAGTACCGCGTTTGCTTGCTCACGTCTTCCCCGTACTCCGCCTGAATGGCAGCGCGAGACGTGTCCGCCTGTGTCGGTCCCTGGGGCAACCGCTCTGCGCTCGGGTCGAACGGAGCCATGATGGCTCGCACATCCTTCTCCGTACTGTGAAGGAAGTCGTACATCTCTCGCGAACAGTTGGGACAGAGAGCGAATCGCTCCGAATCGTTGTCCGGATTGGACTGGTAGACGCATCCTCCGGCAACCTTGGCGGTTGCGATTTGACCGCACCGGTCACAGATGATGATTGCAGCCATGCTAAGATCCGCCATTCTCTGAGATCGTTCTTTCATTGCTTCGGGTGTACACGCGTGATTCTCCCACGCATTTTCGTCGTAGCACGTGGTGCCACACCTACCGCAGCGACGACCATCGAAGTATGGATTGCGCCTACGTCGCTCTTCCATACGCTGTAGCACGTCATTCCGCGATGTTGCCCACTCCATAGCTCACCGTACTTCAAGTACGTTGGGGAAGTCGGACGTGAGGCCGAAACGCCACCCGACCACATGGAAGCTCTGTGTCTTGCCTACGGTGATGCGTGACCACACGTCTGCACTGGTGTTCTTCCCCCGGAGGATGCTGTCTGTGTTCTGGAATACGCCACACGATGTGTAAATCCGCATGTCGTTTTCCTTACCGCCACGATCCTTACCGCGAACGTAACAGTCTATGGCTCGTTCGTTGTAGCGAGTCTGTGCCCACGTTGCGGGGAATGCTGCGACGATCGTTCCTGCCAGTCCGGCGGCTCCGACTGTGAAGAGCATACCCATACAGAAGTCTAGTCCATCGGATGCTTCGCTCATGACCATGCCGGTACCGATAGCCATGACTGCGAGGAATACGATACCGAAGATCACTCCGGCTGCGATGAGCCAACCCATTGAAGGTTCCTTCCGTTCCTTGGTTCGCTTAGAATAGCACGAACCCCCATCGGTATCAACACGATGGGGGTTCTCTGTGCGTTGGAGCCTAGTAGGTCAGCGTGCCGTTCGTGATTCCCTCGGTGAGCTGTTCCCAGTGCTTACCGCCGTCCGCGTCTTTGATCTCTTTCAGCTCCGCCATGCTCAGCGGGGTTCCGCCGTCAGCCTTGAAGTACTCACGAACCTGAGTGAGCGTGCTCTTTACGGGCATTATGGCTGTCCCTTTCAGTTCTGCTGTTCCTGTCGCTGCTGTGCTCGGGCAGCGTCGTACTGGTCTGTGCTACTAGGCTGACCAGCGAAGTTACGCATAGCGTATCCTACCGGGTCAGTGTACGATGCGTCAAACTCAGCCGCCTTATTGGCGGGGGCAAGCTTAGCGAATGCCGGACCCATGTCGGTGACTCCGGTACTGCGCTTAGGCTTGCCATGCTTTCCGGCCATATCAGACGGAGAGCATGTGAACGGTGGACTTGATCTTCTCACCCTTGGCGTTCTCCGCGTCGAACTCTCGCGCGATGATGCCCTCAGGGACGAAGATGGGAGTCTCGAACCACACACCTTGAGCCACGTTCTCACCGTTCATGAGACCGACAAGCTGACTCTTGACGCCGTTCATCGAAGAGTCCCGGAACGTTCCCTCACTTCCGCTCTCGGTCACGTACTTGACCTCAGCGTACACGACCTTACGCTTGCTCGCAGCCGCCGACTCCGACGGGATGAGAGCCCAACCCGTGATGATGAACGGGGTTCCGATGAGCGCCTTCTTCTCGGTGAAGATCTTGGCAGCTTCGACCTTGACAGCCTTAGCCTTGAGATCAGCGAACATCTTGGCCGCGCCGGTGAGCGCGGGGGCAGTCTTGGCCTCAGCCATGGGTGACTCCTAGGTTCGAAGGAAGTTTGTTCTTCCGTCGTTGTGGTTCCACACTATCAGACGTTCCGGAGCGATGCAACCTCAGAGACTCCGCCCGAGTGTCCGCATGATGTGTCCACCCAACTCGCCACGCTCGGTCACCAGGCTGTCAAAGTCTTCCTCGAAGATGGTGTTAGCCAGATCAGTACCGAAGAGAGAGCCGTAGTAACGCGTCCGCAGTTGTAGCGACTGGTAGTAAGGGAACGTCTGCACATAAGGTTTACCACTCGATGTCAGCATAATCTTAGCCGCAGTCCGCTTGCTAAACGGCTTAGTCGAAATGACTCGCTGAGTAGGTTCCACCTTACCGCACGTTTCCCACTTATTGCGCGCGAGAGCAAGCTTAGCAGACACGATAGAGAATTCAATATCGACCGTGACTTCCGGAAACTCTTCGATAGTGAATCCGGCCGGATTATCAATCATGATATCGAATTGACGCTCAAACTCGAATAGCGCTCCGCCAATGTCACGCGCCGATACACCACGGGACTTAAGCTTGATACTGCTGAAATCAGGTTTACCCTGTCCAGCTTCCGCGCGCGCTTTCAGCACGTCCTCACGCGTCTTATCAGTCCAGTGAACGCCAGGCATGACCACCGTAAAGCCGTTAAGCTCTTTAGCTTCCCATGCACCGAGCGTCTCTCCATCGACTTCTAGCCCCTCCGCCGGAGCCGTTGTATAGAGGCCGTCCGTCGCAATCATCAGTACGTCATGCGACTTACGCGGAAGTTTCGACACAGCGTCAAGAATCATAATACGACAACCGCTCGTAATGAGAGTTGCGTAAACAGACATAGCGTACTTAGGAACTCCGATGGACTGAGCCAGTTTGCCGTAAATCGAGTTGTACACAAGCTTCATAGCAATACCGCGCGGAGTATTCTTTCCTACGGTGAGCCGCTCTTGGTACATCTCTTTAATCTTTGCGAACGGTGAGGAACAGTCACACCCAACTCTTACACGACGCCACGCATGAAAAATGACGTCATCGTGGCAGTATGCGCGTCCGGCCGCTTGAACCTCTTTAAGCGAATGCCAACCGCGCGTTTCGAGTGGACGTGAAATGGAACCGTCCAAGATTCGATGTGACAACCCGCCAAAAGCAGGTAGATACCCGATGCCGAGGGGGAAAGTCTTCGTCTCAACGTCAACGAAGATGATATCCGAATCTTTCTCGTAATTCGGAGGGTCTCCCCTTCCGTGGTCCTCACGCGCATGTATGAGACAGGGGAGTGATTGGATGATAGCCGGATACGCAGAGTTGATGTCATACTCATAAACCTTGTCAGGATAAGGGCCGATAATCATCGTCTCGAACCATCCGCCATAGTAGCTATATCGGGCGACGGTGTCGAATTCCTTGGAGAGATGCTCTCGGATCTCCTTACCCTCAGGAACCTGCCACATATTGAGAGTCGCCTGTGCGGCGGCTCCGGGGCCATACCACTGATTAGTGCGAAGTTGGATACCGATATCAGCGAAGCTACCGGCAAGCTGTTTCATGAGACGCGAGAGTACTTCATTCTCAAGCATGTTGTACTTGACAGTCTCATCATCGAATTCAGCATCCGAACGACGATCCTTACCGCGCTTAAGAATGGCGAACTCATCGGCCGTGACGATCGGCTCTACAGCCTTTGATGGGTCGATAGCGTTAAGGAGGGAAGTCTGAAAGAACGATCCCGAGTCGCAAATGTGCATCCATTTATGCGGATGCGGCTCGTACTCCTTACGCTCGTTTCCCTCTTCATCGATGTACTCACGCTTGACAATACGCTCTTCGAAAGGAATATGACGACGTAGGGAAAACCGCTTACTCCCCAACATCTCAATATCCCAATCCTGGTTACCAAAGTCGTAGTCCCATGCTGTGACGGGGAAAGTGACTTGGCTCTTAACCGTGCCATCGTCGTTGTATGTCCGGCGAGTGCGACTCTCTTTACCGGCGGGGGTAACAAGCTTCCATGCGGTCATTTCATACAGATGACGAATCCACATGATGAAGTCATACCCAAGGAAGAACCCCACGTATGCACGCTTAGGATCGTCGCTCGATTCAAAGTGGGAATACAGAAACTCAAAAATCTCATGTTGCGTAAGTTCTGTGCCAGCCTTACCAATCCACTGATCACCAATACCGAAGAGTTCATAAGCGTGATAACTCACTGAGTCGTAAACCCCAGGAATCATCGCGCCGGTTTCTTCGTCTTCGACGTATTCAGTCTCTAGGTCTCCCGCCTCAATGAGTTCATCACACTCGTCTCGCTCTTCCTCCGTCATATCTGCATAGGCGGTAAAGACGTCACGAGAGCGGTTGAACCCCTCTCCGTCAACCCCGATAAAGGTAGGAAGTTCCGCACGCAAGCGTGCACGCTCTTCGTCGCGAGTAATATTGTGCATCGGTCGAATATTAGAACAACATTTCGGTTTACAACGCTTCTGAGTTGAGCGCGTAAGGATGAATTCCTGTTCGCATCCGATGCACGCTACGACGCATCCCTTGCGATGCTTATGCTCCTGTGCACACTTCACAGTGCACTCCTTCCGTGATAGAAGGCACCGGATAGAACTTTTGCGTCGGGACCGATAATCATTGCATGATATTGGAGTTCCGCACCTAGTTCGCGGTCATCCTTGATACGCGTAAGAAGCTTATTAAATTCGCTGTCTTCGTTCCGCAGCACGTTATCCCGTAGACGTGCTTCGTCTACGGGTCGTTGCGTCTCAACAGTGCGGTATGCGCGTACAACGCGCTGCACCTTATTCTCTCGGCGAGTCTCTACACCCTTAGCGGAGGATACCTCACGCTTGCTCTTAGCCTGAGAGACATATTCGGTAAGAAGCCTACGAGCCTCGTTACCACGATTCTCATATACAAGTTCGATGAGTTCGAACCTTTGAGCCTTAGGGATGCTCAAAAGCTCTTCGGAGTATGTTGTTACGAATCGATCAATACGCTTCTGTGCTGCGCGAGTTGACTCGATAGCCGCCAATGCGATACTCTTTTCTTGTGCACGTGGTTGTCAGCCACGATTTTTCTAAGGGCCCCCACCCGGAGTCTCGTTCCTACTCCGGGCGGGGGCCCTGTCCGTTGTGCTCAGTCTACTCTGTGATCATGCTTCGAGCAAAGTAGCTGTTTGGACCGTATCCGGCGTCTTCGTCCGTATTGACGCTAATGTCCGGTCCGTACTTGTCGATGATATAAAGGTCATAGCCGCTAAGCGGCTGAAAGACTAGTGAAGCTTCGCTCTCTTCCTCTACGTCATCTACATCGTATTCAGGCTCCCAATCCTCGTACTGTCCAGACGTAAGACCCTCGTACACGTCAGGCACAATGTATCCTTTCCACGGTTACACCCATGATAGCACAGAGACGCCACCGAGTATATACGTCGGTGGCGTCTCTGTTTGTGCTAGTCGATGAAGTGATCTCCCATGAGCCGAGATACTCGCCGCTTCTTTTTCTTCGGCGGATCGTCAGTCGGCGGAGGGGCTATCTCCTTCTTCTCTTCCTTCGTCTTAGGCGGCGTTACCTTAGTCTTGCTTTCCTGCTTAGTCTTGAACTCTCGCAGTTCCGCAAGTTCCTTGGCGTCTTGCTCTTCCTTAGCCGCCTTAGCTTCCGCCTTTTCCTTGCGAAGTTGTTCTAGCTCCGCATCCTTGGCGTCACGTTCTGCTTTATCCGCGTCAGCCTTAGCTTTAGCCGCCGCTTCCTCTTCCTCAGGAGTCATCGTCGCTAAGCTCTTCCGGTGTGTTGGTGCCATGTACGTCTTGCGCGATGACTCGATAAGCGCCATACAGCCAAGGCTCATCGATCACGTCGACCACGGTCTGATCATGCAAGAGAGGGTCGGCCCTGAACTCTACTCGCTGCTGAGTTCCGTGAGCCGACTGGATACGGTTTGTCAGCCACTCGCGCGCGAGTTCATCCGTCGCGCACGCGCGAATGAGTTGATCGTTTACGTCTACGGCCATATGCACACGCATGATGTTCCTTTCACGAGGTTACCGCATCATTGATATCACACTGATGATGACTCCCGCAACTCCCGCCAATGCAGCGATAGAGGGGAGAGGCCACTTAGTACGTTCAAGCGCTCGGATGCGAGTTTCATGGTCAACGTCAGTACCGCCCATATTGTCAATCTTGGTTTCCATACGAATTTGTACCGTATAAAGATCAAGAATGCTAGGCTGTTCTGCCATGATATTCACTCTCCTAAGCTATTGCGTGGTATCCGCCGATGAGTCCCGTAATAGTGAGAGCCGTTCCGTCACCACTATTGAATCGCATAGTGAAGCCGGTAGTGGTGATAGCGGTAGCATTCACCATAACCTTTGCGGAGTTGGCGGGACTGTTCTGTCGACTGCACACGACTACCGGAGCGACCAAGAATGCTGTGGGGAATACGACAGCAACGTCTACTTGAGTAACCGCAGCGAAATTCGCTGTAGCCGTTCCAACCTGTACCGGCCGATAGCTAATGCCGGAGTTAGTATCGAAAGCATTACCGGTTACGGCCAAGTCTCCATCGGCATTGAGCTGACCGCTTACCGCTAGCGGATCGTTGATATTTACCGGGGTATTGAAATTGACAATGTCTTCATCGATAGTGATTTCACCGCTACCGGTGCGAATGACGATATTGGCTTCCGACGATGCATCATTGTTCTGAGAGCTTAGAAGAATACTTGCTCGGTCCGTGGCTCCGGTTACGGTGGGACCAAAGATTTGTAGCGTCTCGGCTTCATTCGGCAGTCCGCTATTAAACGTTCCGGAGAGGAAACCGCCCGCCAAATCTTCGACGGGTCTATTCGTGGGAAGAGCAATGATTCCGACTCCGCCGACTGTGAGTAGCTTGATTTGCGGGTCGTTATCGTCTCCGATGGTGACGGGGGTTCCCGTTCCTGTACTGCGGATCTCAATGGAATTGAATTCCGCGTCGCCATTTTGAAATAGCTTCCAACCCGAAACCCCGGCAACGTAATTGGTTGATTCCAATTCGCCACGAATGACGACGTTATTAAGCTCTGCGTCTCCGTTGGCCTCTAGCTTCCATCCGGTCACCCCGGTTTGGAAATTCTGAGACTGGATAGCCTCTTTTACCAGTACGGTTCCGGCGAACGTCGGATTATCGAATTCGATAGCCATATTACTGTTCCTTCCATCCGGTGACGGTAAATTCGCAAATATCGCCGGATTGGCCAGCGTCCCATACGGCTAGTACTTGCTGCCCGCGCGTTAGTCGGATATCGCATTTACCCTGTGCAAAAGATCCGTCATAAGACAGCCCCTGTCGATTAGCCGGAGAGATGCTGTCGACATACACTTGAACGCGCGGAATAGGCGCCTGTCCCGGGCGCCCATTGGTGAGAATCACTCCATCAATAATCCATACGGCCGGACCCCGTGAGGAATCCGGCCCTATTCGCGCCGTTCCGCTTCCGGCGGCATTCAGCGTAACCGTGGTCCCCAAATTCAAGGGAACTCGCCTGTTTGCCATTACGGAGCCGTAGTTTCCAACGCCGCGAAGAGTGTGAGGCAATTGGAAGTCGAGAGTGACGCGGGGCTAAATGAGGCAGGAAGCGCGGTCGCACCATCGGCAACGACAGCCGCACGCAAAGCCGTTGTCGGGAGATTCATACTCGGCGCGGCCTCAAAAGAGCTTCCGCGCGCGAGTACGGGCGGGGTTGCGGCATTGAATACGAATCCCGCCCATACGAATGATGTGCGGAGACTACCCGACATGACGGAGCGCTTAGGAGAGGCTGAGGTCATAACTCCGTCAGCGTTGATGGAATTCAGCTTGATACCGGCGGAGTCGTACACGCCTACTTCACTTTGGCCAGCAACGGGAGTTACGGCACCCGTGGCGATAGACCACCATAGGGCAGTGAGAGCGCGCGTACGGCGGAGAGGAAGCTTAACCACATATACTCTGCCGTTCACAACGCTAGCGGAAGAGGCAGCGCTATATGGATCGTGTGTCCATGTCTCGAATCCGTGGTCAGCGGGGCTGAACTCAGCGCCAAGCAACTGTCCGCCCGCGCTAACTGTTCCGCCCGCTGTGAAGTTTCCGGCGGTAGCGGATTTGATGACTGGAATAAACGAGGGACTAGGCATTAGTCACCGACCGCCCAAAGCTTGGAGCCGAAGCTAACCGTCGTAGTGTTCTGAAACGCCTTGACATAAATGGCACTCGTGATATCTACGGGATATGGAACCAATGCAGGCCAACGCTGCATAGTGGACGAATCTTCCGCCGACTGAGCATTGAACGCGATATAGATATCTTCGTCGAATGACACGATAACTATGTCAGCGCGATTATGGTCCGACGGTACTAGCTTGATAGAAGACGTTCCCACCGAAACAGTCTTAGTACCACCCTGCTTACGAGGAAGAGACTGTGTACGTACCGGAGTCTTAATCTTCTCTACGCATACGTTGACGCTTACGGGTTCGTACTCTTCGGACTGTAGTACTTCCTGTACGTCCGGCTGCAAATCCTCGTTAATCATTTCAGCCCCTTAGCTACTTTAGCTATTTTACCCTGAGGCAGAACGGACGCTGCCTTAGTTGCTCCGGACACTGCCTTATCGATAGCAGGCGCCATAAGCGATTTGAGAGCGACGATAGTAACGACTATCCCACCCGTGACATAGGCGATACGTAGCCAGTTAGCCGGAGTCGAAATCCATTGGGCGGCTCCAAGAGATACCGACGCTACGTCAGCCAATGAGCCGCCTATATCTCCAGCAACGCTTACAGGCTCCGCAGTGACTTGATCGACAGGTTCCGCAGCGTCACCACTCAAATACTTTTTATACTTACCATCGGTATAGGTCGACCATGCGCTAAGCCCTTGAGTGTTTGCAATCTTCTTAGCGGCTAGTGCATTAGTGAGCGGATTGAATAGGTCGGTATTCTTCGACAGACCGAACGCTTTACGTCGTGCCGGACCCAACTCGCCATACATATTGATTTGCCATGGGCCGTACGAGTCATCGGGCGGAGTCGTGTTGTGAGCGTTGGTATCTCCGGTGCCGCCGGTTTCAGCCATGGCGATAGCCGCCATTATGCGGGGCTGTTTCATACCCACGCTAGCGGCCAATGTCACCAATTGGCCGTATGACAGTTTCGCCATGGCTAACCCTTAGCTTCCGACGAATTCAGACTGAAACATGGTATACGGGGTGGTGTCCGCAACCTGTTCTTTCTCGACAGGGCTATTCGCGCTACCGGCTGCTGACGCATCGGCCGGAGTCGTGTAACGGCCGTCCATACTCCAGTTAGAGTGACGCGTCCAAAACGCCATAGCGACGGTAGCCGCCGAGCCGATAAGCAGAATCACGGGGTCCTTAGCGAGCAAGGAAATACCCGCTACGATCCCGACAGACATGATAGTAGCCTTACGCTCAGCGCTATCAATGTCCTTATTACCGGACGGGAGAGCCTGAATATCGGTCATACGAGGGGTGGCCTCAGCGTGTACAGCGATCACTACCGCGCTTACAGCGAGGCCCGTCATAACACTAGCTTCGGGAGCGAGCGGCATAAGAGTACTCCTTACTTCGTCTTAGTTCTAAACGATCGCTCGTTAGATCGTGGTGACTGTTGAGTGGTCGCGGTGTCCGCAGCCACGGACACTTTATACGCGCGATTAGGAGAGAGACCCTGAAACGTGAATGTGGGCGAGTCTGAATGGCCATGGTTCTGACCATTCAGATACCAGTTATAGCCGGTAGCGTTTGAGACCCTACCCACTTTAGCTGTGGCACTGGATTTAGTGATACCCGATACCGTGGGGGTGGCAGGCTTGGTAAGCACCACAGCCTTAGTGCGAACGGCTACCGCATTAGACTTGGGTCCTACCTCACCCGACGATGAGAAGGCGGCTACCTGAATCTGATACGGCTGATTGGTGGTCAAGCCGCCAATCTCGCCCGTGGTGCCATTGGCCACACCTACCACCTGACTTACACCAGAACGGTATAGGCGATAACCGGCGGCTCCGGCTACGGCATTCCATGTCATCTTGACGGTTGACGTACTGGCCTCTACGAGCCTAAGGCCAGTCGGAGCGACGGTAATTCCTGTGTCGCCGCCCGAAATGATGGTATGAGAGCCGACAGGCGGATATCCGGCTACCGCAATAGCCGCTTGCACAATCTCTTGTGCCTTAGTAGACAACGGTTTATTGGCAAGGTAATTGCCGAGAGCTGTAGTGATATCCGAGTATGACCACGTGTCAGACTGCTGTAGCTGTGCTACCGCATAACGCGTCCATGCGTCATTGGTCGTGATACCGCCGGAGCCTGAGGACGTATCTTCATCGTCAAGTCCATAGCTATTGTCGGGTGATACAGCGCCCGAAACAGAAGGCAAGACGCCTGTGTCTTCATAGCCCGTATCTTCTGTAGCGTCGGTAGTTTCATCGATTCCTACACCCGTCCAATTACGGTAATACATGTAAAGAACGAATGCGATTCCTAGACCACCAACGCCATAAACCACAGGCTTCTTTACGGGGCCGACACCAGGAAGGTTTATAGTCCCTTCAAGCATTACAGCCTCTCTCCGTCAGAGAAACCGTAATCTGTGGTCTGAGCCGAACCGAGTGTGTAGTCAGACAGGGCAGTCTCTGACGGAAGCGTAAAGTCGGAGATTGTCTGAAACTGCGGAGTCAGCCAACGCGCCGTACCGGAGCTGTTCGGAGTGT
>Ga0315912_10005909_pt1 | contig 11108 bp, 6 predicted proteins | sample VfabasoilMG_FD_204469 | JGI IMG/M metagenome (GOLD analysis project Ga0315912, IMG submission 204469) | Garden soil microbial communities collected in Santa Monica, California, United States - V. faba soil | ecosystem: Environmental > Terrestrial > Soil > Garden | place: USA: California...
TCGTGCGCGTCGCGTACGACTCCGCGCCAACCGATGTAGCCGTCGTCGCGTTTGACGACGTGGACGCCCGCCACGCGCGCGCGCGGCTCGTCCGGCACCGTGCGGGGTCGCTCCGTGCGCTCGGGTCGGCGCCAGCCCCAGAGCAGGAACGATGCGATCGCGCTCAGCACGAGCAGCCACGCGAGGCTCGTCCACCGACCCCGCGTGACGAGCGGAACCTCGACGCTCAGCGCCTCGCCGGGGCGCCACCAGGGCGCGGTGGGCAAGTAGCGGAGCTCGAGGCGTGCGCTCGTTCCGCGGCGCAGGAACTGCGCAAGCACGCGAGCGGCTCCGCGCTCGACGGGCGCGATCCCCACGGTCTGACCCTCGAGCCGCGCCTCGACCGACCCCGTCTCGACCGCGCCGGCAGCCGAGCCGAGCGCGACATCCAGAGCTACGCCCTCGCTCGGGTCGGCGGCCTCGGGCGCGCGGCTCAGCGCCAGGCGCACCCGCGCCGTGGCGAGCACGCGTCGCCGCGCCTCTGCCGGCTGCAACGACGAGCTTCCCGCGAAGCGCAGCGCGAGCTCGATGGGCCCCGGCGTGGGCAGCTTGGCCGTCGGGAAGACGAGCTCCGTCTCGCCGTTCAACGGGCAGGCGCCCTGTGCGATCAACGTCTCCACGTCGGCCGCGATGGCGTACACCGCGAGCGGCAACGGCGGGGGAGCTCCGGCGAGGGGCGTCTGCGTGCGCGTGCTCACGGCGAGTCGCTGCTGGTCGCGCTCGAGCTCGAGTGCAGCCGTCACCGGCAGGATGCGCAGCTCGACCGCCCGCCGCGTGCGATCGACCGCGATCTTCTCCTCGGCGGCATCGAGCAGGCCGTGCTCGTCGACGAAGCTCACGGCGAGCGCCGCGAGCCCGCTCGCCTCGGTGCTGACGCAGAAGCGACCCGTGGGATCGGCGCGGACGACTTGCTCACCCCGGCGCGCCGTCGTGCCCGCACGCGCACCGGCCGACAGGGTCGGGTCGGCGCAGCCGCCGAGCGCAGAGAGTGCGACACCAGCGCCATCGGTAGCGAGCCCGCGCACTCGCAGGCTGGCGCCCCCGACCGGGCGTCCGGTGTCGTCCACCACACTTCCCGACAGGACGACTGCGTCCTCGTTGGCAAAGGCCGCGGCGGCGATCTTGGCGGCGCCGCGCACACGGACGACCGGCGCCGCGCCCATCAGCCAGGGAGCGAGAAGGATGGCCCCGGCGAGGATCCATGGTGCGCGGCGCGGCACGACGCTGAGTCTTGGCACGGATCCTGGTGCACGGCGAAGCCTTCGCCACCGTAACGGAAGCGCCTTCGCGAGCCGTACACGGAGCCTTCACGGCCCGTAACGGAGGAAGACGGCCGGCTGCCCCGCCGTACGATGTGTGACGGCGCCGCGCCCGGCCGCCATCCGATCTTGCCGAGAAGAATGTTAGAGTCGCCCTCCATGCTCCGCGCCCGCGGCACCGCGCTGCTCTTTGCCCTGGCGACCGCGTTCGGGGCGCGGCTTTCGCACGCGCAGGGAACCGGCGACGTCGATCGCATGATCGACAACCTGAGGAACGGCGGCGACTTCCGCGTGCGGACCCAGGCCGCGCTCGCGCTCGGCGCGTCGCACAGCGCGCGTGCGACACAGCCGCTCTGCGCGGGCCTCGCCGATCCCAACATCACGGTGCGCGCCGCCGCGGCGGCCGGCCTGGGCAAGCTTCAGCTCGGCGGCAGCGAATGCCTCACCGCTCGGCTTGCCGAGGAGCCGAGCCCGATCGTGAAGTCCGCCATTCAGCGGGCGCTCGAGCAGGTCCAGGGCGGGGCGACTCCCGTGATCGCTCCCGGCACCAAGTTCTATATCTCGATCGGTAAGACGACCGATAAATCGGGGCGCACGGGCGACGGTATCGACCGGCTGGTGCGGCAGGGGATGCAGGGCGCGTCGGGCCCCCAGGGCATCGCGATCGCCCCGAGCACCGAGACGCCGGAGGCCGCCCGCAAGGTGCTCGGCGCGCACAAGGGCCTCCGCTCCTTCTACCTTTCGCCGCGGGTCGGTCCCATCGAGTACACGGGCGGCAGTCTCAAGGTGCGAGTCGAGGTCGCGATTTTCACGTATCCCGACAAGGCGATGCTCGGAAACTACGCGGTGCCTCTCACTCAAGAGGGCGTGTCCGCCAGGGACCCGGCCTCGGAGGACGACCTCGTGAAGATGGCGGCCGAGCGCGCCATCGAGAAGTTCCCCGCCATCGCTGCACGGATCCAGTGACAGAGGAAGCCGCGCGCCAGAAGCGAGCGAGTTCTTGCTCGAGACGAAGGCCAGGGCCTACGCTAACCGTGGGCCGTATCCCGCCCTGCGCGGCGGATCGGCGTTGAGGAGCTCCCTATGGCAGAAGCCGCCACCGCATCCCCCGCACTGAGCGGTCGCCATCAGCGACGCCTGAAGAACTACCTCCTCGATCCGCATTTTCAGTTCAAATACACGGCCTACCTGATGCTCATTGCCGTCGTGCTGAGCGTCGGGCTCGGAGCGCTCATCTGGCGGACCAGCAACGCGGTCATCGCCGAGAGCCTGAACGCCATGCACCAGGGGGAGGAGGTCGTCGCGCGCGGCAAAGAGGTCGTCGCCGAGAGCCAGAAGGTGAGCCTGGTCGTCCAGATGAACATCATCAAGGACCCGGTCTACAGCGACAACCCCGCGTTGCTCGAGGCCTTCAAGGCCGACGCAGCGAAGCAGGACGAACGCCTCAAGGAGCAGCAAGATCGTCTCGTCAAGCAGGCAGGCGACCTCAAGCAGCAGTCCGCCGATCTCGCGCGCCGGCAGCGCGGGATGCTCTGGACGTTGTTGGGCACGCTGACCCTCCTCGTCATGTTGATCGGCGTTGCCGGGATCATCGTGACCCATCGGGTCGCCGGCCCCATCTTCAAGATGAAGGCCAACCTGAGCAAGGTCGCGGAGGGGCGGCTGCGCGTGCCGACCCCGTTGCGCAAAGGCGACGAGCTCGTGGAGTTTTTCGAGGCCTACCGCACGATGGTGATCTCGCTCCGCGAGCGGCAAGAGGTCGAGATCGGCAAGCTGACGCGCGCCATCACCACGCTCGAGCCCAAGGCGGGGCCCGGTGAGCTCGAGCCGCTCTACTCGGTGCTGCGCGACATGGAAGAGGCGCTCGAGGTGCAGCCCTCCGTGCTGCCTTCCCCCCCGGCCTGAGCCCCGTTCCGCAGGCAAAAGCAGCTAGAACGCGGCGACGACGTACTCGATGCGCGGAGGGTCGGCGAGGAGGTCGACGCTCGCCACGTCGAAGCGCAGCCGTTCGACACTCCTGTCCCGTCGGTAGCGACGTTGCCAGAGCCGTTCACCCGCTCGGCGAATGCGTGCGCGCTTGAGCGGCGTGACGCTGCCGAGCCCCGTCGTCCGTGCCGTGGGGCCGCGCGAGCGCACCTCGACCACCGCCACCACCGGGCCCTTCCTCGCCACGAGGTCGATCTCGAGCGTGCCGAGCCGCAAGTTCGTCGCCACGATCTCGTAGCCTTGCTCGAGAAGCCAGCGCGCCACGAGCGCTTCGGCTCGTGCACCGTGCGTGCGCCGATCGCCGAGCCCCGCCATCGCGCTCGCGCTGCTCCGGGCGAGCGCCCTCGGCGCTATGGGTTCGCGTAGTTCGGACCGCAGACTTCGGCGATGTTGTACTTGAGGTCGCGGCTCTGCGTGCGCATGCCGTCGCGGGCGCTGGCGCACGTTTCGGGCGACACGGTGCCGGCTTCTGCCGGGTCGTACGTGGTGCCGTCCTTGATGCAGTACGAGCCGGCGAGCTGCGAGGCGCCTTGCAGGCCGAGCTCGCGCACGAGCTCGGCGCAGGTGTAGCCGCTCGGGCACTCGCAGTAGCGAGCCGTCGTATCAGGCCCCTGGCAGCGGCACGAGCAGTAGACGGTGTCTTGCCCGTTACGAGCGAGGCGCTGCGAGGTCACCGGCACGGTCACTTCGTCGATGTTCTTGACGCCGGGGCAGGGCACGGTGTTCTCGGCGTCGTCGATGCAGTGCTCGCCACTCGTGCCCGGGACACGGCAGCGACGCGGGCTCGTCGGCGCCTCGCCGGCGATGTCGGCGTCGCTCTGCCCGTACGGACACGAAACGCGGCCCTCGAAGTGATTCACGATGCAGACGCGCGTCTCGCACTGGAACGACTTGCTCTCGATGTTCACTTCCGTGACGCCGTAGCCGTTGAAGCCCTGCTGGTACTCGTCTTCCGGGGTGCACGGGTCGCCGACGCCGCCGCTCTCGCAGCCGAGCGCGGAGAGGCCGAGGGCGGCCACGAGCAGGAGGTACAGCGGGAAGCTTCGGGTCATCGTCTTTTTGCCCATCATAGTGCTTGGTGTGGCGTACGGTGCGCGACGGCTCAGTTGGCGGCGCGTGAGCCCGCGGCAACGTAGCCTTTCGCTCACAAGTGCGTCAACGCGAAAGGGTTTTGGTGTCCACGCTTTCTTCGAGAAATCGCAACGCGGTGACTACACTTTTGCACCGCGTGCTTCGCGTGTGGGGCTCGCGGTGCGCTGCTCGCCGAGCCGGTGGGAAGGGGCCACGGCACCAAGATGTGGGTCGGCTGCGTGTCGGAGGGGCACCACTTCGAGATCGCGCCCAAGTCCAAAATTCCAACATAGCAGTCCAGCGGCTCCCGAAGGGTGGGGGCCACATTCCGACGACACTTGACAACCATTCGTCGCGGTATCTAACATCGCGTCGGTCGCGCTATCTATCTAGCGGTTCTTATTAGGTTTTTTGGCGTCCCCACGCCTCGCCCCCCGCCTGTGTCGCGGCGCCGCCCCCGAAGGGCGCTGATTAGGAGAAGAGGATCCATGTTCCGAAAGCGGCTGGTAGCTGTCTCGATGCTCGCCTCCCTCGTGCTCCCGGGCACGTTCGTCCGAAGTGCGCACGCGCAGGAGGTCATCGATCTCGACGACGCCGCGCCAGCGGCGAAGAAGCCCGCGAACGGTGCTGCCAAGAAGCCCGCCGGCAAGAAGGGCGGCGTCGATATCGACCTCGACGAGGGACAGCCGGCCGCCGGCGGAGCCGCCGCGGTCACGGCAGGACAGATGACGGAGTCCGCCGCCGCCGCGAAGCAGCTCTTCGACAAGGAGAAATGGAGCGAGGCCGCGCAAGCGTTGCATCGTGTCGTCTCCGGCGAGACGGGTGACGACGCAGGCAACAAGCAGCTCGCCGAGTATTACCTTGCGATCTGCCTCTACCGCCTGAAGTTCTACCAGGCAAGCTACGCGATCTTCAGCGTCGTCGCGGACAACCCGAACCACCTGAAGTTCAAGGAGACGCTGCTTTGGCTCGCCAAGCTGGCGCTCCAGCTGCCCGAGCCCGCCGACATCATCGAGCGCGTCGGTAAGTACACCGACGAGCAGGTCGCGCGCTTCGACAACCCGCAGCAGCGCGAGCTCTACTGGCAGCTCAACTACATGCTCGGTCGGTACAAGTACCGAAACCGCCAGTACGAGGACGCGATCCGCCTGTTCCAGATGGTCGATCGCAACAGCCCCCACTACGTGAAATCGCAGTTCTTCGCCGGCATCAGCTACGTGCAGCTGCGCAAATCGATCCCGGGTGTGAAGGCGTTTCAGCGCATCTTGAAGGCGATGGACGAAGGCGTCGAAGGCGTCGACGACGAGGACCGCATGCGCGACCTCGCGAACCTGTCGATCGCACGCACGTACTACTCCGCGTCCATCACCCTCGACGCGGAAACGAACGCGCCGAACGTGAACTCGACGAAGCTCTCCGCGGCGGTGAAGTACTGGAATAGCGTCGATCAGACGAGTGAGTACTGGCTCGACGCGCTGTTCGAGGAGTCGTGGGCGTACTTCATGGCCGGCGACTACCCGCACGCGCTCGGCAACATCCACACCATCGAAGCGCCGTACTTCCCGAACTCGTTCCACCCGGAAGCCGAGATCTTGAAGGCGGTGATTTACTTCACCAACTGCAACTACGACGCCGCGAGCATCACCGTCGCCCGCTTCCACAAGAAGTACGTGCCGATTCGCGACGAGCTCGAGAAGGTCCTGAAGAAGTACTCCGGTCAGAACCAGGAGGAGCCGTTCTTCAAGTTCCTGCTCCAGGTGCGTGAGGGCAAGGGCGAGCTCGACGAGCGCATCCGCCCGATCGTGGAGATTGCGCTGAGCGATCGCCAGCTGCTCCGCAACATCGACTACGTCCGGCTGCTCGAGGAAGAGGACAAGCGCTTCCACAAGGCTCCGGAGAGCTTCCAGAGCTCGGGTCTCGGCCAGCAGGTCGGCGATGCCCTCAAGCTGGCTCGCGACCTGGCGGTCCGTCAGGCCGGCGAGCTCGCCATTCAGCGTTACCGACGCAACGTGGACGAGCTCAACGAGCACATGCGCAACGGCGAGAAGATCCTGATCGATATCACCGCCGCGCAGCGCAACATCTTGGACACCAAGATCCAGACGGGTCAGGTGAGCAAGGCCGAATCGAAGATCTACGGCGTCGTGAAGCCGGACGAAGAGCACGTGCTCTGGCCGTTCAACGGCGAGTACTGGCGTGACGAGCTTGGCTTCTATCGACAAGTCGTCGAGTCCGCGTGCGGGAGATGAGGATGATGAGCCCCATGAATCGAGCGATTACCTTCTTCGCGACCCTTTCCGGCGTCGCCCTCGTCGCCCTCGGTGCGGTTGCCGCGCCGGAAGCGAAGATGACCGACCTCAGCAAGGAGTGCGTCGGCAGCGACGCGCCGAAGACCCTCGAAACCTGCCCGGGCGGCCCCAGCAAGTTCGAAGGCAAGCAGAAGCACGGTGCTGCGTTCAAGAGCGCTCCGCCGCCGACGGACGTGAAGAAGCGGCAAGACGACTCGAAGCCGGTCAATCCGGAAGAGCTCAAGAAGTACGCCGAGCGCGACACGCGCAAGACGCGCCTCCAGGCGCGTGCCCGCGCGCTCCTGATCACGGAAATCCAGGGTCTCGAGCGCCTCTACAAGAGCACGCCCGAGAACTCTCCCGACAAGCCGCAGCTCACCCGGCGCCTCGCGGAAGGCTACGTCGAGCTCGAGAGCGCCGCGGTGCGCGACAAGATCGCCGCCGACATCCAGGCGCAGGACGCCAAGGCGAAGAAGCAGGACCCGTCGAAGTTCCGCACCGACTCCGCTGCGGCCGAGAAGATCCTCAAGGCCGCCCGCCTGAAGGCCATCGCGTTCTACACCGCGATGAAGGACAAGTACCCGAAGTACTCGAAGATCGACGAGGTGCTCTACTACCTCGCGTACGAGTACGAGCAGTCACAGAACTACGACAAGGCGCGCGAGGTCTACCTCGAGCTCATCGATAAAGCTCCGAAGTCGCCGTACATCCCGAACGCGTACCTGGCGTTCGGCGAGCTCTTCTTCCAGGAAGCGCAGGGCGACCCGTCGAAGTGGGAGCTGGCGGCCGCGGCGTACAAGGAAGTGATCAAGTACCCGCCGCCGAACAACAAGGTGTACGGCTACGCGCGCTACAAACTCGGCTACGTCCACTGGAACAAGGGCGACTACGCGAACGCCCTCAACGAGTTCAAGAAGGTCATCGAGTACGGCGACGGCTTCCAGGACCTGCCGAACGCCAAGCAGCTCGCGAAGTCGGCCCGGCGTGACCTGATCCCGGTTTACGCCGTGAGCGGCGCGCCGGACAAGGCCTACAACTTCTTGAAGCCGATCTCCGGCGACAAGGGTGGCGAGACGAAGCTCACCATCGACATGTTGAACGAGCTCGGGCTCGCCTACATCGACACCGGCCACTACAAGGAAGCGATCGTCCTTTACAAGGACCTCTTGAGCCGCGACGCCGGCGAGAAGAGCTGCTTCTACCAGGGGCAGATCACGGCCGCGACGCAGGCGCTCTTCTCGGGCGACAAGGAAGCCGTGCGCAAGGAGCTCGACAACCAGCTCCGCGTTCGCAACGACTTCGCGAAGGGCGGGACGAGCGAGAAGTCGAAGTTCGAGTGCTCGAACAAGACCGCCGAGCTCCTCGCCGAAACCGCGATGAGCTGGCACTTGGAAGCGGTCGGCTCGGGCGGCGTGCGCGGCACGGGCGACAAGAAGACGATGGATCTCGCCGCGTACCTCTACAAGAAGGTCAGCGACAACTTCAGCGCCGACGATTTCACGAAGTTCCAGTTCCCGCGCATCGTCAAGGACGACTGGCCGACGATGTACAAGATCAAGTACGCGATGGCCGACTTGCTCTACTTCCAGCAGCGCTGGGAGGATTGCGGGCCCGCGTTCGACGCCGTCGTCGCGGAGAACCCGAAGGCGGAGCAGGCGGCGGAGGCCGCGTACGCGTCGGTGCTCTGCTACCAGAAGATGTACGACCAGATGTACAAGGGCGACTCGGATCGCAAGGGCCGAGACGAGCTCGCTCTGAAGGGCGCCGGCGAGAAGGAACGCGCCGCCAAGAAGGGCCAGTGGGACACCTTCAAGCCGAAGGACCTCAGCACCCAGCAGAAGGGCATGGTGCAGGCCTTCAACCGCTACATTTGCTACATCAAGCCCACCAAGGGCGACAAGGAGTCGGAGGAGCAGTACGTCGAGGTGAAGTACGCCCGCGCGCGTACCTACTTCGAGGCTCAGCACTGGGAGGAGGCGGCCATCGCGTTCCGCGAGGTGGCGATCAACCACTCCGACAGGGACGCCGGCATCTTCGCCGCCCAGCTCTACCTCGAAGCCATCAACGTGCTCGGCTCCCGTGCCGATCCGCCGCGCCCGTCTTGCTTCGACGACATGGGCAAGGACGTTCCGACGTTCCTCGAGCTCTACTGCAAGGGGCAGAAGTTCGAGGACAACAAGGAGCAGTGCGAGACCCTCACGCGCATCCAGTTCGATATCGCGCGCATGAAGGCCCAGAAGATCGTCGAGCTGGCCGACAACCAGCAGGAGAAGGGCCAGTATCGCGAATCGCTCGACAACTACAAGAAGGGCGCCGACGCGTACCTCGAGCTCTGGCGCGGGTACTGCGAAGAGCCCCTCGCCAAGGGTGAGAAGCCCAAGCAGTGCGAGAAGGCCGACGAAATCGTCTACAACATGGCGCGCGCCTACCAGGCCGCACGACTGCTAGCGAAGTCGATTCAGGTTCGTCAGATCCTGCTTTCCGACAAGTACGGGCTCGACAAGAGCGACCTCGCGAAGAAGGCCACCTACGAGATCGGCGGTAACTACCAGGCCATCGCCGTCTACGATCGCGCGGCGGACTACTTCGAGCGCTACGCGAAAGCGACGGACTACAAGGGCGAGACGGCCGATCAGGCCTTGAGCGATGCCGTGGTCTTGCGCCTCGGTCTCGGTCAGGAGGACCAGGCCATCGCCGACGCGGCCGCGTTCAACAAGTACTACGGGGCCCGCAAGGCCGCGCAAGCCGCGCAGATCGCGTTCGCCGTCGCGGCGCACTACGGCGAAAAGAAGGACTGGGGCAACGTGCAGAAGCGCCTCTCGGGCACGATGAAGCTCATCGACTCGAAGGCGACGCTGGACGTCCAGGTCCAGGCCCACGCGCTACTGGCCCGCGCTTACGTGCAGACCAAGCGCAACGGCCCTGCCGGGACGGAGTACGCGAAGATCACCAAGACCTGGGCCGACCCGAAGGCGGCCGTTGCCCAGATCCAGAACGGTGAGGACGACGCGAACGCCAAGCAACGCCGCCTGGGTCGCGCGCTCGAGGCCGTGGGCGAGGCGACGTTCTTCTTCGCCGAGCAGAAGAAGGAGAAGGTCGATAAGGTCGATTTCCCGGCCTACAAGGGCCCGGGTAACAAAGAAGCGGTGCTGAAGCACATCCAGACCAAGGTGAAGGAATGGATTCAGAAGAAGCGCCCGCTCATCGACGACGCGAGCATGGAGTACAAGAAGATCGTCGATCTGCAGCCCGTGCCGCCGCCGCGCTGGGTCATCGCCGCCGGCTCGCGTGTCGGCGAGATGTGGGGCACCTTCGTGAAGGAGTTCCGCGCCGCGCCCATCCCGGACGGTATCAAGAAGGACTACGAGCTTCGAACGGCGTACTTCGGCGCTCTCGATGACGCTTCCGAGCCGCAGAAACTGCAGGCCAAAGGCGCCTTCGAGGTGTGTCTCGGCTACTCCGTCAAGTACCAGTACTTCGACCAGTTCAGTCGTACCTGCGAGGAGTGGCTCGCGACGAACTACAAGAACGAGTACCACCTGGTCGACGAGTTCCGCGGCGCTCCGAACCGCGTGAACAGCGTGCTCAAGGAGCAGAGCAACCCGCTTCGCATCGGTGGCAGCCCGATCGCCGCTCAAACGGCGGCCGAGCCGCCCCCGGAGAAGAAGAAGGTCGCCGATGCCAACGACGGTAAGGACAAGAAGTCCGCGGACGACGACAAGAAGGACTCCGAGAAGGACAAGAAAGACTCCGGCAAGAAGAAGGGCAAGAAATGACCCGCCGAGCGACTGAGACGAGGAGTGCGATGATGAGGCTCTTTTCTGGCCTTCTACTGCTGGGATTGCTGACGACGCTGGGCGCGTGCGGCGGTGGCACAGGCACCGGGGCCGCGGTCAAGCTGAAGGCGGAGGACGCGAGCGGTCGCAAGACCGGAACGGGTCACGAAGTATCGAAGGCCGCCGCGGCGAGCTTCGATCAAGCGCTCGAGTCCTTCCTCGACCACGACAAGAAGGGCGACTGGGCGGAGGGCAGCTGCAAGACCCTCGCCGATCAGTTCCAGAAAGCGGCCGAAACGCAGCTTTCGGCCACCAACCGGGCGTTCCCGGAAGCCCTCTACAACGCCGGTCTCGCGCAGCAGCGCTGCGGCAAAGACGCCGAAGCCCGCAAGCTGTTCGAAGGAGCGGCGCACTCGGATGCGAGCTTCCACCGCGCGAAGGCGCAGCTCGTGCTCTACGATTTCGGCAAGACGGGCGACATCGACAGCACGATCCGCGAGCTTGACACGATCATCCGCGACGCCAAGTTCCAGAACGTCGAGGCGCTCGTGAGCCTCGCCGCGCTGCAGATGGAACGCGGCAGCGATCAGGCCGACAGCGACGGCAAGAACGATCTCGAGCGAGCGCAGCGCAACCTCCAGCGCGCCCTGGCGATCGACGACGGCTACATGCCGGCGTTCAACCAGCTC
>Ga0315912_10005910_pt1 | contig 11106 bp, 4 predicted proteins | sample VfabasoilMG_FD_204469 | JGI IMG/M metagenome (GOLD analysis project Ga0315912, IMG submission 204469) | Garden soil microbial communities collected in Santa Monica, California, United States - V. faba soil | ecosystem: Environmental > Terrestrial > Soil > Garden | place: USA: California...
AGCGACGCACCATTGCCGCCATCAGGGGCAACACGGTGACGCTCGATCAACCGCTCGAGTACATGCACTTCGGCGAGATCACCTTCGACGTCGATGAGCGCGGCGAAGTCGGCTTGCTGACGCGCAATATCCGGATCCAGGCCTCGGCCGATGCGGCAGAGTCCTTCTTCGGCGGCCACATCATGGCGATGCCGTCGAGCCACATGTATGTCGAGGGCGTCGAGTTGCGTCGCATGGGTCAGAACCTGACTCTCGCCCGTTATCCGATCCACTGGCATCTGGTCGGCGACGCGCAGGGCCAGTACATCCGCAACGCCGCGATCCACGACACCTTCAACCGCTGCGTGACCGTGCATGGCACGAACTACCTGCAGGTCGAGAACAACGTCACCTACAACACCGTCGGTCACTGCTTCTTCCTCGAGGACGGTATCGAGCACCACAACCGCTTCGTCCGCAACCTCGGCATCCAGACCAAGTGTCATACGTCCCTGCCGTGCGTCCCGACCAACCTCGGCGCAAACGGTGAGGCAGGCCAGGGAGGTTCAACGGCTGGCCAGTCCTCCGAGGATGTCCTGATTCCCTCGGACAACACGGTATCGACTTTCTGGATCACCAATCCGGACAACATCTACGTGGACAACGTGGCCGCGGGCTCCGACCAGATCGGCTTCTGGATGGCATTTCCGGAGCACCCGACAGGTCAGTTCGAAGGCACGGAGATCAGCGCGAATACCTGGCCGCGTCGAACGCAAATCCGCGAGTTCAGGGGCAACATCGCCCACTCGAACTACGACGGCTTGATTCTCGACCGCGGGCCGAGTGCGCAGGGCACATTCAATGTCGGCGGCAACGTGCATGCGGCCTTTGCCGATCCCGCTAACGGTAACGCCAACGGGGTCACTCCGATTGAAGCGTTCATCGACGACTACACCGCCTACAAGAACCGCAACGAAGGCATCTGGGGCCGCGGCGAGATGCACGTGTTCAGGAACCTGAAGATGGCCGACAACGCGATCGGCTATACGCATGCGATCGCCGGCCTGGCGGTCCAGGGCGGCGCCTTCACCTCGAAGGTGGTGAACTCGCTGTTCGTGGGCGAAACCGACAACGTCGGCAACCCCAGGACTCCCGAGGAAATCGCTTACGGCCGCAGCTTGCCGAAGCCCGGAGTACCGGATTTCCCGATCCGCGGCTTTGAGTACTACGATTTCCTGCACCACATCGAAGATACGACCTTCGTCAATTACGAGGACAACGACAGACGCCAGGCGGGAGCGCTCTCTTACCTGATGTTTACCAGCTTCGGGACCAGTGCCGACAACTCGTTCGAGGGCGTGGAGTTCATCGATGCCAAGCCGGTGCATTTCCCGGAGATGGAGCAGAAGTGGGGCAACGACCAGGGAGGTACCGGCTGGAGGACCGCGGCCATCAAGGACATCGATGGCACGCTCGGCGGTGGCCCCAATTCCTACATCGTGAACGACATCGGACTCCTGAGCGCTTTCGAAACCTGTGAGGTCCAGCCCACCTGGAACGCTGCCATATGCTCGGGCGATCTCGGGCGCATGAACGTTGGCGGCGGCGGTGGTCGCGGGTTCGGCGGCGGCGGGTTCGGAGGCGGTCGTGGCGCTGGTGCCCCGAGAGCCGGTGGTGCCGGTCCTGGCGCGGCTGGTCCTGGCGCAGGCGCTCCTGGCGCCGTTGCCGGTCCCGGCGGAGCCGCTCCTGCCGCAGCTGCGGGCGCTGGCGGACCTGGCGCTCCCGGTGCAGCGGCCGGTCGTGGCGGAGCCCCGGGTGCGGGCGCACCGGCAGGTGGAGGCGGTGGTTTCGGAGGGGCCGGCGGTGGCCGTGGGGCTGCCCAGCCTCCTCAGCCGCCAGTCGTTCTCAGCAGCAATGGCGCTGAGTTCACCGTCGCCGGGGAAACCTCGGTTGTAGCCGGTGCCGAGATCAGGGTGACCACCACAAGACCGGAACTGCCCATCAGCGTGAGCCAGCTGAACCAGGGCTCGTGGGTGATCTTCGAGCTGCCGGGGTTCACCAGCGCGGCTACGGGTTCGCCGCAGGGCAGCCTGGATGCGCTGCGCGCGGCCAGCGAGACCTCGTACTTCCAGGGTCCGGATGCACTCTGGGTCAAGCTTGTCTCGGCCGGCGGCGGCGGTGGCCGCGGGGGCGTTGCTGGCGGCTTTGGCGGCGGTGCAACCAGCATCACCGTCAGCAGGCCAGCTCAAGTCGCTGCCCAGTAAGTCAGGTCATTGCCAGTAAACATGAGCCCCCGGCGCAAGCCGGGGGCTTTTTTATTTGATAGCCCCGGTGCGCACGTCTGCCGGCTATCGTTTTCCGCCAGGTAGTCGCGCTATCCTCTCCCGCTAAGTTTTCGCGGCAATCTTCAGTTTCGGGGGTCGATTCCATGAGCAAACAATATCGCTCGTTCCTTCTTGCTTCGCTCGTTCCCGCATTCCTGCTCGTCAGCGAAGTAAGCGCGCAGTCGGCCAGTCCGACGAACTGGTCGGATCCGAATACCTGGCCGAACCGCAAGGTGCCCGTCGCGGGCGACAAGGTCATCATTGCCAGAGACAGGGATGTTGTCCTCGACGTCAGCCCGCCTGCTCTCGGCGGTCTCTCGATCGACGGCAAGCTCAGCTTTTCGAACGCCGCCGACCTGGAACTGACCACCGAATGGATCATGCTGCACGGCGAGCTCGCCATCGGCAGCGAAGCGAGCCCCCACACGCGCCAGGCGACAATCACACTCACCGACACCGTCAAGGGCGAGGACGTGATGGCCGGCATGGGTGACCGCGGGATCATGCTCTCGGGCGGCACCCTGAACCTGCACGGCGATCGCACCCACACCTGGAGCAAGCTGGCCGAAACCGCCGAGGCGGGCAGCAGCCGAATCGAAGTTCTGGATGCCAGCGGCTGGAGAGTCGGCGACCAGATCGTCCTCGCGTCGACGGATTTCAATCCACGGCAGGCAGAGACGCGTCACATCACCGCCATCCGCGGCAATGCGATCACGCTCGATCAGCCGCTCGAATACATGCACTTCGGCGAGATCACTTTCGGCGTCGATGAGCGCGGCGAAGTCGGCTTGCTGACGCGCAATATCCGGATTCAGGCATCGGCCGACGCGGCAGAGTCATACTTCGGCGGGCACATCATGGCGATGCCGTCGAGCCGGATGTATATCGAGGGCGTCGAGTTGACTCGCATGGGCCAGCATCTGACGCTCGCCCGCTATCCGATCCACTGGCATCTGATCGGCGACGCGCAGGGCCAGTACATCCGCAACGCCGCGATTCACAATACGTTCAACCGCTGCGTGACGGTGCACGGCACCAACTACCTGCAGGTTGAGAACAACGTGACCTACAACACCGTCGGTCACTGCTTCTTCCTTGAGGACGGCATCGAGCACGACAACCGGTACGTCCGGAACCTGGGGATCCAGACCAAGTGTCATCCGACCATGGAATGTATGCCGACCAACCTCTCCCCGGACGGCGAAGGACCTCGACAGGGACCGGAAGGCCAGGCCTCCGAGAATGTCCTGCTGCCGTCGGACAACACGGTGGCGACCTTCTGGATCACCAATCCGCAAAACATCTTCGTTGACAACGTGGCCGCGGGTTCCGACGAGAACGGCTTCTGGCTCTCGTTGCCGGAGCATCCGAACGGTCAGTTCCTGGGCACGGAGATCAGCCAGACTACCTGGCCACGCCGGCTCAATATCCTCGAGTTCAGGGGCAACGTCGCCCACTCGAACTACGACGGATTCATGTTCGACCGGAACATTGCCGACAACAACACGTTTGGCGTGACCGGCAATATGCATGTCGCCCGTGAAAACCCTGCAGACATACAGAGCCCGATGATCGAACAGGTCTACGAGGACCTGACCGCCTACAAGAACCGCAACGGCGGTATCTGGGGTCGAGGCGAGGTGCGCACATTCAGGAACCTGAAGCTGGCCGACAACGCCATCGGCTATACGCAGGCGTCGGGCCTCGGCGGCGGTGAGCCCTATACCTCAAGAGTCCTCGATTCGCTGTTCGTGGGCGATTCCGACAACGTCGGTAACCCGAGAACGCCGGAGGAAATTGCCTATGGCCGCAGCCTGCCGAAGCCCGAAATGCCGGATTTCCCGATCCGCGGCTACGAGTACTACGACCTGCGTCATGACGTCGTGGATACGACATTCGTGAATTACGAGGACAACGACACGCGCAAGACGGGGGCGATCTCGTACCTGATGTATACGAGCTTCGGCGTCAGCACCAACAATACCGTCGAGCGCGTGGAATTCGTCAACGCGAAGCCAGTGTATTTCCCGCCGATGGAGCGCAGGTGGGGCAACGACAATGCGGCCAGCACGGCCTGGCGGACCGCGGTGATCCGCGACAAGGACGGGTCGTTTGGCGGCGCCCCTGATTCCTACGTTCTGATCCACGATGGCGTCAACAACAGCATTGCGACCGACGAAGAAGCCTGTCAGATCATGCCCACGTGGAACGCTGCGTTGTGTGCAGGTGATGTCGGGCGCCTGAACGTGGGTGGCCCCGGCGGCGGTGGCCGCGGTGGCTTCGGTGGTCGTGGCGGAGCCGCCCCTGCCGCTGGTCGCGGTGGCGCTGCCGGTCCTGGTGCAGCTCCTGGTCCCGTGGCAGCTGCCGGTCCTGGCGGAGCTCCGGGCGCTGGCGCGCCGGCCGGTCGAGGCGGTGGCCGTGGGGCTGCCCAGCCCGCTCAGCCGCCCGTCGTTCTCAGCCGCAATGGCACGCAAACCGAACTGACCGGCACCAACGTTCGCTCCGGAACCGAAGTCAAGGTGACCACCGAAAGGCCGACCGTGGCCCTGACGCTGAGCCAGCTGGACAACGGCTCGTGGGTGATCTTCGAATTGCCGGGATTCACCACCGCTGCCTCGGGTACGGAACAGGGCAGCCTGGATGCGCTGCGCGCGGCCAGCGACACCTCGTACTTCAGGGGCCCGGATGCGCTCTGGGTCAAGGTGGTCGCCAGCGGCAGCCGTGACGCCGGCGCCTCCAGTGGCGGCGGCAGCATCCAAGTCAGCAGGCCAGCTCAGGTCGCTGCTCAGTGAGCATGAGCCCCCGGCGCAAGCCGGGGGTTGGAGATGCGTAAATGAAAACAAGAAAAGCGAACGTCACTAACATGTCCTGCTTGATCGTCCTCGCTGGCGTGGCCTTCTCGGCCAATGCCAGGGCGCAATGCTCCCGTGAGACGCTCCAGCAGCTGGCGGACACCTATGTAAGGGCCCAGACGGCCGGAAACGCCGCCATGCTGCCCCTCGCAGCCAACGCGTCCTACGCGGAGAACGACCAGGCGATGGCCATTACCGCAGGCGTGCTGACCGACGCCCTGACGGTCGACTTCACGCGCAGCTTCTACGACACGACGCAATGCGCCGCCTTCACGGAGCTGGTGGCGGCTACGCAAGCGCATCCGTACGTGATCCACACGCGCATGGAGGCGACCGAAGACGGGAATGTGTCGAAGATGGAGTCGGTGGTGACGGACACGGGGGACTGGGTGTTCGGCGCGACCGAGCACCTCGCCGTCACGCGGGTCGAGAATTGGGGCGAGATCCCCGCGGACCAGCGCGATACGCGAGAGGTCATCCAGGCCGCGGCCGACGCGTACCTCGACAATTGGGGGAATCCGGAGCTCCCGGTGCCGCATGGCACGCCCTGCTCCCGGCTAGAAGGCCGCCTGAGCACGGCCGCCCGGGACCCGGCGGGACAAATGTGCACCATGGGGGCGTTCCCGCAGAGGCTCAATGTGAGCAACCGCCGCTACGTCATCGACGAGACCATCGGCGCCGTAGCCATCTTCCACAACTTCCCCTGGATCGATGCCGGAATTCCCACCGACCCGGGCACCCCGGCCAGCCAGACGTTTCGGGTTGAGGGCGGCATGAATCGCTACATCCACGAGGTCACGGTTTGCACGTCGCCAGACTGTGGAAGAGGCGGGCGTGGGGGGCGACCAGGGGGACCGGGGCGACAGGGCGGACCGGCGGCACCGGAGGGCGCGTAGCCCACAGCCGCCGCTGTCATAACTTGCCCTATAGCTACTATCCGCCCCAGTAGTCGCGCTATCCTCTGCCGCTAAGTTTTCGCGGCAATCTTCAGTTTCGGGGGTCGATTCCATGAGCAAACAACACCGCTCGTTCCTTCTCGCTTCGCTCATTCCCGCGTTCCTGCTCGTCAGCGAAGCAAGCGCGCAGTCGGCCAGTCCGACGAACTGGTCTGATCCGAATTCCTGGCCGAACCGCAAGGTGCCCGTCGCCGGCGACAAGGTGATCATTGCCAGAGACCGGCAAGTCGTGCTCGACGTCAGTCCCCCGGCGCTCGGCGGCCTGTCCATCGACGGCACGCTCAGCTTTTCGAACGCGGCGGACCTGGAGCTGACTACCGAGTGGATCATGCTGCACGGCGAGCTCGCCATCGGCAGCGAGGCGAGCCCTCACACCCGCAACGCGACCATCACCCTGACCGACAACGTCAAGGGCGAGGACGTCATGGCCGGCATGGGCGACCGCGGGATCATGATCTCCGGCGGCACCCTGAACCTGCACGGCGATCGGACCAACGCCTGGACCAAGCTGGCGGAAACCGCCGAAGCCGGCAGCACCTCCATCGAAGTCCTGAATGCCGCTCAATGGCGAGTGGGCGACGAGATCGTCCTCGCGTCGACGGATTACGATCCGAGACAGGCAGAGACGCGTCACATTGCCGCCATCCGCGGCAACACGATCACGCTGGATGAGCCGCTTGAATACATGCATTTCGGCGAGATCACTTTCGGCGTGGATGAGCGCGGCGAAGTCGGCCTGCTGACGCGGAACATCAAGATCCAGGCCTCGGCCGACGCGGAAGAGTCCTTCTTCGGCGGCCACATCATGGCGATGCCGTCGAGCAGGATGCATGTCGAGGGCGTCGAGCTGACTCGCATGGGCCAGAACCTGACGCTCGCCCGGTATCCGATCCACTGGCATCTCGTCGGCGACGCTCAAGGGCAGTACATCCGCAACGCGGCGATCCACGATACCTACAGCCGCTGCGTAACCGTGCACGGCACGAACTACCTGCAGGTCGAGAACAACGTGACCTACAACACCGTCGGTCACTGCTTCTTCCTCGAGGACGGCATCGAGCACGACAACCGGTTCGTCCGCAACCTGGCGATCCAGACCAAGTGTCATACGTCTCTACCCTGCGACCCGACCAACCTCGCCCCGTTCGGATCGACCGACGACGGCTTGAATTTCAAGACCACTGGCCAGGATTCGCCGAACGTCCTCATCCCTTCCGACAACACGGTGTCCTCTTTCTGGGTCACCAATCCGGACAACATCTTCGTTGACAACGTGGCCGCGGGTTCGGACGCGACAGGTTTCTGGCTCGCCTTCCCGGAACACCCGATGGGTCAGTTCGAAGGCACGGAGATCAGCGCGAACACATGGCCGCGTCGAATGCAGCTCCGCGAGTTCAGGGGCAATGTCGCCCACTCGAACTTTGACGCTTTCATGGGCGACCGCGCCCCGCAGGCCAATGGCCGTTTCGCCGTCGGCGGATATATTTCCCTTGCCGATCCCGCTGACGCGAACAGCGCTCAGGTCGAGTCCGTGGTCGAGGATTTCACCGCCTACAAGAACCGCAACAGCGGCATCTGGGCCCGCGGTGAGTTGCACCTCTACCGGGGCCTGAAGTTTGCCGACAACGGCATCGGCTTCACGCATGCCTCCGGCAATTTCAATAATTCCGCCTATACCTCGCGCGTGGTCGACTCCGTGTTCGTGGGCGAGTCCGCGAATATCGGCAATCCCTCGACGCCGGAGGAAGTTGCTTACGGGCGCAGCCTGCCGCAGCCGAAGATCCCGGATTTCCCGATCCGCGCCTACGAGTTCTACGATTTCCATCATCAGCTCGACAACAACACCTTCGTGAACTACGAGGACAACGACACCCGCAAGACGGGAGCGATCTCCTACCTGCTGTTTACGAGCTTCGGCATGAGCTCCAACAATTACGTCGAGCGCTCGACATTCATCGACGCCAAACCCGTGTATTTCCCGCCGATCGACAACCGGTGGAGCAATGACGATTACGGCAATACGGTCTACAAGACCTCGGTGTTCAACGACAGGGACGGCACCATCACAGGCGTCGCCAATTCCTACATCGTCAACATCACCGGAATCGACGTCGACGACGCCTGCGAGGTCAGGCCCACCTGGAATGCTGCGGTGTGCACGGGCGACATCGGTCGCATGAACGTCGGCGGCGGCGGTGGTGCTGTCGGGTTCGGCGGATTCGGCGGCGGTCGCGGCGGCCGTGGCGGCGCTCCTGGTGCTGCTGCGGGAGGTCGCGGAGGGCCGGGCGCACCCGGCGCGCCAGCTGCTGCCCCTGGTGCTGCCCCTGGTGCTGCCGCAGGTCGCGGCGGGCCTGGCGGAGCTGCTCCCGGCGCCGCTGCTGCTGCACCTGCTCCCGTTGCCATTGCCCCGGGCGGTGGTCGAATCAGGGGTACCCCCGCACCGTCAGTGCCAGTCGTTCTCAGCCGCAATGGCAATGAATTCACAGCCAACGGGGAAACCAACGTACGCGCGGGCACCGAGTACAAGGTGACCACCGAAAGGCCAAACCTGAACATCAGCGTGAAGGAACTGGACGCCGGTTCGTGGGTGATGTTCGAGCTGCCGGGGTTCACCACGGCATCGGCGGGTACGGAGCAGAGCAGTCTGGATGCGCTGCGCGCGGCCAGCGGCACCTCGTACTACAAGGGCAACGGTTCGCTTTGGGTCAAGGTCGTCTCCTCGGGTGACATCCTTGGCAGCGGCCCTGGCCAGGGCCCCGGTGCCGGGGACAGCCTCCAGGTCAGCCGTTAAGCTGCAGCCGGTTATTTGAGCAAGAGGCCCCGGCGGGAAACCGCCGGGGCTTTTTTTATTGCGCACGGGAGACGGTCACGAATGCAATCCCAACTCATGACTCGCCCGACGTCCTCGGCTTGAGATGAGCCTCAAAGAATACGAACTTCAGAAAACCGTTCAGCAACTTTGACAACCGCGTGCGCTGGATTTATCTCGATGATCGCGAGCACACGGATCCTGACCTTTTCGCGCCCGCCTATCAGCGAGAAGCGATTGGCCGCTGGGAAGACGACACCCTGGTCGTGGTCACGCGGAACTTCGGCGCCAAGAATCACTTCCTCAACGACAGCATCCCGCTGTCCGAAGACTTCCAGATGGTCGAGAGAATCAGGCTGCCCGACGACGGCGAGCAACTCCTGATCGAGTACACCCTGACTGATCCTCAGATCTGGGAGGGCGACTGGGTTGCCCGGCACGCAAGGGGACTATGTCGAGTTCGATACCGAGTAGAGTGGCGGGCCGCTCTCTCAGGCGGCCAGCGGTATCGATGTCGCCGACCGCGCTCGCCGACACGCGGCCAACAGCAATAGGCCCGCGCCGAGCAACAGGGCCGTGCCGGGCTCGGGCACGGATACCGGCGTCACACGCAGGTTGTCGAAGAACACGACCCCGGTATTGTTGGGGAGCAGTGTGCCGTTACTGCCGAAGTCGAGCGCCAGACGCCCGTTGAAAGACGGCAGGATCTCCGGCAGAGCACTCGTGCCCAGCAGGAAATCAGGCACGAGTTCGGGTAATAGGACGCCCTCGATCCAGAAGAGGCGTACATTGAGCAACTCGTAGCCGAGCAACGAGAATCCGGCGAAATCCGTGGTCGCGGCACCCGGCACGTTGACAGCCAACTGCAGGAAATCCGCCGGGGGCGGAGGTGTGGGGATGGTCGGTTGGTAGCTCTCGTCGCCGACGGCGGCCGCGCCCGTGGGGTCCGAGAAGCCGAGCCCCGCGACGCTGCCCGTGAGGTTCGTCACTGCACCCGCGTAGGCGCTGAGTCCACCGACGAACGGCGGAACGGTAAAGCTTGCGGTCAGCGGCACCTCGGCGTCGTAGGCGAACGTGCCGGTCACCGCAAAGCCGTTCAGCGCAGCGGCGAGACCCGGATTGCTTTGCGGAGGCCCGCCGTAAGTTGCCGTGGTTCCCGTGGTGAACGTGTAAGTGATTGGAATGGCCGCAGCGGGTAGTGCCGTCGCGATGGCGAGCAGCGTGCCGACCGCGATTCGGCTCGTCAGGTGTGAGGTTTGCATAGCCGTCCTCTTGTTGTTCTTGTCGACTACCGACGCAGCTAGATTGCACGTGGGAATACCGATGAGCAATAACCACGTGCAGCGACAGCGACGTTATGTCGAATCGAGATGCGTGCGGCGACCTTGATTTGAGCGACACGGTCGGGCAACTCGGCGTGCAGGGTATCCGTGATCTCGTGCACGCCCCTCGCCGGATTTCATGAAGGGGCGACGGGGCTGCGTCGGTCGGCCAACGCGCGTTCGCCGATACTTCGATCAAACACCAGGAAATGGTCGCGGCGCTGGCTAATCCGAGATCGTCCGGACGCCCGTTAGCACCCGACTGCCCGAAATTTGGCTGCGACGCCGGCTGAACCGGTCCCGGGCGTCCTGTAAAGCACGTCCCTTGTACGTACTATCCGCGCGGCAGTCGCGCTATCCTCTGCTGCTAATTTATCGCTGCGATCTTCAAGTTTCGGGGGTTGATTCCATGAGCCGACAACAGCGTTCGTTCCTGCTTGCCTCACTCGTTCCCGCATTCCTCGCGGGCAGCGCATTGGCTGTCCTGGGAGCCCAGGAAGCCAGCGCGCAGTCGGCCGGTCCGACGAACTGGTCTGATCCGAATACCTGGCCGAACCGCAAGGTGCCGGTCGCCGGCGACAAGGTCATCATTGCCAGAGATAAGGAAGTCGTGCTCGACGTCAGTCCGCCGGCGCTCGGGGGGCTCTCCATCGACGGCAAGCTCAGCTTCTCGAACGCGGCCGACCTGGAACTCACCACCGAGTGGATCATGTTGCACGGCGAGTTGGCTATCGGCAGCGAAGCGAGCCCACACACACGCAGTGCCACCATCACCTTCACGGACACCGTCCCGGGTGAAGACGTCATGGCCGGCATGGGTGACCGCGGGATCATGATCTCGGGCGGAACCCTGAACCTGCACGG
>Ga0315912_10005911_pt1 | contig 11105 bp, 8 predicted proteins | sample VfabasoilMG_FD_204469 | JGI IMG/M metagenome (GOLD analysis project Ga0315912, IMG submission 204469) | Garden soil microbial communities collected in Santa Monica, California, United States - V. faba soil | ecosystem: Environmental > Terrestrial > Soil > Garden | place: USA: California...
GATCAGCAAGGGCGTTGATAGTGATGAGGCGATCTTGGCCCAAATTGAGAGGCTCACTATAGGTGCTATTCATTAAGCGCCGAATGCCCGTCAAGCAATCGTCAATGTAACAAAAGGAACGGGTTTGTTCGCCATCCCCCCAGATTTCGATCTCCGGATTGCCAGTCAATTTGGCTTGGGCCACTTTGCGGCACATGGCGGCGGGGGCCTTCTCGCGCCCGCCATCCCAAGTGCCAAGCGGCCCAAAGATATTGTGAAACCGCACCACGCGTGACTGAAAGCGTTCTTCATCGCGGTAATGCATGCACAGGCGTTCCACGACCAATTTCTCCCATCCGTAGGCGTCTTGTGGTTGAGCCGGATAAGCATCCTCTTCTTTGAGCGGCGCGAGCTCACTCGCCATTTGTTTATATTCAGGATAAACGCACGCCGAGGAAGTAAAGAGGACTTGCCGTGCGCCGCTGGCCGCGGCCCCGTGGAGGGTGTGCAAGTTAATCAACAAGTTGTTGTGCAAAATTTGCACGTGGTTGGTCGAGATAAAGCCCATGCCTCCCATATCAGCCGCTAACGCATAGATTTCATCTACTTGTTGCGTGGCTTGGAGGGCCTGATCCGACTGACGCAGATCAAGGACTTGAAATTCGTCGGCGGCCGAGGGTTCATATTCTGGTTGTTTAATGTCTACCCCACGCACCCAATAACCTTCGGCCTTTAAGCGTTTCACCAAATGATGTCCAATAAAACCACCTGCTCCAGTAACTAGCGCGCGTATGTCTGGCATGGCGCAACTCCTATATTAAAGTATGAGGCTTAAAGCGCAGTATAGCATGTGCAGCGGGCTACACTCTCTATAGATCCAACGTTAAACTCACCGGGCAGTGATCCGAGCCCAGCACGTCATCATGGATCTCGGCCGTGCGAATGCGATCCTTTAGGTCAGCCGAGACCATGAAGTAATCCAAGCGCCAGCCGATGTTCTTCTCGCGCGAGCGCGTGACCATGTTCCACCAAGTGTATTGCACTTTTTGGGGATGCATTTGCCGGAAGGTATCTACAAAGCCCGCTTGATACAGCTCGCCCAAGGCCTCGCGTTCAATCGGCATAAAGCCGCTGACGGTGGCGTTGTCTTTGGGGCGCGCGATGTCTATCTCGGCATAGGCCGTGTTGAAATCGCCGGTGACGATCACCGAGCGGCCCGCGCGCCGATACGTTTGCGCCACTTCCAAAAAGCGTTTGTAGAACGCCAATTTGTGTTGCACCCATTCTGGCCCGCGTCCGCCATTCGGGAAATAGATGTTGAAAAACACAAAGGGCGCATAGTCGCAGATCAACACCCGCCCTTCGTGGTCGGAACGTGGGTCGTCAAGGCCTTGCTTCACTGCCTGCGGCGCAACCTTGGAATAAGTCGCCACCCCGCTATAGCCTTTCTTCTCCGCCGAATGCCACGCGGCCTGATAACCGGGCGGGTTGAGCAAGGCTTCGGACAATTGGTCGGGGTGGGCTTTCGTCTCTTGAATGGCGACCACATCCGCGCTCGTCTTCTTCAGCCAGTTGAGAAAATCTTTTTTTTCGGCGGCGCGAATACCGTTGACGTTCCATGAAATTAGCTTATAGCGCATCGGTTAACTTCCTTTAGGGTTAAGGTTGTGGCGCACGCACTTCAAAGTTGTCGAACTCGATCAGCGCCGAGTCGGCACTGGTTAAGGCATCAATCCCCAACCCCACGCCGCCGGGGACGAAGTCTTCTTCTAACAGATAGACGACTTCGCCATTGATCTCGCAGACGAACTGTTTGCCATCCGCGTACACCGCGAGACGATTGACAGCCTTCGGGTGAGCGGCAGTGGAAGTGGATTGCACTGTCTGATAAATGCCCGAGCCAAAGACGGCCAGCACGCGAAAACTGCCATCGGGGAACAGGCCAAAGAAACCGTAATCATCCTTCAAATGTCGGAAGACCAAGCCATAGGCATATTGGCTGTCCCCCGCCGCCCCGATCATTTTTAAGTCCACCGCCACATAAAAACTGTCGAGGTCTTGGATTTTGGTCGGGATGAGATTCAAATACGAATTCCCGCGCTTAACGTTCACCGTCCACACATACTGGCCTTGAACAATTTTAGGCCCGACGCTGAGCGAGTTATCGCGAATGAGGTCTACCGGCCAGCCCAACTTGTTGTTTGTGAAGGTGTCGGAGATGACCACCGGCCAAGTGGCGGCGGTGGCGCGCAAGGTTTGGATGGTCGTCGCGGCTTGGGCCGTCGCCTCTAGGTCAGATTGTTCGTGGGCTAAGGCGGTGGCCGTCGCCAGCGCGCCCCCTAATGCGGCTTCGACCGTCGCCATCGCGGCCGTGGCTTCAACGATGGCCGTGGCGCGCGCCAGTGGACCACTAGTCGCCTCGGCTTGCGCGGGCGAGAGCGTCGGCTCGGGGGTAGCGGTAGCTTCCAAATAGGCGATCACTTCGTCGTTCACGATGACGCGCGCATCCAGTTCCCAGGTGCCGCCGAAACCGATAAACGAATCTTTGGAGCGCGAATTAACACTGAGGGTGCCACTGCCGTCTGGGCCAGAAATGGCGACTTGATAATCGGCGCTACAAGTGGTATCGCCACAGGAGAGCTCACCCGTGATCGGCCACCAACTGGCCGTGATCGGCGAGCCGAGTGCAGCGATCACCGTTGGGTCGGCATTGGCAGCGTCGAGCGCAGGTTGATACGAACCGGACAGCCGAAAGGGAGCGCCGAACACCATCACGCCAATAAAAGCGGAAAAGATCACACTCATCAGCACCCCTAAACAACTCCCTCTGGATTTTGGCCGCGTGGGCGTTGGCGCGTTCGTAGCGAAATCGGTTGCGCGTGTGGTTTGGCGCGCCTGATACAACGCCGTTTCGGGAGGTTGCCCGGCAGTCATCGCCTCCACGGCATCTTTCGCTTCTTTCAACCCGACGTTAAACGTTTCGCGGAACAGTTTGATCGCGCCGATTTTGTTATCGGCGCGGGCCAATTCCAAAATCTCTGCAATACGGGTGGCTTGATCCATAGACACATAGCCCATATCGGCATGGGTCGTGGTGATCAAAGCGCCTTCGCCTCTCTCTAAGGCTTCCACCGCTTCTTTCGCTTCTTTTAGGCCAATGCCGGTCGCCACTCGCAAGGCTTTGATCGCTTCCAACTTATTGCCTTGTAGCAGGAACGATTTGACTTCGGCTAATTGGTCGGGTGAGAAGCGGGGCGGGGTGGCGGCCGGTGCCGTCTCAGGCGGCGGGCGGAGTTCAGCGGGGATGACCACCGTTGAGTTACAGAATTGGCACAGAGTGGTGGTTTCCGGGCCGCCTTCATAACTGAGCGATGCGCCACAGGAGGGACATTTGAAGACTTTGATCATGGTAGCACCTCAGTTCATAGAAGTAGGCGATAGGCTAAATAATGTTCCTCGATCGCAAACCCCAAACTCTGATACACCTCTATCGCTTGGGGAGTGTCGCCCCACGCTTCCAACGCCATGCGCTCAACACTGTGCGCGCGCAACCAACGCAACGCACTTAACAACAATGGGCGATGTAAGCCATGCGCGCGATGTTCGGGCACGATGGTTGGCGCGTCAATGAGGGCGGGCTGGCCCGTCTCGGCGCGGCAAATGCCAACGGCTTCGCCGCTCGCGGTGAAGGCGATAAAAATCCCCGTCGCATCCCAATTGGGCAACCAACGCCCAATGACGGCCTCGGTTACGCCGCCTTCATAATTTTCCCAATGCCCCCACATATCGCGCCGACTCGCATTGCAAATTTTGACCAGTAAAGGCAAGTCGTTTAACTCAGCATAGGTGCGCACGGCATATCCGCTGGGCCAAATGGGTTCGGGCACCTCACCCGCCGTAGGTGCGACCAACCCCCAATAGTCGCTGATCTGCTCAAAGCCTTGCCGCGCCAAAAACGCTTGAGCCCCCGTGTTCGTTTCGTTGACGTTGAAGGCGAAGTGGCGCGCGCCTTTTACTCGCGCGCGCTCTAACAGACATGCCAACAAAGTCCGCCCCACCCCGCGCCTGCGCCAAGCAGGATGTACTTCCAGCAAGCCCTGACTGCGTGGCGCCACCGGGGTGAGGAGATTGCCATAGCCGATAAGATCGCCCTCGGCCTCGGCGATCCAATGGTCATGCTGGGGGTCTTGATGCGGAGATCTGAGGCGGGCGCTAACGGCGTCTTCGGTGAGGGGCTGTTCAGCAACCGCACTCCGCAAACGCACAAGCGCGGGGAGATCGGAGGCGGCGTTGAGGAGGCGAGTGGTAAACATGGGCAGAGTATTAGGTGTGAGTATAACAAAAAAACACAAACCACTGTGGCGTTTTCGTTGAGCATGATTCAGGGGTATGATCGAGTGTGGAAACTTATTGATGCCCCATGTCCCCGACCCTTAACCTCCCCTTGCTCGACGCCAAGTTAGCCGAACTTCAAGCACAACGTACCTGGTCACCCGCGCTGTGGCCGCCCTTGCGTGAGATGTTCACCACCGCCTCTGATGAAGCCCTCACGCATTTGAACCCGCTCGCCTTTGCCGCCGCGTACAACTTGCCCGAGCAAGAGGTGGTTGAAAGTTGGCTCTATGCGACCAAACTGGGGTTGTTGGAGATGCGCTGGCATCTGCTCTGTATCTGGTGTGGCAATCTCACTGAAAGTTTCCGGAGCCTGAGCAGTTTGCATGGTCACTTTGTCTGTCGTGCCTGCGGGGTAGAAACCGAGGGCTGGCTAGATGACAGTATCCTGGTCAACTTCGCGCCCGCCCGTCTGGTGCGCGAAACTCGTTTTCATCATCCCGAACGCTTGAGCGCCGCTGACCTCTATCAAACGTTTTATCTTAGTTCCGATGTGTTGCCCTTTACCGACGGCCGGCGTTTGGCGGAGATCGATCTGGCCTGCACACGCTTGTGTGCCGATCTGCCAACCGGCGAAACGCTAACGCTCACCACGCCAGCCTGGCCCGGCATGTTTTATCTTACTGATGTCACGCATCAATCTATTCTCAAGATGAGCGTCGTGGCGCTACCCGCGCCGGAAGAAACGACCGTGCGAGTGAAAATTGTCAATGGCAAGTTTCATAGCCTCATCCCGCCCATGGCGCTCCGGCGCACCGAGGGGAGCGCCGATTATCCTCCGACTGTCACCGATCAGTTTGCCGAGATCCCGGCTGGGAATTTGCAGTTGGAGATCACGAATGCCAGCGAACGGCCGGCCGCCTTGCGCTTGCAACTGATTGATGACACCTATCCTCTCGAACCAGTGCGTTTTCGCCCCTTCCTCACCGGCAAATGGTTACTCACTTCACAGACTTTCCGCGACCTGTTTCGAGTAGAGACAGTGACGGAGGATGAAAAGTTAAAGGTGCGGGACATCACTTTTTTGTTTACCGATCTAAAAGATTCCACCACGCTCTATGAAAGCGTCGGCGACCCAGAGGCGTATTGGCTGGTGCGCCAACACTTTCAACTGCTGACGCGCATCGTGGCGGAACATCACGGCGCAGTCATTAAGACGATGGGCGACGCCATTATGGCGGCCTTTCCTCAACCGCTTACAGGCACGCGGGCGGCCTTAGCAATGCAACACGCCATCGCCCGATTTAATGAGCGCGCGACCACGCACTTGGTTTTGAAGATCGGCTTGCATCGCGGCCCTTCGATTTTAGTGTCGCAAAATGATCGGATAGATTATTTTGGACAGACGGTCAACATCGCCGCCCGGGTGCAAGGCCAAGCGCAAGCGAATGAACTGGTGTTGAGTGAGGCCGTGTATACCGCCCCGGGAGTGGCTGAGGCCTTACAGATGAGGGTGGTGACGCCCAGCTTTGCCCAATTACGCGGACTGACTGCGGAGATGACGCTCTATCGGGCGACGCCACAGTGATTGACAGCCTCAGAGGTCAACTGAAATCCGCGTATCGCCTGGCCCATCAAAAGCGATAGAACCCCAAAAATTTAACACGGCCTCGGCCACCTGGCGCGGGCGTTCGACATTGAGGCTGTGTGCGCCGGTCGGGATGGTGAGCAGACGCGCGGTGGGTTGTTGACGGCGGAGATACCGCAACATCGGACGTAGAAATGGCTTGAGCCACGATTGCCCGCCGCTGAGGTACAAGATAGGGGCTTGAATGCGCGGCAACACAAACCGTAAGTCCTCACCAGCGGTGAGCATGAGATTGGCCCAAGCGGTGCGGCTGGCATACGGTTCGGTGTAACACGCGCTCACCATCTGAAACTCCGCCCAATTAAAGCGCGCGCGAATGAGTGAATAAAATTTGACGCTCGGGTAAAACGCCTTAAAGACGAACGGGCCGAGGCGGGGCGCGCGATAGACGTGGTGCATGAGGCCATACCACTTCATCGGCCCTGGCCAATAGAAAACACCCTCAATGGCGGTGACGGTGGCGGCAAGTTCGGGATACAAACCGGCTAACGCCAAGACGATGCCGCCGCCATACGACGCACCGACGAGATGTGCGCGCGGGATGTTCAAAGCGCGGAGCGCCGTGGCGATCACTTCCGCTTGTGCGCGAGCGGTGTAGGCAAAGCCCTCTGGCTTATCCGATTGCCCAACACCCAAATAGTCAAACGCCAAGACGCGAAACGGCGGGCTGAGGAGCGGCGCGAGCCGTAACCATTGCCGATGCGATGCTTGCAGACCAGAGATGAGGATCACCGGCGGCAAAGCGGGGTTGGTTAATGCAGATTGATATTCGTGGTAGTGTAGACGATGAGGGCCAGCGGCGACGAAGCGCGACTGACCCAATTGGGGGGGAAAGGACATGGGGCCTCCAATAACATGCTAGCCCCGTTGTACAAAATTTCCCCCCCTGTTGCCAGAGTGAAAACCCCTATTTCTTGCCTTCTGCCTTGTGTCGTTTGCCTTTGTACTTCTCCCCTTTTTGTTCCCACAACTTGATGAGCTCCACGCACACTTGTACCGCCAGTTCCATGTCTTGCACGGCCACCCATTCCAGCGGGCCATGGAGGTTGTGCGCGCCATTCCCCAAGTTGGGCGTTGGGACGCCGCGTTCAGTGAGGCGCGACCCATCCGTTCCGCCGCGCGTGGCTGGTGAGGTCGGCTCCATGCCCAACACGCGCACGGCCTCATAAGCGAGGTTCACGGGTGTCATGTTTTTCTTGAGCCAGTAGCCCATGTTGCGATATTGTGGCTTGATGGAACAGGAGATACGGGTGCGCGGCTCGGCGGATTGCAACCCGCGACACAAGCCCTTGAGTTGTTTGCCGCGGGCGGCGAGGCCGTCTAATTCAAAATCGCGCAAGATGAAGCGCAACTCGGTTTTTTCCACGCCACCCAGAATTTGATAGGGGTGGATGAACCCTTGGCGGCGTTCGGTGGTCTCGGCCAACCCGTCGCGCGGGAGGGTGTTGAGCAGTTTCGCGGCCAATTGCATCGAATTGACCATGCGATATTTCTTGCCCTCGCCGGGATGAGTAGACACGCCCTCAATTGTCACCACAGCCCCATCGGCCGAGAACGTTTCCCAAACCACTTCGTGCGGGTTCTCGCCATCCAACGTGTAGGCGACATCGGCGCGCAACTCTTCCAGATCGATTTTGTCCATGCCACGTCCGACTTCTTCATCTGGGTTAAAACAGACACGAATCGGGCCATGTGGGATTTCGGGATGGCGCAACAAGTAATCGGCTAAAGTCATCACGACGGCGACCCCCGCCTTATCATCCGCGCCCAACAAGGTTTTGCCACTGGCGGTGACGATGTCCTTGCCCTTGGCTTTGAGGAGTTCGGGATAAATTTTGGGATCTAAAATTTGCGACGGATCATCAGGCAGGCGGATGGGTTTGCCGTTCCATTTGCGATGCACGATGGGCTTGACGTTTTTGCCGGGGAAGGCCGGGGCCGTATCTACATGAGCAAAGAAGGCGAGCGTGGGCAATTTGGGGTTAGGCGAGGTGGCGGGGATGGTCGCCATCACATACCCAAACTCGCCCAACGTCACCTCTTCTGCGCCCATTGCATGGAGTTCGCTCTCCAACATCTTCAGCAACACCCACTGGTTAGCGGTGCTGGGGAACGTGGGCGAGGCTTCATCACTTTGGGTATCCACCCGAACATAGCGGAGAAAGCGGGAGAGAAGGGTATCAGCCATGGGCAATAATAAGGGAACCGACGCTCTTTATCTACAGGAAAGTGGCGGTATTATACGGGGTCTGCCCAAATTTTCCAAAACGGATGGATTAGGTTGTAAAGCTAATAACTTGGCGCAAAGGTTTGCTTTCTCTGCCCTAGGAGAGCCCTAGTCACGTATCAGCCAACCCATCTAAGTAGGTGAGGCGGCGGGCGTGGTCATCGAGCGTGCTAACAAGCCTCCGACCCAGGGGTAATAAAACTCTTCGCCTTGATAAGTGAGATATGCGCCGCGTAACGCATAAGTGAGCGTCAGTGTCGGTACGGCCAATAGAAATAGTACCGCGATGACTGTCACTACAAACGCGATAGGAATTAACAATAAACCGATCAAGATCACACTTAAGAAGGCTGTAATGATCCAGGCACTGCTGATAGTGACGGCGACGACGCCACCCGCCACCACGAACACGATGCCGCTGAGCGCCTGAAATACTGTCGCTTGCAGGGCATGATAGGCGACATACGGCGAGCGTTCGCGCCAATAGACGGACAAACCCAAGGGGAGCAACAGCGCCGCCACCGCGCCCCACCCGCCAGTATAGAACCCAATCACCATAGTGCTTAAGATCGTACCATGCGCCAACATGGCCCAATTGCGTTCAGTTTGCGAAGGAAGATAAGCGTTAAACATAATCACCTTTTGTGCGCCCACAAGTGATAAAGCGTGTGAGCTGTAGTGTGTATTGTTTATTACGCGCTTCCGGCTTCGTGGTTGCGCCGCTGATATAATCCCGCCATGCTCCCCACCACGCCCCTCACAAAAAAACAAATGGGCTATTTAGTTTTGGTTGCCAGTGTGGCAGGGGCGGTGGGCGTGTTAGGCGTAGACCTGCTCGGCGCGGGGCAATTTGGTGGGCTAGGTCCGGCGCAATGGCAGGCGCTTGGCGGCTGTGGTCTGCTCGCCCTCTTTGGCGCATCGCTTACGTTTATCCATGAGCCGCGCGACGTTCCTGTTCAACCTCGCTTAAGCTTTAAAGACCTCCCTCCCTTTTGGCGTTGGCTCATCCTCGGGCTGTTTGGCCTGGCCCTCCTCGCGCTAGCTTTCGAGTTAGTGGTCTACTTGCATTACACGATCTCATTGCTACGTTTCCCCTTTGATTACGATCAAGGCGAGGGCTTTGAACTCTACGACACGCTCTTGCACGCGCAGTGGCAATGGCCTTATCGGGATAGCCAAGCCTTCCCTTTCTATACATCTATCTATCCACCCTTCTTCCATATCTTAACTGTGCCGCTAGTTTGGCTCTTTGGGTCACAGATGTGGACAGGGCGGCTGGTGGGCTTCGCGGCCTCGCTCCTCGCGTCGGCGGCGATTGGCTGGGGTGTGTGGCGTGCCAGCGGCAACCGTATCATAGCGTTGTTAGCTGGATTAACTTTTCTCGCTTCCAACTATACCTTCCACATCGGCCCGCTCTTTCGACAACACATGACGATGGTGATGTTTGAAACCGTGGGCATCGTGGCACTGGCGCAGGTGGATGGCACGCCCCGCCCGATCCGGCGCCACCGCGCGTTGTGGCTGGGCTTGGCGTGTCTCCTCGCCGCGGGTTACACCAAACAACTCGCGTTGGCGACGGTGGTTGCTGGTTTTATTAGTCTCTTTGTGATCAATCCGCGCCGCGCAGTGCTTTTAGGCGCGCTCTTCGCGGGCATAGCTGGTGGCATCTTTCTCTGGATCAACCTAGCGACCGAAGGCTGGTGGTATGTCAGCATCATCCGCGCCAACATCAACGCCTTCGATCAAGGTCAAGCGGTGAGTTTCTATCGGCAATGGCTTGAATTGCACGGCGTGATCGCCACCCTCGCTTTAGCGCGGCTAGTATATGAAATTTATTGGACACGCCTCTCTGGCTATGCGATCTGGTTTGCGCTGGCCTTTGTCAACGGTGCCCTAAGCGGCAAGTTCGGCGCGGGCGAATCCTATTTCGTCACCACCACCGCCGCGGCGTGTGTGCTAGCGGGCATCGCTTTGGCCAAGGTGTGGGAACGCGCTTCGATTAAACAATTAACTTTTAGAATAGGCTTGCTCGTCATCCCCCTGCTCTTTCTATTTCAGACGCGCCTGACCTGGCACATGTATACGGATGGGTTTTATGCGCCCCTCGCGCAATTCATGGGCCTCACCAGTGAACGGGGCTATTACGACTCGCAGGGCTACACTCAACTGGGGCCGCGCCCCACCCGCGCCGACCACGAAGCCGGTCAGCGCATTGCTGACCTCGCGCGCGTAGCCGATGGGCCAGTCTTTTCAGAAGAAGCCGCGTTCGTGTTGGTCGCCGGCAAACCGGTCATCACCAATGCCTTTCCGCAATTGGTGATGTATCAGGCTGGACTGTTTGACCCTCGCCAAGAGATCGCGCAGATCGAAGCGAAAGGCTTTGGCCTCGTCATTTTGCGCGCACAGTTTTACCCCCCGCCGGTCTTGCAGGCTCTTGGCGTGAACTACCAGCCGCTGACGGATATTTGGATGAACAATTTTCAGTATCGGATTTTGGAGCGCAGACCGTGAGAGGTAATCTTTTAAACAGGATCCGGGGCCAAAGTGCAACAATTATCTTTTGTTGCGCTTTGGCCCCGGGGCTTTATTAACTGGTGACCATCACTCGAACACTGTCACCAGTTTTGGGTTTAAGTTCTTATTTCAGCCCCAAAATATGTCGCGCGATCACCAAGCGTTGAATCTCGCTGGAGCCCTCGCCGATGGTCATCAACCGCGCATCGCGGTAAATACGTTCCACTGGGAATTCTGCTGAGTAGCCATAGCCCCCGTGAATTTGGATCGCGTTGCGACACACGCGCTCGGCCACTTCAGTAGCAAACAGTTTGCCTTGTGACGCTTCTTTGGTGAAGGGGCGGCCATTTTGTTTGAGCCACGCCGCGCGATAGATCATCAGCCGTGCCGCGTCAATTTCCAGCG
>Ga0315912_10005912_pt1 | contig 11103 bp, 9 predicted proteins | sample VfabasoilMG_FD_204469 | JGI IMG/M metagenome (GOLD analysis project Ga0315912, IMG submission 204469) | Garden soil microbial communities collected in Santa Monica, California, United States - V. faba soil | ecosystem: Environmental > Terrestrial > Soil > Garden | place: USA: California...
CCAGCACACCGACCAGACTGGCCGCGGTGGCTTCACGAAACGTCATGCCAACCAGACTGCTGTTGAGCACGGGCACCAGGAGCACGCCGCCGCCAATGCCGACGAGCGCGCCCAGACAACCGGCAACGGCGCCACCCAGCAGCGCAACGAAATCAGCCGGCAACGCCGGCTCCGCCAGCATGCGGCCGCAACACGGCGTAGAGGGCGGCCATGATCGGCGTCGGCACGCCGACTCTCGCCCCCCGCCTCACCACGCTCCCCTGCAACGCCTCAACTTCGATCGGCTTGCCCATCTGCAGATCGATCAGCAGCGACGAGCGCGTGCTGGGCGGAAGCTTGTGCAGATACTCGAGCACCCGCGCGGAATGATCGGACGGCACCTGGGCGCCGTGCGCCTTCGCAACGCTCGCGACCTCCGAAACGGCGTCCATGAATACCTGGTGCGATTCCTGTGCTTCCCACAGCGGCCCGATCGGCAATCGCGCGGCGCCGGTGAACGCCGCAAACGGCGCGAGATACGTGAACTTTTCCCACACCGCGTGGCGCACGTCCGCCACGGGCTCGGCGTGAATGTCCGCGCCCATCATCGCCTCCGCCAGCAGCTGCACGCGTCCGCTGACGTGCTTCTTCGGCTCGAAATATTCGCCCAGCACCACGCGTCGATGCGTGCCGGTCTGGCGAATCACGCCGGGCGTTTCGATCGCGGTCGCAACATAGGTGCAGCCGCCGATCACGTGCTTCTGCCCGATCGCGCTCGCGATTTCTTCCGCGCTATCGACGCCGTTCTGCAGCGTCAACACCATGGTGTCTGGACCGAGCAGCGGCTTGATAAGCGGAATCGCGGTCTTGTTGTCGTAGGTCTTCACGGTGAAGACCACCGCGTCGACCGGACCGATTTCGGACGGATTGCTGGCGGCGGGCGTCTCCACCCGGAAATCGCCGAGAGGACCGACGATGCGAAGACCTTGTTTCTGGATGGCGTCAAGATGCCGGCCGCGCGCGATGAAACTGACGTCGTGGCCGGTGCGCGCCAGCATGGCGCCGTAATAGCCGCCGACGCCGCCGGCGCCGACGAAACTGATTTTCACAGCGGAGACTCCGGTACGAAGATAGTGCGCCCGTCAGTGCGTACGTTTATGGTCGATGCGATACAACCGGACGTCGCGAATTCTGGTCGTCCTCACACCGTTGTCGAACTCGAGAAACATGCCGGCGGCCGCTACCAGGCGCGTGTGAATCGCGGCACCGCCCCACGTGCAGCCGGCGATGCGCAGGTCCGTGCCGTTTGCGCCGGTGGCTTCGAACCAGCCGCCCGTGACGCGATACCGGCCGTCGCCAAGCACCACCAATGCGTATACAGAATTTCTGGTGCGAATGACCAGGAAATCGCCCGGCTCCAGCGACTCCACCCAGATGCCGTCGATGGCGTGCGCTTCCTGCGTCAGCCGATCGAGCGTGCGAACGCTCGACTCGGTGGCAGGCGCGTGACGAATGGTCGTAGTTTCGGTCGCCACTGGAATGATTTTACCACCGGCCGAGAACGGACCGGCTCACTACCAGCGAATCAGCGTGACAGATCCCGCAGACGGAGTGAGCACGAACATTGCATCGTACTCCTCGTCCCTCATCGTGACGGTCTTGCCGGTGAGGGCTTTGATGATTTCCGGAATCGTGTTCGAGTGGCCGACGATAAGGACCACGTCTTTCGCGTTGTCTTTGCGGACTCGAGCGATCAGGCCGGGTGTGTCTTTGCCGGCGATGGCGACGGATTTCAGTCCAAGCTTTGTGGCGAGCGGCTTCGCGGTGTCCTGGGTGCGCTTGAATTCTGTTGTGTAAATCGCGGTCACGCCGGCTTCCGCGAGCATGGTCGCGAGCTTCGCGGCGCGCGCTTCACCGATTGCAGAAAGCGGAGGATCGGCCGGCTTGTCCGTCATCCCCGTGTTCGCCGCGGCGCCGCCGTCGGCGCGCTCGGCATGTCGAACAACGATCACCGTCTGCTGCGCTGCCGCGATCGACGGCATGGCCAGCATGATGAATGCGAGCGCGAGGCCCGCGAATAGCTCTTTCGTCTTGAATCTCATCATTGTTTTCGTCTCGCTATAAGAAACAGAATCGCACCCACCGCCAGCGCCGCGCCACCGCGCTGGAGTTGATCGGCATTGACACTGAGCAGAATGGCGCCGCACACGGCCAGGGCGATCACGGGAATCACGGGGCCGAACGGAATGGTGAATGGCGCACGGCCATGCTTGCGCAGGGCCAGCACGGACGCGCACGTGCCCGCATACACGAGCAGACGGCCGATCGCGCTGATCGCGGCCAGCTTCACGAACGATCCGGACAGCGCCAGGATCAGCGTGGTGACGCACGTGATGACAATCGCCACATCCGGTGTGCGATAACGCGGATGCACGTGGCCGAAGAACTTCGGCACGTCGCCCTGTTCGGCCAGCGCGAACAGGATGCGTGAGCCCGAGAGTGCCGCACCGACGTTATTGCCCGCGACCGAGATCATCGCGCCCACTGTCATCAGCACCGCGCCGCCAGGCCCCATGAAGATGGCGGCGGCATCAGCGAGCGGCGTCTGCGTGTTCGACGTCGCCAGATTCGGCAGCGTGCCGAGCGCCACAACCTGCGCCAGCGTGATGACCACACCGACGGTTGCGATCGCGGCGATCATCGCGAACGGAACAGCCTGCTGCGGATTGCGCGCCTCACCCGCCGGCACTGGAATGATCTCGTAACCGCCGAACGTGAAAATGAGCAGGAGCGAGGCGGTGGAAATCGCGGACCAGCCGGGAAACGCCTGCACCTCGAGCGCGGACGGCGAGACGTGCGGTAATCCGAGGACGATGAAGATGGCCAGCGGCGTGAGCTTGCCGATCGTCAACGCGTTCAAGACGAACGAACTCTGTTTGATGCCGCGGATGTTGAGCGCCATGATCGCGACAACCACGCTCGATATCAGCGTGGCGCGCAGCATTCCGGACGTCAGGTTCGGCCAGTAATAACCGAGCGCGCTCACAAGGACGTTCACGACGGACGACCAGCTGGTGACGCGCACGAGCCAGCCAATCCAGCCAACCTCAAAGCCCGCGAATCGCCCAAACGCCGCGCGCGTGTAGAGATACGGGCCGCCCGTCGTATCAACACGGCTGCCGGCTTCAGCGAAGTTCAGCGCGACGGCCATCGCGAGCAATCCCACAAGGCCAACGGCGTACCAGCTCAGCCCGCCGAGCGATGCCGCCAGCGCCGCCGGCACCGCGAACACGGCACCGCCGATGACCTGGTTGACACCAATCGCCGTGAGGTCCCACTTCGTGAGCTCGCGTCTGAGCTGCGGTTGTGATGTGGACACAGCGGCGGTTTCAGGCTGGAGGAGTTGCTGTCTTTCGTCGCGGATTGAAGAACGGAGTCTCAACGACAGTAGCGCCCACGCGATGGCGGACCACGTCCACCGTGTGCTCCACTCCAACTTTCGATCCAGTGGTCGCGAATTCCGAATCAATCGTCGCGAGGCCGATCATCTGTTTGAGCACCGGCGACCACGTGGACGAGGTCATACGGCCGACCTGGCGTCCGCCGACGAAAACAGGAACGGCAAGCCGTGAGGCAGTGGCGACGGCGAGCGGCGGCAATCCAACCGCGGAGTACAGGCGTTCGACGTCTGACCAATCGATCGCCACTCCCACGATGCGGCGCGCGGGGCCCCTGCGGCGCTCTTCGATCAGAGCGGCCCGGCCGATGAACGACGGCTTGGTGAGATCGACCAGGCGATCGAGGCCCATCTGGAACGGCGTGTACTGTTGTGAGGCCGTGAGGGCGCGGCGCGCGGAGAAGAAATCAACGTCGAGCAGGAGCAGACCGGCTTCGATTCGCGTGACATCGAGCGCAAGGAGTCCTGCAGGTTTCAGTCCGTATGGCCCGCCGGCCCTGATGATCGCGTCCCAGACCGCGCCGGCATCGTTGCGGCTCATCCAGACTTCGTATCCAAGATCGCCGGTGTAACCGGTTCGCGAAATCTCAATCTGGCGCCCGTCGATCCTGCCGGACGTCAGTCGAAAGTACTTGAGCTCGTTGATGTCGGCGTCGGCCGCTGCGCGAAGCACCGCCGCCGATGTGGGGCCCTGAATCGCCAGCGCCGCAATCCGCTCGGACACATCTTCAACGCGTACGTTGAAGCCGGCGCTGTTCGACTGAATCCATCGGAAGTTCGGCTCGGCGGCGGTCCACCGGAATCTGTCTTCCCCAACGCGCGCCACCGTACCGTCATCTTGCACAAATCCGTGCTCGTCGCACCACGGCGTGTAAATCACCTGGCCCGGCTCAAGCCGTGCAATGTCGCGCGTGATGATGTGGCTGATCAGCCGGGCCGCGTCGGGTCCGGTGATTTCGTATTTGAAGAGCGGCGAAATGTCGATGAGCCCCGCGGCGTTGCGGAGCGCGTTGTATTCGTGTTCGTGAATCGGCTCGTAGGAACTGGGCGCGTAGTAGCCCGCCCATTCGCGATAGGCGAGGCTCTCGACCAGCGGAAACGTGCGGTCGTGGAACGGCGTCCCGACGGGCATGACAGAGTATAGTGCCCCGATGTCTCGGAAGTGGGACGCGATCATTGTGGGCGGCGGGCACAACGGCCTGACCGCCGCCGCGTATCTCGCGCGCGCCGGCCGCAAAGTGCTGGTGCTCGAGCGCCGACACGTGCTCGGCGGCGCGGCCGTCACCGAAGAAATCTTTCCGGGCTTCAAGTTCTCCGTGTGTTCGTACGTCGTCTCGCTGCTCCGGCCGGAAATCATCCGCGAGCTGCAGCTCGCTCGCCACGGCCTGGAAATTCTTCCGCTGGACGGCACGTTCACGCCCATGGAATCCGGCGATTACCTCTGGCGCGTGGATGACGCGGCAAAAACCTTCCGGGAGATTTCCAGACACTCGCGCGCGGACGCCGAAATTTACGGTGACTACGGCCGCGCGATGGTGGAGATGGGCCGCTTCGCCAAGGATATTCTGGCGATGACGCCGCCCGATCCGTTCTCCGGAAAGCTGGCCGACGTCCGTCCGTTGCGCGATCTACTCGAGCGATTCCGCGCGCTGCCCGAACTGGACCGCCACAATCAACTGCAGCTCTTCACGATGAGCGCGATTGACTTCCTGGACCAGTGGTTCGAAACGGACGTGCTCAAGGCGACGATGTCCGCGTCGGGAATCATCGGCACGTTCCTGGGCGTGCGGTCGCCGGGAACGGCGTACGTGCTGTTGCACCACTACATGGGCGACATCGACGGCGCGTTTCGATCGTGGGGATTTTCGAAGGGCGGCACCGGCATGGTGTCGCAGTCGATCGCGAATTCGGCGCGCAGTCTTGGCGCGGAGATTCAGGTCAACTCGCCCGTCAAACACATTCTGGTGAAAGACAACGAGGCAACCGGTGTCGTCCTCGAGAATGGCGACTATCACCTTGCGTCGGTTGTGCTCTCAAGTGTGGATCCGCGCCTGACGTTCATGAAAATGGTCGGCGCCGAGCACTTGCCCGCCGAGTTTGTGACCGATGTCGCGCGGTACAAGTTCCGCGGATCGTCCGGCAAAGTGAATCTGGCGCTCGATGGTTTGCCGGACTTCACGGCCCTGCCCGGCCCTGGCCGCCATCTTCGCGGCGCGATTTCCATTTCGCCGAGCATCGACTACATGGAACGCGCGTACGACGAGGCGAAGTACGGGCGATTTTCGCGGCGGCCGTACATCGACATCGTGATTCCGAGCCTGACGGACCCGACCGTCGCGCCCGCGGGCAAGCACGTGATGTCCTGTTTCGTGCAGTACGCGCCGTACGATCTGCGCGGCGGATCGTGGGACGAACAGCGCGAGACGTTTGGCGACACGGTCATCGACACGATCTGCCAGTTCGCGCCCAATCTGCGCGATCGCATTCTGCATCGGCAGGTTCTGACGCCGCTCGACATCGAACGCGACTTCGGACTGTCTGAAGGCAATATTTTTCAGGGCGAGTTGTCGCTCGAGCAGTTGTTCTTCCTGCGGCCGGCCCCAGGATGGGCCGGCTATCGCACGCCGGTGCGCCGTCTGTATTTGTGCGGATCGGCCACGCACCCAGGCGGCGGCATCATGGCCGCCAACGGCCGCAACGCCGCCAATCGCGTGCTCGGAGATCGCCTGACATGACGGACGTTATCGTCATCGGCGGCGGTCTGAACGGATTGGTCGCGGCGGCCATGCTGGCCAAGCAGAAGATTTCCGTCGTCATTGTCGATCAAAGAGATGTCGTCGGCGGCGCCGCAGTCACCATGGAAATTGCGCCGGGCTATCGGGTTCCGGCGCTGGCGCATTCGCTCGGACCGATCAGTCGCGACGTTGTTCGCTCACTCGGTTTGGATCGCGCGGGCATCGAGCTCATCACGCCGACCACGGCTGTGACGACGCTGGGTGCGGATGGGCGCGCGTTGGTGCTGCATCGCGATGGCGTCATCGCTGCGGCGGCGATCAACGGTTTCTCAACCGCTGACGCGGGCAAGTGGATCGATTTCAAGCAGACGTTGCAGCGGACGTCGAGTCTGATCGCGAAACTCGATCGTCACTCGCCCGGATCGCTTGACGGCCCGAAGCGTCAGGATTGGTGGCATCTGCTCGACGTGGGACGTCACGCGCGATCGCTCGGGCGCACGCACCTCTCGCAACTCGCGCGATGGATGCCGATGCCGGTGAGCGACCTGGTCGCCGAATGGTTTGAGACCGATTTGCTTCGCGCGGCGATTGCCGCGCATGCGGTGTTCGGCAACCCTGTTGGTCCGCGATCGGCAGGCACGGGCGCGATGTTGCTCGCGCGCGTGGCCGCGGATTCGATTCCGGTGGGCAGCGGCATTACGGTGAAAGGCGGGCCTGGCGCTATGGCGGCCGCAGTTGCGCGCGTGGCGTCGCAGCACGGCGCCTCGATACTCACGAATTCAAAGGTCGCGCGCGTGGCGATCAGCAACGGCCGTGCAACGGGTGTGGTGTTCGAGAACGGCGACACGATGCAGGCGCGCGCGGTGATCTCGGCTATCGCGCCAAAGACGACGCTGACGAGCCTGGTGCCGCCGACGGAACTGGCGCCGACGCTGCTCGAACGCGCGCGGCACATTCGCGCGCGCGGCGTCACCGCGAAGGTCAATCTCGCGCTGGATTCCCTGCCCGCATTTACCGCGCTCTCAGGCGACAACGTGCCTCTTGGCGGTCGAATCCTGATCGCGCCGACGATGGATTACATCGAGCGCGCGTATGACGCCACGAAGTACGGCGCAATGTCCGAGCAGCCGTGGCTCGAGGTTTCAATTCCATCGATCAATGACGCGTCGCTCGCGCCGGCAGGCGGTCATGTGATGTCCATCGCCGTGCACTTCGCGCCCAGACATTTGCGCCATTCGTCGTGGGCCGACTCGCGCGACGCCCTGGCCTCTTCAGTGATGCGCGTGCTCGAGCCACACGTTCCGGGCCTTTCCCAGCGTGTTGTCGGGCACGAAATCATCACACCTGAAGACATGGAACTGCGCTGGGGCCTGCCGGGTGGTCACATCTACCACGCCGAGTCGACGCTCGATCAGAGCTGGATCGCTCGGCCGATTCTTGGTTGGGCCGAGTACCGCACGCCGATCACCGGCTTGTACCTCGCCAGCGCAGGTGCACATCCCGGCGGCGGCCTCACCGGCCTGCCCGGCTGGCTCGCCGCACAGACGGTGAGCAGAGACCTGAAGAAACTGTAAAAACCGACCCCGGGAGTTGGTTTTCAGAACACGTCGCTGTTCCAGTAAATGACGGGCGCGCCGCCGAGCGCGGGCATCGGTGCGCCGTTCAGCGGGCGGATCATCATGACCTCGGCCGCCGGTACTTCGTCGAGCACTTTCACCTGCGGCGGCCGGAACGTTGGCGGGAACCACGTCTTCATCAGTTGCGGCGATTCGCCAGGCGTGCGGCCGGCGAGCACCTGCAGCATCGCGCCGACACGCGCGCCCGTGGGATCGCGGTCGCCGCACTCTTCCAGTACCACGCCGTTGGGGCCGCGCGTGATGAACACATACGCGACAGCGCGATAACCCTCTTCGGTCACGAAAAACTCGACGCCGCGGAGGCCGGCGGGACCCAGACCAGCGAGCAACCGTCGCCTTGAGAAGCTGAACTCAATCTGCTCGGGCGATCGCTTGAGCGCAAACGACGCGCCTTCGCGATACAGACGATTGATCTCCGCCAGCTCGATCAAATCAGCCGACTCGCCCGATCGCACGAACGTTGCGGGCGCGCCGGCCTTGCGCACGACATCGATCAGCAGTTGCGTGCGCGGGATGACATGAAACCCCATCGATTCGTAATAGGCGGATCCAATTTCAGAAAACAGCAGCGCATACCGGCAACCGCGGTTCGAGGCGTCGGCAACCATGGTTTCCACCAGCGCGCGGGCGTAACCCTGGTTGCGCTGCGCCGGCGCGGTGAACACGGCGCCTATGCCCATGACAACCGCGGTTTCCGTGCCGACGACGGCCTCGAAGTCGTAGCGTTTGGCGCTGGCCAGCACCGCGCCGCCTTCGGAAAGGACCACGCGCTGCAGGTGTTTCCGGCCCCATCGGGTGGCCATCTGGCCCCGGTTCCAGGCGCGGTATCCGGACGGGCTAAGTCCTTCGCCCCAAATGGGATAGGTATCCTCAAGAATCGCGTCGAGCTGGGCCGGATCGGCCGGGGCGAGCTGCCTCACTTTTGTACTGTTTCCTTTCCCTGGGATGCAGGTCTAATTGGACATGCGCACTATAACTGCCTCCCGCCGGAACGCCTTGAGGGTCGCCAGCATCGCGCTGGTAACCGTAGTTTCCATCGGCGTCGTCCAGGCCCAGCGAATGCTCGGCCCAGCCAAGGCCGACGCCCGAACCGTGGCGCATGTGCTGGACCGCATCACCTTCGGCCCTCGCCCTGGAGACGTGGCGCGCGTGCAGGAAATGGGCATCGCGGCGTTCATTGAGCAGCAGTTGCATCCCGAGCGGATCGCCGACAGCGCGGTGCAGTCGCGCCTGAGCGAATTCGAAACGCTCAAGATGTCGTCCAACGAACTCTCCGACAATTTTTTCAACCCAGTCGATCAGCTCCGTCGTCAGCAGCAGCAGGAACAGGCCAGAGCCGCGGCGCAGCAGCAGGCGCAGCAGGCCAAAGCGCAGGCGTCTGATCCCACGATGATGGCCGGTGGCATGCAGCCGCCGCCGAACCCGGCGCAGCCGCCACCCACCGCGGAACAGCGCGCCCTGCAGCAGAAGGCGCAGTCGGTGGTGCAGGAATTGATGCAGGGCAAGATGCTTCGCGCCGCGCTGTCCGATCGCCAGCTTGAAGAAGTGCTCGTGGACTTCTGGTTCAACCACTTCAACGTGTATCTGCAGAAGGGCCAGGTGCGGAATTACGTGACCGAGTACGAGCGCGAGTCGATCCGCCCGTACGTGCTCGGCACGTTCCGCCAGATGCTGGGCGCCACTGCGCACAGCCCCGCAATGCTCTTCTATCTCGACAATTTCCAGAGCCGCGCGCCGGGCAGCGACATGGCCGGACAGCAGGGCCAGATTCCGAACCTCCAGCAGCGGCTCGCCGATCCGCGGCTGACGCCCGAGCAGCGCCAACAGGTCATGGCGCGGTTGAACGCGATCAATCCGCAACAGCGCCGCCCGCAGGCCGGCCTCAACGAAAACTACGCGCGCGAGCTGATGGAACTGCACACGCTCGGCGTTGATGGCGGCTACACGCAGAACGATGTCATCGAAGTCGCGAAGATCCTGACGGGCTGGACGATCGATCGGCCGCAGCAGGGCGGAGAGTTCGCGTTCCGCGCGCAGTGGCACGTGCAGGGCTCGAAGACGGTGATGGGCAAGACGTTCTCGGAAGCGGGAGAGAAAGAGGGCGAGCGGTTGCTCGACTTCCTCGCATCGCATCCGAAGACCGCGCACCACATTGCCTACAAGCTCGCGCAGCGTTTCGTCGCGGATGAACCGCCGGCCGCTCTTGTGGACCGCGCCGCGAAGAAGTTCCTGGACACGAAGGGCGACCTGCGTGAAACAACCCGGCTGATCATCACGTCGCCGGAGTTCTTCGACGTGAAATACTTCGCGGCCAAGACGAAGACGCCGCTCGAGTTCGTGGTGTCGGCCGTGCGCGCCACCAACGCGAACATCGTGTCCGCGCAGCCGATGGTGCAGGCGCTGCAGCAGCTGGGCATGCCGCTTTACGGCGCGCAGCCGCCCACCGGCTACAGCATGACGGCCGACGCGTGGGTGAATACGGGCGCGTTGCTCGCGCGCATGAATTTCGGTCTGCAGTTGGTTGGACTGATGGCGCCGGCGCGGCCGGGGGGGCCGGGACGCGGCGGTCAGCCGCCGCCGAATTCGGATCAGGCGCGGCCTGCGCAGCAGGCGGCGCAGCTGCAGCAGCAGGCACAGCAGCAGCGGTTGCAGCAGCAGGCGGCAGGACAGCCACCGCAGCGTCCACTGCAGGGACAGGGCGGACGCGGCCAGGCGGTGCCCAACCGCTCGCCGATCCAGGTGGACGTGCGCGCGATCGCGCCGGACACCAGTGAAGAGTCCGTGCAGCGCACCATCGACGCGCTGCTCGCGTCTGGCGCGTCAGACGCAACGAAACAGATTCTGGCGAAGGCGAAGACGCCACAGGAACTGGTGGCGCTCGCGCTCGGCTCGCCGGAATTCCAGAAACGCTAGACGGCCGTTCCTGTAGATCGAAAGGAAATCGCCATGATGACCCGACGCGTCTTTCTCAAGAACGGCAGCGCTGCTCTCGTCAGCCTCGGCTTCACGCCTGTGTTCATCGCGCGGGCGGCGCAGGTCGCGCAGGCGCGGCAGAAAATTCTCATCGCGATCTTCCAGCGCGGCGCCGTTGACGGACTCAACATGGTGGTGCCGTTCGGCGAGCGCGCGTACTACAGCAATCGCCCATCGATCGCGATTCCGCGGCCGAACGCGAACGACGGCGCACTGGATCTGGACGGCTTCTTCGGTCTCCATCCGCGCATGTCTTCGCTGATGCCGTACTTCAAGGACGGCAACATGGCGATCGTGCACGCATGCGGATCGCCGGACGACA
>Ga0315912_10005913_pt1 | contig 11102 bp, 9 predicted proteins | sample VfabasoilMG_FD_204469 | JGI IMG/M metagenome (GOLD analysis project Ga0315912, IMG submission 204469) | Garden soil microbial communities collected in Santa Monica, California, United States - V. faba soil | ecosystem: Environmental > Terrestrial > Soil > Garden | place: USA: California...
GAATGAAACCGCCTATGGCAAACCACTCAGCACTATTTACGCACAGTTCGATGTTACCTCGGTTGCCAGTGCCTCTGTAGCACAGGTACATTTTGCGCATTTGTTTGATGGCACACCGGTTGCAGTTAAGGTATTGCGTCCAGGCATTGCCAAAATCATCAATCAGGACATCGCCATACTCAAATCACTCGCGTGGCTATTGCAAGCGGTCTCTTCTGAGGGGAAACGTTTAAAGCCGCAGGAAATCGTAGATGAATTTGCCCGCCATACACAACATGAGCTTGATTTGACGCTGGAAGCAGCCAACTGCAGCCAGCTTGCGCGCAATTTTCCGGATAAGCGACTGCTCGTTCCAGAAGTCTACTGGGATTTTTGCCGTAAAGAAGTAATGACCATGCAGCGTATGCAAGGCACACCTGTCAGCCAGATTGAGGTGTTGCGTGCCAAAGGTATTGACATTAGCAAACTCGCGCATGACGGCGTAGAAATATTTTTTACACAAGTATTTCGAGATGGTTTCTTTCACGCAGACATGCATCCCGGTAACATCCAAGTAGCGGATGATGGTCGATATATTGCGCTCGATTTTGGCATTATGGGTAGCCTTAACGAAACTGATAAATATTATCTTGCGCGCAACTTCTTGGCATTTTTCAATCGCGATTACCGCGATGTGGCTGTAGCGCATATTGAATCGGGCTGGGTGCCGCAAAATACTAATGTAGAGGAACTGGAAACTGCTATCCGCGCCATTTGTGAGCCGATATTTAACAAACCTTTAAAAGATATTTCATTTGGCAGAACCTTGTTAAGCCTGTTTCAAATGTCACGCCGTTTTGGTGTCGTCATTCAGCCTCAATTGGTAATGTTACAGAAAACCTTGTTGAATATCGAAGGCTTAGGTCGCGATTTAGACCCGAACATTGATCTCTGGCAGACTGCTCGCCCCTTTCTCAAGCGTTGGATGAGCGAAGAGATTGGTTTGCTAAGTATCGCGAAAACAATTAAAAAAGAACTGCCGTTTATTTTAAGAACAGCACCACAATTACCCCGTTTAGTGCATCAATTCTTGACGCAACAAACGCTAGCAGAACAAGATACACCGATACGTGATGCAATTAACCATCTCACCAACATACAGAACAATCATGTTAAATGGCAAAAACGCCTAACATGGTCTATGCTATTGCTGGGCGCACTACAAATGATACTGGTTTTAAGCTTGCTGTTAAATTGAGTGAGAAATGTTATGAATTCCAGATTAATGGCAATTCTTATTGCAGGGTTGCTTGCTTTCATGTGCAATGCATTTGCCGCAAATGAGTCCCCTGTCGGACTTTGGAAAACCATAGATGATAAAACCGGTAAACCACGTTCGCTCATCCGCATTTCCGAAAACAATGGTGAATACACTGCGGTAGTGGAAAAAGGCTTGCGCGAAACCGATACTGGGGAAACCGTTTGCGATAAATGTACGGATGAACGCAAAGGACAGCGGGTTATTGGTATGACCGTTCTCAAAGGAATGAAATATAAAGGCGGATCTTACGAAGGCGGTGAAATCTTAGATCCAGAGAACGGCAAAACTTATAAATGCAAAATGAAGCTGGATGAAACCGGTGACAAGCTGGAAGTGCGTGGTTATATCGGAGTTTCGTTATTTGGCCGAACACAAACGTGGTTGCGCGAAGAATAGTTTAATTCAACGGGAGGGTAACCAATGGACCTCAGACAAAAACATATTTTAACTGAAAAGATTAAGTTGCTTTATCTGCATAGCTTAACACCTGCCATTTTGAGCGGTGTTGCTGCCATGTTTTTAGTTGCCGCACTTTGGCAAACTGCTAATCATCAATACCTGATAATTTGGCTAATTGCTACGCTTATTTTGGCTGTGGTCAGAGTTACCCTCATCTTAAAATTTCAGAGTAAGAAACCTGTGGGTGATGCTGTTCTAGCATGGGAAAAGCCTTATGTGTCGAGCATGATCATAGTATTCTTGGTATGGGGAGTAGGTTTGCCTGTCATTGTGCCAAAAACTGATTTAGCCTCCATCTTTATTGTAAACACTTTTGCTATCGGCTTAGCCGCCGCCGCAAACTCTTGGTATAACTCCATTCGCCATGTTCAAATTGGTGCGATTTGCATCGCGCTGTTACCGATGATTACAGTGCTGCTCACCTATGGTCAGCCCGAAGCCTTTTGGGTAGGAGTTGCCGCCTGCTGTATGTTTATTTCTTGCATATTTACCAGCTTAATTTTGCAAAAAACACTCAATGGAAACTTAGAACTAGCCTACGATCTGGTTTTAGCAAAAAAAGCTGCTGAACAAATCGCCAGTACCGATGCGTTGACTGGCTTAAATAACCGTAGAGCATTTTTTGAGAAAGCCGGCACCTTGCTCGATTACTGTCGCACCGAAACTTTGCCAATTAGCGTGATCATGCTAGATATTGATTTTTTTAAAAAAATTAACGATCAATTCGGTCACGCTGTCGGGGATAAGGCATTGCAACATGTCGCAAACTTATTACAGCGCAACCTGCGTGCATCAGACATAAGCTGTCGATTTGGCGGGGAGGAGTTTGCCATCCTGCTACCCAATACCGGTGATGAAGAAGCTAAAGCCACAGCAGAGAAGATGCGTCAGCTCATCGAAAGTTCACCTGCAATCATGCATGGCAATCAACATTTGAACATTACGGCTAGTTTTGGCATAAGTGATGCGGGCGAGAATATGGATGATTTGCTTAACCATGCCGATGAAGCTATGTACAAAGCAAAAAATAATGGACGCAATATGGTGATTGCCTATAGTGCTGGGAGCAGCAAGCCAAAAACAAAATCAAACAAAAGTGCACATGTACGCGCATCGCTTTTGAATGAAGTGTAGTACCAAATCTAACTCAAACTTAATATAATCTTAACTCAATATACTCTGGAAAGCCCGTAGATACTGGTCTGCAGAGCATATAATTAGACACTTTTTTGACAGTATGCACAATAAAACGTAGAGCGCTGTCCTAACCTCACCGTTTTGATTGGCTTACCACAGACCTTGCAAGGCTTATCTGTACGCCCATAAGCAAAGTATTCTTGTTGAAAATACCCTGGATTGCCATCTGTACCAAAAAAATCGCGCAAGCTACTTCCTCCTGCATTCAAAGCATCATTGAGTGTAGCTTTAATCTCGGTTACCAGTCTTTCGCACTTAGCTAAACTCAGCTTATTCGCTGGTAATTGCGGATCGATACGTGCCCGGAACAATGACTCACTGGCATAGATATTACCGACACCGACTACTAAATGACTATCCATGATAGTAGTTTTGATGGTAGCAGTACGTGTACGAATACTTTGATGCAAGTATTCGCCATTAAACATATCATCTAACGGCTCTGGGCCAAGCCCGCTGAGAAGCTTATGTTCACTGGGCTCCAGCCCAACCCATAACACTGCCCCAAAGCGCCGTGGATCGCGCAAGCGTAACAGACGGCCATCTTGGAATTCTATATCGAAGTGATCGTGTTTCTCAGGCGGGTAATTTCTATCGAGTAAACTTATGCGCCCCGACATACCCAAATGTAACAATAATGTTCCATTGTCAAATTGCGCCAAAATATATTTAGCACGACGATTTAAGCTAACAAGCTTTTTATTTTTAAGGGTTTTTATCAAGTGTGACGGAATAGGCCAGCGCATAGATGCGTTGCGGATAGCGACATTTTTAACGACTTGATTGATAAGCGGCAACAGCCCACGCCGCGTAATTTCGACCTCAGGTAATTCCGGCATTGCCTAGATTTGCCTTAAAGCGTTTCTACTGCAAATTGAGTGGTGGATTCAACATATTAAACCCAACATCATTAGCGAAATGGTACAAAATACCTTCATCAGGACGGCCAAGCAGCAGTTCTGGCGCTTCCGAAATTTTATCAAAATGCACCTTTTTACCATCCTTTAGCTTCACTTCGAACGATGGATAAGTCTCTTTACGATTTGGTGTATAAAGCTCCACAGACTTTGCTTCTGTCTGCTTCCAGCCAAAATCGAGCCATTCATTCATCTCATTTTGTGTGATTTTTGCTTTAGTCACATTACTTGTCCATTTACCATCTAGGATATCTACATTCATTCTTGTTTCTTCCCATTGCTCAAGATGTGCGAAATCAAAGCCTGCGATTTCTTTCGCTTCGCTTGGTGCAAGTGGTGCTTTATCAATCATCTCAATAGGCTGAGTTCTAGCTGCTTCTGAATAGATGCCCGACAGCAAATAAACACTATCTTTGTAGGTCACATATTGATCATCAGTTACAGGGTTATAAGTGCCAAAAATAAATACCTCATCACCTGTCTTACTACTGAGTTTTAATTTTAGTTGTGGATTATCCAGTCCATACTTGGTCAGATCAGTCGCAGGGAATTTTTCCACACTTGTTGCTGCAATAATAGAAAGGATGCGCTGCACCGACCTTTGGTCTGCTCGGGTTTTATAAGGTGCGAGCATCCGCCATAAACCATCCACTCTCTCAAAAGCCACCGGGGCTTGTGCAGGAAACTCCACTTTTGCCAAAGTGATATCCGCTAGTTTTAAATGAGAGACTTCGTGCTTGGCTTCAGCCTGAGTTTCTGTTTTGGGTCGTAAATACAAAAATGCTACCAGCCCTGCTACCAAGGCTAACATTACTAAGTTAAGTATCCATCTTTTTTTCATAACCGTTAGAGAAAAGAGTTAAGCTTTTCTGCGTCTCCACCACAGCCAGAACCCCGCAATAAAAAAGCCAACTGGGATAAAGTACTGGAAGCTGTGAAATACTGTCCAGGCAATTAATCGATTTTTATCATCGCTAGGAATGGTTACGTTAATATCTTTAAGCGGCATAGGTTGAATAGTAATGAGCTTATCATCGCCCGTTAGCCAGTTGATGATATTGACACCAAAATCAAGATTGCCTCCATTTGTGATGAAAGTATTCGATAAGAAATTGCCATTACCCATCACCACTACGCGTTGGCCTTTTTTGCCATAAATTCGCTCCAAGGCAATACCTACTGTGATTGGTCCGCGTTTGTCTTTTTTCTCATCAAATACAGCTTTTTGATTTTTACCACCATTGATAATTTTCTCGGACTCCAACCAGCCATTTGGTGCCACCTCCACCAATTTACTCACTTTCCAACCATTATCGTCCGTGCCTATTGCGCTTACCTCGTGCGCCTCCGGAAACAAGGTGCGCAGCTGGAAGTTGCGCGTGATCGCGTGCTCACCATAAAAACTAGCAAACGCAACTTTTGCATCTGCCCCATATTGTGCAGCAGTCATATCTACTGCTATACCTGGCGAAACGGTCAAGTTGAGATACTCTGCAACCTGTTTTAAACCACGTAGATTGTCATCATCCAGTAGCCACAATACATTGCCCCCAGCTTCCAGGTAACCTTTGATTTTCTTCGCTTCAATATCGCTTACATCTACCTGCGGGCCAGCAATTACCAGCATCGCACCGTTGCTAGGAACAGACTGCGCAATAGTCAGGTCTGGATTGGCAAATTTAAAGCCCTTCGCTTCTAACTGCTTGCCAAATTCGCCCAAATCGTTATTTTTAATGCCTTGCAAATGGCGCTCGCCATGACCATCCAGAAACATGATTGGCTGAGTATTGGTACGCGATAAGCGCACTAGTAGGTTAGTCATTTCCTGCTCGGCGATCGGCGGTGAAATATGCTCGGTACGTTTGTTATATTCGACCACCACTTCACCGTCTTCTTTAATATTTGCTTCTTGCGCAAGCTTAGGCTCTGCCGAAGGATTAATAAAAGTAAGATGAATGTCTTTTTTCTCACGTTGATATCGTGCAATAAAATCCATCATACCTTTGCGAAATGTATCTCCCCGGTTAGCATCATCATTAGTTGCAAAAACAGTAATGTTCACCGGTGCTTTCATTTGCTTGAGCACATTTACACTACCCTGTGTCAATATGTTGCGATTGGCCTGAGTAATGTCTTTTGCAACACGATACTGACTTGCCAAATAACCTAGAATAACAACAAGCAATAAAAACAAAATGACAAAAAACCAACTTTGCGCTAGTAATTGCAACCTTAAATTACGATTGATTTTCATACTTAAACCTGATTAGCCTCTTAAACGGTCTGCGTCTAAACGACGAATCGTTAAAATTAAAAAAGTGATAATAAACAAAACAAAATAAGCAATGTCTCCGCTATCAATCAAACCACCCGCAAATGATTGAAAATGTTTCATCAATGACAATTGCGACATGGTATTGCTTGGGTCGCCTGCGAAAAAACGATCTAAAATCATCAGAGCAAACAATGCAATAAAACTTAGAATAGCTGCAACTACCGGCTGCGAAGTCAAACTAGAAAAATATAAACCAAGCGCAGAAAAACTTGCGAGTAATAAAAATAGTCCAAGTGAATTCGCCAAAATGTAACCAAAATCAATATCGGACCAAATATTAAGGGTGCACAACATTAATGCGATGTATACAATCAAAATACTTAGAAATGCGACGAGTCCGACAAACTTACCCACTACAATATCTGTGAGCGATAATGGCGCGCTGAATAAAAAGGGTAGCGTTTGACTCCGTCTCTCTTCAGAGATCAAGCGCATTGAAAGCAACGGTACTGCAAACAGCATGATAAAAGAAGCTAATCCATACACTGTTTGACCTACAAACTGCGTGACACCATAACGTTCTGCTGGTCGAATTGCCCCGGACATCACCTCAAAATAATCGTTTACACCATTTAAATAATAGGTGCCGAATGCAAACATCAATAACGCTAGAATAATCCAGCCCATAGGAGATGCAAACATGCTTTTGATTTCTTTTCGCGCAATACTTAATATCATTCTTAATTCCTTTAGGCCGCTACTGCATCTGGCGCGGCTACATCTTGGAAGGTCAGCTGCATAAACACGTCTTCTAGACTGGTTTGATCTGGTGCGATTTGGTATAAACCCCACCCATTTTTAACCGACGCCTGTACAATCGCTTCGTGCGGCAATTTTCCTTCTGCAAAGCGTATACGGACCATATTGTTTTCTAGCGCCTCTACCTCGGTCACGTCTTTTATCTTTGCCAGTTTTTCTATATCCGGTGTTTTATTGAATCCCACTAATAGCTTGTTACCAATACGCTGACGTTTAAGCACATCAATACTGCCGTTAAATACCAGTTTGCCTTTATCGATAATTTGCACGTGATCGCACACCATTTCTACTTCTGGCAAAATATGTGTCGATAAAATCACACTATGCTGACCACCGATTTCGCGTATGAGGGCGCGGATATCGCGAATTTGAATCGGATCAAGACCGACGGTAGGCTCATCTAGAATCACCACCATCGGGTTATGAATAATCGCCTGTGCAATCCCCACACGCTGCTGATAGCCATTCGATAAATTCTCAATCAAACGTTTGCTCATATGACTTAAGCCGCAGCGCGCTTTAGCGTTTTCTACGGCTTTTTTGATATGTTTACTACTTACTTTATGTAAACGGGCGGCAATAGTCAGATATTCATCCACGGTAAACTCTTTATAAAGCGGACGCATCTCTGGCAAATAGCCAATCAGCGCTTTAGCCTCTTTAGGGTTCTCAATCATGTCGATACCGCAAATTTTCACGCTACCAGCGCTCGGCGCCAGATTCCCCGTGAGCATTTTCATGGTGGTGGATTTGCCTGCGCCATTAGGGCCTAGAAACCCTAAAACTTGACCTTGTGTGAGATTAAAACTGACATCACTCACTGCCGGACGTCCGCCGTAAAGCCGCGTGAGCTCAATTGCTTCTACTGTAAAATTATTCATACAATTCTAATTATTCACTACACCTAGTTATTTAAGACTCAGGAACCAATAGCTTAGGAAACAAAATTGCCAGTTAAGTTTCAGCAAAAAGCTAGATAAGTTTCACGCAAAAAGTTATAGTATGTCTAATGGTTCCCGATTTTGAGTTAATTGCTTACAACCCTTAATTATGGATGAACTTGTGACAACTGTCACGGACTAAACAACACTTAGTTTAAGTGTTTGGATATATTAATTAATGCCTCAATTTAAAAAATTAGCCGTCTCAATACTCATCTGCTTTGCAGGAGCGGGTAGTGTGAACGCACGTGCGGAAAACAATACAAAAGTTACACCAACCATTACCACCGCAAACTCCGAATTTGTATATAAATACCTTCTAGGTGAAATTGCAGGACAACGGGGTGACATATCGTTAGCCAGTCAATTATTTTTGGATCTGGCCGAACAAACACGTGACCCTCGCCTTGCAGAGCGTGCCGCGAGAGCTGCGGCATACGCACGTCAGCCAGGTTTAGCATTGCAAGCATCTAATCTATGGGCAGAACTAGACCCAGATTCAACTGAAGCACAACAGGCTTCCAGCCAGCTATTAGTTGCCAGCGGTAACTTACAAGCTGCCAAACCGCATATTAAAAAATTGCTAGCTAAGGAAGATACGCGAGCCAATGGCTTTTTATACTTGAACAGTCTGCTAGAAAGTCAAAAAGATAAAAAAGAAGTATTTGACGCGATAAAAGAATTTGCCGCGCCTTACCCAAAATTGCCAGAGGCGCACTTTGCTATCGCTCAAGCTGCTTGGCTTGCAGATAAACAAGATGTGACAAAGAGCGAATTAGCAATCGCCGATAAATTGCGTCCGGGCTGGGAAGTGAGTGCCCAAATGCAAGGACAAATGCTTGCAAAAGAATCGCCTGACAAAGCTCTGGATTATTACAAAAGCTTTTTAGCAAAATACCCTAAAGCTAATGACGTACGTATGAGTTATGCCAAATTACTGGTAAGCCAGAAACGTCATGCTGAAGCGAAACCCGAGTTTATTAAGTTGGTGGACAGCGCTAATGGCAGCCCGGAAATCAGTGCTGTGGTTGGTCTGCTATCGTTAGAATCCAACGAGCTCGAAATGGCTGATAAATATTTACAGCAAGCACTTGATGCTGGATTTCAAGACCGAGACCAGCTCTACATTTATTTAGGACGCAGTGCAGAGCGTGCAAAGAATGATAGTAAAGCACTGGCATGGTATGAAAAAGTTGCGCCCGGTGATCGCTTCTTGGAAGGCAGGCTCTCTGCCGCCAACATCATTGCAAGGACCCGAGGTGTGGATGCTGCGATTAGCATGTTAGACGAAGTGAATGAGCTAACAACAGATCAGCAAATTATCATCATTCAGGCACAAGCCGGCATGCTGGCTCAAGCTAAGCGCAATCAAGATTCATTTGATTTGATGGATAAGGCGGTACATAACCTGCCTAACAATCCTGAGTTAATTTACGATTACGCTATGGCGGCTGAGCGTATAGGCAAAGTAGAGTTAATGGAAGCTGAATTACGTAAAGTGATTCAGATGAAACCTGATTTTGCAGCCGCTTATAATGCACTTGGTTATTCATTTGCGGACCGCAATATTAAACTTGCCGAAGCAAAAACACTCATTGAAACAGCACTAAAATTATCTCCAAATGATCACTATATGTTGGATAGTTTGGGCTGGGTAGAGTATCGTTTAGGTAATTTGACAGAAGCCGTAATGCTTTTGCGCAAAGCGTACGACATTCAAGCTGACCCTGAAATTGCTGCGCATTTAGGCGAAGTGTTATGGAAACAAGGCTTACAGGAAGAAGCTAAAAAAATCTGGGCAAATGCCTTAAAAACATTCCCAGAGAATGACGTTCTGGTGAGCACTTCTAAAAAATTTAATTCATAATAAAAATTTAATTCTTATTTGGGACCTGCTTGCCAGTTTGTAGAAGCTTTTATTTTTGGAGTGTCGTAGCCTTTTATTTAAGTGGCTGCACGATTCTCTCCACATCACCAGAAGTCCCCACTACCCCAATAAGCGTACATCAGAAACATCTTGCAACGATTGCCAATATTCAACAGTTCTCACTCAAAGGTCGACTCGGCGTGGTCACTAATCCAAACGGATTTTCCGGTAGTATCGATTGGCAACATAAACCTACCAATGACAATATCCAAGTATTTTCTCCCTTAGGTAGCAAAGTCGCCAGTATTGCTAAAACACCTCACGAAGTTAAACTCACCACTCAAGATGGGCGCGTTATCAAGGCACAAGATGCCGAAGCGCTCACTGAAGCCACTCTGGGCTGGCGTTTACCTTTAATAGGGTTGAGCGATTGGGCAATTGGTCGTCCAAGTAAAAGCAAAATAGAAGCCTCTACTTGGGATGAAAATGGCAGACTAATCACACTCAAGCAAGATGGTTGGGACATTCGCTATGAAAATTACAGTGAAACCAACGGTTATTCTATACCAAACAAAATTGTGCTAAAAAGCGAAAAAGTGAACCTCAAACTACTAGTAGAAACATGGTCGGGACTTTAGAATTTAACAAATGCAAGGTTTTCAAAAATTTCTCGCCCCTGCAAAAATCAATCTATTTTTGCATATCACTGGTCAGCGTCTAGATGGTTACCACACCTTGCAAAGCGTCTTTCAGCTTCTGGATTTTTATGACACTATCCATATAAAGACTACAAAAGCAAATGCAATTAAGCGCATAAACGATATAAATGGCGTGCCTGAGAGCCAAGATCTATGCGCCTTAGCGGCACGTGCTTTGCAACATGCAACGGGTAGCAAATTGGGCTGTGAATATACGATTGATAAGCGCATACCCATGGGTGGAGGTCTGGGTGGTGGCAGCTCAGATGCCGCAACTATGTTACTTGCACTTAATCAGTTATGGCAACTTAATTTAAGCCGTCAAGAATTGATAAAAATTGGTTTAACCCTAGGCGCTGATGTACCAGTCTTTATTTTCGGAAAAAATGCTTGGGCAGAGGGTGTGGGCGAAATACTTACTCCAATAGAATTAGCGACGCAATTTTACGTCGTTCTAACCCCGCATGTACACGTCTCTACCGCACAAATATTTGCCAGTCCTAGATTGACAAAAGACACGAAACCATTGAAAATAGCGGACTTTTCAAGCGGCGTAAATTCTGTTTTTTTTAAAAACGATTTGGAAAACGTAGTTTGTGAAGAATTTCCAGCAGTTGCATCCATCTTAA
>Ga0315912_10005914_pt1 | contig 11102 bp, 7 predicted proteins | sample VfabasoilMG_FD_204469 | JGI IMG/M metagenome (GOLD analysis project Ga0315912, IMG submission 204469) | Garden soil microbial communities collected in Santa Monica, California, United States - V. faba soil | ecosystem: Environmental > Terrestrial > Soil > Garden | place: USA: California...
CGTGTAAGTTTCTTTGCACTCGGTGCAAAGTGATTTTGCCAGACGTTGCGCTAGTATCGCCAATAATGCATCTGCAAAATTGAATGGGTCCATGCCCAGGTCAAGCATACGAACAATACTTTCTGGGGCGCTATTAGTGTGTAATGTAGAGAGCACAAGATGACCGGTTAGCGATGCTTCAATACCAATTTTTGTGGTTTCCTCATCACGCATTTCACCTACCATAATCACGTCAGGGTCTGCGCGTAAAAAGCTTCGCATCGCGTTTGCAAAAGTCCAGCCTATTTTAGCGTTGACTTGCACTTGTCTTAGACCGGTCTGTGTTATTTCAATAGGATCTTCGGCTGTCCATATTTTACGTTCCGGCTTATTAATATGACCCATCAGCGAGTGCAAAGTGGTAGTTTTCCCTGACCCGGTTGGACCACAAACAAGAATTAAGCCATAAGAGCGGGCAATCAAATCTTGCATTGTCTTGAGTGAGTCGGATGTTAGGCCCAGCTTTTCCATTGGTACGGGTTTGCTCGCAGCCAGTACACGCATCACAATATCTTCCAAGCCATTTGAAGTAGGGATCGTTGCAACTCTTAATTCAACTTTAGCAGTACCAAATTGCTGGAAATCTAATTTCCCGTCTTGTGGTTTGCGTTTTTCAGAAATGTCGAGTTGACACATAATCTTGATACGCGATATCAGCGCATTACGGAAGTTGGCGGGAATCTCAAGATAAGGCATGAGAGAACCGTCTTTACGGAAACGCACAACTGTGTTTTTCTTGTCAGGGTATGTTTCAATGTGAATATCGGAAACGTTATCTTTAACTGCGTCCGTAATCATCTTGTTTACAAGTTGCACTAATGTATTGTCAGATTCCGCAACGGGAGTATCCACAACCTCCTTAACTCTGGAATTGTCTTCTTCAAAGAGTTTACTTGCGAGATCATTAATACCAGTATCATTACTTGTATCTACCTTAGCTGCATCTGGCTTAAAATCAAACTCAATCGAACCATCGGCATTTTGTATTGCAGAGCCTAAATCGGCTGAATCCCAAGATATACCTTGGCTATAATAGTTACTGTATGCCTGTAAAATATCCTCACGCGAAGCCATAGCGGGCAGTATTTTCAGCTGCGTCACAAAGCGTAACTCATCAATCGCTTTTATATTCATCGGGTCTTCAAAAGCCACAACTAGCATGCTTTCATGCAGGCATAGCGGCATTAGCGTATGTTTCTTAGCAACCGATGCATTCACTAATCGAATCGCGTTCGGGTCGAAGTTGAATTTAGCTAAACTTACATATGGGATACCAAGTTTTTTCGCGAGTGTACCTTTTAAAGTGCGTTCATCCACAATGCCCATATCAATCAGAATTTGGCCCAAGCGCAATGTACGATTCTGTTTTTGTTTACCTAGCGCTTCATCCAATTGTTCCTTGGTAAGCAGATTAAGCTCCATTAATGCTTCGCCAAGTTTCAATACAGGTTGTTTCTCTTGATGGGCAATGGCTTGATGAAGCTGGTCAGCTGTAAGAATTTGATTCTCATTTAAATAGTCGCCGATTCGTTTTGAGCGCAAGTCTTTTTGGTGCTCCAAAGCGGTTTCAATATCGTCGGCCGTTGCTAGGTTTTCTTCAATTAATATCTCACCTATTTGCATGCCGATTTGATAACTTTTGATGGAGTGACGGGGTATGAAATGCCTTTCAATTGCCCCATCATCTAAAACAGGATAAATATATAATCCGGCTTCAGTGTTTACATGGCCTAATGTGGCGCCGGTCAAAGAGGTATCATCAATGAGGTCTATTATGTAGGCTTGTTTTTCAGTTGGCGGAAATGTCTCTTGCGCCCGTGCTTCTAGAAAATTCTGCTCTGCCACCAACTTGGTTGGCCATAGGAGCTGTAGACTTTTAATCTTATCAAAAGTAATGATCTGGTGAACACTGCTACTGATTGGCTGAAATAGGATTCGTGATTCTTCCGGTGAGAACCGGATAAGGTGACCTGCATGTGCTCTCTCGTTAATGAACTCGACAATACATCTCTCAAGCGCAGGTTTGTCCGCGTTAGGCACGAAATTAAAATAGGGTGGTTTAGGCCACACAAAAGTACTAGCTTCTATATCTGTATTTAAAACCACATGTCCCATTTGTAAATCCTGATTACTGTTTAGTAAATGCGCTCAAAATAATAAAAATGCTTAAGCCAAAGTTGGGAAAGCAAATAGCATTGAGCTCTGATATGGGTCTATAACGGCAGTTGCCTGAAAAAATTGAATAAATTCTAATAAAGCTATCTGAAACTGGTGGGATTAAGTTATTAAGTGATAGCAGCCTGTCAAAGGCCTAGAAATATAACGTTAAACGTCAAAATAAGGGGTGATATCTAATCTTATTATTCAATCAAATAGTGGGTAAACATTGTTTAATTCTAAGTATTGAATAATCAATTGGGAGCTCTAATTGAAAGCAGTAATTTTGGCAGGCGGATTTGGCACACGTATCAGTGAAGAATCACATCTAAAGCCAAAACCAATGATAGAAATTGGTGGAAAACCCATTCTTTGGCACATCATGAAACAGTACTCACATTATGGTGTGAATGACTTCATTATTTGTCTCGGGCATAAAGGTTATGTCATCAAAGAGTACTTTGCTAACTACTTCATGCATATGTCCGATGTCACTTTTGATATTCAAAACAATCAGATGCAAGTACATCAAAACAAGGCAGAGCCTTGGCGTGTCACCCTTTTAAATACTGGCGAACACACCATGACTGGTGGACGTTTGAAACGAGTCAGGGAGTACATTGGTGACGAAGACTTTTGCTTTACCTATGGTGATGGAGTCAGTGATGTTGACATTAGTGCACTTATCAAATTCCATCAGGATGGCGGCAAGCTGGCAACTATGACCGCAACTCAGCCACCGGGAAGATTCGGTGCGATTTCCTTTGAAAAAAGTACGGTCACGAAGTTTCAGGAAAAACCAAATGGCGACTGTGCTTGGATTAATGGTGGATTTTTTGTACTTTCTCCGAAAGTTATTGATTTGATTGAAGGTGACAAGACTATTTGGGAAAAAGAGCCTTTAGAGCAATTAACCGCTCAAGGTGAACTGCAGGCTTGGTTCCATCGTGGTTTCTGGCAGCCAATGGATACGATGCGCGACAAGACATATTTGGAACAGTTATGCACAGATGGCAAGGCGCCATGGAAAGTATGGGAGCAAGCAGCATGAGTGCTGAGTCTATCAATAACGAATTCTGGAAAGATAAGCGCGTATTTATCACGGGACATACTGGTTTTAAAGGTGCTTGGCTTTGTCTCTGGTTGCAATCTTTAGGTGCCAAAGTCACCGGGTTTGCGCTTAATCCACCTAGCGAAACCAATCTATTTGAAGTCGCCAAAGTTAAGTCAGGCATGAAATCCATTTTAGGTGATGTGAGGGATGCAGCTTTATTGCAGCAATCCTTGCTAGAAGCTAAGCCTGATATTGTCTTTCATCTGGCTGCCCAAGCATTGGTACTGCATTCGTATCAAGACCCAGTGGAAACCTATTCAACTAATATAATGGGTACGGTAAATGTGCTGGAGGCCGTGCGAAAAAGCACTACAGTCAAATCCGTAGTGATTGTCACCAGTGATAAATGTTATGACAACAAAGAATGGCATTGGGGCTATCGTGAAAATGATCCTATGGGTGGATATGATCCGTACAGTAGCAGCAAGGGCTGTGCTGAACTGGTTACCGAGTCTTATCGCAACTCATTTTTTAACCCACAAAAATATCAAGAGCATGGCGTAGCAATTGCTAGTGCGCGCGCTGGTAACGTGATTGGCGGTGGAGACTGGGCAGAGAATAGGCTCATTCCTGATTTGGTAAAAGCCTTTACTAAAGGCGAGCCCGTCAAGCTTAGAAATCCTGCATCAGTTCGTCCTTGGCAGCATGTGTTAGAGCCTTTGAATGCTTATATGTTACTAGCACAAAGACTTTTTGAAGAAGGAAAGTCTTATGCCGAAGCCTGGAATTTCGGCCCGAATGAATCCGATACAAAAAGTACCGGTTGGCTGGTTGAACATCTTGCCTCATACTGGAAACAAGGTGCTTCTTATCAGATGCAACCTGAGGACGATGCTGCACATGAGGCTTTATACCTCAGGCTGGATTGTTCAAAAGCCCGCAGTAAACTTGGCTGGTATCCAGTATGGTCAATAGAAGATGCCATAGTGAATGTGGCCGACTGGTATCAAGCTTACTTACGCAATGAAGACATGCAAGCATTCTCGCTCAAGCAAATACAGCAGTATCAAGAACATCGGGGTGCGATATGGACGACAGCGTAATTAGCATAGAAATGCTATCAGCATATTCTGCTAAGAAGAGTTTACCCATACAAGTAAAATTACCTGCAGATAAGAACGCCGAAAAAAGTGCTGAGATAAGGCAAAAAATTGCAGCATTGGTAGATGAGTTTGCGGCATTACAGTTCACCGAGCTGCATTTTGATGCAGATAAAACCATCATCCCTCCTTCTGGCAAAGTGTTGGATGGTGCCGAATTAAAAAATATGGTGGAAGCTTCTCTTGATGGTTGGCTCACCACTGGCCGATTTAATGCGGCTTTTGAAAAGCGCCTAGCTCAATATCTAGGTGCGCAGTATGCGATGACCACCAATTCCGGCTCTTCAGCTAACTTGTTAGCATTTATGGCACTAACTTCACCAAAACTAGGCGAGCGTGCTATACAGCCCGGTGATGAAGTGATTACGGTAGCAGCAGGTTTCCCCACTACGGTGAATCCTATTCTTCAATACGGCGCCGTGCCTGTATTTGTCGATATTGATCTCGCCACGCATAACATTGATATAAGCAAGATTGAAGCTGCAATCAGCTCTAAAACCAAAGCCATTATGCTGGCACATTCGCTAGGCAATCCTTTTGATTTAGGGGCTGTTAAGTCCGTGTGTGAAAAGCATAATTTATGGTTAGTTGAAGATTGCTGTGATGCCCTAGGTGCCACCTATGATGGCAAGCTCGTAGGTACTTTTGGTGATATTGCTACTCTGAGCTTTTACCCTGCACACCATATTACGATGGGTGAGGGTGGCGCGGTGTTTACAAACAATCCTCAACTCAAGCTAGCGGCAGAATCTTTTCGCGACTGGGGACGCGATTGCTATTGTGCCCCTGGCATGGATAACACTTGCGGCAAACGTTTCTGCTGGAAGTTGGGTGATTTACCTGAAGGATATGATCACAAATACACTTATTCACATCTGGGTTATAACCTGAAGATTACCGATATGCAGGCAGCTTGCGCATTAGCACAAATGGATAAGCTGGATGGGTTTATTCAAGCCAGAAAAGACAATTTTAATTATCTAAAAACTCGTCTACAGTCTTGTGTTGAATTCATTCATTTACCAGAGGCTACGCCGAAGAGCGACCCTTCCTGGTTTGGTTTTCTTATTACATTAAAACCATCTGCTCAAGTGAGTCGCGTAGATTTTATCAATTATCTGGATCAACACAAGATTGGCACACGCTTATTATTCGCAGGTAATTTGACCAAACAGCCCTACATGATAGGTCGTCAATTCAGAATAAGCGGCACACTCGGTAACACTGATGAGGTCATGAATAATAGTTTATGGATAGGTGTGTATCCGGGTATCAGCAAAACCATGCTGGATTTTATGGTAGAAAAAATCGAAGCATTTTTTGGTGTGAATTTTGATTAAACTTCTCAGGGTCAAACAATCATGATGACAAAAATCCCCAGTCCTTTATTTGTGCTAGAAATGGCCAATAATCATATGGGCGACGTCCAACACGGAATCAACCTAATTCGTGCATTTGGCGAGGTGTGTCGTAAATATCCTTTTAAGTTTGCCTTCAAGCTACAGTATCGTGATTTAGATACTTTTATTCATCCTGAAATGCAAAGCAGAGACGATGTGAAATACATCAAACGCTTCCAAGAAACGCGCTTGTCTCGTGCAGATTTTGATGTGCTGGTGAATGAAATGAAAGAGCAGGGCTTTCTCACCATGGCAACACCTTTTGATGAAGTTTCGGTTGATTTAATTGAGTCACAAAACCTAGACATGATTAAAGTCGCCAGCTGTTCATTTGGCGACTGGCCTTTACTTGAGCGCATCGTGAATGCAGCTCAACCCATCATTGCCTCTACAGCTGGCGCAAGTTTAGAAGCGATTGATAGTGTGGTCAGTTTTCTGGCACATCGCAAGAAAGAATTCGCAATACTGCATTGCGTAGGCGAATACCCCACGCCTGACGAGCACATAAATCTGTCGCAAATTGATTTTTTAAATTCTCGCTTAAAACCACGTTACCCTGAGATACAGGTTGGCTTTTCAACTCATGAGCAGCCGGATAATGTTGATATTATTAAGCTGGCCATTGCCAAGGGTGTGACTATTTTTGAGAAGCACGTTGGACTTGCCACTGAGCAATACGCCTTAAATGCTTATTCTGCATCTCCTCAACAATTAGATGCTTGGTTAACCGCTGCGCAATATGCACTAACCGTTTGTGGTGAGGGTATTGCAAGACACATTGAAAACCCTGTAGAGGCAGCGAGCCTGCGCGCTTTGCAGCGCGGGGTATTCGCTAAAAAGCCAATTAAAAAAGGCGAAACGCTAAATAAAGAAAATACCTACTTTGCCTTTCCGCCTGAAGCTGGACAATACACAGCAAATGATTGGTCAAAATATAGCCAGTTCAAAGCCTTGCAAGATATTGCGCCTAATCAGGCTGTAGCTCCTGAAAATACGCAACGCATAGAAACACGTCAGAAGATTCTAAGCATCGTGCAACGTGTCAATCAGTTCCTTAAAGAAAGCCATGTAGTGGTGCCGGGAAGTGCCGACCTAGATATTTCACATCATTACGGACTTGATAATTTTGATGAAACGGGGCTCACTCTAATCACTGTGGTCAACCGTGATTACTGTAAAAAGTTATTGGTAACTTTACCTGGGCAAAGACATCCTGAGCAATTACATAAGCTCAAAGAAGAAACTTTTCATGTCTTATATGGAGAGGTGATATTAAGCCTAGATGGTGAAGTTAGCACTTGCCACCCCGGCGATGTGGTAACTGTTGAGCCTGGAACACGTCATGCCTGGGTGAGTAAGACGGGTGCAGTCATTGAAGAAATCTCGACAACCCATATAGTGAATGACTCTTACTATACCGATGAAGCCATCATGGCAAACCGCGAACGCAAAACCTCATTAACCTATTGGATGGAAGCATGACAGTGCGGGAAAATTATCGCGTAGCAGATTATATTGCGGACTTTATAGCAGACATTGGCGTGAAACATGTTTTCCTGTTGCCGGGCGGTGGTGCCATGCACCTCAATGATGGATTGGCAAAATGTACGCGCCTGAAAGCGGTTGCTTGTTTACATGAACAGGCTGCGGCGATTTCAGCAGAAGCTTATGCCAGAATTAACGAAAATATCGGCGTGGCGATGGTAACAACAGGTCCTGGTGCCACTAATGCAATTACTGCCGTAGCGGGTGCGTGGATAGAATCAGTCCCGCTGATGCTGATTTCAGGGCAGGTCAAAAGAGCTGACATGTTGCGTGACTCGGCATTAAGACAAAAAGGTGTGCAGGAAGTTGACATTGTGCGCATGGTGGAAGGTATCACCAAGCTGGCGGTAACGGTAGAACAGCCAGAAGACATACGCTATGTCATGGAGCAAGCTTATTATTTGGCACGTGAAGGTCGCGCAGGTCCAGTCTGGATTGATGTGCCATTAGATGTTCAGGCAACACCGATAGATCCAAGTAAACTCCGTGCATTTGTTGCGCCTGCTGTAACTACTGAATCGAATACGACATTGCAACATCAGGTAGATGAAGTGTTAACGCTCTTAAAACAGGCTGAGCGTCCGTTAATATTGGCAGGTCATGGTGTGCGCTTAGCTGGTGCTGCATCGACATTCAAAGATGTCGTTGAAAAATTAGGTGTGCCAGTTGTCACAACCTGGAATGCCATGGATTTATTGCCATATTCACACGACTTATGTGTAGGCAGGTCAGGTGTCGTCGCGCTGCGAGCCCCTAATTTTGCAGTACAAAATTGCGATTTGCTCATCAGCATAGGCAGTCGTTTAGACAATATTATCACTGCCTATAATCCACGCGGTTTTGCGCGAGTGGCAAAAAAGGTGGTTGTGGATATCGATAGACATGAAATCGACAAGCTCGACATGGATATTACGTTGCCAATAGCAGCGGACGCGCATGAATTTCTGCAAACGTTAGCAGAGCGTCATGCTAGTAGAGTCACGTTTGGCTCGCCAAAGTGGCGTGAAAGGTGTTTGTCGTGGAAGCAACGTTACCCAGTCAATGACGGTAACGCTTTTGATACGACCGGAGCTATTAGCCACTATCATTTTGCCGACGCGATTTCTGAAGTTATCCCGTCGAATACATTAGTTAGCACGGGTAGTTCTGGTTTAGCAGTGGAAGTGTTCTACACTGTTTTTCGTAATAAGCTGGACCAGCGCATATTCCTCACATCAGGGTTAGGATCAATGGGTTACGGGTTGCCTGCAGCGGTTGGTGCATGCTTTGCTAACGAGTGCGAGCCTATGGTTGCGGTGGAGAGTGATGGTAGCTTGCAGTTAAACATACAAGAGTTGGCGACTGTCAGCGCTTTCGATCTGCCAATTTGCATGGTAATTATGAATAATGGCGGTTATTGTTCTATTCGCAGTACACAACGCAATTACTTCAATGGTCGTTATGTTGGCACAGGCCCGGAAGCTGGATTATTGCTACCTGATTTGGAGAAGGTAGCAGCCACTTACAACCTACCATTTTTAAGAATCACAAACGCAGCTAACTTGGAGGCGTCTTTGCAACAGGCAATGGAGTTGCCAAGACCGTGTATCATTGATGTGCAGCTTGTGGAAAACGAAGGTTTGGCACCTAAGGCCAGTGCTATGCCACAGGCCGATGGCAGTATGGTGTCGATGCCATTAGAAGATATGGCACCACTTTTATCACTAGAAACATTGCAGCAAGAAATGATTGTCCCTTTGACTCCTGCTTCATTTGCTGCACGTGGGTTAAATCACAAACCTTCAAAATTACCCGAACTTGTTACTTGAAGTGTAGAGGTAAATCTTTCACATTTTCGCATTGCTGCCAATGTGACTTGAGTGTGCTTGCTGCCTTGTCCAGATAACCCCAAGTGACCATTACGAAATCCAAGCCATTATGGTCTGCAGCAAGACCATCCTCATAACGATCACCTATATAAATAGTTTGTGCACAATCAAGCTGTAAATCTTTTAATATTCTTTCTAGCATCACCGGTTTTGATGCTAGGGCTGGCGCAAAGCAGTCTAATGCAAAGACTCCCTTAAAAAGTTGTGTCCAGCCCAAATGCAGCATAATCTTGGTGGTCGGCAGATAGCGTTTATTTGTCGCTATATATAGTGATACTCCTGATTGACTCAATGCTTCTAGCAGAGGCTGGACTTCCGGGTACATCACGGTTTTCTTAAAACCTTCTGAATCGTAATGTTGTTTAAAATTGGCAGCTAGTTTTTGTAACAATGCTGCCTCATTACTACCCGATAGCTTGGTCAGAGTTTCCATGAGTGGGGGGCCAATAATCTCAGAAGTCAATGGGCGCTGAGGTGTTATCCCCATCGATTCAAAAGCATAGGCAAAGCTATCTAAAATACTGGGGGCTGAGTCAATCAAGGTGCCATCAAGGTCAAAGATCAAATGTTTTTTCATGGCAAATTTCTGAGGGAGCTGTGATTAAGTAATTGGATACCCTACAGTATACAAGTACCATGCTTAAGACGAGTGTCTATTGGTTTAAATAATTGGCCGTTTTCACTAAGGCAGATTGCAAAGGTGTCCACACATCAAGATTCAACTCAGCCCGCGCACGATTGATGTCCGGCACATACCAATTACGTCCAAAGTTTCCAATATTGTGGTCGCTGTTTCCTAGCACTGCTATTTCTTTATTGGGTGCGAGTGTGTCGCGTACCAAATGAGCTAAATCCAGTATTGAAACAGCCTGATCTGAGCCTACGTTATATAGTGTCTCTGACCGTCCATCAACTAATAGCGCCAGTAGCCAATGAGTTAAATCTGCCAAATGTAAATATGAGCGCATGGGGCTGCCATCACCTTTTACCGTGATGACTTCGCTATATAAGGCATTACGAATGAAATTACCAATCGCATAATGGATATCTAGCGGCAAACCTGGTCCTACAAATGAAAAACAGCGTGCAACGGAGTAATCAAATTGATATTTTTGCGCATAATAGCTACATAAGAATTCTGCAGCGCGCTTGCCTTGTGCCAGTGCACTGGCAGAGTCTGTGCTAATCGGTGCGCCTTGATAACTTTCTGATACTCGTTGCATCTCATCCGGATATGGACCATAAGCTACACCTGAGCTAGTGAACAATACTTTTTTTGCGCCACAAGTACCGGCAAACTGCAATACGCGCTCTGTCCCGTGTACCAGCATATGAAATTTAGCTAGTGGGTCTTCCCCTGCAAAAGTTTCATGCGCTGAAGTGGTAGCCATGTGCATAATGCGTGAATAGTTGGTAGTAGGAAATGTAAAGTCCTGCACATTGCCTTGCAATAAGGTAATCGCACTGTCTTGATAGTAATCAGGAGCATTCAGCAAAAATGCTTCAGGATCTCTGGTAAGAATAGTAGCTTTGATGTCGGTGCCTAGTCGATGATTGGCATCCAATAATGCGGTGACAAACCAGCGCCCAAATAAACCACTGCCACCAGTGATGAAAATAGATTCGCCACGCATTGCGAGCCAACGTGCATCACTACTTTCGGCGGTAGTTAATTCTGATAATAGATTGTGGTTATATGTAGACACGATACATCTCATGCTGCGGTATGATGTTGTGCGGGCAGACGTCATGCCATTGCCAATCACCGTTCTTCGGGAGTTGGTCGGCTTTGGCGGCTTGGGTCATTTCAAGCGGGCTGGTCAACGTACAGCGATATAGCATCGATATAAAATGCCCGCGTACATCTCTGTTGTGGGCC
>Ga0315912_10005915_pt1 | contig 11101 bp, 6 predicted proteins | sample VfabasoilMG_FD_204469 | JGI IMG/M metagenome (GOLD analysis project Ga0315912, IMG submission 204469) | Garden soil microbial communities collected in Santa Monica, California, United States - V. faba soil | ecosystem: Environmental > Terrestrial > Soil > Garden | place: USA: California...
CGGCTCCGACAAAGGAGCGACCGGCTTTCCTAAATGACTTCGACTACTTGAGCCGCTAACCGAGCGGCATTGGTACACGAACTATGTGCTGAGCGAGCAGGCCATCCCTGCGCGAAGCGATACTTCGTACACGAACTATGTGCTGAGCGAGCAGGCCATCCCTGCGCGAAGCGATACTTCGTACACGAACCAATGCCGCTCGGTTGAGGACCGAGACCACAATATGGACTCCATCGCCCAAGCGGCGCCCCCAACATGTCGTAGGGTTCGCCGCTGAACCGAACGGCATTGGTACACGAACTATGTGCTGAGCGGAGAAGGCGACCTCGGTGCGAAGTGATACTTCGTACACGAAGAATCGTCGCAGGGCCGAGTAGGCTATCGGGGGGTGAAGCCTACTTCGTACACGAACTATATAACGGGCCGAGAAGACCATCCCTGCGCCAAGCGATACTTCGTACACGAACTATGTGCTGAGCGGAGAAGGCGACCTCGGTGCGAAGCGATACTTCGTATACGAAGTATCGTCGCAGAGCCGAGAAGGCTATGGCGGTGCGAAGCCTACTTCGTACACGAACTATACAACGAGCCGAGAAGACCATCACGGCGCGAAGCGATACTTCGTACACGAAGTATCGTGGCTGAGCGGAGAAGGTCATGACGGCAAGAAGCGATACTTCGTACACGCGTACACGAAGTGTCGTCGCTGAGCCGAGAGACTATCTGCGTCGAGCAGCTTTCTTCTGGAAAGGACGCCTTGCGGTGAGGCTCCGGCGCGCGGCTGGGGCGTATTGAACCCCCAAGAAGAAGCTCGTTGAATGGCGCGCGTTCAGGGCTGAATTCTCAAATGGCGCCCAGTTGATCGAGTAGCAACACGGGGCGTCGTTCGTCTGCCGAGCGGCGTAGGTCGATGCGGCCGCGCACGGCGTATTCGCTCACTTCGTCGCCGACCAGGATCGATTGTGTGACGAGCCAGTAGCGGTCTTCTTTTGCGATTTCGGTGTTGGTTGGGCTGCGGCCTTGGGCGTCCAGGCGAATGCTCGAGCCTTCTTCGAAGAAGGGGCGCATGGCGCGCTCGATTTCCAGGGCACCGCCCGCAAATTCGCCAATTTCGGCGAGATCCAGCACGGTTTCGTAGTCGCGGTCTTGCAGGGCGCGCAGTAGCGAGAAGAACAGATTGCGGATCAGCGCGGTGAAGACGCGCGTGTTTTGGGTGATGTCGTCGTGCGGGATTTCGAGTTCCACTGCGGCGGTGGCGATGTAGGCCGGGTTCTTCAGGCGCTCCCACTCGTCGAGTAAGCTCGAGTCGACGCCGCGCACCAAGGTGCCCAGGGTTTCGATCACCTCTTCCAACTCGGCGGTGCGCGAGAGCTCGGGGATGCTTTGCAGCAGCGTTTTGTATACCTCCGAGAGGTAGCGCAGGAGCGAGCCTTCGGAGCGCGAGAGGCCGTACTCTTTGATGTAGCCGCTGAAGGATTGCAGGCTCTCGAGCATCTCGCGCGCGATCGACTTGGGTTTGAGCACTTCGCGCGAGACCCACGGATGATCCTTTTCGAACGCGGCAAAGCTTTCGTTCAAGAATTCCAGATTGGGTTTCGGGTGCTCGACTTTGTCGAGTTCGATCATGCGCTCTTCGTATTCGACGCCTGCAGCCTTCAATTCGGCCACTTTTTGGCCCTTCAGCTTGTCGACCTGTGCGCGCAGAACAACCTCCGGATCTTCGACGATTGCCTCCACCAAGGTGAGGACATCCAGCGCGTAGGTTGGGCTGTCTTGCTGCAGGCGTTCGACGGCGTCGACCACGTACAAGCCGAGCGCTTGCAAGAGCGAGAAGTTTTCCTGCAACTCCGCGTTCAGGCGGATGCCGCCTCCTTCGGAGAAGGGGCGAAATTCGATGACGCCTGCTTGCCAGAGGGAGCGCAGGAGCTCGAGCGCGTGCTTCTTGTGCTTTCGCTTTTGCGGCGGCGGCTCCAAGCTGTCCTTGACCAAGGATTTCATGGCCGAGCAGCCGCCTTCGGGGCGACCGAGTACCGAAAGCAGCATGCCGTGGCTGATCTGGAAGCGCGCGACGAGTGGCTCTGGGGCGGAGTTGACCAAGCGTTCGAAGATGGCCTTGTCCCAGTGCACGTAGCCCCATTCAGGCGGCTTTTTGCGCACGAATTTCTTCTTATTTTGGGCGTTGGCTTTGGCTTCGAGGCGCAGGTTTTCGACGCTGTGCTCGGGCGCGAGGGCAACCACGTAGCCCGCTTCGTCGTAGCCTTTGCGTCCGGCGCGGCCGGCGATCTGTTGAAAATCGCGCACGGTCAGGATGCGCACTTTTTCGCCGTCGTACTTGCACAGTTTGGTGAACAGCACCGTGCGGATCGGCACGTTGACGCCCACGCCCAGGGTGTCCGTGCCGCAGATCAGTTTGAGCAGCCCGCGCTGGGCCAGCTTTTCGACCAGTAAGCGATAGCGCGGCAAGAGCCCTGCGTGGTGCAGTCCGATGCCGTGCCGGAGCAGCTTGAGCATCTCCTTGCCGTTCGGGCTGCGGAAGCTTTCGCCCTGCACGGCTTCTGCGATCGCCTTTTTCTCGTCTTTGCTGCAAAAGTCGAGGCTGAGCAGGCTTTGTGCGGTTTCGGCGGCGCCGCGTTGCGTGAAGTTGACGATGTAGACCGGCGCGCGACCCTGAGTGATGAGGGTTTGCGTGGCCTCTTGCAGCAGCTTTTCTTGGTATTCGAAGTACAGCGGCACGGGCCGCTCGCCTGAGCGCACCGTCACCACTTCGGCGCCCGTGCGTTCCACGAGCAGCTTTTCGTACGCGCTCACGTCGCCGAGCGTGGCGCTCATCAGAATGAAGCGCACCTGGGGCAAGGTCAGCAGTGGCACCTGCCAGGCCACGCCGCGCTCTTTGTCCGAGATGTAGTGAAACTCGTCCATCACCACGTAGTCGACGTCGGCTTCATTGCCGTTGCGCAGCGCGATGTTGGCCAAGATCTCGGCCGTGCAGCAGATCACGGGCGCGTCGCGGTTCACCGTGGCATCGCCGGTCATCATGCCTACCTGATCGGGGCCGAGCTCGCGACACAGGTCGAAGAATTTCTCGCTCACCAGCGCTTTGATCGGGCAGGTGTAAAACGATCGCCGCCCTTCGCTGATGGCCTTGAAGTGCACCGCAGCCGCGATCAGGGATTTGCCCGAGCCGGTCGGCGTGTGCACGATCACGTTGCTGTCGCTCATCACCGCCAGCACGGCCTCTTCCTGGTGCGGATAGAGCGTGAGCCCGGCTCCTGCGGCATAGCGAAGAAAGCCTTCCAGCGCCGCATCGGCGTCCGATCCGGGGGGCGGCAAGCAAGCAAACAGCGGCGGAACGGCGGACACGGCGGACATCGCAGCGCCGGCATGTCACGGCCGGGGGCGGGAGGCTAGCGCTCTCGAGCCCGATCTGCGCGCTCGTCGGCTGTGAGCGCGGCGCGGACCTCGACGATCGCCGACATTTGCGCAAAAGTGCCGGGCCTTGCCTATGGCTCAGCCCTCAGTCCTCGCATTTGCCGACGTCGAAGCTTGGGCGGAGCACTACGTGCGGACGGCTGATTTGAGCTTCAAGATCGCGCCACCCGCGCCACCCGCGCATTTTCGCGAGCCGGCAACGCCGCTGCGTTTGACCGAGCCGGGCCGGCCTGCCGAGTTCCGCGCGGCGCGCCGCACGGAGCGCACCCCCCGGCTCGAGGCGCTGAAGGAGCCGCATTATCGCGCGCGCGCCCTGCACGCCTTCTTTCACCACGAATTGCAGGCGGCAGAGCTGATGTGTTGGGCGCTTTTGGCCTTCGCCGACGCGGAGCTCGAATTTCGCAAGGGCCTGCTCGGGATCTGCCTGGACGAGATCCGGCACATGAACCTGTATCGCGAGCACATCGCGTCCCTCGGCTGCAAAATCGGCGATTTTGGCGTGCGTGAATGGTTTTGGAAGCGCGTGCCGAGCTGCCCGAGCAAGCTCGCTTTCGTGTCGGTCATGGGCATGGGTTTGGAGGCGGCCAATTTGGAATACGCCGCCGACTTTGCAGCGCGCTTTCGCGCCGTCGGAGACGAGCAGGGAGCGCAGATCCAAGAGCGCATTGCCAAAGAGGAGATCGCGCACGTGGGCTTTGCCACGCGCTGGTTCGCGCGTTGGACGGGCGGCTGTGACTTCGAAACTTGGGCGGCCGAGTTACCACCGCCGCTTTCGCCCTGGGTGATGCACGGCAATCCGATCGCCGAGAGCGCCCGCAAAAAGGCCGGCATGAGCGCAGATTTCATCCGCGCGTTGATCGCCTACATTCCCGACCCCAAGGGACGCAAGCTGCCCGAACCCGCGCGCTCCGAGCCATGAGGTTCGCGTGGGTGCTCAATCTAGACGCCGAGCTCGAACTGGCGCGGCTGGACTTCGAATACGTGCCGCGCACCAAGTTGGTGCAGCAGCTCGCGCTGTACGGTCAAGGCTCGCGCGCGCTCTTGGGGCCCGAAGACGTGCTCGTCGAACCAGGCGCGGACCTTTCGCCGCAAGGCTTCGTTGGGCGCGCTTGGTGCCCGACGCCGCTCGCGTTGAGTCGCTTATTGGCCGCGGGAGTCACGCCCGAGCCGCACCCGGCAGCGAGCGTGTTGCGCCAGGTGAACCACCGCTTGTTTGCGCATCGAGTGGGCGGTGGGCTACCCGAGCAGCGCTATTTTACGGAACGCGCGCCGCTCGAAGAGCTGTTGCGGCGCGCGGAACGCCCTTGGCTCCTGAAGCGTCCCTTGTCCTTCGCGGGGCGCGGGCAAATGCGCTTCTACGGACCGATCAGCGACAAGCAATGGTCGTGGTTGGACGTCTCTCTGGAGCGAGACGGCTTGATCGCCGAGCCGCTGGTCACGCCGATCCTCGAAGTGAGCCTGCACGGCTTCGTCTGGCAGAATGGCCGCCAGGAGCTGGGGCGCGTGTGCGTGCAGCAAGTGACCGAACGCGGCGTATTTCGCGGCGTGCGCTTGGCGCTCCCTTCCGAGCTCGACTCAGCCGAATCAACGAGCCTGTTCGAGCAGGCCGAGCGCGTCGCCGCAGCGCTGCACGGTGCGGGCTATTTCGGACCGTTCGGTATCGACGCCTACCGTTACCAAGTGGGCGATACGCGCGGGTTCTGCGCGCTGAGCGAGATCAACGCCCGCTACACGATGGGCTTCGCGGTTGGTTTTCCGCGCCCGCCCGCGGAGCTCTCGCTCGACGAACGGGCGCTCCGAGCGCCGTAAACGAGCTCTACTTCACTACCGGGATGACTTCGGGATCCTTGATCACGAAGCATTCGTTCGGCGGCGCGACCCAGTTGATGGCGTCGTACCAAAACTGCTTGGTTTGGTAGAGCGACTTCACCGAGTGGAAGAACTCCGCCGCGGTGCCGCTCGCGGGCACGTAGCACGGGTTGTACTGGTCCTTCTGCTGGTTGGAGGGCATGCCCGTCTGCTCCCACTCGTTCGAGAAGGTGACCCACTCATCGCCGAAGACGTAGATGCGGCCCTTGCCGTTGACCTCTTTGGCGACCGCCATGTTGCCGCCGCTCACCGGATCTTTGGCGATGACAGTGGCGTCGGCGGGTGCGGTGATCGACCAGCCGATGAAGGCGCCCACGTAGTCCAGGCTCGCGGTCAGCTTCTCCAGCGAGCCGGTGAGGGGCGAGAATTTGATCGGCGTGGTGATGAAGGGCTGCGCGTGCTGGGTCGTCGCGCCGCCGTTCCAGTTCATGCACTTCTTCAGATCGACCGTGCCGCCCTTGTAATACACGGGCACCGTTTCACCGGTTTTCGGAGCTGCATACTGGGCTTCGCTCGTGCCCTTGTAACTGAGGCCCGCGAACGAGATGAGTTGGCTGGTGTCCGCTGCTTCCGTGGCGGTGCTGGTGAAGCCAGTCAGCGTGATGATGCCGCCGCCGGCCTCTACCCACTTCTGCACGGCCGCCTTTTCGTCCGCGCTGAACGTCCAACCATTGACGTTGGCCACGAGCAAGATGTCGTACTTTGCGAGGAAGGTGGCATCGATCGTGGGCTTGGTCGGCACGTTGGTCGCAACGGCGCTGCCGTCGCTGGAGGCCGCGAGCCAGGTGGTGAAGGCCGTGGTGTCCGGATCTGCGGCCGCGGACGTCAGCGTGCCGAGCAGCGCGAGGCTCAAGCACGTACACTTGCCTGCTGCGTCGCACACCTTCTGGCGCATCGGGATGTCGCGCTTGTCGTTCGGATCCGACATCGTTTGCCCGCCAGTGTCGCCCGGGCCGACCGCGAGCGTATTGCCGCTGCCGCCGTTGGCGAAGATCGGCGAACTCCCGCCGCTGGCACCTGTGCCATCGGGTGTACGCCCGCGGGAGTTCGAGTCCGAAGGAGTCGTGCCGCAGGCGAACGCGAACGCTAAGCTTGAAACCAGCGCAAGGGCCGTGGAATGACGAGTGGTCATGTACTTTATCCTGAAAGAAGCGGCGAAACCGCGGTGGAACCAGTTTCGCATACAGAGCGAGCATGAAACATTTGTGCTTGCGCTGCCAGTCTAGGATTCAAAAACCGGCCACGTTCTTGAAAAGGACAGAGAAAAATCCAATGTAGGTCCCCACTGCCGGCTCGCACGTGACGCTTGTCACATTGAGGCAAACTCCTTACCGAATTCGAGCGGCTCGAAGCGAGGCAGAGCGTCCAACCATTCCCCGACTAGAGCGAGTGGCTGAGGCTAAACGAAGCCAATATCATTTCGTTGCCCGGCGCTGTGCCGTCGCATGGCGCCGGCGTCCGGCCGATTGCGCACTCCCAGGGCGTTGCGGCAAACACGCGCCCGTAGCCGAAGTCGTAGCGCATCGTCCAACCCGACCAAAATTGATGCTCGAAGCCGACGCTCAGCGAGCCAACGTGAGAGACTCGACTTACGTAATCAGCTCCGTTGTCTCCGTCCAGAGCGGCGAGCCCTAAGGTGGCTTCACGCATGACCATGTACTCGGCGCGTAGGGTGACTGCGTTGAGCCAATTTCGCCCTTCGCCGCCCCACACGATGGGTCGAAAGCGCACGTAAGTGTGAGCCTCGGGGCCCCCGAAGCTCACGCCGCCTCCGGCACCCAGTGCCATCCGGTCCCAAACATTCGCTTCGACGAAAACGCCGATGCTGTAGCCTCCGATCGCCGGCACGATCGAACCCAGGCTCCCTCCAAGTTGGAACAACCGCCGGTCGAAGTGTCGTCGTTCCTGGACAGTGTCGCTCCACGACGACGGTTCACTTTCGCGCGCTGGCGGGAACTCCAGCGTGGTTTGGGAATAGGTTTCCGGGACAGAAAATCGAACTTCGTGCCAGTACGGCTGGCGCGCATGAGCTTGGCTGCCGGCGCTCGACCAGGCGAAAAGGGCCAGCGCGGGCAGGGATTGGGAACGCATCGCTCCCCTTCAGCAAAAGCCTTGCCAGCGCGAACGAGTCAGCTCGAACCACGGCATACCGGAGCTCGGCTTGGACTGACTACACGCCTGCGAGCACGCGTCGGTTACAGCGCCGCGGCGAACTCTTTGCCGAATTCCAAGGGGGTGGGGCGATGGCCGGGTTCCATCAGGGTGGCGGCGCGTAGCAGCTTGGCGATGGCGGCGGGGAAGACGCGCAGGCGTTCGGCGTCTTCGAAGGGATCGCGGCGCATGTGGGCGATGATTCGATCGCGGTTGTTGTCGATTTCGTCGAAGAAGGCGCGGCCGGTGGTCACGTTGTAGATCGTGCCGGCGAGCGAGTACACGTCGGAGCGTGGGTCGAGTTCGATTGGGTCGAGCACTTGTTCCGGCGCAATGTAGCCGGCTGTGCCGGCGACGAAGCGTCCGGCGGCGTCAGTGGGGACCCGGATCGCGCGCACCATGCCGAAGTCGATCACGACGGCGGAGAGTGGCTGCGTGCGCGCGGGATCGCGGTGTTTGTGGGGATCGAAGCGTTCGCCGCCGGAGAGCGGCAAGCGCAGCCAAATGTTGGCGGGCTTGATGTCGCGATGGACTAGTCCGGCGCTGTGCAGGGCGGCGAGGCCCGCGCACGAATCGAGCACCACTTGTCGGAGTTCGAACAGCGACATCAGGTGAGCTGCGGCGTATTCCTTCAGATCCGCACCAATCAGGTATTCGAGTACCAAGAAGGGCGCGCCGCTTTCGACGCCGCGGTCGATGATGTTGGCGACGTTGGGGTGGTACAGTCCGGCCAGCGCGCGTGCTTCTTCGATGAACGAAGCCAAGATACCGTCGCGTTCGTGGTCCGTGGCGTTGGCCAGCGCTTCGGCTTTGGGGATCTTGAGCACGAACAAGCGGTCGGCGCCGGGCTTGCGCACCAGCCACACCGAGCCGATGCCGCCTTCGCCGAGCGTCTTCACCAGCTCGTAGCCGTGAATGACCTTCTGTTCTTTCTTCTTCGGCTTGGGCGGTGGCGGCGGTGTGCGGCGGATCGCCGAGCGCACCGCGCCTTCGAGCAACGCGGAGGCGATCGGACCGAGCGAGGCGAACCACACATCCAGCAGCGAGAGCTCGCGGACACGGATGGCGCGCGCGACTAGACCCGCGATGCGTTGCGCGTTCTCGGCCGTGTTGCGCGACATGGGCACCAGTGAGTGCCCCTCGTCGTTTTCGGGCCGTTTTTGGACTTCGTGCAACGCTTTCACGGGGTCGGCGAGCGCGCCTTGTAGGCGTTCGCCGGCGCGCACCAAATCCAGACACATCGCTTCCAAGTCGGGTTTGGGTCCCGCAGCGCCCGCGAACGTCAACAGGGCGTGGGACAGGCCGAGCAACGCGCGCGATAGCTCCGTGTTCATCGCGTGTAGGGACTTGAGCGCCTCCTCCGCTGCCTCGCCCCATTCGCCATCTTCGCTGCCGGACGAGACTGCCGTGCGCAACTGCTCTGCGCGCTCGCAGCACAGCGAAAGCGCGCCTGGTGCCATCATGGGCAGCGCGGTGGCGAGCTGTTGCAGCATCGCCGGGCGATCGATGACGAGCGCCCACCAAGCCGCGAACGGCCCCAGCCACTCGACGTCATCGACCTCGCCCAGCGCCGTGCCGCGCGTGGTGTCGACCAAGCGCCAAAAGAGCGCGCTGAGCGCCGACTTCAGCGGCGGGGGCAGCTCGCGCGAGCCGTCGGCCAGTCCCTGAATTTTGCGCAACCAGCGGCAGGTGTCGTGCGCCGCGGGACCGCGACCGGGGCCGAGATCGCCGGCTTCACCGCACGCGTCGAGTGCGTAGCCGCCCAGGCGAATGGCCAACACTTCCAGCGGCAAATCGGCTTCGGGATCACTGTTTTCGAGCTGACGACGCTCCTTCACCAGGTCCAGGAGCTCCGCTGGAGCGCGCGCCACGAGCTTCCAGGTCTCTTCGAGATTGGGTTCGTCGATCGGTTCGCCCACGGGGCGCGTGGCCAACATTGGACCCCAGAGCCGCAAGGCGAACGCGCGCGCGCAGCCCTCCAAGGCGTTGAGCGCCGCAGCGCGTTGCCGCAGTCTCCCGTTCTCCGCGAGCGCGATCCGGCGGGCTTCGCCGAAGGTGGTGGCGAGCGAGGTCGCGAAACGCGCGGCCCGCGCGTCGGCCTCGGCATCGTCGTATTGCGCGGCCAAGCGGATCAAATTCTCGAGCCCCAGCTCGAGGTCGAGCGGATCGCGCTCGGCGCCATCGACCGCGTCGGTCATCGCAGTCACTTCTATCCAACGTCGCGACTCATCCAGCGAGCTAGGCCGTGCGCACCAAGCGAGCTCGCGCAGCGCCCGCAACGTCGCTTCGATCTCGGGCAACTTTTCACCGCGTCGCCAAAGTATCGACAGGCCGCGCGCGAGCGCTCGGGCCGCGATCGCGCCGCCATCACCGGCGATGATGCGCATGGCCAACCGATCCCAAATCGCGCGCCGTTCGAAGAACAGATACGGGGTGGCCGTCGCCACCGCGGCCAGCGCCCAATGGGTCTCGCTCGGAGACTCCAGGATGGCGACCAATTGGCTGCTCAGGAACTTGAGGCGCGCCGCGGGTAGCGAGGCGAACGCGGTCAACGCGCGCTGCCGCAGCAGCGGCGATTCCCCGAGCACCCAATCCAGCAGAGTGCCTTCCAATTGCTCGATTTGGCCGGTGAGACGCCCGAGCGCGCGCGCCGCGTGCACCCAAACCAACGGTTCTGGATGCAGCAAAAGCGGTTGCAGCACCTGCAAAGCGCGACCCACCAATTCTTGGTCGGAATGCGCGGACAGCCCGCACACGCTGACTTCCAAACAGCGCGCCGCCAGCACGCGACCGCGCAGCGCGCCGCGCGCCGGATTGCGAATCAGCTCTTCGAACGTATCGGTCGAAGCCCACAGCCAACGACCGAACGCCGGCAGCTCGCGCGCACTGGCGCCCGCTTCCCAGAGCAAGATTTCGAGCCTTGCGCGCGCCTCGGCGTTTGCGGGCAAGCGCAGCGCAGCGCCCGTGCCCATCAGCGGCACGCAACCGAATGCGTCCAGCAAAGGGCCCTCGATCACGCGATCGGCGGCGACGGCCGCGACGCGCTCTTCGAAGCCCGGAACCCGGCGCGCGATCGCGAGCAACCCGGCAAGCTCCGCATCTTTGCGCCAAGTCGACGCGTAGCACCACAGCAGCAGCAGTGTGCCGCAGGGCGAAGCAAAGCGTTCACCGAGCGCCTTGAGATCGCTCGCGCCGTGGGTCTGCGTGGGCAGCTCTTGGCCCAATAGGTCGGCCGCGCTGCGCAGCGCCTCGGGCAGCGAACGATCGTGCTGGGCGGCTGAGGAACCGCGTAACCGTATCCGCCAACGGTCGCGCACCGCTTCTTCCAGCTCGGGTTGCCCGTCGAGCGCGGCGGCGAGGGTCGATAATGCTTCTTCAGCCTGTAGCGAGAGCATAGCCAACCTCACACACTACACCGCCTGCCACGGCACTGGGAGTAGGCTCACCGGCGCAGCCGTTTTACGCTCTCCGCGTCGATGCCGACATCGAGCGACATCGAGCCGGCGTCGAGGCATCAGCAGCGCCGCGCGGGCCGCGGGCCGGGCGGGTTCGAGCCGCGATTCCGCCGCCGCGAACTCGGCACTGGCCCGGGGTCCCGCGCCCGGGCGAGGAATCAAGCGCCCGGGCGCGGCATCAAGCGCCCGGGCGAGGA
>Ga0315912_10005916_pt1 | contig 11098 bp, 11 predicted proteins | sample VfabasoilMG_FD_204469 | JGI IMG/M metagenome (GOLD analysis project Ga0315912, IMG submission 204469) | Garden soil microbial communities collected in Santa Monica, California, United States - V. faba soil | ecosystem: Environmental > Terrestrial > Soil > Garden | place: USA: California...
GCTGGAACGCCAGTCGCACGCGCCCGTCACGCCGCTGCACGTGCGATCCGGCCTGGCCTGGGAAGACGGCGAACGGCGCGCGATCGATCGGCTGCTCGCGCATCCGGCGTTCGCGATCGGCGTCGCGCCGCTCCACACGATCAACGTCGACATGCGCGACGTGTACCCGCCGAACCACTGGGCGGTCACCGGCCATCCGCCGGCCTACGACACGCCAGATGAGGACGTATACCTGGAAGGCCGGAACATCATTCTGCTCTCCAAGGCCGCGGTGCTTTGCGCGCGGCTCAAGATCGCTCGCATCGCGCTCGGTCCTCTGGCCGGCAATCCTTTCCCGGACGCCACACCGGATTTTTTCGCGACCATGCAGCGCGCACTCTCACTTGGCCTCGATCGCCAGATCGAGATCGCCACGCCGCTCACGGGGTTTCACAAAGATCGAGTGGTACAGATCGGCGCGGAACTCGGCGTGCCGCTGGAACTGTCGATGTCGTGCATGAATCCGAGTGGTGAGCGGCACTGTGGAAAGTGCAGCAAGTGCCGCGAACGGAAGGATGCGTTCAGAGACGCGGGGGTGTCAGACCCCACCACCTACGCGACTAGTACCGTGTGAGATGAATCGTGCCGTCGCCGGTGCGGATCGTGAGTTTCTTGCCGCCGGTGCCGAGCGAACCTCGCAGCGCGCGCTTTTCGCGCGTACCGCCGACGACGTTGGCGAGGATGAGATCGTTGCGGACGCGGCCGTCGGAGCCGGGGTCGGCCTCGATCTCCGCTGAAAATCCTTCCGGCAGTTCGAGCGATACCGAGCCGTCGCCCGTATCAATCATCCAATCTTCCGTCATCGTCGCGCCCGTGCGGATGCGGAGCGCAACGGATCCGTCGTCTGATCGCGCGCGCAGACGAGTGGGCGTGCCGCTCAGGCGGATGCTGCCGTCGTTCGTGCGAATCTCGACGCGGCCAACCACGTCGTCAATCTGAATGTTGCCGTCGGTGGTTTCGGCCAGGACTTCGCCGGAGGTTTCGGTGAGGCGAATCGCGCCGTCGCTCGTACGGATCTCCGCGCGGCCGTTCACGCGCTCGATCACGACGTTGCCGTCGCTGGTTCGAATCGCCAGGTTCGAGTTGCGCGGCACGTTGGCGATCAGCTTCGCGCTCGGCGACACGTAGTAGCCGATGCCCGTGAAGCCGCCCTTCACGGTGTTGCGCGTGGCGACTTCGATCGTGTCGTCTTTCTGCGCGGTGGTGATTTCGATCTTCGAGACGGCTTCCTTGTCGTTGCCGCGCAACTCCACTTGCACGACCACTTCAGACTTGTCCCAGGAACGCACTTCGATGGCGCCGTCGAACGTGGAGAGCCGGACGTTGGCGATGGCGGACGTCACTTTGAAGCGTTTGTCCACGTGCTCCACGTAACCGGACGAACCCACGCTCACCGCGCAGGCCGATCCCGCAAAAGCGCCGGCGGCCACTGAAGAGACGAGAAACGCCCTGTTCACGATGAGGTTGACGGGTCTGGCTTGTCCGAGGTTCCACACCACGCTAAAACCCCTCCAATCCACGTCTGGACCACTGACAACCCGGCGTCCAGAACGGCCAGATCCGCGGTGGCGCCGGGCGCAATCGACCCGTGCCCGCGCAATCCTAGTTCACGCGCGGGGGTCGTGGCGCACAGGTGCACGGCGTCACAAATGTCCACCCCGCAACTGCCCACCAGGACGCGGAATACGCGGTCCAACGTCGCCACACTGCCCGCGGACGTGCCGTCTTCCAGGCGCGCCACTTCGGCCACAGTGATGGGCCGGCCGCCGAGTTTCGCGCGCGATCCAACGGCGAGACCGGATCCGGCGGTGCCGTCGCTGATCGCGATCACGCGCGATTTACCCTTCGCCGCAATCGCCATCTGCACAAACGTGGGATGTACGTGCTGACCGTCCGCGATGATTTCCGCGGCCACCGCGTCGCTGGCGAGAACGGCGCCGGCAAGTCCGGGCGCGCGATGTGTCATCGGCGGCATGCGATTGAACAGGTGCGTCGCATGACACGCGCCGGCGGCGATCGCCTCATCGGCCTGTTCGGACGTCGCGCCGGAATGGCCCATCGACACGCGAACACCGGCGGCGGACATGGATCGAACAAGATCAATCGCGCCCGGCAACTCGGGCGCCAACGTAATGATGCCGACGTCCGATCGATGCGCCTCGATCACGTCGAGAATGTCGGCCGCGCTGTAGTCGCCTTCAGCACCCTCCGGCACTCGTCGTCCGTCCGCTGGAACGCGCAAACACGCTGCCGGTTGCGCGCCGTTGTAATCGGGATTGATGAAGTTGCTCTCGATGTGCGCGCCGATCACGCGCGCGGCCACCGCGCGACGGCTGGCGCGAAGATCGCCCACGCCGCGGAGAAACGCCCGTAATTCATCCGGCGAACACGCGACCGACGTCGGACAAAACGCAGCCACGCCGTACCGCGGCAGCGTTTCCGCAATCGCCGCAAGCGCCTCCGTCGAGTCGAGCGTGTCGTGTCCGGCCACACCGTGCACGTGCACATCGACAAACGCCGGAACGATCAGGTGGCCGGGCAATTCGAAACGAATGTCGCTCGGCCCTGGAGCAGACGTCTGCTCGGCCAGATCGACGATGCGGCCGTTCTCAATGACGAGCGTGCGGCCGGTGACGATGCGGTCCGGCAGCACAAGACTGGCGCCGGAAAGAAAGACGCGTTCTGTCATCAGGCCGCGTCCGGCGTCAGGAGAATCTTGCGGCCCGCCAGCGGCAGCGCCGGCGCGCCAGGTGATCGGAATGTTTCGCGATCGAGCCGCGTGAGCTCCAGCATCAATCGCGTTTCGTCAGGCGCGCTGCAGACAACGATCCCGGAGCTGTGATCGGGTGGAAAGCGCCTGTCGTCGAAAAAATCCCGGTCGAGCGTGATCAGGGTGCGTCCCAGCTCAGACGCGCGGCGGAAATGTTCCGCATCCGGCGCGCGGCGCAGGCTGTCGTCTTCCATCACGTAAAGGACATCCCAGTGGAGGTCGCGGCGCATGGCCGAGACTACGCCGGCAGGTACGTTGGCATCCACATAGACGCGCGGGGCGTCAGCCAAATCCTGGGCGATCGGGCGCAAGGCCGAGGCGAGTGTGCCCATGCGTCGCGATTTAGCTTACCATCCCGCACATGGACACCTCCGAATCCTGGCTTGGCATCACGGTCGCCGTGCTGGCCGTTCTTGGCCTGATCGTCTGGTACGTGATTTACAAGGGCCGGGCGCGCGAAGGCGAGTACGTGTATCGCGCCAGCCGGCTGACCAGCGGCAACCGGATTTTCCCGTCACAGGTCATCATCACGCCTACCAGCGTGACGTTGCTCAAGCCACAGTGGATTGGAAAGATGGAAGAGTCGGTCCACACCGCGCACGTCGCATCGATCTCGATCGACACGAACGTGGTGTGGTCAAACCTGAAGATTGAAACAACGGGCGGTCACAACCCGCTCGAATGCCACGGCCACTCGAAGAAGGACGCCGTCGCGATCAAATCCACGATCGAGCGCTTTCAGTCGGAGTACTACAAGAAACAAAGTTAACTTTGAACTTCTGACTTCTGACTTTTAACTTTTGACTTCCCCGAAGGGGCTAGACTCCCATCGCGTGGAATCCGCCGTCGACCATGAGGATTTCGGCGGAGACGCCTTTGCCGTGCGGGCCCAGCAGGAAGAGTCCGGCGCCGGCGATGTCGGTGCCGTCCACGGTGCGGCGGAGAGGCGCCCGATCGCGAAAGTTCTGTAACATCGAGGAAAGCCCGGCGATGCCCGATGCGGCCAATGTCTTCACCGGCCCAGCCGAGATCGCGTTCACGCGAATGGCGCGTGGCCCGAGTTCTGACGCCAGGTAGCGGACCGATGATTCGAGCGCGGCTTTGGCCGGCCCCATCACTCCGTAGTTTGTTAACACGCGATCCGACCCGAGATACGACAACGTCAAGATGCTGCCGCCGCCGCGTTTGTCCATGAGCGGCGCGGCTCGACGCGTCAGCGCCACAAACGAATAGACGCTGATGTCCATGGTGCGGGCGAAACCGTCGCGCGAGATCTCCGAAAACGGCTGCGTCAGCGCGTCGCGGTCGGCGAACGCGACGCCGTGCACGAGAAAGTCCAAGCCGCCGTGCACTCGATCGATCTCGGCAAACACCGCATCGAGTTGACTATCGTCGGTAACTTCGCACGGCAGAACCAGCGGATCGGCCAGTTTCGCGGCGAGCTCCTGCACGTTTTCATGGAGGCGCTCGTTTTGGTACGTCAGCACGAGGCTCGCGCCTTCTGCGGCAGTGGCTTCGGCAATCGCCCACGAGAGCGATCGCTTGTTGGCCACACCAACGACGAGTCCGACTTTTCCGGCGAAGAGTTGAGACACGGGTCTGTTTACCTTCTGCGGCGCCGGCGATGACGGCCTTTGCCGCCGCCAGCTCCGCCACCGGGCGCGGGCGGGCGGTTGCCGTCCGGCTCGCCGTTGCCGTCGCGGAATGACGGCATGCGGCCGCCGTTGTGGCTGGGATTGCCGTGGCGAAATCCACCGCGTCCGCCAAAGCCGCGGCCCTGGCGCTGATGCATGGTGAATTCGGGAATCGGTCGCGGCGTTGGCGGTGCGTCGCCTTCGGTGCGCGGCAACGAGGCGCGAATCAGCGGCCGATGTGCGAGCCAGCCGTCCGCCGGCGCGTTGTCGTCGGCTTTCGCGTCCTGTGCGGACTGCGCGGCGACGGGCGCCGGCGCTTCGGCCGCCACCAGCGCTGGCGCCGGAGCGGGCGCGGCCGACGCTGCGGCCACCGCTGATGCCGGCACGTCTGTGGCGGCGCCGTTACCGTTTGTGGATTTCGATGTTACGAGCACGCCACCGGCGAGGTCTGAGGTCTCGCCTTTCTTACGTCGCGGCACTTTGGCCTCTTTGTATTCGTGTTCCGCGTCGCAGGTATTGCAACGGGTCTGCCGGATCGCGTCGGCGTCCAGGACCACGATGACGTGGTTCGTGACGCGCCGTTCGCACGGGCAGTAATCATCTACAACATCGCCGAGACGCAGCGAGCGCTGCTCCATTCCAACCACTCCGAGAATTCACGTAGGCCGTTTCGACTTCCGCGCAATCAAGCTTCCGGGGGCAACTCGCATCAGGCGACGGAGCGAGGTCTTTGACCCCAGCGCGGAAGGAAATCGGCTTGCAGGTGGCAAGAGCATAACAACAAGCCTCGGACGGGTGCAAGCCGAAAGCGGGGTTGGCTATTGCTGCGGGAAAACTGCTACACCCCAGCGTCCTCGGGGGCGTCATCGCAGGCGAGGGCGCTCCTTGGGTGCGTCGGGCGGCGGGCGTCTTGCGGCGCTCGCACCGTCAGGCGGCAATTGCGAACGGCGCACATCGATTTCGCACGGAATGAGCCGCTCTCCTGCGCGCTACGCTTCCCGCTGCCGCGCACGCTGCAAATATGGCGATATTGGGCCTATTTTCGATGAAATTGCGCAAATCCACTTGCGCATGTTTGTGAGATTTCGGCCTGCAAATTACGTTTTCTAGGTCCCCCAATGGCGACGGGCTGCGGCAATTTCTTTTTCGCGTAGCTGTTCTGCACAGAGACCAGGGCACTCCTCCGCAGAAGCCATGTTTTTCAGCACGCCACCGACTAGCGATTTGTCCTCGTGTTTCGTTTGCAGGCGACAAAGCGACGGGCCGAACTTGGCGTTAATCCCTCTTCTCGTATTCCAGCTTGACGGTGGCCTCGATGTTCCTAAGCAGCAGCACGGCGTGCTTGTTGCTGAACACGAGGTCATAGGTTCCGGGATTCTTGAGCGGAACGTCGATGTCGCCAACTTTCTTTCTACCTGTTTGGAAAATCACTCGTGCCTCGTTCCCGCTCTGCCAATTCGTGAAGTCATCTCGGCTCGCAAAGACCAGAACCTCGATATCGTCGCGGGTTCCTCCGCTGGCGGCGAATCGACCAACGATTCGGACCTTCGACATGTCGTCTTTGACTGTCACCGGAATGCGTTTGATTTCTCCAGCGGCTAACGTGAGGGGACCGGAAAGCAGCGTGTCGGCGTGGTGAGAGAACTTTGGGGCAGCGTTCGCCTGTTGAATAGCCTCGGCACGTCCTGCCGTTTCACCGGCCTGCCTCGCATCGCTCACGGCGTTGGCGTGGTACGAGTAGAGTGCGAATCCTACAATCGCGATTCCGGCAATGCTGAACGCAAGTCCCCGACCCGACATAGGCTCCCCTCCGACAAATGACTGACGACTAGGGTACGAAGAGTACTCTTAGTATCGTTGTGATTCAATCGAAGAACCGCACTCATAGAGGGGATGAAGCGGACGGTTCAGGTCAACGTGAAGATGAGCGAGGACGATTTCAGTCAACTGCGCAAGGCGGCTGAGAAGCGCTGGCCGGAGGCGGTCATGACGAATTCCGGCGTCGTGCTCGCTCTCGCGCTCATTGCCGCGAGAGAAACGCTGGGCGTCAAGAGGAAGACACGGGACGCTTAGCTCGGCCGTTCCCCGGCCGCGCTGACTGCTGTCAACAGGCGCGCCAAGGTTCTAGGCCGCACGGGCATACCTGCCAGCACTTTTTCGATGGTGTGCTGGCTGAGTCCTGACCGCCTCATCGTTTCCCTTACCCCAATCTGTCGGACCGCTCGCCTAAGAGACCGCAAGTTCGTCGTCCTTCTCACCGATGGCCGATACTCCAGAATTTTCGAGTCACCAAGGCTGAGGTCGTCACCGTGCTCCCAACGGCGCTCAGCTTCTTTGCCGATGAGCCGATGCTGCGCGACGACCACGCGGGACCGCTGCAAGACGCCTCGCGTTCCGGGTTCGCAGCGCTCACCGTTAGGGGCCAATGACTTGGATTCCACATGGTCGCGATAGCGCGCCAGCAGCGTTTCGAATGTTTGCGGAATCACGCGGTCGAACACCGGGCTCTGCTCCAGACTGAGCCGGTAGAAGGCACCGTCGTGAGTGTTCTGACAGGTCGCGTCCATCCACTCGTGTGGCTTCTTCGAGAACGGGGCGATTAGCGTGAAGCATTCAGGGTCCGCTCCGCGTGGATAACCGACGACTCCATCGACGAGTACGTAGAAAAGGAAATTGAACGGTCGCATCGTCAACGGGAGGCTTCTGAGAACCTGCGGCGTACTAAGGGCCACCCGCATCAGCGCCGGGCGCGAGAACCAGCCGGGACGAATCTGCGGCAAATGCAGAATGTCGCGTAGTAACCACTCCCACGCATCCGCGTGCCACGGAGGGCCTTCATCTTCTGCGACCGGCGGATAGAGGTAGCCAAGGCCGTGAGCCTTCGGCTCAATGAGACAGGGTGTTCCGGCCTGCCATTCGTAGAGGGCATACCGCTTCGCTGAAATCGCAAGACCTCGCAGGCTACGCGGTTTGCCGTCTGCGTCCGTGTTGACGGCTTCTATTTTGAGAATCTTGGAGACCAGCTTTCTGTCGTACGGATTGAGACGGCCGAACGCCTCGACCAACTGTTCCACGTCACGGCGCGATTGCACGACCACACCCTCAACGCCGTTCTTCACGACTGGCCCACCCGGACACGGAAGCCACCGACGGGAGTGGTCCCCGACGATGCAGAGTGAATCGGTGTCACAGAAGAGAAAGGAGCCACCACGAGAAACGACGCGCCGTTCCAGCATCGCCAAAAGCAATCGACCGCCCGACGTAATGAGCGAGGCGATGGGTGGAAAGTACCAGCGACCTGGCTGCTCCAGAACAGCGGTAGGACACCGCAGCGGGATATCGCCTGAGAAGACCGTCACCTTCCCGCCTCGCTCGTGAGGTCTGGGATTCACTTCGACAAAGAGGCCGTAGCTGCCCGCACTCGCGAGCGTTTTCAAGAGCGCCCCAAGCGCCTCATTGCTCTTCGAGACACGCTCCCGTTGTTCGACGACGAAGCGAAAGAAATCATCCGTCTTCGGATTCACGGCAACCAATCCGCGCAGGTTTGTCTCTCGCAGTCCCTTCTGCTTGCCCTGAGGCACCATGCGGATGGCACGCTCGATATGCGGAACCTTCCCAGTCAACAGCATCGACGCGACGATATCCGGCCCAGCAAACCAGAGCGGTTCGCTCGATGTGAGCCGGTTTGAACCGATGTTCGGCGTTGAACCGTTGTAAATCGAGCGAACAGATAGGATGTCGTCCTTCGGCCGCACCAACGCAAAGAAGCGAAACCGCTTCCACGTGGCAGGTTCAAACGCATCGTCAGCCTTCAGTCCCGCCAGAAACTTACGGATATCCCGAGTGGCATCTTCGAACCGCACCCGCTCAGCCGTGAGCACGTCGAAATTCCCGAGGAGCGTATTGACCGTGGCGTATTGGCTCTTGAAGTCCGTGTGAATGACCGGCATTTCCTGATGCCGGATGCGACACTCGGCTCTCCCGCCGTAGTACGACTGCATCGCGATGCCGTGAATCTCATCCGATGTATCGAACTTCTCGCGCGGAGGCACGATGCCCATAACGTCGAAGTACGCTTTCGCGATGGATGCCGGAGACACGGCTTGGTCGGGATGCAAAGAAATGGGATGCGCGTCAAATTCATCTTTGAGCCGGTTGAGGCAATCGACTGTCGCGCGGACGTCTCCCCGGCAGTAGTTCAATTCTGCCGCCGACACCCGGCCGCTCGGCTCGTGGTCTACCTTACCCTTCAGATGGAAGTGTTCGCACAAAGTCTTCAGCGAAAACGATTCGTCGAACAGCGCAAACGCGAATGTCCGTACATCGAGAAACCGGCCTTTGTGCGGCCACTCCTTCGGCCGCACGGGCATGGTCAGAGAGAAGAACGCACTCTTGCTCGACCGGGCGGTAATTTTGATGCGTGGACGCTCGGGGTTGTTCTCAAGCTGACCAGTCTTCTTCGACCGTCGCTGCGCGAGTATCAGCGACCAGCCGCCATCTCGCGATGCCTTCCAGTCCACGGCGAGGCGGGACAGGTCGAACGCGACATGAAATCCGCTCACCATGCCGCCCGTACGAAACATCTTCCACACATGCCTATTGACGAACTGCGTACGCGACAGGACTGGCAACGTCAGCTTCGGCGGAAACGTTTTGACCCCAAGGTCGGGCTCGTGCGCGGCTGCGTAGTGTCTGAATGTCGCAAGCTCTTCGGGCGTGGCGTCGTCCGGATGTATCAGACCCTCTTCGACGCATCGGTAGTGTTGCCCGACGAGCCGACAGAGCCGGTACACGCCAAGGATGGGCTCTTGCGTCGTCGTGAGCGTCGTCTCGAAGTCGAACATAAGCAGCCACTCAGGCCACTTTGGCCCGGCGACGGCTTTTCCCGGTGTTGGCGCGACGACGGGATGGACGCGGGTGAAGATGTCCTGGGACATCGGGGGCCTCATTCAGCATGAATAGGTAAATGGCGAACGCCTGATTCGCACGTCGGCGGCGTTCGATGGGGTCCGGCGTGTAAGACATGGAGATTCCAGCTTGCCGAAGCGCCGCCGTGATGCGTAGGTGATTGGGAACGCAGAGCGGTCTCGTGAAGGCGGGGGCGTGCTTGCGTCCGCCGAGGTGGTGGTCTTGGAGAGGTCCGCGACATCCGCAGAACTCACACCACCGAGCGGGACGACGAGACCGCGCCATGTTCAGTCGCCGTCGTAGAGCGAGTCGAGTTTGAGGGCGTCGGCTTCTGCCAGCTCACGAATCCTTGTTGGGTTTGTCAGTAGCGTCACGACGCGCCCGCCGCTGCGAATCGTCTTGCCTTCGAATGGTCGAAGGCCCTCGATTTTTCCATCTCGATTGAATTGCGCAATGGCGTTGGCGTGGGCAGAGATGAGGCGTGCCTGCTTCAGGCCCCGGACCACAATGGGCTCCCGTCCTGCCTCGGTTTGGACGAGCATTTCTCGCCGGAGCGAATCGGTGGAGGCCGGATAAAACCGGCCGCCGGGAGTCTTGCGACGAATCGCACGCCCGACTTGGCGCTTGAACGTTTCCGGCTTGAGCCCGTGTGCTCGACAGGCAGCCGCGAGGGACTTTCCTTCACGCATGTCGGCCAGCGCGTCCAGTGAACGTCGAGACGTGTGGCTCGAACCTTTGCGCGGTCTTGCAGTCGAAGGTTTCTTCGGTACTTGCGTTCGACGCTTTGCGGTTTTGCGATGGGCCTTCTGTCGTCGGGGTGAGTGCTTCTGTCGTGTTCGCTTTTTCATTGTCGAACCGCCCTTTCTGGCAAAGTCCGACACCCATTGTCAGGTCCGTTTTGTTTCTTGAAGTCAAATCGACCCGTAGCTAGTCAACGGGGGCCGATGACCGTACGCACAATGGCCGCGCATTTAATCGCGTCGTACGCAAAACCCTCCTGCTACGATCCCGTCGTGTACGTGAAACAACCGTTCACGAGGGCGGCTCTGTGAAAAAACTTGACAGGGGTTCTCCAAAGCGGCCGTCTGGACGGCCACGGCAGGCCGAACCAGACCGCGCGGTCAGGATGCGCGCACTCAACTACCGGAGAACACTTGGCCGCGTGTGGCCGGTGCTCGGCCCGAAACTCGGAGAGGCTGTGACAGCCGATGACGCAAAGGCAGCGTGGTTCGCGGCCGGACTGCGAGATGGCGAAGACGGTTTCCGTATGCTGATTGTGCTTGCTGACGAACTGCTAGCCATCACTAAGGAAGAGGGCTTTCGTCGGCTCGGAACCGAGGCCCAGTCCCGGCATGTGGCCGACTCGTTGGCCACGGTCGGGCGGACGAGCTTCCGGCGGTCGCGGGACATCGCCGCGAAGGCTGAGCCGTCTCCCGAACATCAGATTCAACTCGCGGAAGCGGTGTGGTACGTGGAATGTTCCTGCGGCTACAAGGGGCTGTCGAAGGCGGGTGGTTGCGGAAAGTGCGGAGCGAAGATACCCATTTCGCCCTGGGCGTAGCGTTTCTCGAATAAAATAGAGGAAATCAAGACGGAACGCGCCGGTGCGGAAACACCAAGCGCGCTCCTAACCACCACTGGAGGAGTTAGCTCCGATGGCAGCTTCGCTCACCGAACCCGAAGTCTCTTCATCGCTCAAACCGGAACCCATCACCCCGAGACAGGGCGTCGTGACCTTGTTCGGGTT
>Ga0315912_10005917_pt1 | contig 11097 bp, 12 predicted proteins | sample VfabasoilMG_FD_204469 | JGI IMG/M metagenome (GOLD analysis project Ga0315912, IMG submission 204469) | Garden soil microbial communities collected in Santa Monica, California, United States - V. faba soil | ecosystem: Environmental > Terrestrial > Soil > Garden | place: USA: California...
TGATGCAAGGGTGTCGATTTGGATGGTTTCAATTCCAGCAGGCGCATGGAAAAGTTCATCGCACCGTGTTCCTTGTTAATCACCCAGCGTTGTGTGAGTCCTTCCACATCCGTGGCTTCTGAAGCAATTTCACGATAATTCTTGATGTACATTGAGTTTCCTTTCAACGATAAATGAATTTTATGCATGTCATTGCGAGGTGGCAATCGCCGCCTCGCAATGACATCAGGTTAGGAGTCTCTTCGCGGCTTGATTATGTTTCTCGACCAGTTTTTTTTCATCGACTGTGACGGCGCTTCCTTCCTTAACGATGAATTTGCCTCCCACAACCGTATAATCCACTCTGACGGGTTGACCAAATACGATCGCAGAGACAGGGTCATGCATACCCGCAAACTCGATACGGTTCAGGTTCACAGCGAAGAAGTCGGCACATTTGCCAACTTCGAGGGAGCCGATATCTTTTCGTCCGAGGACTGCCGCGCCGCCGCGGGTGCCGAGGTGAAGGGCTTCTCTTGCTGTCATTAATTTTCGTTCGACGGGCGCTTCGTCTCCGCTGTCGCTCCGCTCAGCGCGAGGTGAGGCGGAGAAACCAGTAATCCCTTCTTTCACACGCGAAAGCAACATCGCATTGCGGACTTCGGCTAGGAGGTGCGAGCCGTCGTTGGAGGCAGAGCCGTCCACGCCGAGACCGACGTTGACGCCGGCTCTGCGATATTCCTTGATGGGTGCGATGCCAGAGGCGAGTCGCATGTTGGATGTAGGACAGTGCGCCACGCCGCAGTTATGTTTGGCGAAGACTTGAATCTCTTCATCGTTCACCCAGACCGCGTGCGCGAACCAGACATCGTCGCCGACCCAGTCCACTTCCTGCATGTACCCGACGGGACGATGACCAAACATCTTCATACAGAATTGTTCTTCGTCTTCGGTCTCGGCGAGATGCGTATGGAGATGGACTCCGTATTCACGTGCCAGCTTGGCAGATTGTTTCATCAGGTCGGATGTCACACTGAACGGCGAACACGGCGCAAGGACGATCTGCACCATCGAGCCGGGTTTGGCGTCATGATATTTTTCAATGAGACGTTGTGAGTCTTTGAGGATATTGTCTTCAGTGTCCACCACGCTGTCGGGCGGGAGTCCGCCTTGGGATTCGCCGAGGCTCATCGAACCGCGCGAGGCATGCAGGCGGAGCCCGATCTCGGAAGCCGCGGCAATTTCATCGTCCAGTTTGGAGCCGTTTGGATAAAGGTAGAGATGGTCTGATGCGGTGGTGCATCCCGAAAGGGCGAGTTCGGTCAATGCGGTGGAGGTCGAAATAAAAATATCTTCGGGCTTGATGCGCGCCCAGATGGGATAGAGGGTCTTGAGCCAGTTGAAGAGGTTTGCATCCTGCGCGGCGGGGACGGCGCGGGTGAGGGTTTGGTAAAAGTGGTGGTGGGTGTTGACGAGACCCGGCACGAGGACGTGACCTTTGAGGTCGAGGACTTCGTCGGCTTCGCGGGGCAAACTGGAAGTTTGCCCTACATGCTCGATGAAGCCGTCGCGAATAAAAAGACCACCATCCGAAAGCTCGGTTTGGTGGTCGTCCATGGTGAGGAGGTGGGCGTTTTTGACTAAAAGGGTCGACATGGGGCAATTAGTAAACGGAGATTGCTCAGGTAAAAGACGACTAGACTACATTTGTCTGACAAGTGGAGTGTAGCAAAAAAGGAGGAGGATGTCAATTACAAACTTGTTTTGGCTTGAGCAACTACCCACTGACCCATAACCTTTTTGAACTTTCAACGACAAATCAAATGTAATTCATCAAACAAAATGTCAAGATCAAAAGGAGAACCCATGTTCAAGAAGATCTTTTATGCGCTCACAAGCCTGATGGTTGTTTTCGGTATGTTATGGTCAGCCGCTCCGGCTTCTGCCGCAAGCGCCACCAGAAAAATTACCAATGGCAGAATATTGGCTGTGAATACAACGGCAAAGACCCTGCTTGTCAAGCCGCTGACAGGAAAAGCCGTCCTGTTGAAAACAAACAACACTACTACGATCCATCGCAAGGGAAAAACGGTAACTTTCTCCAAATTGCGTGTGGGCGACAAAGCCACCCTCAATTTCAATACATCCACCAAGCTTGTAGATGATGTCAGTGCAGATTCAGGCATCTATGAAATCCACGGCTCCATCGAGGCGGTTGATCCTGTTGCCAGCACCGTTATGATTGCATCGGAAGAGGGAGGCAACAGTGTCTTGGTGAAAGTGAATGAGACTACAACCATCCTACGCAACGGTGTAATAGCGACATTTGCCGACCTGCTCATCGGTGACAAAGTGGAAGCCAAATACAACTCTGCAACCATGATCGCCAGCAGAATTAAAATGGAGATGGAAGACGGGGAACTCCATGGCACGATCTTGGCTATTGACGTCCCAGGTAAGACGGTCAGCATTACCCCTGAATTGGGTGGAGCGGATGTTGTTCTCAACATCTCTCCGAGCACGGTCATCAAGCGTGAAGATGCAGTAGTTGCCTTTTCAAGCCTGTTGGTTGGTGACGTTGTCGAAGCCAAATACGATTCGGTTTCTATGATCGCCAGCCTGATCGACTCTGAATCGGAAGAGAATGATGAGGTTCATGGAACGATCTCAGCCGTGGATGTCCCAGGCAGTACGGTAACGGTTACCCCTGAACTTGGCGGAGCGGATGTCGTGCTTACGATAGATGTCAACACAGTGATCATACATGATGATCTCCCTGCGGAATTGACCGATCTGCAGGTCGGAGACAGGATCGAAGCCGATTATGGTCCCGGAACAATGCTCGCAACCCTGGTCGAATCGGAGTAGTTGTAATCAATCAGTACGGGTTGTAAACAAAGAGCGACGTGATGACACGTCGCTCTTTGTTGTCTTATTCAATGTTTTACAGTGAACATTTGAGTATCGGGTAAACGTTTATTTTAAGTCCTCGAGCGGAACGATCAGACGCTTGCTATCGGGGCCATCGGAACAATAGCAAGTCTGCTCAGGAGCATCGCTGGGAGAGGCTATGCTGACGTGATATCCCTTGCTCTGACAATATTCACCACATAGTTTTGAATTGGATTGCTCCTTCACATAATTCATACCCCACTGCCAAAGAAATGCGAAAAAGAGAACTGTAAACCCTAAAATCACGATGGGCACCCAATTCAACGCCGATCCCTTCTCAAGCCTTCTGCCAATCAAATAAGCGACGACGATCAGGGCAATCCAGGTCACAAAAAAGATTATGATAAGGATACTGAATAATTCTGTCTCGGAATACTCAATCGGCGAACGACCGTAGGCATCATACAGATCGAGGAAAACAGAAAAAATATTCAGGGAAACCGGCAGGGAAATTAAAAAGCCAGGAACGGTGAACAGCAATGCGTACAAATATCTTTTTTTCATGACACCCTCGAAACGATTGGATTTCACTTTATTGTAATATATCTGGCGAAGTTTGAATTTCCATCCAGTCGGTAAGCGGGTTGTGCGGTTGGCGCTTCGACTGCGGGACGAAAGAGCATCGTCCCTCCGCTCAGCGCGATGCCTCACCCCTGCCCTACCACTCGCTCCGCTCGGGCACACGTCTCCCGCTGGGAGAGGGGGAACGCGCCGCATTTTGAGCCTGTCCCATTGATAGGAAGGCGGATTTTTATCCCTGCCCTTCATGGCAGGATTTATTTTTGCCTATTGTATTCCCATTGAATTAGATATATCATATCTAAATAAAGTTCATCTTCGGGATAAATATCCAAATCAAAACTCCTAATGCTCTATGTAGTTGTAAATTATTGAAGAGAGACAAACATGTTCAAGCACATCATATTATTCGCACTTGTCACCATCCTTGCAATCGGATGCCAATCTGGTCCATCCGCACTTGATCAAGCCGCTACGATGGTCGCGGAAACTATCATCGCCGCACCACCTACCGATACGCCATTGCCAACGTCCACGCCTTTGCCCACCAGTACTCCCAAACTCTTTCCTACAGTAACGCCTAATATCGCTTTGACGACCACAGTGGAAGCCTTTAATGTTTTGTCTGAGTTGGATGTGAATGTGGGATCGAATTCAGGGATTCCGTACCACGAAGGTTATCTAGCATGGCGACAAACTGAACCCATTACAATTGACATGTCTGGGCCGCAAAAAGACTCAGGTGTTTTTCATGCTATAAATGAAAACATCAACGCATCCAATTTCATTTTCAAATCAGACGTAACATGGAGTGCATCGGGACTTCTTATCTGCGGGTTGGCATTCCGCGCAGAACAGGATCTCAACAAGGGGAAGCAGTATCAGTTTTACTTCTATCGCCTTTCGGGCTTACCGGCATATCAGATTAACGTATACGAATCTGGGAGATTCAAAAACACGATAAGCGATACTAAATTCTCGAGTGGAATTAATGATAATAACGAGGCCAGCAATGAATTTGTCCTGACGGCGCAAGACGAACAATTTACCGTCTACATCAACGGGAAACGCCAGGGTGATTTTTACGACTCGAGTAAACAACGGAGCGATGGTCTTCTTGCTTTTCTCGCATGGCAGGACTCTGGAAAGGGAGGTTGTACCTTCGAGAATAGCTGGCTGTGGGTGATGAAATAAGCCCGAGCAAATCAAGAAAACTCCCCGCTGGCTGGCGGGGAGTTTTACAGCAAGAGGCTATTTCATAACTGTGAGAAGCCAATCCGCTAAAATTACAACATCGGGTTTCGGTCCAAAATAAAATGGATTTCTAATGTGGTCAAAATAATTAGCTGGGATCGGCGGCGGATCATCACCTTCGATGAGTGTCGCTTCAATTTCTTTGCCGGTACCAGTTTCCCGCAATATAATATTCCATAAATATTGAGTACGAACAAATTGAACGTTTACCACTCCCGGGCTCGCATTTGGATTAAATGCACGAGTGCTAATAGGATATGTGGTAGTTGAAGCAATCTTGGAATCTTCCTCAACACAGGCAACATAATGCAACGAGCTGGGCGTGGTTGCCGCCACATTTTCGGGTAGGCTTTCATCAACACCATAAATCCCCGCGAGAACATTTTCGCTATCCAGTCCAAAAATTGGCAAGCTGGGTTGTGTATGATGTTCGCAAACAATTTTGACCGCATCCATCATGGCTTTCTGGGCTTGCTCACTGCTGGATTTGGAGAATGCGAGATATAGATCAGACCTTGCAGTGTCCACCGATGTTTTGGTTAAATCGGTAGCAACACTCGCTTGCGCGAAATCCAGCAGTACCAGTGCGCCGAAATAATCCTCCTGAACAGTTAATCCGGATGCCCACTGGATATATCCGCTTGCAATGATATCGCTTGCGGAAGCCGGGTTCTCACTTTCGGACAATTTTGCTGCGGTCGCGTAATAACCCATTGCATTGGCGAAGTCCTTTTGCTCAATAAGATAATCACCCCATTGAGTGTATAACTTAACCTGACTGGCTTTCGCCTGCGCGGCGGGTCCAGAATTAGATTGAGGTTCCGGGTCGGAAGATATAGCAATATCTAATTTCGACTTCGCATCTTCAAATTCTTTTTGTGACTGCAAATCCAGTCCCCAAGCTAAATACGTTTGTGCAAGTTCGTGTTGTGCGGAATTTACATTCTCTGTTTTATTACCGCTTTGTGCCCATGCGTTGAATTCATTAAATATTTTCTCTGCCCCGACAAAATCACCGCTATTGCGCAGGTCTATGCCCCACGCAGTGTAAACTTCAGGGATAAGGTTGGCTGCATCAGTAGCAACCTTCGTATCGTTGTAATCTACTGAGATGAGATTGAGGTTTCCCATGGTTTCAGCATATTTCTTGTGAGCCATTGCATCTTTCGCTAAACTTGTCAAAACTACTGCACTATGTTCATGCGCTTCAAGAATAAACAAACCATCCGGGTAAGTTTGTGCATACACATTAAAGGTGTTATACGAATCATGCCAGGCTCTTCTATCCTCATTGGCAAGAGCAAGGGTGTAAATCGCACATTCACGCACTGGATCAACAAGAGCTTTGTTTGTAATTATGGATGGATAGATACTTGTATAAATATCTTCCCGAGAAAGCACGGATTCACAGTTTTTATTTTGATAGGCTGATTTAATCAAGCCAGGCAAGATAAAATACCCACTAACATAACCAATACCTAGTATGATGACAACTGCTACAATCATGATAATGAACAACCTGATACGTTGTAGTTGTAGCGAAGTCTTCGGATTATCTTTCGACGATTCGGACATATACTCCTCCTTACAAGAAAACCGAATACGACAATATTTATCATTATACAGCACTCCCCCACCTTTTTAATCGGGGAAAGGGAATGAGCGAGCGGGTTGGGTGATTGGGATTATGATCGCCCGAAGATAAATTCCGCTTTGAACCTGTCCCATTGATGGAGAGGCGGGATGATTAAGCGCCCCACCCTCAAACGTGCTACAATGATTTTGAGAGGCATCGCCTGCATCAGGATGGGTAATACTTGCGGGCCTTCTTTCCCTCCCAGAAAATGGAGTTTGCCATGGAGAAGAAGAATCCACTGATCGCCGGCTTGCTTAACATGCTGGTGCCTGGCTCGACTTATTGGTATGTTGACCATGATTTCGGGCGTTTCATCAAGATTCTCATCGGGGGAATCACAACAATCATCGTGCTGATGTTGCTTGGAAACGCCATACAACACAGTCCCAACTATTCCATTCCGCAGGGTCTATGCCCGGGTATCCTTTTGCTGATCGTGCTTGTGCCGTTATTCCTGAACGGTCAAAAAAACGCCAACCAGCACAATATGGTGATGGACAGCGCCACTCGCTATAATACAAAACAAACAGGAAGCCATGAGGATCAAATCGCAAGAAATCAGAACATGCGTGACAAGGGGCTGATCTCGGAACAGGAATATGAAAGCCGAAAGGGTAATATCTCTTCGAAGGAATAATGCCCACTACAATACTCATCCGTCTGTGCGCAATAACTGTGTTACACTGAATACGTAATAAATAACAGGATCTCTGTCGCACCCCTTGGCCGCCGACCCTTTTATAGGGTTGGCGGCCATTTTTATTCCGGCACCGCCGGATACATGCCCTTTTGGGCAGAAAGCAGTACACAATGAATGACATTCGCATTTACGTAGGCAACCTGAACAAGTCCACCACACAAGATGAGCTCAACACCCTGTTCGCAACCGCCGGAACCGTCTCTTCGGTCGAAGTCGCCATGGACAAGGGCACGGGCAAGTCGAAGGGCTTCGCTTTCGTGTCCATGCCCACACAGGAAGACGCCGACAAGGCGATCAGCATGTTCAACGACTATGCCCTGGCTGAGAACAAGCTCAAGGTCAATGTCGCCAAGCCTCGCGCCGCATAAATACAGCACGCAATAGCGCCCTCGTTCCATGCGGGACGAGGGTACTGTTTAAATATGAACGATCTGTCCATCATGGGGAAAACGCAGGAGTACCACCGGGAACGTTGGCTCGATAGTAAAGGAAAAATCATGAACTCACAAGAAACCGTCCAAGCCCTCATGGATTCGATCCAGAGGGGTGATTTCGATAAGGCAAAGACATTGCTCGCAGACGATTTTCAGTTCAAAGGACTCACTCACAGACCGATGAGTGGCAAGACCTGGCTGAGAATCAGCGCCAGCCTAAAGATGGCGTTCGCCGGTCTCAACTACCATTTCAAAGTGGACAGCGCTCACGGCAATGTTGTTCACACCACATCGCAGATGAGTGGGAAGAACCGCGGCGCATTCGATCTCACCGGCTTGCGCATGGGCGTGGTCTCCGCGACCAACAAGGATTTTTCGACCGCCACGGAAAAGACAAAGATAACCGTCAAGAACGAAAAGGTCTCATCGTGGGTCATCGAGCCGACCGAAGGCGCCGGGTTGACGGCAATCCTGGGTCAATTGGGTGTCAAGCTGTCCGCAATGTGATCTGTCTGAACGTTTGTAAGCGTCATAGTTAACCCCGCCTCAAGGCGGGGTTATGATTTATATATCCACTGCCCCGCCGTGCGCTGAGGGGACATTCCTACTTTGCCCTAACAGAATAATAATTCAATTGCAGACTTTCAATTCACCTCTTGACAACGGGTTTATTAAGTTGTATATTTAGAACAGTTGTTCTAAAAGAGGAGCAGATGACAGAATACAATCGTTACGCCCTGATGTTGGAAGCGTACGCTGAACTTAAACCTGAAATCGAATTATCACGTCAAGCTCAGCCTGTGCCTGCTCTACCATCGTTGAGCGAGGTCCTCGCTGAATTTGGAGCAATGCCCAACGAAGCCTTATTTCTTGGGGTTGCAACTGACGGGCTTCCTGTACTGCTCAATTTGCATGACCCAGTTCCAGGTCCGTTATTGATTACGGGCGAATCTGGTTCAGGAAAAACGGCATTTTTACGAATGGTCATCCACGCCGCCGCGAAAATGCATCAGCCAGAGGAACTGCAATTCGGTGTTTTGACCAGCCATCCCGATGAATGGAGCGGACTGACCGATATTCCAAACAATGTTGGCGTATTCCCCTACTACGACAAATCGTCCGACGATTTTATTCTCTCACTGGCATCATGGGCGCATAGCAATAAAACAAGTTCCCAGTCCGTCTTGCTCCTGCTTGATGGTCTTGAAGCAATAGAAAAACTTGACGATGACACGGTTCAAAACCTGCGCTGGCTCCTTTTGCGTGGACCTGCCCGCCGCGTCTGGCCCATCGTCACGTTGAACTCTCAACATATGGCGAGCATGACTCCCTGGCTGGATGCTTTTCGCTCCCGCATTTTGGGAAAAATGGAAGATGCCAAAAGTATCCGGCGACTGAACTCCGAACAGGCTGACCCGGCAACTCTTGTTCCAGGTTCGGAATTTGTCATGCGTGAAGGAGACCATTGGCTTCGCTTTTGGATGCCATCCATTGATTAGGATCGGAGGAAGATATGCACACCGGAATGTTATGGTTTGATAACTCACAAATGGAATTGAACGCCAAGATTCAAAAGGCAGTCGATTACTACCACAAAAAATACGGGCGAATTCCTGACCTATGTTTGGTTCACCCGAACATGTTGAAGGATACAGTATTGAAAGAGGAAAAAATTACTGTTCGCCCCTACCGACCCGTACTACCGGGCCACATTTGGATTGGCATTGAGGACAAGAACTGAGTCGAGTCCATGTCCCTGCACCTCCCGCGGAACTGGCCCGCGGGAGGATTTTTTTAACCGATCATCACGACCAACGCCACCGAATGACTCTGGCTGTGACTGATACTTACAGACCACGTCGTCAACCCCATTTCTTTTGCCATTTGTTCCGCCGCGCCGTGCAATGTCAACACGGGGGCATTCTGTTCATCGCCCAATACTTCGATCTCTTTCCAGGTAACATCCCCAATTCCACAACCTAATGCTTTGGCAACTGCTTCTTTTGCGGCAAACCTTCCCGCCAGTGACTCGGTCCTTTTACCGCATTGTTCCAACTCCGCAGGCGTATAGATCCGTTCAAGATAGTGTTTGCCATGGCGAGATACCGCCTCTTCGATACGGGATATTTCGATCAGGTCAACGCCGGTTCGCAACAACATTATGGACCTGCAACCGCAATCGCCAGTTTATTTACATCAATGAACTTTCGCGCAGTGGCTAGAACATCATCACGCGTCACTTCGTTTACGTGATCGGCATACTTGTGATAATAATCCAATCCCAGATCATGCCGCTCGATATTCAACAAAGCGCCCGCCACGCCGCCATTGGACTCCATGGAAAGCGGCAGGCGTCCAACAAAGTTCGCCTTGCTATCGGCAAGTTCATCTTCGGTCACACCCTCATCCACAAAGCGTTTCAACTCGGTCACGATCAGATCAGAAGCCTTCTTTACATTCTGCGGGCTGACACCGGCGCTCACTTCCCACGAACCCGGACCCGTCCCTGCACTCAAACTTGAATATGCAAAATATGCCAAACCTGATTTTTCACGTACCACATCACCGATCCGCCCCATCATGCCAAATTGACCCAACACATTATTTCCCAATGTTGCGGACATAAATTCGGGATCACGCCGCATCGGACCATTCGTACCGATCACAAGATCAGATTGGGACTTACCCGCGATCTTATAATGTTTGCTGACTGTCTTCTTAAGCAACTTGAGTTCAGGAAGAACAAGCGGCTCTTTCTGACCTTTGACCTGCCACCCACCCAAAGAGCTTTTCACCTGTCTGACGGCTTCTTCTGCCTTTACCGCCCCGACGATTGTGATCACCATCCCGCGCGGACCAAAATGTTCGCGGTGAAATTTCACCAAGTCATCACGAGTGATTCGCTTGATCGTTTCGGGATGCCCATCTTCTGGTCGGCTATAGGGATGTCCTCTAAACAATATTTCATCAAACACCATCGAAGCCATATCGGAGGTGTCCTCTGCCCGGATGGCAAGACCCGTCACGATCTGGGCGCGCAGTTTTTCCATCTCAATTTTTGGGAAGGCAGGTTGGGTCAAGGAGTTAGCAAGGAGACTCAACAATAAAGGTAAATCTTCTGCCAGTGAGCGACCATGGAAACCCGATTTGTGCACTCCCGTGCTGAACCCTAAACTTGCCCCAACCGACTCTAATTCATGATAAATCTCATCGAAACTGTGCTTCTTTGTCCCGCGCATAAGAGCGGAGGTGACAAAGTCTGCCAGCCCCAATTTTTCATCCGTATCGAACAATGAGCCGGCATCGAAATATCCGCGAATGACAACAGACGGGCTGTTGAAATTGGAACGCGTAAGAACTGTAATGCCATTGGGCAATACCTCACGATAAACATCGTTGGAGCCGGGCAAAGAGGAATGTTTTTTATTCATGCTCATGCCTTCCCGTCCACTGGCACATAGGTTCCCACCACGCGGCTTTGATGTTTGAAGTATTCATTCGCCACGCGCTGGATATCCTTTGCAGTCACCGCCGACAGCTTATCGAGATAGGTCTCGAACCAGTTGTAATTGGCAAACATTTCGGCGTATCCCAACCAGGAAGCCTGGTTGGTGATATTTTCG
>Ga0315912_10005919_pt1 | contig 11094 bp, 10 predicted proteins | sample VfabasoilMG_FD_204469 | JGI IMG/M metagenome (GOLD analysis project Ga0315912, IMG submission 204469) | Garden soil microbial communities collected in Santa Monica, California, United States - V. faba soil | ecosystem: Environmental > Terrestrial > Soil > Garden | place: USA: California...
TTTCTGCTTAGCGTTCTTCAGGTAATCTGCTAAAGGATTAATTTTATCAATTAATAATTTCCTTTAAGGAATGCATACCATACAGGTAAGAACCGCCCAAAATGTTTTCATACATTACCCTGTAGCCAGCATTGGCGACCGGATGATTGGATATCTTTTGGATACGCTGATCCTGGTGCTGTATTATACAGGGCTAATAGCAATAATTATTCAAACCAACCTGGAAGAAACCTGGGTGCTTATCGTTCTTGGTGTATTACCTTATCTTTTTTACAGACTCGCTTTCGAAATTTTCATGAATGGACAAACACCAGGAAAGCGTGCTATGAAAACACAAGTAGTTCGACTGGATGGTTCGCCTCCCACAGTAGGCAATTATATTATCCGATGGTTATTCGCGTTAGTTGAATTTTCAATTTCTTCCGGTGTCATTGCCATACTCACTATTCTTATAACAGGAAAAGGCCAGCGGCTGGGCGACTTAGTAGGGGGAACAGCCGTAGTTAAATTAATTCCTCAGGAAGAGATTACCAGCCGCGATGTTTTTGTCTCATCCGAACAATCTTATCAGCCAACTTTCAGCCAGGTAATGGCCCTGAACGAGCGCGATATTGAATTAATTCAGCAGGCGTTGGAGGTAAACCGAATACATGATAACCCTAAACCTATGCTTATGGCTGCCGAGCGTGTTAAAAGTTTATTAGGCATTCAAACGGATATGCCCACCATAAAATTTCTTTACACCATTATCAAAGATTTTAACCACTTCGCCTCCCGGTGAGCGCTTCAACTTTCACTTCAGCTCAGTTAGCTCTCCGCAATGGGCAAGACAAACCCGAAATATGGATTGCCTACAAGGGTATTATTTATGAGGTGACCGCTTCAAAACTTTGGAGGAATGGAAAGCATTATGAACATTGGGCGGGTCAGGACTTAACCAACGAATTGAAGGATGCTCCTCATACAGAATGGGTTTTTGAAAAGCTGAAGGTGGTGGGGAAACTGGTTTGAGGAAGCTAAGTCCCTGAGGAATTTTATTACGCCAGGGCTTCTTCCAACTCCAACAACCGCAATACTTTTGTATCTAACAATTCAGAAACTTTTTGCAAATCAGAAGCGGCCGTAATTAATTCATCATTGGAAACCTGGCCTGCATTAATTTTATCAGAAAGGTTCTGCTTCTCAAGTTCAAGTTTGGATATTTCCTGTTGAAGCTTCTCCATTTCCTTTTTCTCTTTGCCGCTCGATTTTTTCGGTTCAATAGGAACAGTAACTTCCTTAATTGATTTCCCGATATCTTTCATTTGCTCGGCCTCATCCCGCTCCAAACGGTAATCCGTATAATTTCCGTTAAATAATTTCACTTTAGAATCGCCTTCCAAAATAAAAAGCTGATCAACCAAATGATCCATAAAATAACGATCGTGGGAAACAAGCAGCAGGCAACCCGAAAACTTTTCGAGAAAATCTTCCAGCACATTTAATGTATCAATGTCAAAATCGTTTGTAGGTTCATCCAGAATTAAAAAATTCGGATTGGAGATTAGCACCTTCAACAACTGAAGTCTTTTTTTCTCACCTCCGCTTAACTTTTCAATAAACGTATATTGTTTGGCTGGAGAAAAAAGAAACTGCTCCAAAAAACGAGAGGCCGATACTTGAGCGCCATCCGATAAGGTAATAAACTCCGCAATTTCTTTTACCTCTTCAATCACCCGATGAGCTGGATTTAAGTCCTCCGTTTCCTGTGTAAAATAGCCGATCTTGGTGGTTTGGCCTGGGATGATCTCTCCTGTATCGGGTTTGATTTTTCCGGTAAGCAAATTCAGGAAGGTAGATTTCCCCACTCCATTTTTTCCTACTACTCCAATCCTGTCTTTTTTCTTAAAAGTATAGCTGAAGTCATCGATCAAAAGCTTCTCACCGAAACTTTTACTGACGTGATTCAGCTCCATAATTTTACCACCCTGGCGCGAGGTGGTAATGTCCAATTCCAATTGATCTTTTTTCAAGTTGATGGAGGCTTTCTCCTGCAGCTCATAATAGGCTTCCACCCGGTACTTGGCTTTTGTGCCACGCGCCCTCGGCTGCTTGCGCATCCACTCTAATTCTTTCTTTAGCAATTGACGGGCTTTGCCAATTTCCGTTTTCAATTTTTCCTCTCGCTCTGCCTTTTTCTCCAGAAAGTATGAATAGTGACCTTTGTATCGAAATAATTTTCCACGATCCAGCTCAATAATTTCTTCAGCTACATTATCCAAAAAATAACGGTCGTGGGTAACCATAATGAGCGTGATGTTTTGCCCCGACAAATAATTCTCTAACCACTCGATCGCTTCAAGGTCAAGGTGATTGGTGGGTTCGTCCATAATAATAAGGTCAGGCTCAGTCAATAGCATTTGCGCCATAAACACTCGCTTACGCTGACCACCGGACAGTTCAGAAAATTTTTGCTCGAAATCAGTTACTCCCAATTTTGAAGTAATCATCTGCACTTTTGAGTCGTAATCCCACGCCTTATGTTCTTCCATTTGCTCAAGAGCTGCCTGCATACGTTCGGGTGTAACGTGCGGGTCATGCAAACAATCTTCATATTCTTTCACCACCTTGGCTACCGCATTCTTTTCATCGAAAATTATTTCCTTCACTGAAAGATCTCCATTCACGTTCGGCTGCTGTGTAAGGTATCCCATTCGAATCCCGTCACGAACGGAAACAACTCCCGTATCGGGCGCTATTTGGCCAGTAAGGATTTTAAGGATTGTAGTTTTGCCGGCCCCGTTTTCACCTACAAGAGCAAACTTCTCACCTTGGGAAATACCCAGAAACAGCTCCTGAAAAAGCCATTTATCGTGATAGGACTTGGATAACGCCTCCGCTGAGAGATAATTCATTATTACGTTGATTTAAAAACGAGCGCGAAGGTAGGAACTTTCAACTATCAACTTTCAACTATCATCTATCAACCAACTACGACCCTCTCAATAATATCGCAGCACTCATGGATCTGCTCTTCTGTGATAACCAGTGGAGGAGCAAGACGAATAATATTTCCATGTGTAGGTTTTGCGAGCAGACCATTGTCTTTAAGTTTTACGCAAAGATTCCAGGCAGTATCGCTTTCGGGTGTATCGTTTATTACAATTGCGTTCAACAAGCCTTTGCCGCGAACTACTGTTATCATGCTTGATTTTTTCTTGAGTGCATTCAAGCGCTCTCTCAATATTCTTCCGAGGCGCTCAGCATTCTCCGCAAGCTTCTCATCTTTCACCACCTGCAACGCTTCGATGGTAACAGCTGCGGCCAGTGGGTTACCACCAAAAGTAGAACCATGCTCGCCCGGCTTAATTACGAGCATTATCTCATCATTCGCCAATACACAACTCACCGGCAACACACCACCGGAGAGCGCTTTACCTAATATGAGCAAGTCAGGCTTTACATTTTCATGATCGGAGGCCAGCATTTTTCCTGTGCGGGCAATTCCGGTTTGAATTTCGTCCATCATCAGCAACACATTGTGCTTGCGGCAAAGATTTTCTGCCGCCTTTAAATAACCATCAGAGGGAACATACACGCCAGCTTCACCTTGAATGGGTTCAACCCACAAGCCACAAACATTTGGATTGGCCAGCGCTTTTTCAATTGCAGGCACATTGTCGAACTCAATAATTTCAAAACCAGGCATCAAAGGGCCAAAACCTTTAGTCGCAGTCGGATCGGTAGAGGCAGAGATAATCGTTGTGGTTCGTCCATGAAAATTATTCGTCACTGCCACAATCACGGCCTGGTTATCCGGAATTCCTTTTTTTGTGTAGCCCCATTTGCGCGCCAGCTTGATGGCTGTTTCATTGGCTTCTGCCCCGCTGTTCATAAAGAGCGCCTTGTCGTAACCAAAAGTTTCGCAAACGAATTTTTCGGCCAGGCCTAATTTATCGTTGTAAAATGCGCGCGAAGTAAGCGTAAGCTCTTTTGCTTGTTCGGTGAGAGCACGAATAATCCGTGGATGACAGTGGCCCTGGTTGAGTGCGCTGTAGGACGACAAGAAATCGTAATAACGTTTGCCTTCCACATCCCACACAAAAACCCCTTCACCCTTGCATAAAACAACAGGTATTGGGTGATAATTGTGGGCACCGAACTGGTCTTCGAGTGCCATAGCTTCCTGGCTCGACATAATGGTTACTTCCATAAATTTGAAATAGGAAAGTAAAGGTAGACTTTTTATAGGTGATGGTCAATTCGCATCAACTCTTGTTTCAATTGTCGGCACGATTGCATAGAATGTTTTCTTTTTACCACCGCCCTTTGGTAACTTTCGCTCAAGAAAACTAACCATGGACTCCAACTTCGACCATATCAAACGTCTTTTTGAAAATCTAAAAACCATTGGGTTTTGGGAGAGGATTTTTGGATGGGGTAAAGTCCGGCATCAATTGATGGACGCCATTGGCGAATTGCAAAAATTATTCAGTCAGGTTGAAGGATCTTCAAGAATTGATAATGCACTGTCGCTTGAAAAATCGAATAATAAAAACCTGAGCGAATCGGTGGGACGGCTAAACACGGAATTGGAAGTACTTAAAGAATCGAACAAGCAAATTGAGCCATTACAAAAAGAGTTCACCGCTGTTTCAGAACAGAATAAAATTTATTTGAGGCGCGGAACAGAGTTGGCCAACGAAGTTTCTGTATTAAAAGAACGGCTCGACACCACCGAGCGCGAACTCCAAAAAATTATTCAACAAAACACACAGTTGGTTAAAGATGAGGAGTTCAGGCGGCAGGAACATGCAAAGGCAATTGCCTCTTTGGAAAGCATTCAATCCAGAATTCAAAACGACCGCAGTCGGGAATTGCAGGAGAAAAAAGATAACGAGATAAACCGTATTCATAAACTGCGCGAAACCTGGAGCAACCACCAGGAAAATGTAAAGAACACCATCAAAACTATTTGCTCTAAACACACCATTAACTACGTTGAAAAAGTTCCGTTCAAAGGCGAACCCGACAATACTTTAAAGATCAGCAACGAGTTCGTGGTGTTTGACGCCAAGAGTCCAGGCGGAGAGGATTTGTCCAACTTCAGGCAATATTTAAAAAACCAGGCGGAGTCGGCTAAGAAATATGTGAAAGAGGCCGATGTAAAAAAAGATATTTTCTTGGTGGTTCCCACCAACACGCTGGAAAGCCTGGACCAATATGTTTTTCGCCTGGCCGATTATAACGTATTCGTAATTTCGGTTGATTCGCTTGAACCCGTGATATTGAGCTTGTTAAAAATCGAGGACTATGAATTTGCCGAGCAATTAAGTCCTGAAGAGCGTGAAAATATTTGCCGCGTGTTGGGCAAGTTTGTTCACTTATCGAAGCGCAGGATTCAAATTGACGGATTTTTTACCAAGCAATTTTTTGAATTGGTTTATCGCAGCGAGGCCGATTTGCCCAAAGATATTCTTGAAAAAGTATCAGAATTTGAAAAAGCTGAGAAGATAAATCCGCCCATCGAGCGGAGGGCTAAACAAATCAGCGCCAGGGAATTAGAACAGGAAACTTCCATGCTGAAAAACGAAGCTAAAGCGAAGGGCATTGAAACGGAAGAAACATTACTCTCCAGCCGACTGAATAAATTGCCATTATATTCCGTAGAGCCTCATTCAGAAAAAAAAGAAGACCAGACAGAATTATTTGATTAGGGTTCCCACCCCGAACAAAATCACAAACAACAAAGTTGTCAGCGCCATTCGCTTGAGCCAAGGGTCTAATTTTTCGGATGGCTCATTTTTTACGGCCGACATTATTTTAATCATGATGGGCAACACCAGGAGAAATAAGAGTTGCCAGGCCGAACGAAAATTCGATAGAACGTAAATAAGCGAGGAAACTAATCCACCAAATAAAAGAAAGCCATGATAAAGAGCTGCCTTGTTCTTTCCAATTCGCACCGGCACCGAAAATTTACCAGCAACTTTGTCTGATTCTATATCTCGGATGTTGTTGATGTTGAGTACGGCAACTGAAAATAATCCGCACGATATTGACGGGAGAAGCTGAACCCAATCTAAATTTTTGGTCATCAGGTAAAACGAACCCATTACGCCAACCAATCCAAAAAAAATCAAAACTGAAATATCACCCAACCCGGCATAGCCATACGGCCTTTTGCCTACTGTATAGGCAATGGCTGCCAAAATGCACAGCAAGCCAAGCCCCAGGAAAACAAAAAATTCATTGCGATTAAATTCAACCGAAATCCAAAGCAGGGTGATCCCCGAAAAAAAACTTAATACTCCGGTAATGATTACGGCCAGCTTCATTTGCACAGGCGAAATCATACCCGACTGCACTGCTCGTTGTGGCCCCTTTCGCCCTGCATGATCGGCACCATGAATAGAATCGCCATAATCGTTGGCCAGGTTGGAAAGAATTTGCAAAAAAATAGTGGTGAGACAGCAGAGCAAAAATATTACCCAATCAAACTTTCCGGCTGCCGCAGCAAGAAATCCACCCATACCAATCGAAGAAAGAGCAAGGGGAAGCGTGCGGAGACGGATGGCGGAAAGCCAGGGGTTCATTCGTTGTTCAATGTTCGTTCTATTTCCTACTCAATAATTTTCTATTCTCTACTTTTACTAACCTCAATCCCCAACTCCTTCAGTTGTTCGCGCGAAATGGTTGAAGGTGTATCAATCATCATATCTCTGCCGGCATTGTTTTTTGGGAAAGCGATGAAGTCGCGAATGGAATCGGCTCCGCCAAAAAGTGAGCAGAGGCGATCGAAGCCAAAAGCAATGCCTCCGTGTGGCGGAGCGCCATACTCAAAAGCTTCCATTAAAAAACCAAACTGTTTTTTCGCCTCCTCTTCTGTAAAACCAAGCTTGGTAAACATCAATTGCTGCGTTGAGCGATCGTGGATACGAATGGAACCACCACCAACTTCTGTTCCGTTGATTACCATGTCGTAAGCATTGGCGCGCACTTTCCCCGGGCTGCTCTCCAGCAAGGCCATGTCTTCGGGTTTTGGTGAAGTAAAAGGATGGTGCATGGCGTGATAGCGCTGTGTCTCTTCGTTCCACTCAAGCAATGGAAAATCCAATACCCAGAGAGGAGAAAATCTATTTTTATCACGAAGGCCAAGTTGCGTGCCCATTTGCAGCCGGAGTTCTCCTAAAGCTTTTCGTGTTTTGTCTGCCTCGCCCGATAATACCAAAATCAGATCGCCTGCGCTGGCATTAAATTTCTGCGCCCACTTACTTAACTCCATCTCATCAAAAAATTTATCTACAGACGACTTGAAAGTGCCGTTGGTTTCGCAGCGCAACCAAACCATTCCCTTCGCACCAATTTGCGGTTTTTTTACAAACTCGGTCAGTTCATCCAATTGCTTGCGGGTATAAGCAGCGCAGCCTGAGGCGCAAATACCCACCACCAGTTCTGAATTATCAAAAACCTGGAAGCCTTTTCCTTTGGCTACTTCATTGAGTTCAACAAACCTCATTTCGAAACGTGTATCAGGTTTGTCGGAACCATAATATTTCATCGCATCATCGTAACTCATCCGCGGAAGCGATTCAATTTCAATTCCCTTTACGGTTTTAAATAAATGTTTTGTCAGGCCTTCGAATGTGTTGAGAATATCTTCTTGTTCAATAAAAGCCATCTCGCAGTCAATTTGTGTAAACTCGGGCTGTCGATCTGCCCGCAAGTCTTCATCGCGAAAGCACTTTACTATTTGATAATAACGATCGAAGCCGGATACCATCAAAAGTTGTTTAAATGTTTGAGGCGATTGGGGCAACGCATAAAATTCGCCCGGGTTCATCCGCGAAGGCACAACAAAATCGCGCGCGCCCTCAGGCGTAGACTTAATCAGCACGGGTGTCTCCACCTCAATAAAATTCAGTGAATCCAGGTAAGCTCGTGTTTGTTTGGCCACCTGGTGACGAAGTTGTAAACTTTCGCGAACGGGCGCCCTCCGCAAATCAAGATACCGGTATTTCATACGAAGATCATCTCCTCCATCGGTCTCATCTTCTATAGTGAAGGGCGGAAGTTTAGAGGGATTGACTACTGAAAGGCCGGTGACTTTAATTTCAATATCGCCTGTTGGTATTTTGTCATTTTTCGACATCCGTTCTGCCACTATTCCCTCTACCCGCACAACAAACTCCCGGCCCAGGCCGCGGGCCGCTTGAATAAGGGAAGAATCTGTTTTCCCTTCTTCCAGAAACAATTGAGTTAAACCATAACGGTCTCGCAGATCAACCCAAAGCAGGCTCCCTTTGTCGCGCAGGCGCTGCACCCAGCCGATGAGGGTAACTTTTTTATTTGCGTCTGCTAAGCGGAGTTCGCCACAAGTATGGGTTCGTAACATGGGTTTTAATTAAATTTGGCGCAAGATACTTACAGGATTTACGTTTTACGATGTAAAGGGCACGATTTTTACATCCGCTAATCACAAATTAGAAATTATGAAGAGAAACTTTTTATTGATTCTGGCTCTATTGATCATTACAGGCTTTACATCGCATAAATTAGTGAAGACCAAGATCAAAAAAGATATAACCATTATGCTTCCCGAAGAGCTGGCACCCATGACGCCCGAGGATTTGGTTCAGCGCTATCCTTCCGTGAGGGCACCTTTAGGGGCATTTACCAACGCGGACAGGTTGGTGGATTTCAGCGCTAATATTTCGGCCACCCAATGGCGCCATGAGGATGTTGAGTTTGCCCAGAAGTTTTTTAAGTCCAGTATTTATAGTATGTACGATAAAGTGGATATGATTTCAGAAGGCATAGAAATTATTCACAAAAATAAATTTTTTTACTTTGAATTCGACTCACGCCTCAATGCTGACCGGAAAGAAGTGGCCACCCAGGATGCCCTGATGCGCTACACTTACATTATGTACCTGGTGCACCCTTCCCGCACGTTGGTATTTTCATTTAACTGCACAAAAGAACAAAAAGAAGAATGGCAGGAAACAGCCAAAGAGATTATGCATTCCATTAAAGTACGTTGATGGATATTTACACGGATGAGTATTTCATGCGGGAAGCTTTAAAAGAAGCACAAAAAGCTTTTGATGATGGTGAGGTTCCGGTAGGCGCTGTGGTGGTGGCAAAAAACAAAATTATTGCCCGAGGCCATAACCAAACAGAAAGGTTAAACGATGCCACTGCTCATGCTGAAATGCTGGCCATTACATCGGCTACCAATTATTTAGGAGCAAAATATTTGACTGAGTGTACTTTGTATGTAACATTGGAACCTTGTGTAATGTGTGCCGGAGCCATGAACTGGAGCCAGGTGAGTAAAGTGGTATATGGAACGAGTGATGTGTTAAGGGGGTTTAGCATGATAACCTCTCCCCTGCTTCATCCTAAAACACAGATAGTAAAAGGCATCAAAGCAGATGAATGCAAAAGCTTACTAGAAAAATTTTTTGAAAAACTGAGAGAATAAAATCACATGAAAAAGATACTTGCCATCACTTTACTCGCCTCAGTAAACCTGTTATTTGTGGCGGATAGCCCCATACAAATAAAATGGGGCAAGGAATTCTCAGCACCCAAAAATTCAACTTTGGCCGATATTATCGGATATGATAATTCCGGTTTCTATGTACTCAAAAGCAGGTATGGAGCGTTTGTCAGCAGCACTTTGAGTATTGATCGTTTTGATAAAAACCTAAACCCCGCAAAATCCATTGAACTGGAATTAACGGAAAACGGAAAGACTAAATATTTTGAGCAATTGTTGCACCTGGGTGGCCGCTTAATCTTGTTCACCTCCTTTCTCGATCAGAAATCAAAAAAGAATTCACTATTTGTTCAACAGGTTGATAAGAAATCGCTGATGCCCGATAATGTTAACAAAAAGAAACTGGCAGAAATAGATTATCATGGCAACTCAAAAAAAAACAGTGGCTCATTTAGCTTCCGCACCTCCAACGATAGCTCCAAGGTGCTGATTATTTATTCCCTGCCATTTGAATATAACGAGCCTGAGAAATTTGGCCTTTTGGTAGTAGACCAACAAATGAACGTGTTATGGAAAAAGGATGTAACCCTTCCCTATCGCGATGAACTATTTGATATAGAAACAGTAAAAGTTGACAATTATGGAAACGTGTATGCCTTGGGGCTTTTATACAAAGACAAACGAAAAGCCAAACGCAAGGGTGAAGCTAACTATCAATATCGGGTCATATCCTACACCGACAATGGTGAAACCGAAAACGATTACTCCGTCAGCCTGCCCGATAAATTTTTAACCGATATGCAAATTGGTTTTCGGGCGAATAAAGATATTGTTTGTGCCGGATTTTATTCGGAGAACGGTACATTTAGCATCCGCGGAACTTACTTCCTTTCCATCGATGCCCAAACCCACGAAATCAAAACCAAAAGCTTTAAAGAATTCGATATTAATTTCATTACTCAAAACATGACCGAGCGTGAGGTGGAAAAGGCCAAAAAAAGAGAGGAAAAAGGCCAGGAAGTGGAAATGTATGAATACGACCTAGACAAGCTGATTGCGAGAAGTGATGGAGGAGCCATGCTGATTGGCGAACAATTTTTTGTAAAGACGGTAACGTACACTACCCGGGGGGTTAATGGAATGATGTCCACCTATACGGTAACTTACTATTACTACAATGATATTATTGTAGTGAATATAGATCCGACAGGCAAAATAGACTGGGCAGTCAAAGTGCCCAAGCGACAAATGTCGACTGATGATGGAGGGTTTTATTCATCTTATGCCATGGCTCTCAATAAGGACAAAATCTATTTTGTTTATAATGATAACCCCGACAACCTGGATTATTCCGGTGTAGGAAAAGTGAGCACTGCCAATGTCAGAAATCAGGTGGTGATGGTGGCACAGGTAAATTCAAAAGGAGAGATGAGCAGAAAACCCCTCAGTGCAGGCATTGCCGAAGTGATTATACGTCCAAAAGTGTGCGAGCAAATTTCCTATTCTGAGATGGTTATATTCGGCCAGCGGAAAAAGACTCAACAGTTTGGCCTGATCTCGTTTGAGTAGAATATTTTTTTAGTGGATTTAAAGTGCACTCTGGTTGGTCA
>Ga0315912_10005920_pt1 | contig 11094 bp, 7 predicted proteins | sample VfabasoilMG_FD_204469 | JGI IMG/M metagenome (GOLD analysis project Ga0315912, IMG submission 204469) | Garden soil microbial communities collected in Santa Monica, California, United States - V. faba soil | ecosystem: Environmental > Terrestrial > Soil > Garden | place: USA: California...
GCTTCGAACAGTTGTCCGAGTCCGCCCGACGCCAGCGGCCCGACGATGCGATAGCGGTCCTTCAACAAGGCACCGGCCGCCATGGGTGAGGATTCGCGCAATACGTGCTCGACCCGCGGCGCGAACTCCTCGTCGATGACCGGATCGCCGGCGGCCGCCTCGTCAGCCGCGACGCTCGCAGGCTCGAGCGTTGCTGCACCGAGCGAATCCACGGCCGCCGGGGCAGTGAGTCTGCCCGCAATGTGGTGGACGCTGTCCTCGGCCGGATGTGGGTTTTCTTCGCCACTGACCACCTCCAGCGCGCTCGTGACCAGCGTCTCGATCGGTTCGATCGCGGTCGCTGCCACCATCACGGGCTCGTGTGTGGCGAGGGGGACCGGCGTCAAGTCATCGACCTGGGCGAACTCGGCGTCTGCCGCCGGCGCGGACTGCTCAGCAGAAATCGTGAGTGCCTCGGTTTCGCTCGTCCCAACATCGGTCGGCGGCAGTGCGGCCTCCGCGGGCGCGACGGCGACTCCAAGGTCAGTGAGGGGCTCAGTGAGGGGCTCAGCAAGGGACTCTGGCCGCGCCACAGCCGACTCCAGGGCGGCGGGACCGAGCGCTGCCGGCGCTTCAGGCACGGCCGCGGCAACCGTGTCCGCTTCGCCCGCCATCGTCAAGTCGAGCTCGGCATGCAGCAGCGTCTCGACATCGGCTGCCGGCGGTGCGGCCGACGATGCGGCGGGTGTTGCGTGCGCGGACGGCGCCTCCTCGGGCTCCCATTCCATCCACTCGACCGGTGCCGCCAACGCATCGGCAGCTTCCCGCTCGACGGGCGGCTTGCCCACCGGCGTGCCGCGACGATCCAGCGCCGCGAGCAAATCGTCCATGGTCAGATCGACCTCGGTGATCGTGTCGCCCCCGACCCTGCTGGCGAGCGCTGGCGGACGCACCGCTTCACTCGCCAACGGCTCCAGAGGCACGTCCACCCACATCTCGTCGGCGCCGACAGGGTCGTGATCTTCCTTGCTGGGCTCACCCAGTGCGTCCAGCAAGAGCTGTGCCGCATCGGTCGTGATGCGACCCTGGCTGAGCTCGGTCTCGATGCGCTCGCAAGCCACGCGCATGCTGCCCGGACTGGCCTGTGATTCGCTGTACAACACGCGGCAGGCGTCTTCCAGCGACAGTGAATTCTGGCTCAGTCCCTCGAAAATTCGATCGAATTGCGTGCTCATCCTCGGTCCTTTGGTGCGCCACGTTTGGCGATGCGCACCGGCCACTCATCCCCCGCACGCCGCGTCCGGCTCATCTCGACCGCAGTGAACCAGGAGCCGGTTGCAGGTGTTGGCAACCCCGTTCCGACAAGGACCGAAGGGGCGACAAGCACCGCAGGCCGACCAGCACCGCAAACGAACTCACGAAGTTCTGCGACGAGCTCAGGACAGGCCTCGAGCGGCTGTTTCATGCTGAGAGAGTCCGGAACGCGAACGACACTGAACGTGCCGTGCCCGGGCGAGTGAGCTTACCTACTTGGGCACAGCGAAGAAAGGCTCACAACCACTGCAAGCGCACCGTTCGCATCGACCTCGCTGCAGCCGTGCCAGTCGTCCAAGTTCACGGCCATGTTCATCCCTTGCTCATAAGTACAAATGCCGTAGCGGACGCTGTTCGAATGCCTGCACGAATGAGTACCTGCCGGCACCCTGCATCAGGTACGGTCGCGCAGGCGCAGGAACTCGGCACCGAGCGGCTTGTTGGCGAGGATTTCCTCCCGCGTCAAGCCTTGCAGCTCGTGCGGGAACACCAGCCATGCATCGGTGGCGCGCACGTAGAAATCGGGGGTGAGGTTGCTGCGATTGCGCGCCGGCTTGTAGTACACGGCGGCAATCCTGATGCGCTCGGGGAGATTGCGGCGGCAGCGCCGGCTCAGCTCGGCGATCACCGCGGCCAGGCTCCGCCCCGAATCGAAGACGTCATCGATCAGCAACAGCTCGTCCTCCGCCGAGAGCTGCGACACCAGATAGTCGATCGCATGGACGCGCACGGTCTTGGCCTGCTGATCGATACCCGTATAGGAGGAGGTACGGATTGCGATGTGATCGGGCTCGATGCCGTAGAAATCCAGTACTTCTTGCACGGCAATGCCGATCGGCGCCCCACCACGCCACAGCGCGACGAGAAAGGTCGGTCGGCAGCCCGCCTCCACGATCTGCAATCCGAGCTGCAAGGAATCGCGCAGCAACGATTCGGCGTTGATGAAAACCTTGTCGAGGCTGGATCCGGTCACTACGAGCTCCTGCGCCAGGCGGGCCGGCATGATGCCCGGTCGCGCGTCGCGCGTCTCGCTCGCCAAGGCATGGAGCCAGCCCGCCTGATCGCGAGCGCCGCGCTCAGCGGCGGCGCAAGTCGAGTGCCGCGACCAGCGCGTCGTAACGGAAATCACGCGCCAGCATACCGATGCTCAGGGCCGCACCGCCGGAGTGGCGACCGACTTGTTCGGCCAGGCTCTGCAACCGCTGGGCGCGTCCAGCCAACGCCGCGTTGCGCAGCTCGAGCAGCAACGACTCGGGCACTTCAGTCAAGAGCTTCGAGAGCACCGATACCTCGCTGGTGCCGCTGGCAGCGGCCGGCTCAGCGGACCTGGCGTGAAGTTCCCTGGATTGAACTTCCCTGGATTGGACTTCCTTGAGTTGGACTTCCTGGGGCTGGAGCTCGAAGGCGTAGCGGATCCCCAGCAGTTGCCCCAGCTTGCCGAGCAGCTCCGCGTCACGATACGGCTTGCACAGGAAGGCGTCGGCACCGGCTTGCCGCGCTTGCTCCTCGGATTGCGCGAGCGCGCTGGCCGTGAACGCGACCAGAATGGCCTTGCAACCGCGAGCCCGCAGCCGGCGCAGTGTCTCGAGCCCATCGATACCTGGCATGCGCAGGTCCATGAGCACGAGGTGCGGATGCCAGCTCGCCTCCAGCTCCAACGCCTGCTCGCCGTCGGCTGCCACCGCCGTCTCGAAACCCACCTTCGACAGCAGATCCTTCAACAGCTCGCGATTGTGAGCGACATCATCCGTGATCAGCACTCGACGTCGGTCCTGATCGCTTGCCAAGCGCGCCGGCATCGGCAACTCCGCGCGCTCCTGTTTGGCGGGCACCGGCAGCGCCTGAAACGTGAATGTAAACGTGCTGCCTTGCTGTGGCTGGCTGCGCACCGTCAGATCGCCGTGCATGAGCCGCGCGAAATTGCGACTGATCGCGAGCCCCAGGCCCGATCCGCCGCGCCGGGCGCCACCGCCGCCCTGGTCGAACGCGTTGAAAATCCGCTGGCAGTCCTCGCCGGCGACGCCGATGCCGGTATCGACGACTTCGATCTTCACCAGATGCTTGCCATGCGCGTCGCTGCTGTCGCAGGCGCGTACCGAGATCTGTCCGGCATTGGTGAACTTGACGGCATTGTTCAACAGATTGATCACCACCTGACGGACCTTGCCGGCGTCACCTTCGAGCTTCTGCACCGAGCGCGGGTCACGCTCGAATGACAGCCGCAGGTCCTTGGCGGCGACTGACTCGGCGAACATGGCTGCGACGTCGCGCAGCAGCACGTCCAGGTCGAAGACCTCGAGCACCAGTTCGGTCCGCCCCACCTCGATCCTCGACATCTCCAACACATCGTTGAGCAGGCTCAGCAGATGGTTGCCGCTCGACAGGATGATCTCGATCTTGCGGCGCTGCTGCTCACTGAGCGTGCGATCGCGGCTGAGCAGTTGCGAATAGCCCAGGATCACGTTCATCGGTGTGCGGATCTCATGACTCATGTTGGCGAGGAAACTGCTCTTGGAGCGATTCGCCGCCTCGGCCTCACCCACTGCCACCGACAGTGCCACGGTGCGCTCGGCCACCAGCTCCTCGAGATTGGAGCGATGGCGCAGCAGCTCCTGCTCGGCCGCCAGCTGCTGGGTCACGTCCCAATTGATGCCGACCATGCGCAGGGCGCGCCCGTCGGCGCCGCGCAGCGTGCGGCCCACACCACGCAACGAGCGCGTCGAGCCATCTGGCCAGCGCACGCTGAAAGCCGAAGCGAACTCGCGTTCGCCGCGCAGCGTCGCCGCGATGTCGGCCTCCACGCGCGCCAGGTCTTCCGGCAGCACGCACTTGGCCCACTGCTGATAGCTCCCGCTGAACTCCCCGCGCGGCACGCCATACAACGCGTGCATGCCATCATCCCAAGTCAACTGGTCTTGTTCGATGTCCCAATCCCAGATGCCCAGCTTGGCTGCCTCCACCGCCAGCTGCAGGCGATTCTCGCTGGCTCGCACGCGCGCCTCGCTGTCGCGCAATTCGTGCTCGCGCTGCTTGCGCGTCTCGACCTCGGCGAGCAGAGCCTCGAACGACTGTTGCATGCGCTCGGCCATGTCATTGAACGACTGTCCCAGCACCGCGAGCTCCTCCAGATGACTGCTCGGGACGCGGCCCGCCGGCTCGCCGTGCGCCAGCGCACGGATCGCGCTGGAGACGCGCCGCATGGGCACCGTGACCATCGAAGCAATCGGCGCTGCCACTGCCAGAGAGAACAGCAAGGCCAGCGCGAAGACGAATGCCGAGCGGCTGTTACCGGTGCGCACGCCCGCCAAATAGAAGGCCTCCGGCATGGCAGTCAGCACGATCCAGTCGTGCGTGCCGGTGCCGTCGCGATACGCCACGGCGTGCGCCAGCCAGCGCTCGCGCGCCACCGGCTTGACGGTCACGTAGTCGAAGCGAAACTGGATGGCAGGCGTGAAGCTCGCCCCGCGCTGCAACGCCGGTTGCAGCTGTGTGATCGCGACGGCGTCCAACGGATCGACGTCTCCCTTGGAGGAGGTGACGATGTTGCCGAGGCGGTCGATGATCAGCGCCCGCCCGTAGGCGGCGATGGGTAATGCCGTGAGCAGGCTGCGGAGGGCCTCGACCGAGGTCGCCTGCCCCGCCTGACGCAGCCGTGACAGGTACGCATCGAGTTGCAGATCGATGTTCGCGGCAGTCTCTTCATGCAAGCGCACCGCAAGCTTGTTGGCATCGACCTCGGCGCTCTTCAACGCCACGTAGGCGGTCACCCCGACCATCACCAGGACCAACGCGATGAACGGCGTGAGTATGAACATGCGGATCGGCAGACCCTCCGCGGGAGTCTGCTGGCCCGCCGCGACCCAGCTGCGCCCGCTGCGTCCCAGCGCCTGTTCCGTCACGTGGCCGGGTATGTCGGCCCAGAACACGCCCAGATAGCGTGCCAACGGCAGCGCCCCCTGCATGACCAGCGGCGCCATGATCCAGGTGAGGCTGGTCGTGAACACCAACGCCGGGGTGATGTTTCGATAGGAAATTTCGGGGGTGAACTCCGCGGCGCAGATGAAGCCCCACAGCGGCGGCTCGATGACCAGGAACAGCACCACGAACAGCAGATACTTGGCCCAGGTACGCAGCCGTCGGAAATCGGGGTCCTTGCCGAACATCTGGTATGCGATCCAGAAGCACGCCGGGTTGATGAAGTAGCCGGGCAGCCAGCTGAGCAGGAACTCCGGCGGAACGCCTTCGACCAGATCCGACAGGCCATACGCAAAGGGGACCGTGATCAGCGCGGGATACCCGAACAGCACGATGCAGACGAACACGACCAGGTCCTTCAACGATTCCAAGGTCTGCGCGCCCGGCACCAGCACCACAAAGGATCCCAGGTAGCCGGCGCTCACGATCAACAGGAACGTCGCAGGAATGGTGGCAAACGCCTTGGCATCCCAGGATTGGCGTTCGCGTCCGAGAACCCAGCGCTCACCCAGACGAAAGGTGAAGCCGCCAAATGCCGCGATCGCCAACGCGCAGCCCACCACGTACGCAAAGCTGCCCCACGCCTGCAGCAACGGCATGGGAACGCCGCGAAACATCGTCTCCAACCAGTTGACCGCGCTCTGCATGCTGGTTTTTCTACGGGTGCAAACCGAGTCCTTGGTACGGACTGCGCGCCGCCGCTCGCGTCCGGCGTCGTGCGCGCGCCTCGCCTCAGGCAGGTGATCAAACCACCGGCAACTCGAACCAGAATGCGCTGCCGCGTCGTCCCTCGCAATCCACGCCGATGGTCCCGCCGTGCGCTTCCACGGCCAATCGACAGAACGCCAGACCGAGGCCCGCAGAGTGATATTTGCCCGCCTGTCGCAGCGCCACGGTGCCGAACTTGTCGAAAATCGTTTGCCTGGCCTCCGCGGGCACGCCTGGTCCTTCATCCTGAACGACGACGCGCATCCGCTCACCGCGCGGCGCGATATCGATCTGCAGCGGGCTGCCGCGCGGGGTGTGCTTGATGCCGTTGTTGAGCAGATTCTCGAGCACACGGCGCAGCAGCGCCGCATCGCACGTGGCCTGCACTGCCCCGGGCGCCTGGACTTGGATAGTGCGTGTGGGATCGAGCTCGGCGAGGCTGGCCACCGCCTGCCGCGCCAACTCAGCCAGGTCGTACTTCGCCAGGCTCAGGGGCAGCTTGCCTGCCTCCAGGCGGCTCACATCCAACAGGTCGTTGGCCATCTGGGCGACCCTGCCCACGGCACGCAGTGCCACTCTCACGTCCTGCAACGCACCCGCATCTTCGGTGCCGGCCAGCCGATTGCGCAGCAGCTCCAACGCGCCCTGCACGACCATCAGCGGGGAACGCATGTCGTGGACGATCATCTGCGACAAATCCTCGCGCAGCACTTCCAACGAGCGCAGCTGCGCATGGTTCTGCGCCAGCTCCTGCTGCGTGCGGCGCATGTTCAAGTGGGTCCGCACCCGCGCCAGCACCTCCTCGATCTGAAACGGCTTGGTGACATAGTCCACACCACCGACCGCGAATCCCTTCACCTTGTGCGCGGTGTCGGCCATCGCGGTCAGGAAGATCACCGGGATGTCTTGCCAGCGCGGGTCCGCCTTCAAGTGCGAGCACACTTGATAGCCGTCCATTTCCGGCATGGTCACGTCGAGCAGAATGAGGTCGGGCGCAGCGTGTGCGACCGCTTGCAGCGCTTGCCGTCCGGACGTCACCGGGCGAGCTTCATATCCCTGTCCGTCCAACAGGTTGGCCAGTACCCGCAGATTCTCGGGAGTGTCATCGACGACCAGGATGCTCGCTGCAGTTGCAGATTGCACCAGCATGGCGACTCCATCCGACCTGAGCGCTGAGTGCGGACGATTGACAATCTATTTGAGGACTTACCCTACCGAGAGCGGCCGCCTCGGTCAATGCGTAGTTGAGTTCGATGCACGGCGCCGGCTCACTCCTCCTTGGGCACGACATCCTGCTGTGTCACGACGCGCAGGGTCTCGAGCCGGCGGCGGTCCGCACGCAGTACTTTGAAATCCAGATCGCCCAGCTTGAAGGACTCACCCCGGCGCGGCAGGCGCCCGAGCATGCTCATCGCCAGTCCGCCGATGGTGTCGAACTCTTCGTCGCTGAAGCGCGTGGCGAAGTAGTGATTGAAGTCTTCGATCGGTGTCTGGGCGCGCACCGTGAACTGGCGCTCGCCCTCTTTGCGGATGTCCAGATCCTCATCGACGTCGTACTCATCGCCGATGTCGCCGACGATCTGCTCGAGCACGTCCTCGATGGTGACCAGGCCGGACACCCCGCCGTACTCATCGACCACGATGGCCATGTGATGATGGCTGCCGCGAAACTCCTTGAGCAGCACGTTGAGCCGCTTGCTCTCGGGAATGAACGCAGCCGGTCGCAGGCATTCCTTGATGTCGAACTTGTCACGCCCGCCTTCGGCGAAATAGCGCAGCAGATCCTTGGCCAACAACACCCCCACGATCTGATCGCGGTCATCGCCGATCACTGGAAAGCGCGAGTGTCCCGATTCGATCACCGCCGGCAACAGCGCGGCCGGCGGATCGTCGCGATTGACGATGACCATCTGCGAGCGCGGCACCATGATGTCACGCACCTGCAGCTCGGCCACGGTGAGCACACCTTGCAGCATCTCCAAGGCATCGGGGTTGATGATCCCCCGATCACGCGCCGTCTGCAGTACCTCGGACAGCTCCTCCAGATCACGCGGATCACCGCTGAAGGTCTCGGTGATACGGCGGAACCAGCGACCACTGGAACGCGAGTCGTCAGGCATACGAGTTGATGGCATAAGGGTTGGGGTATCCGAATACGGCAAGCAGTTGAACTTCGAGCGCTTCCATGCGACGCGCCTCGCGCTCGTGCTGGTGATCGTGACCCAGCAGGTGCAGCACGCCATGGATCACCATGTGCGCCCAATGCGCACGCAATGCTTTGTGCTGGGCACGTGCTTCGCGCGCCACGACGCTGGCGCAGATGGCGAGGTCGCCCAGCTCCAGCGCTTCACCACGCGGGGCGTGCTCGGCACCGCTGGGAAAGGACAGCACGTTGGTCGACTTGTCCTTGCCGCGCCAGGTGCGATTCAAGCGACGGCTCTCGGCCGCACCCACGACGCGAATGGTCAGCGAGTTCGCCACCCGCCGCCGCGCCGCGCCGCTGCGCGTTGCGTAGGCCGCGCGCGCCCACTGCGCGAGCGAGCGTGCATGGGGTAGACCCGGGCGGGCGGTGGCAATCTGAATGATCACGGTCAGCTCGGTGCGCAGATCGACCCGTGGCTCGAGCGCGGCGGAGGAGACCCTGTGCCTGCGAGTCGCGGCACGGGCGTCAGGAGACCGACGTGGCGGAATCATCGGGCGCGGGCGGTGCGCTGCGCCCCGGCGAGACCGGGTGTAGCTCACGCTGCTCGTAGGCTTCGACGATGCGCTGCACCAGCGGATGGCGCACCACGTCCTTGGAGGTGAAATGGGTGAAGGCCACACGCTCCACGCCCTGCAACACGACCATTGCATTCTTCAGGCCGGAGAGCTGCTGGCGTGGCAGGTCGGTCTGCGTGATGTCGCCGGTCACCACTGCGGTGGAGCCAAAGCCGATGCGCGTGAGGAACATCTTCATCTGCTCGACCGAGGTGTTCTGCGCCTCATCGAGGATGATGAAGGCATCGCTCAAGGTGCGGCCGCGCATGAAGGCCAGCGGTGCAATCTCGATGACCTGTCGCTCCACGGCGCGCGCCACACGGTCGAAGCCCATCATGTCGTAGAGCGCGTCATACATGGGCCGCAGATAGGGATCGACCTTTTGCGCCAGGTCCCCCGGCAGAAAGCCGAGCCGTTCGCCCGCCTCCACCGCCGGACGTACCAGCACGATACGGCGCACCCGGTCGGTTTGCAGCGCCTCGACCGCGCAAGCCACGGCCAGATATGTCTTGCCCGTGCCCGCCGGCCCGATCCCGAAGATCAAATCGTTGGTGCGGATGGCGTGCAGGTACTGGCGCTGATTGGGGCCGCGACCGCGAATGCCGCCACGATGGGTGTGGATGGTCACCTCATCGGTGGCGCGTGTCACCACCACGCCGGTGGTTTCCATGCCGGCCTCCTGCACCGTCAGGTGCACACGTTCGGGAGTGAGGGCCTCGCTCGCCGAGAGCTCGAACAAGCGGCGCAGGACCCGCTCGGCACTGGCCGTACCCACGGCGGCGCCGGAAACCTCCAGCCAATTGCCGCGGCGATGAATGGTGACGCCGAGCCGCTGTTCGATGTGTCGCAGGTTCGCTTCCATGGGACCGACGAAATTCGCGAGGCGCGTGTTGTCCACTGCCTCGAGCGCAAGCTCCCGGGTTGTCAGCGCGGCGTTCAAAGCGAGGGGATACTCATCAACTGTGCAGCACCCGCTCCGGCCAGCGTGTGCCTTCGCTCTGCTCGGCGGCAGCCCCGCTCAGCCAGCGGCCACGCAAGGAGTTCGGTAACGCCTCGGTGATTTGCACGTCGGCGAATTGGTTGATCAGGCTCGCCGGCCCGTCGAAATTCACCCACCGCATGTTCTCCGTGCGTCCGGCCAACTGCTGCGCATCCTTCTTCGCGGGGCGCTCCACCAGGATGCGCTGCACGCTCCCGACCATGCGTTCGCTGATGGCGCGCGCGTTGCGATTGATCCTGGCTTGCAGGACTTGCAGGCGCTGCAGCTTTTCCTCGTGCGTTACATCGTCGGGCAGGCCGGCTGCGGGCGTCCCCGGCCGGCGGCTGTAAACGAAGCTGAAGGACTGATCGAACCCCACCTCGTCGATCAACTGCAAGGTCGCGGCGAAATCACGCTCGGTTTCGCCAGGAAAGCCGACGATGAAATCCGAGGAGACGCTGATGGCGGGGCGCACTGCGCGCAGCTTGCGGATCTTCTGCTTGTATTCGAGCGCGGTGTAACCGCGCTTCATGGCAGCGAGGATGCGGTCCGAGCCTGCCTGCACCGGCAAGTGCAGATAGTTGGCGAGCTGCGGCACATCGCGATAGGCCTCGATCAGCGAATCGGTGAACTCCACCGGATGCGAGGTGGTGAAGCGAATGCGCGCGATGCCGCGCACGCGTGCGACGCCGTAGATCAACGTGCCGAGATCGCACAGTGTGCCGTCCGTCATCGGACCCTGATAGGCATTGACGTTCTGGCCGAGCAGATTCACCTCGCGCACACCCTGCTGCGCCAGGCTCGTGATCTCCGCCAGCACACTGTCGAAGGGGCGGCTCACTTCCTCGCCACGCGTGTAGGGGACGACGCAGAACGAGCAGTACTTGCTGCAGCCTTCCATGATGGAAACGAATGCGGTGGCGCCTTCGGCCCGCGGGGCCGGCAAGGCATCGAACTTCTCGATCTCGGGAAAGCTCACATCGACGACCGGCCGGCGCGTCGACTCGAGCTGCTGAATCATCTGTGGCAGTCGGTGCAGGGTCTGCGGACCGAACACCAGGTCCACGTAGGAGGCTCGCGCGGTAATGCCCTCGCCCTCCTGACTGGCAACGCAGCCGCCGACGCCGATGATCAGGTGAGGCTTGGCCTGCTTGAGCAGGCGCCACTGACCCAATTGTGAGAACACCTTCTCCTGAGCCTTTTCGCGCACCGAGCAGGTATTGAGCAACAGGAGGTCTGCCTCGGCGGGGTCCTGCGTGAGCTCGTATCCGCGAGCTTCGCGAAGTACGTCCACCATCTTGGCGGAGTCGTACTCGTTCATTTGGCACCCAAACGTGCGGATGTATAGACGCGGCATGCAGCGGCAACGGGGAATCCGGGGC
>Ga0315912_10005921_pt1 | contig 11092 bp, 9 predicted proteins | sample VfabasoilMG_FD_204469 | JGI IMG/M metagenome (GOLD analysis project Ga0315912, IMG submission 204469) | Garden soil microbial communities collected in Santa Monica, California, United States - V. faba soil | ecosystem: Environmental > Terrestrial > Soil > Garden | place: USA: California...
AAGGCGGTGGGGAACAAGCTCGACGACTGATGCTGCGCGCGCTGGGCATCCGCGATTTCGTCATTGTCGAGCGCGTCGAGCTCGAGACCGGCGCCGGTTTCACGGTGCTGAGCGGCGAAACCGGCGCCGGCAAGTCCATCCTGGTCGATGCCATCGAACTGCTGGTGGGCGGCCGCGGCGACGCGGCGCTGGTGCGCGACGGCGCCGAGCGTGCCGAGCTTTCTGCGGAATTTGAATTTGCAAGCAATGGACCTTTGGCCGATTGGCTCGAGAAAAACGATTTCCAGGAAGATCCGAATCAGCTTCTCGTGCGCAGAACCATCGACCGTACGGGCCGATCGCGCTGCTTCGTCAACGGGCGCGCCGCCACGCTCGCGCAGCTGCGCGAGGCGGGCGAGCACCTTGTGGACATTCACGGCCAGCACGAGCACCAGTCGCTGCTGCGCGCGGCAGCGCAGCGCGAGCTGCTCGATGCGCACGCCGGTGCGCAGGAGCTGGCGCGCGCCTGCGCCGAGGCCTGGCGAGCCTGGCGGCGGCTGGAAGATCTTGCGGCCGAGGCCGAACAGCAGTTCGCCAGGCGCGAAGCCGAGCGTGGCGAACTGCATGACAAGGTCGCCGACCTGAAGAAGCTCGCCCTCAAGGCGGGCGAGTGGGACGAACTCGCCGCGCTGCACCAGCGCCTCGCGCATGGCTCCAGCCTGCTCGCGGGTGCACAGTCGTCGCTGGAGGCCCTGTCCGAGGCCGACGGTGCCTGCCTGCCGCAGCTGTCCGCCGTGGCGAACCGGCTGCGTGCGCTTTCCGCCCACGACGCGCAGCTGCAGGGCATTGTCGACATGCTGGCTTCGGCCGAGGCGCAGGCGGGGGAAGCCGCGCGCGAACTGCGCGACTACGCCTCGCGGGTAGACCTCGACCCGGAGGCGCTGCGCGAGACCGGGGAGCGCATCGAAGCGCTGCATGCGGCCGGGCGCAAGTACCGCATCAAGCCCGCCGAACTGCCCGCGCTGGAACAGGAAATCGCGCAACGCTTCCGTGAGCTGGAGCTCGCTGCGAGTCCAGAGACGCTGCAGCAGGAAGTGGCTGGCGCGCGGGCGCGCTACGACGCGGCCGCGAAAAAGCTGTCGGCCCGGCGCAAGAGCGGGGCACAGGCGCTGGGCAAGGAGGTCACGCAGGCGATGCAGTCGCTCGCGATGGGCGGCGGGCGCTTCGCGGTTTCGCTCAGCGCGCTGGAGGCGCCGGGCAGTACCGGCGCCGAAGAGGTGGCCTTCGAAGTCGCGTCGCACCCGAGCCTGCCGCTGCGTCCGCTGGCGAAAGTCGCCTCGGGCGGCGAACTCTCGCGCATCAGTCTCGCGATCCAGCTGGTGGCCGCCCGCGAATCGCCGGTGGGCACGCTGGTCTTCGACGAAGTCGATTCGGGCATAGGCGGCGCAGTCGCGGAAACGGTCGGGCGCTCGCTCCGCAAACTCGGCAAGCAGCGCCAGGTGTTCTGCGTCACGCACCTCGCGCAGGTCGCCGCGCAGGGCGACGAGCAGTGGTCGGTGTCGAAATCGGGCGGCAAGGGCAAAGTCAGCAGCGCCGTGACGCGGCTGGACCGCGCGGGGCGGATCGAGGAACTGGCGCGCATGCTGGGCGGGGCGGAAATTACTCCGACGACCCGGAAACATGCTGCGGAACTACTAGATAAGTAAAACCTGGATCCCCGCCTAAAACCGCGGGGATGACGTTGCCCCGCGGTTCCTTCTTGCGCGGGGATGACGCTCTATGCCGGCCGGTGCGGGCAGCCGGGCTTGGTGCAGTCGCCGTACAGCGCGAGCGAATGGCCGCGCAGCACGAAACCGTTCTTGCGCGCGATTTCGCCCTGGCGTTTTTCGATCTCGCCGTCGTAAAACTCCTCGACGCGCCCGCACTGCAGGCAGACCAAGTGGTCGTGGTGCCCGCCCTGGTTCAGCTCGAACACCGCCTTGCCGGTTTCGAAATGCTGGCGCGTCAGCAGGCCGGCCTGTTCGAATTGCGTGAGAACCCTGTAGACCGTCGCCAGGCCAACGTCCATGCCTTCGGCGATCAGCGCCTTGTACACGTCTTCCGCCGAAAGATGGCGCACTTTGCTCGCCTCGAAAAGTTCGAGGATCCGGCGCCGCGGCAGCGTCGCCTTGAGGCCGATTTCCTTGAGGCTCTGGGCGGTGGTCATCCGTTATCATTATAGGCTCATGAACGATGATGTCCGCCGCCTTCAGTTCCGGGCGATTGCGCTCTGCATGACGGCGTCGCTGCCTGCGTTGCTGTCATCCTGCAAGACAGCCGAGCTGGTGCCCAAGATCCCCGGGCTCGAGCCCTACCGGATGACGATCCAGCAGGGCAACTATCTCTCGCAGGAAATGGTTGCCCAATTGAAGCTCGGCATGACGCGCGATCAGGTGCGCTTCGTGCTCGGCACGCCGCTGCTGATGGACGTCTTTCACGCGGACCGCTGGGATTACGTCTACTACCGCGAGTTGCCGGGCGGCAAGCGCGAGCAACGCAACCTGTCGGTGGTGTTCGAGAAGGACAAGCTGGCGCGCGTGCTGGGTGATCTCCTGCCCCCGGAAGGGACGGCGGCGCAGCCGAGCGGTTTTGTGCCGCAGACCAAGCCGGAAGCGCCGGCGAAGCCGGCAGCCACGGCCTCGAAACCTGCGGCTGAGGAGCTCAAGCCTGCCGCAGAAGCGCCCAAGGCGCCTGAAGTCCCGAAGGCTGCGGCTGAAACGCCGAATCCGGAGCCGGGAAACTGGGAAACCAAGCAGAACTGGGGCAGCCCCGGGCCCGAGGCGGAGAATCAGCCGAGGATCGGCCAATGAAGCGCACCAGGCTCAAAGTAGCGGTGGCCGGCGCCGGAGGCAAGATGGGCAAGGCGCTCGTTGAAGCGGTGCAGGCGGACAAATCGCTTTTGCTCGCAGCCGCGTTCGACATCGGCGACAACGCCGCCAAGGCGATCGGTTCGGCCGATGCGCTGATCGACTTCACCCGACCCGAGGGCACGATCGGACACCTGGGCCATTGCCTCCGGTTGCGCAAGGCGATGGTGATCGGCACCACCGGTTTCTCTGCCGCCGACAAGGCGAAAATCGACGCAGCGGCCAAGCGCGTCCCCATCGTGCTCTCGCCCAACTTCGCGGTCGGCGTGAACGCGGTCTTCAAGCTGGCCGAAGTGGCCGCCGGCATCCTGGGCGACGATTTCGATGTTGAAATCGTGGAGGCGCACCACCGCCATAAGGTGGACGCGCCGTCCGGAACCGCGCTGAAGCTGGGTGAAATACTTTCTTCTGTTTCAAAACAAAAGCTTTCGTCCATGGCGGTTCACGGCAGGCATGGCGATACGGGTGCGCGGCCGCGCAAGCAGATCGGATTCCACTCCATCCGCGGCGGCGACATCGTCGGCGAGCACATGGTGATATTCGCGGGCACCGGCGAGCGTGTCGAAGTGACGGTGCGCTCGCAAAGCCGCATGACCTATGCGCTGGGTGCGCTGCGCGCGGCCAAATTCCTGCGCGGCAGGCGTGCCGGGCTTTATGACATGAATGACGTGCTTGGCCTGAAATAGCTGGCGGGTTATAATTCGTCGCTCAAATGAGCGGGAGGGGCGCAAGCCTCTTCCGCTTTTTCACATCCAAACCGGGAGTTTGCCGTGCCAGTCCTCGATGCCGCCGTCCTCGTCCTTGCCGACGGGATGGTGTTTCGGGGCCGCTCCATCGGTGCGCGCGGGCAATCCGCGGGCGAAGTCGTCTTCAATACCGCGATGACCGGGTATCAGGAGATCCTGACCGACCCGTCCTATTGTCGCCAGATCGTGACGCTGACCTGTCCGCACATCGGCAACACGGGCGTCAACGCTGAGGACGAGGAAGCGGCGAAATGCCATGCCGCGGGCCTGGTGGTGCGTGACCTGCCCGCGCTGGTATCAAATTGGCGTAGCCAGACTGATTTAAGGTCTTATTTAGTAAAAAATAAACTAATTGCGATCGCCGACATCGACACCCGCAAATTGACGCGCATCCTGCGGGAGAAGGGTGCGCAGGGCGGTTGCCTGATGGCCGGCGACGTCGACGAACGCAAGGCGCTGGAGGCGGCGAAGACGTTTCCCGGGCTGGCCGGCATGGACCTTGCCAAGGTCGTCACGGTGGACAAGCCCTACGACTGGCGCGTCGGCAGCTGGGCGCTCGGCACTGGATTCACGCATCCGCAGAAAACCGACCGGCACGTCGTCGCCTACGACTACGGCATCAAGCGCAACATCCTGCGCCTGATTGCCGAGCGCGGCGCACGCGTCACGGTGGTTCCCGCCGCGTTTCCGGCAAAGGAAGTCCTGAAAATGAAGCCCGACGGCGTCTTCCTGTCGAACGGCCCCGGCGACCCGGAGCCCTGTGACTACGCCATCGAGGCGATCGGCGAGATCCTCGACGCGACCCGGATCCCAGTGTTCGGCATCTGCCTGGGCCACCAGCTGATGGGTCTGGCCTCCGGCGCGAAAACGCTGAAGATGAAGTTCGGCCACCACGGCGCAAATCATCCGGTGAAGGACCTCGATACCGGCCAGGTTGTCATCACCAGCCAGAACCACGGATTTGCAGTCGATCCTTCCAGCATTTCTAAAAACTTACGAGTAACCCATATTTCCCTCTTTGACGGTTCGTTGCAGGGTCTGGCGCGCACCGACCGGCCGGCGTTCTGCTTCCAGGGGCACCCGGAAGCGAGCCCGGGACCGCACGACATCGGCTATCTCTTCGACAGGTTTGCCGCTCTGATGGAAGAAAAGAAGAACAACTAGAAGAAATGCCGAAAAGAACTGACATCCAGTGCATCCTGATCATCGGCGCGGGCCCGATCGTGATCGGCCAGGCTTGCGAATTCGACTATTCGGGCGCGCAGGCCTGCAAGGCGCTGCGCCAGGAAGGCTACCGCGTGGTGCTGGTGAACTCCAACCCGGCCACCATCATGACCGACCCGGAGATGGCCGACGCCACCTACATCGAGCCGATCCACTGGAAAACCGTGGCGCGCATCATCGAAAAGGAGCGGCCCGACGCGCTGCTGCCGACGATGGGCGGCCAGACCGCGCTCAACTGCGCGCTCGATCTCGCCAAGCACGGCGTGCTGGAAAAATACGGCGTCGAGATGATCGGCGCCTCGCGCGAGGCCATCGACATGGCCGAGGACCGCGAGAAATTCAAGCAGGCGATGACGCGCATCGGCCTTGCCTCGGCGCGCTCCTCGCTCGCGCATTCGCTGGAGGAGGCGCTGCAGGTGCAGGCAAGCCTGGGCTACCCGGTGGTGATCCGGCCCTCGTTCACGCTGGGCGGCACCGGCGGCGGCATCGCCTACAACCGCGAAGAGTTCGTGGCCATCTGCGAACGCGGGCTGGAGGCGTCGCCCACGCATGAGCTGCTGATCGAGGAGTCCCTGATCGGCTGGAAGGAGTTCGAGATGGAGGTCGTCCGCGACAAGGCGGACAACTGCATCATCGTGTGCTCTATCGAGAACCTCGATCCGATGGGCGTGCACACCGGCGACTCCATCACGGTCGCCCCGTCGCAGACCTTGACTGACAAGGAATACCAGATCCTGCGCAATGCCTCGATCGCGGTGCTGCGCGAAATCGGCGTGGACACGGGCGGCTCTAACGTACAGTTCGCCATCAACCCGAAAGACGGGCGCATGGTCGTCATCGAGATGAATCCGCGCGTGTCGCGCTCCTCGGCGCTGGCCTCCAAGGCGACCGGGTTCCCGATCGCCAAGGTCGCGGCCAAGCTGGCGGTCGGCTACACGCTGGACGAGGTGAAGAACGAGGTGACAGGCGGCGCCACGCCAGCATCGTTCGAGCCGACCATCGACTACGTCGTGGTCAAGGTGCCGCGCTTCGCCTTCGAGAAATTCCCGCAGGCCAACGACCGGCTGACCACGCAGATGAAATCGGTGGGCGAGGTGATGGCGATCGGCCGCACCTTCCAGGAGTCCTTCCAGAAGGCGCTGCGCGGGTTGGAAGTCGGCGTCGACGGCCTGAACCAGAAGACCACCGACCGCGAGACGCTAGAGAAGGAACTCGGCGACCCCGGCCCGGAGCGCATCTGGTACGTCGGCGACGCCTTCGAGAACGGCTTCACTCTGGACGAAGTGCATCGCCTGACGCACATCGATCCCTGGTTCCTCGCGCAGATCAAGGAGATTGTCGACCTGGAAATGGAGCTGGACGACGAGAAGCTCGAGGACGTCGATGCAGACAAGCTGCGGATGTTGAAAAGAAAGGGTTTCTCGGACCGACGCCTTGCGTATTTATTCAACACCAGTGAAAAAGAAGTGAGAAGTAAACGGCACAAGCTGAATATCCGCCCGGTCTACAAGCGCGTGGACACCTGCGCCGCCGAGTTCGCGACGCGAACCGCGTACATGTACTCCACCTACGAGGAGGAGTGCGAGGCCGAGCCGACGGACAAGAAGAAAGTCATCGTGCTCGGCGGCGGGCCGAACCGTATCGGCCAGGGCATCGAGTTCGACTATTGCTGCGTGCATGCCGCGCTGGCGCTGCGCGAAGACGGCTTCGAGACCATCATGGTCAACTGCAACCCGGAGACCGTCTCCACCGACTACGACACCTCCGACCGGCTCTACTTCGAACCGCTGACGCTGGAGGATGTGCTCGAGATCGTCGACAAGGAAAAACCCTTTGGCGTGATCGTGCAGTACGGCGGCCAGACGCCGCTCAAGCTTGCGCGCGACCTGGCGGCGGCCGGCGTGCCGATCATCGGCACCAGCGCCGACATGATCGACGTCGCCGAGGATCGCGAACGCTTCCAGAAGCTGCTGCACAAGATCAAGCTGCTGCAGCCGCCCAACCGGACGGCGCGCACCAGCGAGGACGCCGTGCGCTTCGCGGAGGAGATCGGCTATCCCGTGGTGGTGCGCCCGAGCTACGTGCTGGGCGGCCGCGCGATGGAAATCGTGCACCAGCAGTCGGAGCTCGAGCGCTACATGAAGGACGCGGTGAAGGTTTCCAACGATTCGCCCGTGCTGCTCGACCGCTACCTGTCCGACGCGATCGAAGTGGATGTCGATGCGGTATCCGACGGCCAGACTGTCCTCGTGTCCGGCATCATGGAGCACATCGAGCAGGCGGGCGTGCACTCTGGCGATTCAGCCTGCTGCCTGCCGCCGCACTCCATCGCCAGCCACCTCGAGCGCGAGCTGCACCGCCAGACCATCCTGCTCGCCAAGGCGCTGAAGGTGGTCGGCCTGATGAACGTGCAGTACGCAATACAGCGCGACACCGTGTACGTGCTGGAAGTCAACCCGCGCGCCTCGCGCACGGTGCCTTTCGTGTCCAAGGCGACCGGCATGCCCTGGGCCAAGATCGCGGCGCGCTGCATGGCCGGCATATCGCTGGCGAAACAGGGCGTGGTGCGCGAAGTCGTGCCGCCTTACTTCTCGGTCAAGGAATCGGTGTTCCCGTTCGTCAAGTTTCCCGGCGTCGACACCATCCTCGGCCCTGAGATGAAGTCCACCGGCGAGGTGATGGGGGTCGGCGAATCCTTTGGCGAAGCGTTCATCAAGTCGCAGATCGCCGCCGGCGTGAAGCTGCCCAAGGGCGGCCGCGCCTTCGTCAGCGTGCGCGACGGCGACAAGCTCACGGCGGTCGTCATCGGGCGCGACCTGGCGCAGCTCGGCTTCGAGGTATTCGCGACACGCGGCACCGCCGATGTCCTCAAGGCGCACGGCCTGGAGGTCACGGTGGTCAACAAGGTCGCGGAGGGCCGGCCGCACGTGGTCGACATGATCAAGAACGGCGACATCAGCCTGATCGTCAATACCGTCGAGGACACGCGCACCGCGATCTCCGATTCGCGTTCGATCCGCACGACGGCGCTGGCGCAGCGCGTGACCTACTACACCACCATCGCCGGCGCCCGGGCCGCCTGCACCGGCATGAAGGCACTGGCGGCGCTCGAACCCTACCGACTGCAGGATCTGCATTCCAAACTGAACTAAACTCAAACCATGGCAAAAACCCCGATGACCACGCGCGGCGCGGAGCTGTTGCGCGCCGAGCTGCAGCGCCTGAAGGCCGTGGATCGGCCGAACGTGATCACCGCGATCGCCGAAGCGCGCGCGCACGGTGATCTTTCCGAGAACGCGGAGTACGACGCGGCTCGCAATCAGCAGGGCTTCATCGAAGGCCGCATCTCCGAATTGGAGGCAAAACTGGGCAATGCCCAGGTTGTCGACCCGAAGCTGCTGGATGCCGATGGCCGCTGCGTGTTCGGTGCCACCGTGGACCTGGAAGAGGCGGGCAAGGCGCCGACGACCTACCAGATCGTCGGCGACGACGAGGCCGACATCAAGCAGGGGCGCATCTCGATCAATTCGCCGATCGCTCGCGCGCTGATCGGCAAGGAAACGGGCGATATTGTCGACGCGCAGACGCCGGGCGGCGTGAAACGCTACGAAATTCTCGACGTCCGCTACGAATAGGTCAGTAAGCGAGCTGGCCCAGGCACACTTTGGTTGCCGTTTCGGCCTCGCGCAGCAGCTTGGCTGCGATATCCGACCGGTTCCAGACGCCGTAGTACCCCGACGAACAAAGCACGGTATTCGTATACGACCGCGCCTTGAACGCACCGAGCGGATCCTTGGCCCGGTCGCTGTTCCTGAAGCCCTTGATGGATGCCTCGAGGCTGAAGACGCAGCTATCGTCCAGATTCAGAACGCCCACGCGAAAATGCAGGAGCGGATTGGTGGTTTCGGCGGCCGCCTCGATGCCGTTGTTGCGCAGCGTGAGCGCGAGAATGGATTCCAGCCCCGGTTTGGTGATCCCGCACTTCGCTGCCGCGTCTTCGGAACTGATATAGACCTGAATGCTGAGCTGCGGTTTCTGTTGCGCGAGCACGTTGACGCTCGCGAGCAACGCCAGGATTAAAAGCGGAATCCGCATCGTTTTTCTCTTATTAGCGAGTCCATCGCAGGCGTCTCAGTGGATTTCGGCGCTCGATTACGCTGTTTCACACGATATTTTGGCAATGGCTTGTTGAAAACGTTCGCCGCCGGGCGACGCAACGCCGCCCGGTCATCCAGGTCATCGGACTGGAATTGCCAGCCGCCGGCCTCGGAAGAGGCGGGCTTCTACCGGTAGATCACCAGCGCCCTGCGCTCGGCGGGATTCACGGCCCCCGCGTCACGGCCCACACGGCTCCCGGCTGTAGTCCTTGAGCGAGAGCACTTCGCGCGCGATTCCGTCCGGCGAGAACTGCACCGCGATATGGTGCTCGTCCATCGGATCGTTGTACCTGCGGTATTCCCACACGTCCCGATCCATGCGATCGAAACGGGCAACGCGGACCGGCGGGCCGAGCAGTGCCTTGACCTCTGTGGCCGTCGTTACGCCGGGGCGGATCCTGGCCAGTTCTTCAGGCGACGGACCCTGGCCGCCGCTGCGGCTGTCCATGGCGGCGCAGCCCGCCAGTAGGAGCAGGCCGACCATTGCGTTTAAGCTAGCGTGCAATCGCATCAGGTGCCTCCATCGCCAAGTCCAAATCCAGCAACCGCTGGCTGCAGCGCCATGTCAAGGACCCTTACGTGCGCAAGGCGCGCGCCGACGGTTTCCGGTCGCGCGCCGCGTACAAGCTGCTTGAGGTTAACACCCGTGAGCGCCTGTTCAGTCCCGGCACCCGGGTGGTCGACCTGGGCGCCGCGCCGGGTGGCTGGTCGCAGGTCGCCGCGCAGCGGGTTGCACCCGGGGGCACGGTAATCGCAGTTGATCTGCTTGAAATCGTCCCCATCTCCCATGTGACAGTGCTGCGCGGAGACTGCCGCGAGGCGGGAGTCCAGGCGCAAGTGGCGCAGGCGTTGGGCGGGCACAAGGCGGACGTTATCTTGTCCGACATGTCGCCGAACATTTCCGGCATCGCTTCGGCCGACCAGGCGCGGGCCGCGGAGCTGGTGCAGATGGCGATGGATTTTTGCCGCGATCGGTTGCAGAAGGAGGGTGTTTTGCTTGTCAAAGTGTTTCAAGGCGAGGAGTTCGCCGGCTTGCTCAGGGAACTCAAGAGTATGTTCAGGGAGGTTCGCGCGCTCAAACCCGCTGCGTCACGCGAAGAATCACGCGAAACGTACCTGCTCGCGCGCGGTCTGAAGGGAATACAATAGCCGTTCGATGAAGGAGCAAGTCCTTGAATAACATGCTCAAAAACCTCGTCATCTGGCTGGTCATCGGACTGGTGCTGATGACGGTGTTCAACCAGTTCAACACCCGCCAGGCGGCGCGCTCGCCGCTGGAATATTCGCAGTTCCTCGAAGAGGTCAAGGCGGGTCGCATTGCCAAGGTGACCATCGAGGGGCGCCAGCTCAAGGCGACCACCAACGAAGGCAAAAGCGTCGTCAGCTATTCGCCGGGCGATATCTGGCTGGTGTCGGACCTGCTCAAGTACGGCGTCAAGGTCGAGGCGAAGCCCGAGGAAGAACCGTCGCTGCTGATGAACATCTTCGTGTCCTGGTTCCCGATGCTGCTGCTGATCGGCGTATGGATCTTCTTCATGCGCCAGATGCAGGGCGGGGGCAGGGGCGGCGCGTTCAGTTTCGGCAAGTCGCGCGCGCGCATGCTGGATGAGTCGACCAACACCGTGACCTTTGCCGATGTGGCCGGTTGCGAAGAGGCGAAAGAGGAAGTCTCCGAACTGGTGGACTTCCTGCGCGATCCGACCAAGTTCCAGAAGCTGGGCGGGCGCATTCCGCGCGGCGTGCTGATGGTCGGCAATCCCGGCACCGGCAAGACGCTGCTCGCGCGCGCCATCGCGGGCGAGGCCAAGGTGCCATTCTTCTCCATTTCCGGCTCCGACTTCGTCGAGATGTTCGTCGGCGTGGGTGCCGCGCGCGTGCGCGATATGTTCGAGCAGGCTAAGAAGCACGCACCCTGCATCGTGTTCATCGACGAGATCGACGCGGTCGGCCGCCAGCGCGGCGCGGGCCTGGGCGGCGGCAACGACGAGCGCGAGCAGACGCTGAACCAGCTGCTGGTGGAAATGGACGGCTTCGAAGGCACCATGGGCGTGATCGTCATCGCCGCCACCAACCGGCCTGA
>Ga0315912_10005922_pt1 | contig 11092 bp, 13 predicted proteins | sample VfabasoilMG_FD_204469 | JGI IMG/M metagenome (GOLD analysis project Ga0315912, IMG submission 204469) | Garden soil microbial communities collected in Santa Monica, California, United States - V. faba soil | ecosystem: Environmental > Terrestrial > Soil > Garden | place: USA: California...
TCGGAGCTCTCGCCGTCGTCGCTCACTCGCTTGGAGAACAGCTTGGCATCGGTCGCCACGCCATTTCGCAGCAGCGCGAGGTGACGGCGCGCGCCGAAACCGGCGTAGACGAGTAGTGGCGTCCACAAAGCGAGGAAGATCAGCGCGAGCGATGGCTGACGCGCGTGATGCTCGTCGCGCATGCTCGTGCTGATGATCGTCGTGATCGCGATGCCGTACCAGGCGAGTTGAGCCGCCGTGCCACCAAACGCGAGCCGCAGCCAAAGGCGAGCGGGTACTCGGCGAGGAGGCGGCTGAAGCATCAGGTCGAGCCGGGCGTCATGTTGCGCTCTTGGTAGATGCGCAGGATGTCCGCCGCGGTCTCTTCGATCGCGCGGTTCGTGACATCGATGACGGGCCAGTTCGCGTGCTTGCGGAAGATTTCGCGCGAATACGCGATCTCGTTGTCGATGTGCGTGCGCTGGCCGTAGCTGGAGTCCTGCGGCATGCCGAGGTGCGACAGGCGGGCCTGGCGAATGCGCATGAGCATGTCCGGCTGCACGATGAGACCGAAGACTTTCCGGTCGTCGACCTGCGAGAGCTCCTCGGGCGGATCGACTCCGAGGACGAGCGGGACGTTCGCGCACTTGAGGCCTCGCTGCGCGAGATAGGTCGAGAGCGGGGTCTTCGACGTACGCGAGATGCCGACGAGGACGACGTCCGCTTTGGGCAGGTTTCGCGGCTCCGCGCCGTCGTCGTTCTTCACCGCGAACTCGACCGCTTCGATGCGGCGGAAGTAGTCGTCGGTGATCATGTGCAGAAGGCCCGGAACACCGGCAGGCGGCGCGCCGAGGTAGAGCGCGAGCTTGCTGATCAGCGCGCCCATGAGGTCGACCGTCTCGAGCGTGTACTTCTCGACGAGCTTCGCGATCAGGTCTCGTTCCTCGGGATTGACGACCGTGAACACGACGAGCGCCTTGAGCTCGGCGGCCTTCTCGAGGATCTGCTCGAGCTCGCTCTCGAGGCGAACGCGCGAGAACAGGCGGATCTGTACAGGCTCGCTGAACTGCAGCGTCGCGGCGCGAACCATTCGTTCGGCGGTCTCGCCGGTCGCGTCGCTGATGATCATCACCGTCTTCATCTGGGGCCTCTATATCACGACGGAGTGAACACCTGGGCGAAGCGATAGACCTCGCCTGCGTCGAGCCATACGCCGTGCTGACCGCAGAAGTCGTAGCGCAGCTCTTGCCGGTAGCCGATCTTCATCTCGGCGCTGCACATCGGGCACTTCGCGGGCTCGAACGGCCATGGCTGCGGCTGCGCGTTCGCGCCGCCTGCGGTGACCATGCTCCATGCCGGCGCGTTGAACCGCTCGCGTGTGTACCACTCGCCGCAGCCACGGACGCAGGCGAGGCGCTGCTCGCCATCGCTCTCGGTCGAGTTTCCGCAGCGCGGGCACATGCCCACTTGCTGCATGCTGCGGTACGGGTCGTCGTCCATCGGCATCGCCGCGGCTATAGCACGGGGAGGCGAACGCGCTGGGCACCCGAATCGATGACGCGTGGGCATTCCGGATCGGGAGCACTCAGATCACCTGTGACGTGAGCGCTCACCACCTTGCAACCGCCACGACACAGGTCGTGGTAGCTGCAGCTCGCGCATGGTTCGGCGGCACTGCGCCAGGTGCGGAATGCCCCGAACGCACCGGGCGTATTCCAGTAAGTGGCGAGCACGTCGACGCGCGGCCGTTCACCATCGGTGCCGGGCGGTGGCGGTGACGCGAAGCTGCATGCAGTGATCCGGCCGTCGGGCTTGGCGCCGACGAGGAAGTCGCCGCCGGTGCAGCCATAGACCGCGAGCTCGGCGAGCAATGCGCGGTCGGGCCTGTGATGCGCGAGCATCGGCGTGTAACTGCAGTCGACCTTGACGCGGATCTTGTGAGACTTGGCGGCGGCGAGGATCGTCGGCAGAAATGCGCGGTGTTGTGCGTCGGTGCAGCGGAGGTCGGTGTACGCGCGCGCACCGCGACCGCTCGGCTTGAAGCGAAGCAGCTCGACTTCGGACAACCGGCGCTCGGCTGCATAGGCAAAGATCTGGTCGAGCTCGGCGAAGTTGTGGCGCGTGACGACGACGTTGATGCCGACCTCGCGCTTGAGCGTGCGCAGCTTGCGAATCGCGGCGTCGGCTCGAGCGAAGCCATCGAATCCACGGACGGCGGCGTAGGTGTCGTGCAGGCCATCGAGCGAGACGTTGATCTGGCCGAACCGGTCGGCGATTTGCAGCAAGCCGTCGAGGCCTTCGAGTCCCGACGTCGTCAGGTTCGGGATGATGCCGCGGCTGCGCGCGTGGTCGGCGAGATCACCGAGCCACGGTAGCGCTGCGCTCTCACCACCGCCGAGCGCGACGTGAAACACGCCGGCATCCGCGAGCGCATCGAGTGCGCGCTTCCATTCAACGAGCCCCCACTCGTTCGGTGCGCCCTCGGCCGAGGCGCCGGTGTAGCAGCCCTTGCAGCCTGCGCCGCAGCGATTGGTGATCTGAAGGTGCGCCTCGAGCGGCGCGGACAGCACGTTCTCGCCGAGCTCGGTTTCTGTTTCGCGCCACGCCGCAGGCTCGCGATCGACGCGCACGACTCGTCGCGCCATCGCGCGGTCGACGAACACGAGCGCGCGCGGGACCGTCAGCTGGATGATCGCACCGAACCGTTCGAACCGAGCGCGTCGGGCCGGATGCTCGCGATCGGCGCGCAGGCGATCGACGACGACGCCGACCGCATCACGCGCACGAGCAAGCAGGTCGAGCACGCGCGAACTGTAGCGCGCTAGACCGTTCGGATCTGCCGGTAGCGCGCGTTGATCAGCTGATAGACGCCATAGGCAATGAGGCCCACCGCGACGAGCAGAAACGGAATCCGGCCAAACGTGAACAGCTCGAGCAGCGCTTGCTTGATCCCGCGCACGTGCCGCGGGTCGCGCTCTTGAACGGCACGAGCGATGAGCACGCCGATCATGCCGAACACCACGCCGCGAGCGGCGATGCCAAAGCGACTCGCGCCGATCACCCAGCGTTGTGCACGCGGAGACATCCGGCCGAGTGCGAGCTCCTTGCTCAGCTTCGCTCTCCACGCGCAGTAGAGCTGGTAGGCGCCGTAGCCGACGAGACCGACGGCGACGAGCCGGAGCGCCGTCGTGCCGCCCGGCGTCGCGAGTGCGCGCGCTGTCCAGTGCTGGGTTTGTGCGCCGTCGTTCGCGTCGGACAGATCGCCCCACACGAGCTTGATCGCGCTGATGCCGAGGCCGACATGGACGGCCCCGGTCCCGACGGATCTGATGCGCTTCGCGAGCCCCTTCGCGTCGTGACCGCGATGCGAAGGGTCGGCGATGCCTTCGATGATGCGCCACGCGGCGTAGCCGAACAGGCCAACCGCGATGATGACGAGCAGAGCGTGGCCGAACGGCGCATCGAGCAGCTTGGCCATCGCACCGCGCGAGCCCGTCGCGGGTGTGCCACCGAGCCGCAGCGCCGCCGCGCTCGCGAGCACACCGATCGTCATGTAGAGCAGTGCCTTTGCGAGAAATCCTAGGCGAGCGAGCTTCGTGATCCACGGCGCCGCCTCGCGCACGGCTTGTTTCGCTTCGTGCTTCGCTTGTCCGATGACGGCGGTCGCGCCCATGCGACCCAGCCATGCGGCCGGCGTGCCTACGGTGCTGAGGCGATCACTGCGAGCAGCTTCGGCCAGAACGCGTCGAGGTCAGCGAATTGCTGACGAGCGGCACGGTACTCAGCAAGGGCTGCGACAATTGGCTTCGTCCATAGAAACGACCGGGCGAGCTCACGTTCGGCAGCAGCGTCACCGGCCGCAGCGCCTTTGCGCTCGCGCAGGTAGAGCACGGTCACCGCACGCACGCCTTGCTCGTTCATGACGATCTCCCACGTGGGATACGCCTGTTTGCGCATCGCATCACCGACCTGTTCGAGCAGCCGCCTGCCGTGCGGCTCGAGCTCGGCGCGATGCTTCTCGAACAACGGATTTACGTACGAGTGCGCCATCTCGTGAACGATCAGCTCGAGCGTGAGCGGGTCGAACGTCGGCAGCTCGTCGAAGTCGACGCGCACGACACCGATGATCTGGAACAGCTCGGTCGCAGTGTGCGGACCGAAGTTGTGTTGGCCGACGAGCAGGGCAGGGACGACCACGAACTTCGCGCCGGGCTTGGCGCCGAAGAAGTTGTCGAACCAGGCGCCCGGGTTCTCCTTCGTGATCTCGGTTCGCAGTCGGTCTTCGACCTTGTCGAGGTACACCTTGTGCTTGGCGAGGAACGAATCGATCCCGGCCGTTATCGCGAAGTCGCGAACCTTCACGAGGTAGGCCTCGAGGTCGACGTTCGCCCAGCGCGAATCACTCGGGCGGTTCTTGAGCTTCAGCTGATCGTCGAGCTCGATGGCGAGCCACATCGGACCATCGAAGCCGATGCCCGGGTTCTGGCGCAGCTCGCGCGTCGCGATGACGGCGGGGTGATCCTTGAAGTTGGCGAAGTGCGCGTCGACGGCGGCGACGTATGCGGTCACAGGCGTCGCCATGTACTCCGGCGCGGCGACGAGGCGCTGCAAGATCGCGAACAGCTCGATTCGCCGATCGACGTGGACGTCGAGCGCGGTTGCTGCGGGCGTTGCCAGGGGAGGCTTGTGCTGCTGCTCGGATGGAGAGCTGCACGCCAGCGCGATCGTCACCACCAGTGCAAACGCTCGCACGCCGCGAGCATACGCGATCAGGTGCGGGCGGCGGTGACGACGATGCGCTCGCGCTTCGAGACGACGACTCCACCCGGCTTCTCGATCGTCACTGCGAACAGCGCGACCTCGCCGACGTTGAGCTTCGCCGAGATCGGAACGATCACTTCGCCAGTCGACGACACGTCGAATACGCCACCGTCGACCGGGTAGTCCTGGGGACGGTTCTTGTCGAAGATCCAGAGCTGATACTGGTACTGCGTCACTTCGTTTGGCGTGAGCCCGACGAAGCGCATGTAGCCCTTCTGCTCCTTGGCGCTCCACACGACATCGCCCTTCGCGCCTTTCGCGTTTTCATCGGCGGTCGCGGTCCACTCGAGCTTGGTGATGTCAGCCGCTTTCGCCATCAGCTCGTCGCGCTGCTGGCTCGGCGTCAATGGCGTCTTGGGAGGCTCGACCTTCGCGATCTGTGGCTCGCTCTTGTTGAGTGCCCACAGCACGGCGCCGATCGCGAGCGCGAGACATGCGGCGGCGGCGAGCCACGGCACGATCATCGCAGTGCGAGACTTCTTCTTCTCGCGCATCTGGAGGCTGGCCAGCTTTCGCTGGCGCCCCAGCTCGATGTCGGTCGGCGCCGGACGCTGTTCCGGTTGCGGCGCGAGCGGCTGCTCCACCTGCTGCATGCCACCGGGCGGCGTCAGCGTGCGCGGCGCGAGCTCGTTCGCGACCATGCCGGGGATCGTGCGGAGGTTGCCGGGGAGCAGGCCGCCAGGGAGTGACGCACCGGGGACCGTGCGCATCGCCTCGAAGCCAGCGGGCGACGCGTCGAAGATCTTCTGCGCGAGGTGCGGGGGAAGTGGCTCGAGGGGCGTTAGCGCGAGTGCGAGACCGGCGGCGGCGAGGTCGAAGCTGTCGTCGTCTTCGGCGCCAAGCTGATGCAGCTCCCAGTGCTCGTTGTCGTCGAGTGGACGGATCGCGCGCTCGGCGAGCAGCTCCTTGGCGCGGGGGTGGACGGCGGGCTTCACGACGACGACTCCTCTTGTACGCCCAGCAAGGCGGCGCGGATCGACAAAAGTCCGCGCCGGGCGTGGGCTTTCACGGTCCCGAGCGGCATGCCGGTTTGAGCGGCGATTTCGCCGTGCGACATGCCGTGGCACGTCGAGAGAACGAGGACTTGGCGCTGCTCGGGCCGGAGCTGGCCGAGGGCGGCGGCGGCCTTGTTGGCCTCGACCGTGGCGTCCGGGGCGATTGCCTGGTCGGGGATCTGCGGGACCTCGGGAAGCTGCTCGGTGGTCGGGCGGCGGCGGCGGGTACGGCGGCGGTCGATCAGCCGGCGGCGCGCGATCATCGCGATGAACGTCGCCTCGGAAGCAATCTCGGGATCAAACCGCGCGGCGCTCTTCCACAGGTCGAGGAAGATCTCCTGCACGGCATCCTCGGCATCGGCGAGCTCGAAGCGGCGGGCGATCGACCAGACCAGGCCGCCGTACTGCGCGATGCACTGACGCACCGCAACCGCATCGCCGGCCGCGACACGGCCGAGCAGCGAAGGCGCTGCAGCAGCGTGTGAGCCAGCGTGCGGTTGCATATTCGGTCGCGAAACTAACACGGTAGGTATCGATGACCTCGTTGGTGGATGACTAGAGCGCAGTGCATTGCGTGAGGAGACCGAGGGCGGGCGCGTTGTCCGAGCACAGCAGCACGCGGAGCGGGTTCACGTGCGAGCCGGTCTTGCCGCCGATGGCGAATGCGGTCGCGATCGAGCCGGTCGAGAGCGAGACGTGGACCGTGAGTGCATCCGACGTCGTGTCGGCCACGCGCGCGCTGACCGGCGACGTGAACGAGCCCGTCTCGATGTAGCCGCGATCGTTCATCGGCTGGTTCGTCGCGACGTTCGCGAACGCGACGTCGTTGAAGATGTTCGTGAACGACGTGCCGCTACCGAGACCGACGTCGACCGCCGGCGTGGCGGGCGACGCGTGGATGAAGCGAAGCTTCGCCTTGCCCGCGCTGACCGAGTTGTCGTCGGCGAAGACCTTGAGGCGGAAGCCCGGGTCGTGCGCGGCGAGGCCGGTGTTGTCGAGGATTCCGATGGCGGCAACGGTCGCGACAAGGCCCGGAGCGAGCGCGATGCCGACGGTGTCGGGGACGGGCGGCGAGTTGCAGTCCATCGCGCCGGCGAGGACGATGCGCGCGTCGTACGCGGTCACGGGTAGCTCGATGTACTTCGTGATCTTCGAGTACGCGAGACCGCTCATGGCGCCGAGCTTGCCGAGCAGCGGTCCCTGCCACATGTCACTGCCGCTGCGCGCGAGGCAGACGTCGACCGCGGGCGCGTCGGGCGAGAGGTGCGCGACGCGAACGTGCGAGCGCTCCGGTGCGCCACCGACGACGTTGCACTCGGTGAACAGCATGTGCGGCGGGCCGCTGTCCTTGCACAAGAGGACCTTGAGCGGCGCGGCCGCGTTGCCGATCTCACCGATCGCGAACGCGGTCGCGCTCGAGTCAGCGGCGAGCGTCGCGGGCTTGATCGCAAGCACGTCCGCCGTCGTCCCGGTCGCGCGCGCCGAGATCTCGAGGTTCGTCATCGGATCGCTCGTGATGTACGAGTCCGTGCCGTAGCCGATGCCGTTGAACACGGGCGTGAACAGCACGCCGCCACCGACACCGACGTCGACGTTCGGCGTACCCGGCGACGCGTGGATGAAACGTAGGCGCGCCTTGCCGGCGACGATCGTCGGATCGTCGATGTACGCGCGCAGCGTGAACTGCGCCGCGCCGCCGTGCATGAGGTTGCCGGTTGCCGCGATAGTCGCGGTCACACCTTCGGGGAGGGCCGGCAGGTTCGTGAAGTCCGGCACGAGGCCGCTGCTGCAGTCGCTCGATGCAGGCGCGACGAGGCGCACGTTGTACTTGGTCGCGCCGACGTCGAGGTACTTGGTGACTTGAGTGTAGGACAGCCCGAGCGGCCCACCGTTCGCGCCCATCACCGGGCCGGCCCACTCACCGCTGCCGTCCGCCGAGATGCAGAAGTCCACGGCCGGTGCATCCGGCGAGAGGTGCGCGACGCGCACGCGCGCCATCGGCCCGGACATCGGCATCGTGTCGTCCGGCACGACCGGGTCGGTACAACCAACAACAAACAGACCAAGCGCGAGCGAAGAAGCTGCCTTCATCGAGTCTCCTTTGCGGGAAAACGCGAACCACGAGCGGAGCCCCTGCGACGCCAACAGGCGCCGTGTGCCGCTCTCGAACCCACAATTCGCCGATGGTGGGCGATTGGATGCAGCGATTTTTCGTGAGCCGCTACGCCAGCTTGCCGACGAGCGTCTCGTAACGCGCTTCGTCGACGCCTAGTCGCTCGAGCCACAACCGGAAGTAGCGGTCGAGCACTGCGCTGCGCGGATGACGATCAAGATGATGGAGGACGAAGTCCTTTCGGTTTTGGACCTTGTCCGCGATCAGCATGTCGTTGACGTCGCGCATCGCCGAAAGCTCGATGTCCTCCGCGCTCGCATACTCGCGATGCGAGAGCGCCGCGTTTGCAACGCGCCTGTACTCGAGTGCGAGCGCGAGCACGTTCGCGTCATTGGTGAGCTCGTTCACGCGCGGCAGATTCTCCGCGTAAGACGCGTCGTCCTGCAGCAGCGGGTGCAAACAGAACGCTCGCTTCGCGGCCTCGCTCGCGCCGATCGCGTCGAGGATCTTGAGCCCCTCGTGAATGTGCGCGATCAGGGGAACCTGCGACCGACTCGCGACCCGATCGCCGTACTCGCGCGCGATCGCCGCGTACTCACGCGTTGTCGGTAGCGGCATCGCTTGCCTCGGTCTTCGTCTCGGCCGCCACCGGCTTTCGCCAGCGCAGCAGCGCGCCGATCACCGGCGTCACCATCGCGAGCGCCGTCGCGCCGACGAGCAGGAACGTGACGTCGACGCCAAGACTCGACGAGTTGGGGTTCATCCCCCACTTGATCGCGAGAATCCGGCCGCGCTTGCCCACGTGACGACTATAGCTCACGCGCCCGGCCCGAACTTCACCGTCTCGCCGAGCATGTCGAGCAAATCGGCCCTCGTCATGGCGATGTAGCCAACGGCAAGCACGAGCAGCCCGCACGCGAGCACGTGCGCGATCGATCGCACCCGCGTCGCCCGCTCGCGCCGGCGCAATAGATCCAGCGTCGCGCCCGACACCCACGCGCTGGCCAATCCTGCGACCGAGATCTGGATGACCGCGGGCGCGATCAGCACGTCGATCGCAAACGCTGCGATGACAATGACGACCGCGACCGGCCCGATGTAGAGCACTTCTACCGGTGGCTTCCAGGCCGGCGCTTCGAGCCCACCGCGCCCGATCGCCTCGCAAGCCGACGCGAGCAGCGCGAGCGCCGCCAACGCGAGCACGATCCACGAAGCCGCGTAGAGCCACTCGCGCCGCCGCCCGGTCGCAATGCTCGCGTGCAAATCCACGCGCACCGCCTCGTCGATCTCGTCGCCGCTCGCGAGCTGCGCCGCCAGCTTCTCCGCGAGCGCCCAGTCCTTCGCCTCGATCGCACACCCCGCCGCATTGCGCCGTGCGAGGTGCACTTGCTCCGCATCGGGATGCTCGGCAATCAGCTTCGCGTAACGCGCCTGCCCATCACCGAAGCGCTTCACCCGGCACAACCAGTCCGCATGAAACAGCATCGCGTCGATCGCACCCGGCCAGCTCGCCGCCTCGAGCTCGTTCGCCCGCTGCTCCACTGTGGCAGGCGGCAACGTATCCGCCGTTGCGATCAGCTGCGCGAGGTGTGCCGCTTCTTTCGCGTGATCGCGCGCATCTCGCAGCAGCTCCATGCGCCGGCTCGCCGCGATCGAAACTCCGGCGTCCGGAAACTCGCGCACCAGGCGCTCGTACAGATGAAACGCCCGCGCCGGATCGAAGAGCCGGTCCTCGGTCGCCCGCCCCGCTGCGAACAGAACGTCCGCGAGCCCTGACTCCATCGGCGCATTCTCGATCACCGCAACCGCGCGGCTCAGCTGCCGCGTGTCGTCCGTGTTGAGCCCGCGCAGGAGCGCATTCGTGTCCGCCGAGACGCGCGACGCGAGCAATGCGATCACGAGGATGATTCCAAGTGCGCGGGGCAACGGTTGGATTATCGCATCCGTCGCTCCAGTACACGTTGCCGGAGCGTGATATCATTGATATCATCCGCTCATGGCGAGCATGCTGATTCGTGACCTCGAACCGGAGGTCAAAGCCGCGCTACGTCAGCGGGCCGCGCGGCACGGCCATTCCATGGAGCAAGAGGTTCGGACCATCCTTCGGGAAGCCGTGGCGCGCGAGTCGGAGCCCGTTGAGGATCTTGCGACCACGATTCGGGCCCTTTTTCGTCCATTCGGTGGTGTGCGCGTCACTGTTCCGCCGCGCGAGCCGATGCGCGAACCGCCGAAGTTCCGATGATCGTCCTGGACACGAACGTCGTCTCCGAGCTCATGACGTCCGCGCCCGCGGAGCCAGTCGCTCGCTGGGCAGCATTGCACAACCCAGTCACGCTCTACACGACCTGCGTGACGCAGGCCGAGATCCTGTTCGGCGTGCGCTTGATGCCAAAGGGGAGACGTCGCGACCAGATCGAAGCTGCCGCAGCGGAGCTATTCGACAAGGCGTTTGCCGGCCGCGTTCTCGCGTTTGGCCACGCTGCGGCGCGCTCGTATGCGCGCATCGCAGCCGAGCGACGCCGCCGTGGCACACCGATATCCAGCTTTGATGCGCAGATCGCGGGTATCGCGCGGGCGGCCGCAGCGTCCCTTGCTACGCGCAACGTCGATGATTTCGTCGGGTGCGGGATCGAAGTCGTCGATCCGTGGACCCACGAGGACTAACTAACTATGAACGGATCCTGAAAATCGTAACGGGCCGTTCTCGTTCCCGGTTCTCGGTTCGCTGTTCACTATTCGCACGCGCATTGATTGCGCGTCGTCGTCGGACCAGCTCATCAGCCTCCCGGATAAGCGCTTCGAGGTCATCGCCGACGAACAACGCGGCGTCCTGGGCCAACCGCAACCAGTACAGCGCTTCGCGCACTTCTTTGTTCGCAATGCCGAGCTTGTGAATGAAGTCCGCGCGGCTCTCGGCACCCCGCGCTTCCTCGTAGTTTGCTCCGCCACCCGTCGACGCTCGTACGAGCTGCTTGGCAACGTGCTTCGCCGAGACATCGTCAGCATTGCGGCAAAGCCGAATGACTGCCGCCCCGAAGTGGCGCAGTCGTGTCGCGATGTTCTCGCCTTTCATGCGCGGCACGGTACGCGCCGCCCCTGACAGAATAGTGAACAAGGAAGAGAACTGAGAATTTCAGGATCCGTTCTTAGTACTACCTGATCGGTTTTCGGCGCTCACGCGGTG
>Ga0315912_10005923_pt1 | contig 11092 bp, 9 predicted proteins | sample VfabasoilMG_FD_204469 | JGI IMG/M metagenome (GOLD analysis project Ga0315912, IMG submission 204469) | Garden soil microbial communities collected in Santa Monica, California, United States - V. faba soil | ecosystem: Environmental > Terrestrial > Soil > Garden | place: USA: California...
AGTCACATCAGTATTTTCAACCTCAATTAATGCAGAAGAGTCAGATATGGCTTTGCGCATTAAGGAGCTAGAAGCAAAAATGCTATTGATGCAGCAACAGCGAGCGGAACAGGACAAACAGCTGGAATTATTGACCAAAGAGTTAGTAGGAATTGAAAATCAAATGAGTCAAGTCAAAACTGCCAGAACTGAAGAGAGGGGTAGTAGTAAAGGTGCACCTGTTTATGCGGCATTTAAAGATGGTATAACTTTGGAAGATGGAAGTGGTAACTGGAAACTTGCCATCAATGGTCGTATTCAGGCAGATTACAGAACATTTTCACCTGACGTAGACGCAGCAGACACCTTTAGTTTGCGCCGGGCACGTCTTGGAGGCACGCTTACATTTTACAAGGACTACTCTGCGAGAGTAGAAGGTGAGTATTCATCCTCTGCGGGTACTACATTGACGTATGGCTATTTTGATATCAATAAATTTCAGGCAGCCAAATTTCGCTTGGGTCAGTTCAAGCCGAATTATGGTTTAGAACGTGCTATGAGTACCAATTTTACTGATTTTCAGGAACGCTCTATGGGTGACGCTATATTGGGTAGCACCTATGACCGCGGTGTAATGGTATACGGTACGCCAACGCCAGGATTTAACTATAGCCTAGCCTATATCAATGGCACAGGTACTGCAGATGAAAACAACTTCAAGAGCGATGGCAAGGATATTACAGGACGTTTGACTGCCAACTTGTCTGAGCTAATGTCATGGCAAAACAGTGTTGTACATTTTGGCGGTTTTTATGCTGACGGTAATCAAGGTTCACGCCGACAAGCCAACTCAATCCCAACAGGCACGACTGACGCCCGCGGCTTGACATTCTTTCAAACCAACTGTGGTACTACACCGACCGGAGGAGCTGGCCCTTCAACTGCAGCATGCGGCGGTTTGCTCAATAATGGCTTTGGCAGCGATGTTGAGAGAACACGTTCTGGATTAGAAACAGCGTTAGCATATGGGCCCGTCAAGTTACAGAGTGAATATAATAAAGTGAGATTTGATGGTGATGGCTTCAACCGACAAATATCAGATTGGTACGCAAGCGCCGTATGGAATGTCTCAGGTGAATCGTTTTCAGATATGTATAAAGACGGCGTGTTTGGCAGGCTAAAACCAAAAAATAACTATAAAGAGGGAACGGAGTCGGGCTGGGGTGCATTACAACTTGGCTTGCGTTATGACCAATTCGATGGCTCCGACTTTAAAACTAGTAATGCAGCAGGAACAGGTGTTTTACTGAATATGCCTGCATCAACAGCAGAAGGGGTTCTCGTCGCAACGAATGAGGCAGATTCTTGGACTTTAGGTGCTAACTGGATATTGAATCCGAATGTACGGTTAGTCGCCAATTTGATTAGAACTAATTACGATACGCCGGTTACCGTACGCGTGAATGGTGAAAACGAAACAATAGACCACGAAGACGCACTGACAATGCGCGCTCAATTCGATTTCTAAATAATTAAAGAATAGGAAAAAACATGTTTAAAAATTATCTGATTAGGATAACACTTGGTTTAGTGCTAAGTTCTATTTTAGGTTTAGGCCCTAGCATTGCGCTAGCTGATTCAAAAATAACAGTATTTGCTGCAGCAAGTCTAACTAATGCTATAAATGATATTGCCAAGCAATACGAGACAGAGAAATCCATCAAAATACAAAGCTCCTTCGCGGCCTCATCTGCACTGGCTAAGCAGATTGAAAATGGGGCGCCTGCCGACATTTTCATGTCTGCAGATTCAAAATGGATGAATTATTTACAGGATAAAAAACGTATCGACACAAGCTCGAGGGTTAATTTGTTAGGAAATCATCTGGTACTGATTGCGCCCAAAGGAAAGGCTTTTAAAGTACAGACTGATAAAACATTCAATTTTGCCAATGCCTTTTATGGCAAGTTGTGTACAGGCGAAATTGAATCTGTTCCGGTGGGTATTTACGCAAAACAATCTCTGATTAAGCTAAATTGGTGGGAGTCAATTAAGTCACGTATCGTAGGCACTCAAGATGTGCGAGCTGCTTTAGTGTTCGTAGAACGCGGTGAGTGTGATGCTGGTATTGTGTATGAAACTGATGCTAAAGTTTCAAACAAAGTCGAAACTCTTGCAATGCTGCCGGATGAAACACATGACCCGATTGTTTATCCATTGGCTTTGCTAGAAGGAGCTAGACCAGAGGCTAAAGGTTTTTTTGAGTATCTGAATTCTGAGAAAGCAAAAGCTATATTTACTCAATATGGATTTACCGTACTTAACAAGTAAGCATAAATTATGGATCTATTGAGCTTTACGCAAGCAGAAAGTGCGGCCTTTATCTTGTCACTCAAGGTGGCGCTATGTTGCACGGCACTTATATGTGTGCCAGGTGTATTCATTGCATGGTTATTAGCAAAAAAATCATTTTTTGGTAAAACTCTGCTAGATGGTCTCGTACATATACCGCTCGTGTTACCACCTGTGGTACCAGGCTTTTTATTGTTATTATTACTCGGCAATCATGGGCTTATTGGGAAATATCTGCATGTTTATTGGGGGATTACCATTGCCTTTACTTGGTTTGGTGCAGTCGTAGCATCATCTGTGATGGCTTTTCCATTAATGGTGCGCGCAACAAGATTAGCGATTAGTCAGGTAGACACAAAGCTTGAAGCTGCCGCACAGTCATTGGGTGCACATCCTATCAGAGTGTTTTTTACAGTAACCCTGCCATTGGCAATGCCCGGCGTTCTAACTGGGTTGATTTTAGCATTTAGTCGCAGCCTTGGTGAGTTTGGGGCCACGATCACTTTTGTCGGGAATATAGAGGGCGAGACACGAACATTACCCTTGGCACTTTATACAGCGACACAAGTGCCAGGCGGTGAGATGCCTGCCATACGTTTGGTTATTTTAAGTATTATGCTTGCACTGGGGGCCTTAATGATGAGTGAATATTTGGAACGTAAATCACGCGAGGCACAAGGGCGTGGTTTAGATGATTGAAATCAATGCCAAATATAAACGTAAAGATTTTTTACTGGATGTTAATTTTAGTGTCCAGCCTCGCGTCACGGGTCTTTTTGGACCATCAGGTGCTGGCAAAAGCACATTACTTAATGTTTTAGCAGGTCTTATTCAACCAGATAGTGGACGTATAGTGCTAGATGGCGCATGCATTTTTGATAGCGAGCTGAAAATTAATGTGCCCATTCACCAACGACATATAGGTTTGATTTTTCAAGAGAGTCGTTTGTTTCCGCACCTTACGGTACATGGCAATCTCACGTATGGGTTTAATTTACTTGAAAAACCACAACAGCAATTTAGTTTGGAACAAATTGTGGCTTTATTGGAAATCGGGCCTCTGCTTAAGCAGAGGCCACATCAACTTTCTGGAGGGGAAAAGCAACGAGTGGCAATGGGGCGCGCGTTGTTAAGTTCACCACGTTTGCTTTTGCTGGATGAACCGTTGGCTTCGTTAGATAAGAAGCTAAAAAATCAAATTTTACCGTTTTTAAAAAAAGTGGCAGAAGAGATTAATATCCCCATGATTTATATCAGCCATTCTATAGAAGAGATTCAGCAGATTACTCAGCAGCTGGTATTTATCGATCAGGGAAAAATAATTAATAACTCAGTAGACAGATAGAATTTCTTTAATGACGGTACTAGCGTTATTCAGGAACTATTTCTTTACCTTCATCATTTTCGGCGCCTATGCTGTCATATAGAATCATTACCGAAACATGGCGATTTTTTGCGCGTCCCAGAGGGTTGTTGTTATCACTAATCGGTTGCGTGGAACCAAAGCCAAGTGCGCTCAGGCGGGCATCTGCTATGCCTAAACTGCTAAACATTCTTACAACACTGGTGGCACGCACGGCAGAAAGCTCCCAGTTAGAAAAAAATGTGGCGTTATGGATTGGCGTATTATCGGTGTGCCCTTCTACTTGAATGGCATGATTGTTCATTTCAATAAGTTCGGCAATTTCACTCAATATTTCTTTAGCAGTTCCCTCCAGTTCGGCAGAACCTGAGGCGAATAGCAAGCTATCGTTGATATCAATACGTAAACCACGATTGTTTTGTGAGACACGAATTTTTCCATCACTAATCATAGGTGAAAGGTTGTTAGATAAATTAATGCCTAAGCTTTTCATGGATTCCCGCTCTTCCTGTAGCCTCTGGATTTGCGTAGAGGTAAGCGGTTGCTGTTTGACAGGCTCAGTAGGTTTTGCAGACGATCTGTGTTTGCCTTGTGACGTGGTGTTTGGCCTGATCTTTTTATCCGGTGTGAAAGCAGTACTGATAGAGGAAGTTAACTGCTTATATTTCTTCTGATTAACTGACGAAACGGAATACATGACAACAAAAAAGGCGAACAGAAGGGTGATAAAGTCTGCATAGGAGACTAACCAGCGGTCTGGGTTTTCATTATCATCTTCTCGGTTTCTTCTAATCATGAGCGCCAACTATTGCAAATATGCTTGGATACGTTCTTCAACGATTTTAGGGTGATCGCCTTTTGCAATGGAAACCCATGCATTGAGTAGCATCTCACGACGCATCATTTCATGCTGGATGTGCGTTTTTAATTTGTTTGCGACGGGTAGAAAAATAAGATTAGCCAGACCTACACCATAAATTGTGGCTACAAAAGCCACGGCAATCCCGCTACCAAGCAAAGCGGGGTCTGAAAGATTTTCCATCACATGAATAAGACCCATAACAGCACCAAGAATACCGATAGTTGGTGCGTAGCCACCAGCTGCGTCCCATACTTTTACTGCACTGCGTTGTTGTACTTCATAAAAGTGTATGTCGATGGCACAGATTTCACGAATCTTTTCTGGAGTCGTACCATCTATCATCAATTGCAAACCTTTTCTGATAAAAGGCTCACTTTCTCTTTGGAGAAAGCTTTCTAATCCTAGAATCCCGTCTCTTCTAACAGTCAGGCTCCATGCATTGGTGCGACGAGCCAATGCTTCTCTGTCATCGATTGGAGGCCTAAAGATAAGCTTTGACATGACAAGACCGAGCACGAAATTTTTAGGTTTGGTTTGTAGCAATACAGCACCTACTGTGCCGAAAAACACAATAAAAAAGGCAGCTGGCTGCACCAGAGAACTGATGCGACCACCTTCGATCGCTTGCCCATATAAGATACCTACCAGGGCAAGTGCAATGCCGCCTAAGCTACCCCAGTCCATGATTGCTCTTTGAGCGATGCGCGGAGCCTCGCAACTGCTTGGCTGTGTAATTGGCAAACGCGAGATTCAGAGACGTTCATCACTGCGCCAATTTCTTTAAGGTTGAGTTCCTGTTCGTAGTACAAGCCCATGAGTATTTTTTCACGCTCTGGTAATGAGTCAATGGCATCAATGAGCGCATCTTTAAAATCACCAGCGAGTAAAGCATGTATAGGATCTCCCGAATCGTCTTTCAAGTAACGATCAAGAAAGTGCTCACCGCCACTATCAGCCTCATGAAAATCTTCGTAATAGACAAGTTGATGTCCACCACAATCGTCTAGCAGTTCATAATAATCATCAAGCGAGATTTTAAGTTGCTTAGCCACTTCACTTTCACTAGGCGCTCTACCTAGTTGCTGTTCTAGCTTAGATATGGCGGTTTCAACATCCCGCATGGACTTTCTAACACTACGTGGCAACCAATCAGCACTACGAAGCTCATCCAGCATAGATCCACGTATTCTTTGCGCGGCATAAGTTTCAAATTGAGCGCCATGCGTGTCTTCATATTTATTGACTGCATCGAGCAGTCCCATCATGCCTGCTTGGATAAGGTCATCCAGCTCTACACTAGGAGGTAGCTTGGCTTTAAGTTGATAAGCTAACTTTTTAACAAGCGTAGCATGCTGGTTGAGCAGCGCGTCTTTTTGATCAGTTTTTCCGTTAATTGTATACATATTGTAATTCCTATATGAAGGATGCAAGTTCTACTTTAGCTGGTTGGTTTTGTTTATAGTTAAGGCGTTGTGCTAAGGCTTTAAAGGCTTTAGCAGCATTGGATGCCGGGAATGCGTCAGTTATAGCGCGACCCAGTTTAGCTGCACGGTCAATGTGTTGGTCAGCAGGAATTGCACCAAAGAACTCAAGTTCGATTTGCATATATTGCCTCGCGACTTGTGAAATATTACGGAAAACAAGAGCTGCTTGCGCATCGGTGGCATCCACTACAATAATGCCAAAAGACCTTCTACCAATCTGACTGTAAATTTGTTTGATTAGTGAATAACCCTGTTTTATTGATTCTGCATCGCGTGTAAGCTGAATTAAAATTTTATTGTCATTGAGTATGTCTAATGGCAATAGATTATTTTTATCTAAAGAAGCATCTATCAATACAACCTCGAATAAACTTGCAAGATTATTAAAGACCTTATTTAGTTGTTTTTCATTGTTGCTTTCTATGGCTGTATGTTTTTGATTCTTGGAAAATAGTTTTGAGATTGAAAATCCAAGTTTCGAGCTTTTTACAGATTGTGCCAATGCTGATCTTTGATGTGCAACATCATACAAAGAGGGTATGGCTTCTATTCCATAGGGACGTAAAGCTTCACGTGATACTTGCCCAGCATGTAGAATCAATACATCACAATCATGTTCATTGATTGATGCAGCTAAATTGACTAATAAGCCTGAATTACTTTCCGATGAAGTAGCAGAAAGAACAGTCACAATCTTAGGTTGATAGCTGGTCATAAGTCGTCTTAATCCAGCTGCTTGATCCTCTTGAAGCTTAGGCATGATCAAACTCCAACTTTGCCGTTGTTGTGGCTGAATTTGCAGCATTACCCATCACAAATGGTAGATCTTTACTTTGGAACTGGAACGGACTGTTTTTAGCTGAACCTAGTTTAAATGAGCGATGGATTAATTGCTGTTTATGCGCAAGATGCAAATCTTCTGGAACGCGTTGACCATTAGCCACATAATATAGTTTTAGTTTTTCTCTAATAATCACATCAATGACATTGCCAATAGTAATTGCTTCATCCATTTTGGTCATGATGCAGCCATCTAAGCCGCGACCTTTGTAGGCACGAATGACATCAATAAGCGTATCGCCCGTGTTGGTAGAATTTAGACATAGCAATTTTTTAATTTTGAAATTTTTGCCGGATAGCATAGCAATTTGCTCTGACACCATCTGATCGCGCTGGCTAACGCCTACAGTGTCAATCAAAATAGTGTGTTTGTTTTTAAGCTCATTGAGCGCGATTTTTAAGTCAGCTTCATCTTTCACGCTATGTACCATTACACCTAAGATTTTCCCGTAAATCCTTAATTGCTCATGACCGCCAATACGATACGAATCGGTTGTAATCAAGCCAATATTTTCAGCGCCATGTTTCATTACATAACGTGCCGCAAGTTTGGCTGTGGTGGTGGTTTTCCCCACACCAGTTGGGCCGATTAAGGCAAATATACCGCCTTGGTCTAACATTTCATCTTCTTTGGTGATCGTGTTTAGATTGTTCAAAAGGATAGATTGCACCCATTTTGTAGCCTCAGCCGCATTTTTCTTCTCAGGTAGATTCTCAGCAAGCTGCTTAGAGAGCGCGGCGCTATACCCTGCAGATAACAACATACCGAGGATATTGGATTTAACTGGATCCCGATGTTGAATAGCACCCCAGGAAATTTCAGCAAGTTGCGACTCAATTACGCTGCGCATGTTACGAATTTCGCGCATCATATTGGCGATTTGTGCATTGACTTCCTGTGCTTGCGCTTGGTTGTTGCTTAATGCTGTTTCAACATCAGAGTCCTCATCGAAGTCATAAGCGATTTCAGTTTTACCCCTCTTGGAATTGGCTTTTTCAGACTGCATACGTTTTCTAAACAGAGCTTCCAGCGTCGAGGATTGTGCATCTTCAATGATGCTTGTATCTAATGCTTGCTCAGGCTCATTGTAAGTAGGTATTGAAGCCATTTCTTCTTCCTTGAAAGCCATGATTTCATTGCCACCATTAACAGCACGGTTAGATAGAATAATCGCATCATCTCCAAGTGCTTCACGTACTTGTGCTAGTGCGAGTTTTGAGTTTTTACCGAAAAAGCGTTTGATGTTCATGCTTGGCCTCCAATAAGGTTAGTTACACGTATGGTTTTTGTGTCTGGTAATTCTTCATGTGATAACACACGAAGACGCGGAATGGCACGGCGCAAGAATTTAGAAAGCGCCGTTCTGAGAGGAGCTGCCACCAGCAATACTGGAGACACGCCCATTTGTTCTTGTTGATATGCAGCCATTTCGGCTTGTCTTGATAAAGTCTCTGCTAAACTAGGCTCAATTGCTGCACCGCTAGTGTTATTGGCCTGTGTCGCCTGCATGAGCAAGCGTTCAAGATTGTTATCCAGTGCCATCACTGAAATTTCATTTTCGCTAGGAAATAACTGCTGCACAATTGCGCGACCAAGCTGAATCCGTACCAAAGCGGTCAACTCGCTAGTGTCTTGAGTTTGCGTTGCGTGTTCAGACAGCGTTTCAATAATGGTGCGCATATCTCGAATATGTACACCTTCAGACAATAAATTTTGCAATACTTTTTGAACAACCGAAATGGACAAGAGTTTAGGTATTAAATCTTCTATCAATTTGGGTGATTCTTTAGTGATGTGATCTAATAATGATTGAACCTCTTGGCGACCCAATAGATCAGCAGCGTGCATTGAAATCATATGATTTAAATGTGTGGCAATCACAGTTCCTGCGTCTACTACGGTATAGCCCATCATTTGTGCATGATCGCGTGCTGAAGCATCGATCCAGACAGCAGGCAGCCCAAATGCTGGATCCTTGGTTTCTGGACCGGGTAAGGCATCAGTTACCATACCTGGATTGATCGCGAGAAACTGACCTATATGAGATTCACCATTGGCAATTTCTACACCTTTAAGCGTGATGCGATAGCTAGAAGGTTTTAGTTCAAGGTTGTCGCGGATATGTACTGTAGGAGCGAGGAAGCCCACTTCTTGTGCAAACTTCTTACGCAGACCTTTAATGCGTTTGAGCAAATCGCCGCCTTGAACTTTATCTACAAGTGGAATCAAACGGTAACCAACTTCTAGTCCAACGATATCTACTGGAACTACATCATCCCAAGTGGCTTCTTCTGTTTCTGTAGCTATTGCAGGCGGCTCTTCTATCACAGGGACTTCAACCACTTTTTTCTGTTCACTAATCACATATGCCGCACCAGCCAATACACCCGCTAATAATAAGAATGCAAAGTGAGGCATGCCCGGAATAGCGCCCATGCTGCCAATGATGCCCGCAGTGATATAAACTACTTTCGGGTTAGAGAATAATTGTGTGATTAACTGACCGCCAATGTCCTCTGTATTTGCAACGCGAGAAACAACGACACCTGCAGCGACTGAGATGATGAGTGATGGGATTTGCGCTACAAGACCATCACCAATGGCTAATAGTGTGTAATTCTTTACAGCATCCGCAAAAGCTAAATCATGCTGCACAATACCTACGATCAATCCACCCACTACGTTGATAATAATAATTAAGATACCTGCAATGGCATCACCACGTACGTATTTACTTGCACCGTCCATTGCACCATAAAATTCTGATTCTTGACCAACTTCCGCACGGCGGCGGCGCGCTTCATCCTCGCCAATAAGTCCTGCATTTAAATCAGCATCAATCGCCATTTGTTTACCTGGCATGGCGTCTAAAGTAAAGCGTGCGCCTACCTCAGCAATACGGCCAGCACCTTTGGTGACGACTGTAAAGTTGATAATGGTTAAGATGACAAACACTACTAAACCCACAGCATAATTACCGCCAATCAGAAAATGACCGAACGCTTCAATCACTTTACCTGCAGCAGCTGGGCCGGTATGTCCTTCAGTGAGTACCACACGTGTCGAGGCCACATTAAGTGATAATCGCAACATGGTTGTGACTAATAAGATTGTAGGGAAAGCAATAAAGTCCAGGGCTTTCTTCGTTTGCAACCCAATAAGCAGTACTAAAATGGATAACGCGATATTGAAACTAAAAAGTACATCCAGTGCTACTGGAGGCAATGGCAATATCATCATTGCCAACAACAGCACAATAATGAGGGGGGCGGCTATTGCGCGACCCTCTATTCCATTTAACCAGGTTGGTAGTTTAAATGAATTCATTATGCAAATACCTCAGGTTCAATCGTGCTAGCTGGCAACAAGCTATGCGGATCAAGTGCTTCTGGCACTGGTAATACGCTAGGTATTTCAGGACGGAAGCCACCCTCGCGTTTGAAAATACGCATTTGGAATACATAAGCTAATACTTCTGCCACCGCAGCATAAAGCGCTTCAGGTATCTCACTATTGAGCTCAGCATGTGCAAATAGCGCTCGTGCAAGTTTTGGAGACTCTAAAGTCATAATGTTATTTTCTGTTGCTATTTCACGAATCTTCAAAGCGACAGCGTCTGCACCTTTGGCAACAACGATAGGCGCGCGCATTCCTTCTTCTTTATATTTAATCGCGACGGCATAGTGAGTCGGGTTGGTAATAACGACATCAGCTTTAGGTATCTCTGACATCATTCGGCGTTTTGCCATTTCACGTTGCTGTTGGCGTACACGTGCTTTAATTTCAGGATTGCCTTCGGATTCTTTCATTTCTTTACGAATTTCATCTTTGCTCATTTTCAGTTTGTGCGCATATTGATACAGCTGATATGGAACATCGATTGCTGCTATTACAACCAGTGCACCTACAATCGATAAAAACCCCTTCAGCATCAAATCGCTTACGCTAGCAATGCTGGTTTTGATAGGAAGTGAAGATAAGGAGAGAATAGGTTCCATATCTTTCGAAATCACAAAGTATGCAACTGAACCTACTAAAATTGTCTTCACAATAGATTTTATAAGCTCAACTGCCGAATTTTTAGAGACTAAGTTTCCTAAACCACGAATTGGATTGAGACGGCCAAAATTGGGTACAAAAGCTTTGCTACTAAATATCCAACCACCAATCAATGCAGGGGAAGCAATAGCGACAATGATTAAAAGGAGAGC
>Ga0315912_10005924_pt1 | contig 11091 bp, 16 predicted proteins | sample VfabasoilMG_FD_204469 | JGI IMG/M metagenome (GOLD analysis project Ga0315912, IMG submission 204469) | Garden soil microbial communities collected in Santa Monica, California, United States - V. faba soil | ecosystem: Environmental > Terrestrial > Soil > Garden | place: USA: California...
GCATTGCAAACGTGCCGCAGTAGAGTTGCTGGCCATCCGCGAGCCGCGCGTTAAGTGTGAACACGGGCAGTGTGCCGCGCGGCAACGTGACGCGCGCGGTCGTGCCCGTGGTCGTAAATGAATTGGTCTGCCAGGTGAGTGTGTAATTGGTGACGGGCTTGAGCGGGATGTAAGTATTCGTGAACGCGCCGCGCACGGTGATGATTCCGCCGTTGGTGGATCGCGCGATGATGTTTGTGGTGGCCGAGAGTTGAGAGAATGTTTCCGGCGCAGACCAGGCGAGGTTGATGGTGATGTTCGATGGTGGCGGTTGGGCGACCGCCATTGCCGATAGCTGAGAGCTGATGGCTGATGGCTGCGTGAGCGGCTTTGGATTTTGGACTTTGGATTTTGGACTACTCATTGCAGGCGCGGTCAACACGGTGATGTAAAGCAGCGCGAACACTGCCGCCGCTACGGTTGTGATCCCGACGATGATGCGTTGCGGTTTGTCGTTCATCTAAGAGCTGATGGCTGATAGTTGATGGCTGATGGAAAAATCATTTCGTTTGAAATGGTGCCGCAGCCTGGCTGAGTCCGTTGCGTGTGCCGATGGCGACCGGCCCGATGAGTTCCGCTGTGTTGAGCGGCGTGATCTGCCGCTTATAACGATCCCAAAGAAACATGGTGTTGCCGATGATGAGCGCCGTCTTTGGATCGAGCGGGTCTTCAAGGGAGCGCAAGCCGAGTGGTTTCATGGCGTCCGCAAACGCGAGCGCGTGATAATTTGTGGTGGCGATCAGGCCATCAAGGTTGATGATGGTCTGCTGAAATTTTTCAACGTCGTCGGGATTGTTGATGAGATGCGCTGTGCCACCGTTGAACGCGGCGAGTTCAGCGGCGTCGCCCATCGCCTGGGGCGAGATGCCGGCGCAGCCTGTGAGCAGGGCGAGGCAGCAGATGGCTGACAGCAGATAGCTGATGGCTGATAGTCTTGATGTCTTCATTTGATTTTGGTTTGCTGTGGTTGAAAGAACGGAGGACACGGCACGGTTGGATGACTCGCACACCGGAGGAACGGTTTGGGAGAGACCTTGCCGGCCTCCGTAAATTATTTTCTGCGCTGTCATCCGCGCGCAGTAAATCACGCGCGGCGCAAAAGGTCTAAGGACTGCACGGAGTGCAAAGGAGAAACGGAACGGTCGGAGAAGACGGACTATGCGGGCGACGAGGTGTTAGATTTCAGCTATCAGCCGTCAGCGGAAAAGGGATTTGATCCAGTCGCGGAGGGCTTCAAAGAGTTCTTCCCAGAATTTGAGCTTTGGGTGGATCATGGATCAGTCGAGTGTATTTTGTTCAGCACGGATGAAGTCTAGCACCTGCGGGTGAAAAAGGTAGCCGTAAAATCCGCGTCTCCGCATGTAGCGCGCCGGGATTTCTTTGCCGGTTGGCAGGCCCTGATGCCACCAACGGAGGACGGTGTCTTCGTCCACGCCGAATTCCGCGCCGATCTGTTTTGCCGAGAGGAGTTTCTCGTATGGCAGCGGCGCGAGTTCGATTTGTTGTGGTGTGTTCATCCCAAAAGCGCGTGGCCGTTGCGACGGATCGCGATGCCCCGGCGTATCATTTTCTTGCCCTGGCTGACAAGCCGGTTCGAGCAATGGTCAATCTCATCGGTGGTGGCGTGCTCGATGTGCTTGTATCCGCGATCTCCGCTCACAATTTTTTCGCTGGCGCTGGCCAGCTTTCGGATTTCACGGTCGCCGGCAACGCCGCGTGTGGTGAGTTCGATGTCGCGCGCTGACATCCAGCACGCCGCGCCCTTGAGCAGATTTTCGAGCCAGAGCCCTGATACCTGAATCGGCGGCACGGCGAAGAGATCGGCCTGGTCGGAGGATGAGGGATGGATGATGGAGGATGGATCGCTCATGCGATGGTCCAGTCTGGATCGGGTTCTTCGACTTTGGACGTTGGGCTTTGGACGCTGGACTTTCTTGCGTTTGGGCGGTCGAGCAGGATGTGGTGCAGGACTTCGAGGTCTGCGCCGGGCAGTTGCTCCCAGTCTTTTCTGCCGTGAATGCGCTCGCACAACGCCACTATGTAACCTTCGAGAAAATCGCGGCGCAGGACGATGAGCAACCGCTCGCGTTGTTTGAGTTCGGGCGCGGCTTCGTGGACGGCGGCGGCGAGGTCTTCAGGCAGGATGAGCAGGCCGGTGATGGCGCGTTCGTCGCCCCAATAGTTGAGCAGCGCGTCGAATTCCTTGTTGGAAAATTTGGTGTGGGATTTGTCGCGCCCGATTGCGACGACGTGGCAGCCGTGGCGCAGGTGGCCGGCGTTCAATCCCTTCGCTTCCGCTGCGGCGAGTTGCAGCGCCGCTGCATGAACTGCGCAGTGATGCTCGCTGGCGTCGAGTATGGCGAGTGCGTTGAGGCGGCTGCTGATCATTGTCCAGCGGTTCGCGCGCGCGCAAGCGGCCCAGCGTCGCCAGTATTTTGCTTTTTGTGAATCAGTCATTTTCAAAATGGCTGGCGGTGTTAAGCCACCGCCAGCCCCTTGCTTTGGATTGCCCAGCCCGGCCCGGCCCAGCATAGCTTTGCCTTGCGTCGCCTGGAGCAAATGAAACAGGTTGTGGCGCGTGGCTCATTTCGCGATGAGGCTGTGCGATGGCACATCCGGTATAGTCACGTCGCCCATCTCTGCTCGCACATCGCGCCAGGACAACTCAAGCCGTCCCGGTAACAAGTGCGGAGCGAACCGTAGACGATACCGCAGAACATCTCGCGCGCGGTCGCGCGGCGTGCGCACGCGGTATTTGCTTTTGCCAGCAACCTCAGTCCAGCGGCGGTATTGCGGCTTGGTTCCGCGCGTTGTGAGACCGCGCAGTTTCAATCGCGCCGCGCGCCGCTGCCATTTGTCCCGGTTCAATCTCCTGAGATGCGTGGCCATATCCCTCCTCTCAAGCAAACCGCGATTGCAATACGGCCCGCGCTTAAAAGGTTGGCCGCGCGTGGTCAACCCAAGCGCGCGCCGCTCGAACGTCACGCGCTGATAATACCGCTTGGACGCCGTGCGAATCTGCTGCCGTCGCCGCTGCGTCATCCGCGATGCAGGTTTTCGAGTCTTCACAAAACCTCCAAAGGACTGCGCACACTCAGCGCATCCGCGTGCAAATAACCCATAGTCGTCTCAAGACTTTTGTGCCCCATCGCATCCTGAATCGCGCGTGGATTCTGCCCGCCGTTCAAGCAATGCGTCGCATACGCGTGCCGCAATTCGTGCGGCAGAATCTCCAGCCCCAGCCGGCGACAGGAACTCTTGACTGCCCGCTGAACCGTGGATTCCAGTTGATGCCAGCGCACAGTGCGGCCACTGCGAGGATCGCGACACGGCGACGCCTGCGGAAATAACCAGGCCCAATTCCAGGACCATTGCGCCCGTGGATACTTCCGATCCATCCGGCTCGGCAATTTTATCGGCACCTGCGCCGCAACATCGCGCTGCCATGTTAGCCTGGCCATCTGCATTTGTGATTCAATCTGCCGCATCAATGAACACGGAATTCCGACCACACGATCCTTGCCGCCCTTGGCCCGCCTGATGATCAACCGGCTGTTGGCCAGTTCCACATCCCGAATCCGCAACCCAATAGGCTCGGTGATCCGCAGGCCACAGCCGTAAATCAAATGCACGACGAGCCGCACCGGGTAAGAACTTTCATCCTGCACATCGGAGAGCAGCCTGCGCACTTCATCCGTGGCGGGTGCTCGGCGAACAGTTGCCTCGCGCCGCGCGCGGAGCGCATTCACACCCTGCAATTTTTGGCCGAGACATTCCCGATAAAAAAACAGCAGCCCGTTGAATGCCTGATTTTGGGTGCTGGCAGAAACCTCATCCCGAGCAAGCGAGGACAGGAACGCCTCCAGTTTTTTCTCACTGGAAAGTCCGCGAGGCAGCTTGACCACATAACGCATGAACCTTAGCAACCAACTCGTGTAAATCTCCTCGGTGGAGAGAGCGAAATGTTTGCGGCGGATAACTCTCCGTAAAAGTTCCTCAGCTTGAAATGAGTTCATGATATGCGAACGGGTTTAAGCAGAATCATTGTTAGCAGGCCTGACGACGCTTCTTGGCTCGCCATAGCTTTCGTTTCGCGTTTCGGCGTTTCTGGTTCTTCTTGATCCACGCCAGTCCTTTCGGCGACGCGAACCATTTGTTTTTCCGAGCTTGAGCACGTTCGGGATTCCGGCGCTCCCAGTCTTTGACGTGCTCAAGCTGTTCCTTTGAGGTTTTCACAGGCCGCGAGCCTTGATGAGACGGTTGCCTTCCTTAATGGCTTCCCGGACTTCCTTCATCGTGCCAGTAAAGCTGGCTTTTCCGGTCGGCTGGCCGCCACGGGTTTCGATGATGTCCCACATTCCTTTGTGCTCGCTGTTCTTCCGGACGATTTGGCCGCTGATGATTTTGTCGTTTTTCATTCTGGTCTTTCTTTGGAGTCGGCTTACTGGGCCGCCTCTCATTTACGAGTCCAGATTACTTTGTCTTGATTCCACAGTCAAAGAAAATCGCAAAGTTTATTTGTCTTGATTCCAAGCACTTACGAAGGCTGCTAACCAATCGGTGCAGCCAATGAGTGCCGCGTTCACGGTTTTCTCGAAATTGGGCATCGCAGGCGCGTCACTCACGGCTGACCTCCCCGTTAGCGGAATGCGTCGCACGCCGCTTGGATAAATTCCGCCGCGAGTTGCGGCACGATTGCATTGCCGTAGCCCCGCAAGAGTCCCACTCGATGGGGAATCCCATCAGCCAGCGGGAATGCGCCGGGTTCAAAGCGCCGTGCTTTCCCGTCTTCGCAGCACACGACCAGATTTGGCGTCCCAGGAGGCCATTGGTGGTCACATCCGAATATGCGCTCGTTCCGTCCTTGTGATCCCTCACCGTTGGCGTGGCCCATCCCGTTAGCACCGCTTGCTGACTCAGCGGGACGCCTGTGTCCTGCGGGCGAGATGGCAGACAGCCCCGCGTGCCGTCCTGTGCCGTTGGCGAGCACCAGCCCGTCAATGCTGCCTCGTTGTTTAGGCTGGCCGTTCCTGCTTTGGAGTTTCGTGCCTTCGGATTCTTTTCCACGCCGCGGATTGCATCGCCGCTGGTTGGTGTGCGCCACCCAGTAAAGCCTTTGCCGGATGTGCGGCGCGCCGAGCCCCGCAGCGCACAGATCGGCAGCCCCGACTTCATATCCCAAACCTTCCAGGTCAGTTCGTATTCCGGCGAGCCATTCACGTCCAAGCGGACTCGCAACCTGTTCTCCAAACGTGACTGTAGAGTCGCCGAATGTGATGAGGTCGCGAAAGACTGGCCAGAGGTGTCGCTCGTCTTTTGTTCCGAGTTGCTTGCCGCTTTGCGAGAACGGTTGGCAGGGACACGATCCAGTTCGCACGGGTTGTTCGTCTGGCCACCCGGCGATGCGCAGCGCGAGCGGCCATCCACCGATGCCGGCGAAGAAATGTTGCTGAGTGTAGCGAGTGAGTTCATACGGTTTCACGTCCACGATGCTGCGTTCGTCCACATCACCAGAGGGGATGATGTCGGCGCGGATGAGTTCGCGCAGCCATGCGGCAGTCTTCGGGTCATTTTCATTGTAGTAGTTCACGTCTCACAAATTCCGCTAACAAATCACTGCACAGAATGCCGGGATTGCGTCTCACGAGAAGCGGGCGTCACTGGCCCGGCATCTGTGAGTTCTCCGTTAGGGCGCAAGTTCGAGCGCCATTGTGGTTTGTTCATCGCTTTCTTTCCGTGTGCCGAGTTTTGAGAGGTCGTATTCCTCCCACGGCACAAACTGGTAGTGCCGGCGAATGACCCAGCACTGAAATTTTTTGAGCAGCTTGTTTTTGTTGTCATATACCATCGGGTAAGGCATCAGCCCAATTTTCACCATCGTTTCAAACCGGAACAGAATGTCTTCCCATTGCTCGCCCGGCCAGTAGCCGCACAAGAAATAGACCATGATATTTCCGGGACGTATGCCCGCGTCCATCAGAAGCTTGATTCCGCGCAGGAAGATTTCCTCGTCCTTGCGATTGTCCCACGCCGTGTAGATTCGTTTTGCTTTGAACTGGTCATCACGATATTTCAGTTTCGCCAGCACTGCCGCACCTTCGGCGTGGATCAGCCGCACGTTGATTCCTTGGTTTAGCGACACCTCGAAGTCGCCTTCGAGCAGTTCGTCACAGCGGGCTTTCCAGTCCGGCTGTCCGAAGAAGTCGTTGTCGAGCAGGATTATTTGTTTCGGGTGGCCTTCACCGCGCCAGATACTTTTTATTGTCCCCATTGGTTTCACCCGCCCCTCTTTTGTTGGCACGACGCAGAAGCTACATTTCAGGCGGCAGCCGCGCTGCGAGAAGCCGAGCGACGCCTTGAAGTGCGGATATATTGAGTAGTCGGTTTCGTCTATATTTTCGCCGAGGTATTGTTCGAGGCTGGTTGCATCTTCCGCGCCCGTGCCGCCGATCACGGCGGCAGGGAAGTTTTGCTTGAAGAGTATTCGGACGTTGCCGTTCACGCGACCAATGGCGAATCTGACGGCTACAAAATCAGATCGCCCGGCGTTCGTCGGCGCGTCGCTAAACACCCAGCCCCGGCGGTTGCATTCCGCCCGAAGTTCTTTCAGTGTGCGCGAGCGTTTGAATGTTTTCACGCCGCCTCCTTTGTTTCCACGACTTCACCGATGGCTTTGCGCGCGAGTTCTTCGATGTCGTCGTCATTAGCGCGCACGATTGGCGCGTCCGCGCCGAGCTTCCATGAACAGCCGAGCTTTTGCAGAATCGCGCGCGGCAGTTTCTTCACGGCGTTTTTGATCACCGTGGTGGTGCGGTCAAGCAACGTGTCCGCCTGCGCTTTCGGCAACATCTTCTCGATGCGCTCGACCAGCAGCGGGTCTGCCGGCAACAGTAGTTTGTCCCGCTCCTTCTCGTAGCCGACATCAATGCCGAAATACGTGCGCGACTTGGGATCGCGAAACAGTTCGCGGCTGGCGTCCAGGTTGTCGCGCAGCACCTCGCGAGCGATCTGGCATTGGCCGGTCAATTCTCGGATGCCATCCGTGAACTGCGCCTCGGCGGCGTTGATTTCTTTTTGGCGCGCTTCCATCAGGCGGCGGAGTTTGGCGCGCAGTGTGGCCAGGTCTTTGCAGTTGGATTCTATGACCGCGAGCTTTTGATCGCGGCTGGCTGTTGGTTCAGTGTTTGAGATCATGGTAGGTTTTGCGTAGGTGATGGCCGTCTGGCCGTTTGGGTTGATGATTTGGAAACAAAGCAGTGCATTGTGATTGGTGCGGAACATCAGCGCTGCCTTGGGACGTAATTGTTGTTGCGTTTGTTTTTGCCGAAATTCACGTAGCCGGTGATGGTGCCGTTGGCGTTCGCAACGGTGTGGCCGTTCTGAACTTCCTTCGTGCGGTTCATGCCGAACCTCACGAGCAGCGCGGCATCGGCAAGGTTCTCTGCCTCGAAATCCAGGTTGAAGCAGCCGTCGTGTTCGGTGAGTGTGATTTTCATTTGGCGGCGACCTTCATGGACTTGAGCCGTTTGATTTGTGTGCGCAGTTCTTTTTGTTGGGAGAGCAATCGTTTTGCGCGGCGGCGCTGGTCGGCGCGGAAGCGTTTGAGGTGCGCGGAGAGCCGGGCTTTGGTGCGCTCGATCTCGGCTGCCGCGTTTGCAATGCGCTCTTTGGTGAGCGAGATGGCCCGCGCCACGCGCGCGACTTCCAGCGTGCCGGCGGTCAAGCCGCCGGTCTCGGTGAGTTCAATGGTCATTTTCATGGGACTCTGCGGTTGAGGGCATCCCAGCGCGCTCGAAAGATTTTGCCTGTGGCCAGTTCAATCAGGAACACCCACGCTACGAACACTGTCAGTCCGCAACACGCGATAAACAATTCGACTCGCGTCGCGCCGGTGAGTTCGTCATCGGTGTGTTCGGGATCGTGGAGTGCGGAGTGCGGAGTGCGGAGTGCGGAAGGGTGTTTCATCGCTTCGCTCCTTTCTGAATTTCGTTGATGAGGTGGCGGGCGCTGGTGAGTGCGTCGCCGGGCGAAGCGTAATCCCGGTTGGTGCGGTCGTGGATGATCTCCCGGTCATCAACTTCGACGGTCATGCAAAATCGCGGCTGTGCCATACCCCGCCCCGGCGCGACCCAGACTTCCACCCTGATGCGTTTCATGGCTTCGCTCCTTTCTTGACGCTGTCAGCGGATGGCTGTCGGTTGTCAGCTTCAAATGATTCGAGCCAGGCGACGGCGACGGCGGCGGTTTGGATGAGTTCAGCGCACAAATGGTTCACGGCTTTGCGCGACAACAAGAGTGTCTTGTTGCTGCGGCGGAGCAGGTCCAGCGCGTTGGCCACTTCACCGATTTCTTCGGCGAGCACCTGGAGTTTGAGGTCTTCATCGAGGCCGGGCTTGGACACGTCGAAGAAGATGTCGCCGTCCAGGAACAATTGTTTCTGGCGCTCGCGCTCGAAGTTGATCAGTTCGAGCGGATCGGATTCCGGCAAATAAAACCGCACCCAGCCGGCACAGTGACCGGCGATGGATTGCAACCACCACTCGACGCGGCGCGCGGTCTGCGTTTGCTGGGTGGCGACGAGGCCAAGCCGCGCGACGAGATGCCGATACCGCTGGCCGTCGGTCATGGCATAGCTCGCCGCCGCGTTTCCGTTTTGGATGAACAGCAGCGATTCAAAGATGTCCTGACGCGCGGGCGGCACGCGTAGTGGCCGGACTTTGGTCTTGCGCAGCAACGCGCGCGACGTGGGTGAGATGGCTTTGAGAATTGTCATGGTTCGGTCCTCCGGTTTTCCGGTTTGACGAGTTTTGTGCCCGCGCTCTGGAAGCTCTTTGCCCAGTCTTTTTCGCCGCGCGTGCTGTTGTAGATTTCGCGCGCGAGGCAGAGTTGTTTTTTGAGCGAGCGCGCGTTGCCGCGCGCGAGGACATCCGTGGCCTGCTCGATGAGTTCGCGTCCGCTTTCCGCCGCGAATTGCCCGATGAGTTTTTCCGCCGTAAGTTCCTCGTCTCCCTTGACGCGGATTTTCTGGACGATCCCGATGCGAGTAATCAATTGCCCCTCGGGATCGTGCGCGCGCAACGTGGCCAGGACTTCTGTGTTGCCGATCAACCCGAGCGCGCAGCCGGTGGCGTCGTGCAAATCCATCAGCATTTTGAACGCGCTGATGTGGAATCTTTGCGCGTTGTCGGCAATGATGAGGCATTCGCTACCGCGCAATTGTTCTTCGAGCCAGATCATTTTGCCGACGGTGCGCGGCCACCGTGCATCGAACGTCTGGACGTATTCGTTGAACAGCATGGCGGCGATGGCGTTCGAGCCGCAGGCGTATTGGCGCGCGGTGATGAGCAGTGTGTTCTGGTTGTCGCGGCTGAAGAGTTCCGCGCCGGATGTTTTGCCGTAACCACCGGGACTGTGGATGAGGCCGATGTCGCCCGTCCTGCGGATGAGCCGCAGCACGCCCGCAACGGCTGTGCTGACGGAGTTTTCAAACAGGGATTCCCGGAGCGCCGAGCGCCGTCCGGCGTGCCGGAGAAAGTTGCGCGCGGCGTTTTCCACGCGCGGCATGTCCGGCTCTGGCACGCGGCCATCCGCGAGCTTGAGATATTTGGTGACGCGGGTTGCGCTGACGTGCAAACGGTCGGCGAGTTCCGCGTGTGTTACGTCGTTGGCGGCGATGTATTTTTCCAGCGCCGCGCGAACGTCCTCATTGCATTTCCATTTTTCTTCCATCTGTTCCTCCGGTGGTTGGCCCGCGCATGGCGGGTATTTTTAATCGGTCACATTGAGCAGAGCGTCATCGGCAAAATCGTGCAGCGCTCGGTGGCGCTGGGTTGAGGTGCCGGTGTCGGGTAATTGCGGACGCCCACCGGCGGGGGGATTAAGATTAGGATTAGGATTAAGATTAAGGGACGGGGATCGGGATTCGGTGATCCTGACGGTGCGCAGTGTGGCGAGGTCGAGCATTCGCGCGGCGGTGCGGTGCGCGAGTTTGTAGCGCTTCAGCAGTTGCGGTGCAGCATCGTCGCTGCGGTCGCGCGCGGAGATGGCCGGGCCGGCGGGGAGGTAATCCGCCCAACACAAAAAACCGCGCGCGTCGTAAATGGCGGCTCCAAGCGTCGGCTCGCTGGGATCGAACGCGAAGTCGAGTTTTGTTCCACATGGAAGTGTGGTGAAGACTTCCGGGTTCAGAAATTCGTGAACGTCTCCGGCGACTTCGGCAATGATGCTGCCGCCTTTGTAAATGCGGCTGCGTTTCTCGGGGAGGAAGACGGCGAGGTCGCGTTGTGTGGGTTGGGGCATGGGGAAGTTGCCGAGGTATTGGGCGAGGAGTTCGATGGGTTTGCCGTTGCGACTGGATTTATCGTGTGTGCCTTCCCACAACATGGCTTGCCATGCCACGTCCGCCAGCCGATCCATGTGGATGAAGCCGAGGTCGCGCGCGTGCAACACTCCGTCCGCCGCGCGCCGGGCCTGCTTTGCGGCCCACTCGAATTCTCCGGCGTGGCGACCGATGTTGACGGCCTCGCCCTGTTGCAGAAATGTGGGTACGATGCGCTGGTGATAATTGAAAGCGCCTTCGATGGGTTTGCCGCGCGGCGTGTAGGCGTAAATGATTTCGACGCCGATGGCGCGGATGCCGTCGGTGATGCGCGCGGTTTCGTCGCCGAGCATTTCGCCGACCTGCCAGTCGTTCTCGATTTCAATGAGTGCGTGGTCGCGATATTTCCAGCCCGCGATGGAGCGGGCTTTCCAGACGCCTTGCTCGATGACGATTTTGTCGGGCTTGCCGTATCTCATCATCAGCTTTCGCAGAAATCGCAAGATGTCGCTGGCTGTGTAGGCGTCGCGAAGTCTTCCGACGAGTTCGAGGCCGAGCCATGCGCCGGTTGCCCAGTCCCAGGCGTAAAGTCCCTGGCGACCGACCGCGCAGCCGTGGCGATGGATCATCGGGGCAAGTGCGGAGTGCGGAGTGCGGAGTGCCGAATCAACTTCAAACCAGAATGGGATGTTCGACGACATATCGTCGAGGACCCAGACGCGACCTGGCTTGAG
>Ga0315912_10005925_pt1 | contig 11091 bp, 6 predicted proteins | sample VfabasoilMG_FD_204469 | JGI IMG/M metagenome (GOLD analysis project Ga0315912, IMG submission 204469) | Garden soil microbial communities collected in Santa Monica, California, United States - V. faba soil | ecosystem: Environmental > Terrestrial > Soil > Garden | place: USA: California...
TCCGCCCGGGCTCGACGCGCACGCTGATTGATCCGCCATCGGCCGCGAAGCCCGCGATGCGGTGCGTGCCGGGATCGATCTCCCAGCGGAAGTAGGTGCCGGGATAGGTGGTAATCATCCGGTCGTCGCCGAGCCAGATGGTCGCCGGCCCGTCGTTGAAATCGGGAATGTCGCGCACCAGGTAGATCACCGATTTGCCGGACACCGGCGCGTCGAACCGCTTTGCCTGAATGTCCTGCGACGTCGGCGGCAGCTGCACGCAGCCCGCCAGCAGCACCGTGGCCGTGGCCAGGAAGGTTCGCAACGCGGAAGATCGCATCATGGGATGCCTCCTTGCAATCGGTGTGACGCGCATAGCTTAGCCCCGTGCGCAATCCGCCGGGGCATCGAATTTGTAAGGAGTTGTTAACGAGAGGGGGGCGGGGTCCAACCCGCGCTTCAGCGACGGCGCCGGGCAACTACCCCCGACGCATGGAATCGAAGAAGTAGGGCTGCGGAGGGCGGAACAGGGGCCCCACGATGTTTGTGGGGATGTGACCCCGGAGCAGACCAGGATTTCGGGCCAGGAACGGGAAAGGTGGCAGGCTACGGCTGCTTCCAGGCGCGATTATCCTCGATCGAATCGAAGAAGTCGCACGCTGGAGGGAGGAGCAGGGGCCCCGGTTTCCGGGGATGCGACCCCGGAAGCGGGCTCGGACTTCGGGTCGGTGGCGAGGTGCTCAGAATGTCCGACGACGTTTTCAGTCGAGACTACCCCCGACGCATTGAGTCGAAGAAGTCCGAGTTGCCTTTTGTCGCCCTGACCTTGTCCAGCAGGAATTCCGTCGCCTCCAGCTCGTCCATCGGATAGAGCAGCTTTCTCAGCACCCAGATCTTCTGCAGCACGTCCTGCTTGATCAGCAGCTCCTCGCGGCGCGTGCCCGAGCGGTTGACGTTGATCGCCGGGAAGATGCGCTTCTCGTACATGCGCCGGTCGAGGTGGATTTCCATGTTGCCGGTGCCCTTGAACTCCTCGTAGATCACGTCGTCCATGCGGCTGCCGGTGTCGATCAGCGCCGTGGCGAGGATGGTGAGCGAGCCGCCTTCCTCGACGTTGCGCGCAGCGCCGAAAAAGCGCTTTGGGCGCTGCAGTGCGTTGGCGTCCACGCCGCCCGTCAGCACCTTGCCGGAGGCCGGCACCACGGTGTTGTAGGCGCGGGCGAGGCGGGTGATGGAATCGAGCAGGATCACCACGTCCTTCTTGTGCTCGACCAGGCGCTTCGCCTTCTCGATCACCATCTCGGCGACCTGGACGTGGCGCGAGGCCGGCTCGTCGAAGGTCGAGGACACGACCTCGCCCTTCACCGAGCGGATCATTTCGGTCACTTCCTCCGGCCGTTCGTCGATCAGCAGCACGATCAGCACGACGGCCGGGTGATTGGCCGTGATGGCGTGCGCGATGTGCTGCATCAGCACCGTCTTGCCGGCCTTGGGCGGCGACACGATCAGGCCGCGCTGGCCCTTGCCGATGGGCGCGATGATGTCGATGATGCGCCCGGTGATGTTCTCCTCCGCCTTGATGTCGCGCTCGAGCCGGAGGTGCTCGGTCGGATGGTAGGGCGTGAGGTTCTCGAACAGGATCTTGTGCTTGGCGTTCTCGGGGGACTCTTCGTTGACCTTGTCCACCTTGACCAGCGCGAAGTAGCGCTCGCCGTCCTTGGGCGTGCGGATCTCGCCCTCGATCGAGTCCCCGGTGTGCAGGTTGAAGCGGCGGATCTGCGAGGGCGAGACGTAGATGTCGTCGGTGCCGGCGAGGTAGGAGGTGTCGGGCGAGCGCAGGAAGCCGAAGCCGTCGGGCAGGACTTCCAGCGTGCCGCCGCCGTAGATGCCCTCACCCTTCTTGGCCTGGTTCTTCAGCAGCGCGAAGATCAGTTCCTGCTTGCGCATGCGGTTGGCGCCGTCGACCTCGTTCTTGACGGCCATCTCGAGCAGCTCGCCTACGTGGAGGCTTTTCAGGTCGGATAAATGCATAAATTTCGTCCCGGGCGGGGAAGGCGCGGCGGAAGAAGAGGAAGAAACGTCGTCGTCAGCGTAGGGAACGCCCACGTCCGGCTGAGGCAGCCGGGGAGCGTGGCGTCTGTCGCCCTGACGCTTGCGGGAGAAGTGTGGTGGTCTAGATGTGGCTGTCAATAAACGCCGTCAATTGTGATTTGGATAATGCGCCGACCTTGGTCGCTTCCACCGCCCCGTTCTTGAACAGCATGAGGGTGGGGATGCCGCGAATGCCGTACTTGGGCGGCGTGGCCTGATTTTCGTCGATGTTCAGCTTCGCGACCTTCAACCGGCCGGAATATTCCTTGGCGACCTCGTCGAGGATGGGGGCGATCATCTTGCACGGGCCGCACCACTCGGCCCAGTAATCCACCAGCACCGGGGTGGAGGATTGCAGTACCTCCGGCTCGAACGTCTGGTCGGTTACGTATTGGATATGTTCGCTCATTAAAACAACACTCTCGGGATCTGATCGGAAAGCGCCACGGAAGGGTGGCGGCAGGACGTGCCCCAGTATGCTAGCGAAATTTCCCCGCTTTGACTAGGGCCTCTCCCGCGCTGCACCGGCGGCGGTCTCTGCTAAAATGTGGGCCCTTGCTGCAATAGCAAGTAGGCCGGAATTCTGAAGGAATACTATGACTTACGTCGTAACCGAGACCTGCATCAAGTGCAAGTATACCGATTGCGTTGATGTCTGCCCGGTGGACTGTTTCCGTGAAGGCCCCAACATGCTCGTCATCGACCCGGACGAGTGCATCGACTGCACTCTGTGCGTGGCCGAATGCCCCGTGGAGGCCATCTTTGCCGAGGACGACGTGCCGGACGGCCAGAAGCAGTGGACCCAGGCTAACGCGGAGCTCGCCAAGGTGTGGAAGCCGATCATAGAGAAGAAACCGGCCCCGGCCGACGCGGATGAATGGGCAAAGGTGAAAGAGAAGGCTCACCTGCTTGAGAAATAGCCGAATTTGCCGGCGTCATGGAATCCGCGTCGGGGCGCGCTCCGGGGTCACATCCCCACAAGTGGGCCCCTGTTCCGCCCTCCGCACGTCCATGCCTCCGAGTGGGCCAAGATAAAGGAAAAGGCACATCTACTGGAGAAGTAATCGCCAGCGTTGGCGGACGTCGGCATCAGCGCGCTCCGGGGTCGCATCCCCGGAAACCGGGGCCCCTGCTCAGCCCTCCGCGCGCTACGCCTCTGAGTGGGCTAAAGTTAAGGAGAAGGCGCACCTGCTCGAGAAGTAATCGCGGGCGGTAGTGGGCATCAGCGTCGCCCGCGTTCGGCGGTCGCGTCTCAGTGGAAAATGTAATGTTGCCGCTTCGCGTGCCGGGCTCGCGGGTGGGCTAAAGTACCGCACTCCGCCCTTTCCTGGAGAAATAGAGATGAAAAAGCTCTTCCCGCTGCTCCTCGTGCTCCCCGCCGCCGCGCTCGCGCAGCAGCAGGTCAAGCCGCCGATCGCGAATTACTGGGTGAACGTCGAGACTGCCGCGGGCATGAGCATTCCCGGCATGGGCGGCATGGGTGGAATGATGGCCGGCATGATGGGCGGGCAGGGGGCGAGCGGGCGCAAGCTGCAGCTGATGCTCGGCTCGCAACGCCCGTCGGCAGATGGCCCGCGCGCCGACCACTACATCCCCTCGGGCATGAGCATGGGGCCGTCGCTGCCGCTGGTCACGCCGCAACGCGCGCCGCAGGAGCGCGGCGAGCATCGCGACTATCCGGAGGGCATGCAGCAACCCAAGGGGCGCATGCTGATCTACTGGGGCTGTGGCGAGAGCGTGCGCCCGGGCCAGCCGGTCGTGATCGACTTTGCTTCGGTGGCCCAGGGCCAGGCGCCCGCCGGGCTCGTTTCGCGCCGCGTCTCCATCCCGACGCCGCCCTCGCCCGGCCGCGCCCGCACCTACGGCGATTGGCCAAACCAGACCGATTCGAAGGCGGTGCCGGCCAGCGCCTCGATGCTCGGCGACCACCAGATCAAGGGCAACTACTCCCCGGACATCCAGTTCGCGCTTGGCGACGGCTACGACTTCATGGACCGCGTCGAGCTCGCCGTCGCCGGCCGGGGCGCGGGGGCGGTCAACGTCACCTGGAATGCCGTGTCGAGCGCGACCGGTTATTTCGCGATGGCGATGGGCGGCGACGGCAACGACGTCGTCATGTGGTCCTCGAGCGAGTCGCAGGAGATGGGCGGCATGCTGATGAACTTCATCCCGCCGGCGGAAGTCGCGCGCCTGGTGAGGGACAAGGTGGTGCTGGCGCCCTCGGTCACCGACTGCACGGTGCCCGGGGAGGTGGTGAAGCGCGCCGGCGGCTCGCCGTTCCTCAACTTCATCGCCTACGGGCCCGAGGCGAATTTCGCGCAGCCGCCGCGACCGAAGGACCCGAAGCAGGCCTGGGAGCCGCTGTGGGCGGTCAAGGTGCGCTACAAGTCCACCGCTGCGACGCTGCTCGGCGACGCGGGCGGTGGTGGTGGCGGCGGGCGCCGTCCGGCGCGCACCCAGGCGCCGGCGGCCGAGCCGGCCGCCGGCGGCGAAGCGGGCGGTGACCAGGCCTCCACGCCGGCGGAAAAACCCGCATCCGGCCCCGACCCGGTGAAGGAAGGCGTCAACATCCTGCGCGGCATCTTCGGCCGGTAACGAGCCGGGCGGGCACGCCCGCCGGTAACGCATGCAAGGCGACCTCGCGCAGCGCATCGAGGCCGGCTGCACGGTCGTAACGCCGAACCGCAGGCTTGCCGCGCGTCTCCGGCGCGAATACGACGCGTTGCAGTTCGCGGCCGGCAAGACGGCCTGGCCGACCGCCGACATCCTGCCGTTCTCCGCTTTCGTCGAGCGTGCTTACGGCGACGCGCTGTACTCCGGCGTGGCCGCCAGCCTGCCGATCCTGCTCACGCCGGCTCAGGAACTGGCGCTGTGGGAAACGATCATCCGGGATTCCGAGGAAGGCAAGCCGCTGCTCGCCGTGCCGGAGGCGGCCGCGCTTGCGCGCGAGGCGTGGCAGCTCGCGCACGCCTGGGACCTGTTGCCGCGCTTCGGCAGGTTCCCGTTGAGCGACGATGCGGGAGCATACCGGGAATGGGCGCGGCGCTACGAGGCGGTCACCCGGCAGGAACGACACACGGACGCCGCGCGACTGGCCGATGTGACGGCGTCCAGGATGGCGCAGCCGGAAATCCGCAAGCCGAAAACCCTGGTTCACTACGGCTTCGATTTCGTGATGCCGCAGCAGGCAGCGTTTCTCGGGGCGCTGAAGGATGCCGGGTGCGAGGTGACGGCCGCCGCACCCGAGCCGCGCGGCGGGAAGAGCCTGCGCGTCGCCTGCACGGACACTGCTGAGGAAATACACCGCGCCGCAACCTGGGCGCGCGCGCGGCTCGAAGCCCGCAGTGAAACCAGCGGCACCGCTCGCATCGCCGTCGTCGTGCCCGATCTGGCGAAGCATCGCGCAGCGGTGCAGCGCATCTTCAGCTCGATGATGGAGCCGGACTACGCGCTGCCGGGCCGCAGCCACGGCGCGCTGCCTTTCAATATTTCCCTTGGCGAGGCGCTCACCGGGTATCCGCTCGTCAATGCCGCATTCCTGGCGCTCGAGCTGGCGGGGCGCGAGATCGACTTCGAGCGCGCCAGCCGGCTGATCCGCTCGCCTTTCCTCGCCGGCGCGCAGTCCGAGTTCGCTCCGCGCGCGCGGCTCGATGCGTGGCTGAGGGAGCGCGCGGAACCGGTCGTTACGCTGGACCGCCTGCTCGCGCTGGTCGGTCACTCGGGCGAAGGCTGTCCTGCGCTCGCGCGGCGGCTCACGGCGTTCGCCGAATTCCGAAAGGCGCGGCTGTTCGGCGGACAGGCGCCGTCCGCGTGGGCAAAAGCGTTCTCGGAGGCGTTGACCCTCATCGGCTTTCCCGGCGAGCGCGGGCTGGACTCGGCCGAATTCCAGGCGCTGACGAAATGGCACGACGTTGTTGCCGGTTTCGCGGCGCTCGACCGCGTGCTGCCGCGCACCGGCTACACCGGCGCCGTGTCGCGGCTGCGACGCATGGCGACGGACGCGCTGTTCCAGCCCGAGTCGCCGGAAGTGCCGATCCAGGTGCTGGGCGAGCTTGAAGCCACCGGCATGACATTCGACCACCTTTGGGTCATGGGGCTGTCCGATGATGCCTGGCCGCGCGCGCCGCGTCCGAATCCGTTCCTTCCGGTCGAACTGCAGCGCACGGCGGGCGTGCCGCAGGGGTCCGCTGCCGGCATGCTCGGCCAGGCACGCCGCCTGACCGGGGAATGGCTGTCGTGCGCGGACGAGGTGGTCATGAGCTATCCCCTGCGCGAGGACGACCGCGAATTCAAGGCGAGCCCGCTCATCATCGCGGTGGCGGAAGGCGTCCTCGCGCTGCCCGAGTACGCGAGCTACCGCGGCGCGGTGCACGGCCTGCGGAAGATCGAGTGCAGCGAGGACGCCGTTGCGCCCGCGCTCGGGCCGGCAGCCACGGTGAGGGGAGGCACGACCGTCGTCCGCGACCAGGCGGCATGCCCGTTTCGCGCGTTCGCATGCCACCGGGTCGGCGCCCGGAGCCTGCCGGCACCGCACGCCGGGCTCGACGCGATGGAGCGCGGCACGCTGGTGCACCGGGTGCTGGCGCAGGCGTGGGCGCAGCTCAAGACGAAAGGCGCGCTCGACGCGATGCCCGGCGCCGATCTTGACGCGCTGCTCGCGCGGGCGGCGGAAGATGCGGTCGCGCGCATCCGCCGCGAGCGGCCCACGGTGCTTTCGGGGCGTTTCGCCGATATCGAGAAGCGGCGCCTCGCCCGGCTCGGGCGCGAGTGGCTCGAAATGGAGAAGCGGCGCGGCGACTTTACCGTGCTCGCCGTCGAGGACAAGCGCCGCATCGAGATCAGCGGGCTTGCGCTGAACGCGCGGCTCGACCGCGTCGACCGGACGGAAGACGGACGCCGCGTCGTCGTCGACTACAAGACCGGATCGGCATCGGCTGGCGCCATGGTCGGCGCGCGTCCGGACGAGCCGCAGCTGCCGCTTTACCTGATCAGCACCGAGCCGGATGCGGTTGCCGTGGCGTTTGCGCAGGTGAGGGCGGGCGACATGAAGTTCACCTCCCTGGCGCGCGATGCCGACCTGCTGCCGGATGCGCGGACTCTGCCTGATGGCCGGTTGAGGCAGGCCGAAGCCTCCTGGTCGCAGCAAGTGGAGGCCTGGCGTGCCGATCTCACGCGCATCGCCGCCGGCTTCGCGTCGGGCGCGGCGCAGGTCGATCCCAAGCGGTATCCGGATACCTGCCGCTACTGCGACGTGAAGCCGTTCTGCCGCATATACGAGCGGCTTGAGAGCACGCTCGAGGAGGATGCGGAATGAGGGGCAGGGCATGACATCGGCCGCCATCCCCGATATCGCCGCGCGCCGCACCGCGCTCGATCCCGCGCGCTCGTTCATCGTTCAGGCGCCCGCCGGCTCGGGGAAGACCGAGCTTCTCATCCAGCGCTACCTGGGCCTGCTCGCGACCGTGGATCACCCGGAGGAGATCGTCGCCATTACTTTCACCCGCAAGGCCGCGGGCGAGATGCGCGAGCGCGTGCTGGCGGCGCTGCTCGATGCGCGCGCCGGCAAGCAGGGGAAAAGCGAGCACGAGAAAACGACGCTGGCGCTGGCGGTCGCGGTGCTCGTGCGCGATGTGGCGGGCGGGTGGGGCGTCACCGACAACCCGGCGCGGCTGCGCATCCAGACCATCGACTCGCTGTGCGCGGTGCTGACCCGCCAGATGCCCATGCTGTCGGGCTTCGGCTCGCAGCCCGAGAGCATCGAGGACGCATCCGAGCTCTACGCCGAGGCTGCGCGCGCGACCGTCGAACTCGTCGAGGACGGCGGCGCGGCCGCGCAGGACGTCGAGCGCCTGCTCGCCCATCTCGACAACGACGTCGGGCGCGTCGAAGCGCTGCTCGCCGGCATGCTCGGCCGCCGCGATCACTGGCTGCGTCACGTGCAGGGCAGGGGCCGCGGCGAGCTGGAAACGGCGTTGCGCAACGCGCGGCGGGATGCGCTCGAGCGGGTGAACGGGCTGTTTCCTCCGGAATTGCACGCGGAATGGAAAGCGCTGGCCGACTACGTGCTGGGCAACCTCGGGCGCACGTCGTTAGCCGATGACGCCGATGCGTGGGCTGCCCTCGCCGGCGCGTTGCTCACGAAAGAAGGTAATTTCCGTCAAAGACTTACGAGAAATGACGGCTTCCCCGCGGGAGCGCCCGGGCAGACCTGGAAAGACCTCGCGCTGGCGTTCTTCCCGCGGCTCGATGCCTGCACCGGGTTCCGCGCGGCGCTCGCCGACATGCGCGGCCTGCCACCGCAGCGCTACAGCGAGGAGCAATGGGAGGTCCTGGGGGCCATCACGCGGCTCCTGCCGCTTGCCGCCGCGCAGCTGCGGCTCGTGTTCCAGGCGCGCGGCCAGGTCGATTTCACGGAGGTCGCGCAGCGCGCGGTGCTCGCATTGGGAGAGATCGGGGCGCCGAGCGACCTCGCGCTCGCGCTCGATTACCGCATCCGCCACCTGCTGGTGGACGAGTTCCAGGACACCTCGATCAGCCAGTTCGAGCTGGTCGCAAGGCTCACTGCCGGCTGGGAGCCTGGCGACGGCCGCACCGTGTTCGCGGTCGGAGATCCCATGCAGTCGATCTACCGCTTCCGCGAGGCCGAGGTGGGCCTGTTCCTGCGCGCACGGGCCACGGGCATCGCGGGCGTCGCGCTCGAGCCGGTCGCCCTGTCGGCCAACTTCCGCTCGCAGGCCGGCATCGTCGATTGGGTCAACGCGACGTTCAGCCGGATCATGCCGGCGCGCGAGGACGTCGGCACCGGCTCCGTGCCGTACACGGCGTCGTCCGCGACGCGTGACGCGCTGCCAGGCGCGGCGGTTACCGTGCATCCCTTCTTCAATGACGACCGGGCGGCGGAGGCGGCGAAAGTGGTGGAGCTCGTCGCGCAGGCGCAGCACGAGTTTCCCGGCGGAACAGTCGCGATCCTGGTGCGCAACCGGGGCCACCTGCACGATATCGTGCCGCGGCTGCAGGACACCCGCCTGCGCTTTCGCGCCATCGACATCGAGCCGCTCGGCCACCGCCCCGTCGTGCAGGACCTGCTGGCGCTGACGCGCGCGTTGTCGCATCCCGCCGATTCGCTCGCCTGGCTGGCGGCGCTGCGCGCGCCGTGGTGCGGGCTGACGCTCGCCGATCTCGACTGCCTGGCCGGCGGCGTCATGGAGCGCACGGTGTGGGAGCTGATGAACGACGGCGCGTGGGTCGCGGCGCTGTCCGCCGACGGCCGCGCGCGCCTCGAGCGCGTGCGCCTCGTGCTGGCGGCCGCCCTCGGCGACCGTTGCCGCGGCTCGCTGCGCGCCCGCGTCGCGGGCACCTGGTTCGCGCTGTCCGGCCCGGCGTGCGTGGAGAGCGTGACCGACCTCGAAGATGCCGAGATCTACTTCGACCACCTCGAGGCGCACGAGGAGGCGGGCGAGGTTGCCGACCCGGCGGCGTTCGAGGAAGGACTTGCCGATCTCTACGCGCTGCCGGACCTGCAGGCCGGCGAGCAGCTGCAGATAATGACCATCCACAAGGCCAAGGGCCTCGAATTCGACACGGTAATCGTGCCGGGGCTGGGGCGCCTGCAGCGCGCCGATGAGACCCGGCTGCTGGCGTGGTTGGAGCAGCCGCGAGGCGACGGCACGACCGACCTGCTGCTCGCGCCGATCCGGGAGACCGGCGCGGACGACGACCCGATCTGCGGCTGGTTGCGCAAGCTCGAGGCCGAGAAGGAGCGCCTGGAGTCGGGGCGACTGCTGTACGTCGCGGCCACGCGCGCGAAACACCGCCTGCACCTGCTGGGCGACGTGGCGCTCAAGGCCGACGACGACGGCGTCGCAACGGTGAAGGCGCCGGGCGATCGGACGCTGCTGAGCCAGTTGTGGCCGCTGGCGGAGCCCCTTTACAGGGAGGCGGCGGCAGGCCACGTGGCGCCCGAACCGGCGCGGGATCGGGAGATGCCCGGCCAGTCCCTGCGCCGCATCGTGTCCGGCTGGCAGCCGCCGGCGGCGCCTCCGCGCGTGCGTTGGACGCCGCCCGAGGACCCGGTGCGCATGCGCGACGAGATCGAGTTTTCCTGGGTGGGCGAGACTGCGCGGCACGTCGGCAGCGTGGTGCACCGCTGGCTGCAGCGCATTGCCGATGACGGCATGACCGGCTGGGACGCGAGGCAGGTGCAAGCGCTGCAACAGACGTTCCGTGACGAGCTGGTTGCCTGCGGCTTGCCCGCCGACGCCGTGGAGCCCGCGGCGGAGCGGGTCGCCGCGACGCTCGCGCAGACGCTGGGCGACGAGCGCGGGCGCTGGCTGCTCAGCCCGCACGAGGCTGCGGAATCGGAGTTGCGATTGACCGGCGCGGCGGGCGACGGCATCGTGAACGTCGTCATGGACCGCACGTTCGTCGACGAGCAGGGCACGCGCTGGATCGTGGACTACAAGACCGGCGGCCACGAAGGCGGAGACGTCGAGGCCTTCCTCGAGCGCGAGCAAGCGCGCTACCGGCCGCAGCTCGAGCGCTACGCCGCGCTCATGAAGGCGCGCGACAGGCGCCCGATCAGGCTTGGACTTTACTTCCCGTTATTGAAAGGCTGGCGAGAACTGAAACTGAAGGATGAAGGATGAACGTGGAAGGATGATCTCCGCCGATTCACTGCGCGGCGAGTTGTGTTCCTCCCTTTCACTGGCGTCCGGTCAGTAACTATTTGAATTAATTAAGTTTATTCGATACCGGATTTCCGACCGAAGGCAACGGGAGGTCGGGACCTGTCGTTGTCGCGCGTAGCGCGACGGTCATCCTTCCACGTTCATCCTTCATCCTTAGGATTGCGCCGGCCACGGCGCAATCGGCGCCTCTCCCTTGATCGTCGTCCTGTGCATCACCCGCCGCTGGCTGGTGTCCACCTCGGTGCGGTAGTGCATGCAGCAGCGGTTGTCCCACAGCAGGAGGTCGCCGACCTTCCACTTGTGGGTCCAGGCGTACTTGGGCTGCGTCGCGTGC
>Ga0315912_10005926_pt1 | contig 11091 bp, 8 predicted proteins | sample VfabasoilMG_FD_204469 | JGI IMG/M metagenome (GOLD analysis project Ga0315912, IMG submission 204469) | Garden soil microbial communities collected in Santa Monica, California, United States - V. faba soil | ecosystem: Environmental > Terrestrial > Soil > Garden | place: USA: California...
TCCGATACGGCCATCGCCCATTCCGATGCCAGCATCGGCGCGACCTTCCCCGCGGAGGGAGGCGCCGCGGGCGGGTCGTGCGCCGAGTGCTCGCCGTCCGTTACCCTTCCCGTCCACGGCGCGGCGTCCGCTGCCGGCGCCGGCTCCCGCGCGGGGGCCAGCGCGCCTCCCGCCCTCAAACCTCGAGCCCAGGCGCCCATGCGACATGCTCGTCCTCGGAACCACGCAATCCCCCTCGTCCTCCTCGCGGCGATCGCCTGCGCAGGCTGCCATCGCGACGAGCCCGTCGAGCCCGTGAACGAGCCCGCGCCAAGGGCCAGCGTCGATCTTCCCGTGTTCGAGGAGTGCGCCACGACGCACGGACTCGACTTCGTCATGAAGTTCCTGCCGAGCGAGCAAGGTGAGAACTTCAAGACGAACCTCTACGATCACGGCTGCGGCGTGGCGATCGCCGACTACGACTCCGACGGCTGGGACGACATCTACCTCACGAACCAGCTCGGCCCCAACGCCCTGTTCCGCAATGATGGAAGCGGCAGCTTCGCGAATGTCACGGCGACGACGGGTGCCGATCTCGCACTGGCCAATCGGATCTGCGTGGGCGCGACCTTCGGGGACTATGACAACGACGGCCGGCCGGACCTCTTCGTCACGAGCACGCGGGGCGGGAACGCCCTGTTCCACAACGAAGGCGACGGGAAGTTCGCCGACGTCACCGAGGCCGCGGGCGTGGCCCTCGTCGCGCACTCGGAGACCGGGACGTTCTTCGACGCCGATCTCGACGGCGATCTCGACCTCTTCCTCACGAACACCGCGCAGTGGACGACCGACACGCGCGACGAGAGCCAGCACTACTACCTCGGGCCGGGGGATCTCCGCAGCGTCATCGCGGGAGATCGCGAGATGAACGTCTACTACCGCAATGACGGCGGCGGGAAGTTCAGCGACGCGACGGCGGAGTCCGGGCTCGCGGGAGAAGGCTGGGGCGGCGACTGCGCCGTCTTCGATCACGACTCCGACGGCGCCCCGGATCTCTTCGTCTCCAACATGTTCGGCACGAGCCACCTCTACAAGAACGACGGCCACGGCCACTTCACCGACGTGCGGAAGGCGGCCCTCGGACGCGTGTCGTTCGGCGCGCTCGGGACGCGCGCGTTCGACTACGACGTGGACGGACGGCTCGATCTCCTCGTCGTCGACATGCACTCCGACATGTGGATCCCGACGGGTCCGGGCGATCCGACGACGCTGATCGAGGAGAAGAAGAAGTACAAGTTCTTCCTGGGGCCGATGTTGACGACAGGCACGCCGTACGATCAGGAGCAGCAGTTCGCCGACCTGTTGGGCATCAACTACCGCGAGGTGATCTTCGGCAACACGCTCTACCGGAACCTCGGCGGCGGGAAGTTCGAGGAGGTGTCTGATGCCGCCGGAGTCGAGACCTTCCAGCCCTGGAGCGCGACGCCCGCGGACTTCCGCAACGCCGGCGTCGAAGACGTGCTGATCTGCGCTGGCATGGGCTCGCCCTACTTCTACTGGCCCAACAGCTACCTCCTCAATCGCGGGGACGGCACGTTTGTCGAGAGCGCGAAGGAGGCCGGCTTCGATCCGCCGCCCGGCGGCATCCACCTCGACCTCGTGCTGCGCGGGAAGCCGGCGGTGAAGAGCTCGCGCAGCGCGGCTACGGCCGATTTCGATCATGACGGGCGAGTGGACGTCGTGTTGAACAACTTCAACGAGCGTGCCTACCTCTACATGAACCGCACGCCCCCGAGGAACTGGTTCGAGCTGAAGCTCACCGGCTCGAAGAGCAATCGCGACGCCGTGGGAGCGCTCGTCACCGTCGTCGCCGGGGGCAAGACGCGCGTGCGGCTGGTGCAGGCGGCCGGCGGGTATCTTTCGCAATCGTCGAGCACCTTGCACTTCGGGCTGGGCGCTGCGACGTCCATCGAGAGCTGCGAGATCCTGTGGCCGAGCGGCGCGAAGCAGGCGCTCGATCACGCGGCGGTCAACACGCTCCACCTGGTGACGGAGCCCGCCGGCTGATCGTCGTTGCCCGGACTGGTCGCACCACTCGCAACAGGGCACGAAACTCGGGCTCGGCCGGGATTTGGTTCGGATAGGCCGCGCCGACGGTGCTCGTGACGTTTGGGTCACGAGCGCAGTTGGGGCGGAATTGCTCGCCGCGCCCGACAGGGGCCAGGAGGTGAGCCTCACCGGCGCGCGGAACGGGCGATCCCTCTTCTTCGCCGTCACCGCTCCGCCATGACCTCCATTCATCCCGCTGTCACATGCACGAGGGTCAGGTAGCGTTCGCTCGGGGGGGATAGAATGGCGTCATGACCTCCGACGCATCGAAGCTACTCGAGGAGGCGCTCAAGCTCCCGCTCGAGGTGCGCGCCGCCCTCGCTGGGTCGCTGCTCGACAGTCTCGACGAAACCGTTGATGAGGACCTCGAGCAAGCATGGGCTCTCGAGATCGCGCGCCGGCTCGAAGAGATACAGTCGGGCAAGGTCCGAGCCGTTCCGTGGGCCGAGGCACGACGTCGGATCGTCGGCGAGTGACACCGCCCAACCCAGTCGAGTTTCACCCTGGAGCGATCGAAGAGGCGGCCGCCGCCCGTCGTTGGTACGCCGAACGGAGCCCGCCCGCGGCTGAGGCGTTTCAGGCGGAGCTCGACCATGCGGTACTGGCCATCGCTGAGGCGCCATCGCGTTGGGTGCGTCACCTGTCCAACACCAGGCGAATCGTCTAGCAGCGCTATCCCTTCAGCGTCGTCTACTTCGAGCTGTCGAGCAGCACCCTCGTCCTCGCAGTCGCGCACGCCAAGCGACGACCGGGCTATTGGCGAGATCGAATGCCGGGTCGTTCGCCATCCGGCAAGGACATGTAACCCGGCGTAGCCGCCGACGCCGCAGAGCCGGCTCGGCTGAACGCCACCTCGATTGGCGGCTTGCCGGAGCGCGCCGGTTCGCCCAAGATGACGGGGCATGAACTCGTCAGACTCGTGGATTCGGGCCGTCAACGTCGTCGCGCTGATCCTCATCGCGGTGGCGCTCCTCATGAACACCTGCGCCATGGATCGGCTGGAGACGCAGGTCATCAAGCAGACCAAGGCGCTCGAGGCCGGGGTCGGAGGAGGCGCCGGCGTCTCGCGAGCGGCCTCGACGGGCAGCGCCGCCTCATCGTCGGGCTCCGCTACCGCCGAGCCCGGCACGGGCACGGGCCGCGAAGCCGTCGGCTGGGGCGGTCGTCGCGCCGAGATCCTTCACGTCGAGGGCGCGGCGCCCGGCGCGCCGCTGAGCCTCGCCGAGAAGCCGAAGCCGCAGGGCGACTGGTACGTGCAGAGGCGGTCGAGTCCGCCGAGCTCGCTGAACTACTACGCGACCAACGAAGGCGACCCTTCGATCCTGACGGGCTACATCTACGGGCGCCTGATGACAGTGGACATTGATCATCCGCCCAAGGTCGAGCCGTCTCTCGCGACCGGCTGGGAGATCAGCGAGGACAAGCTGACCTACACGTACCACCTGCGTCGAGGAGTGCAGTTCGCCGACGGCAGGCCCTTCACGTCGGCCGACGTCGCCTATTCGTTCGCCGTCATGCGCGACCCGGAGGTGAACGCCGAGCACCTGCGCGGATCCTACGAGGACGTCGTCTCGCTCGAGACGCCCGATCCGCAGACGGTCGTCGTCCACTACCGCAAGCCGTACTGGAAGGGCATCTACGCGATCGGATTCCAGCTCCGCATCCTCAACAAGGGCTGGTACGACGAGCAGGTTCCGCATTGGGCGAAGAGCCTCGGGATCACCAAATTCTCCATCACGCCGGGAACGCCGGGTTTCGGCGAGGTCTTCAACAAGATCAGCGTCCCCTGCCCTGGCGCCAGCGCGTACTACTGCGCCCTCGAGCGCTACGACAAGACGGATCGCATCGACCTGAAGCAGAACCCCTTCTACTGGGGCATCCAACTCAAGCCGACCTGGTACAACTTCGCGGGCCTGCGCTGGGTGTTCATCGAGGACGAGGTGGCCGCCGCGGAGGAGTTCCGCAAGGGCGCGTTCGACGTGCAGAGCGTCGACTTCCAGGTCTACGACGACGTGCTCAGCAAGGATCCGAAGACGGCCGAGATGACGAAGTACTTCGAGTACGATCACATCGGCATCGGCTTCGCCTACTTCAACTGGAACTGCCGGCGCCCGCCCTTCGACGACGCCCGCGTGCGGCGCGCCATGACGATGCTGATGGATCGGAAGTGGATCATCCAGGAGCTGCTGCGCGGGCGCGGCCAGGTGGCCACCTGCCCGACCAAGCCGGCCTATTCGAGCTACTCGAAGGACATCGAGCCTTGGCCCTACGATCCCGAGGGCGCGAAGCGTCTCCTGGCGGAGGCCGGCTGGCGCGACAGCGACGGCGACGGCGTGCTGGATCGCAACGGCAAGCGGCTCGAATTCGAGCTCAAGATCGGCGGGCAGACGAGAACGTGGACGCAGCTCGGCGCCGCATTCGAGGAATCGTGCCGGAAGATCGGAGTCCGCGCGACGCCGCGTCCGATGGAGTGGGCCACCTTCATCGACGATTTCGACCAGCGCCACTTCGACGGAGCCCTAATCAACGCAACCTTTCCGGATCCATGGCTCGATCCCTACGAGGACTACCACTCCTCCGGCGACGTCCCGCGCGGAGGCAACACGAGCGGGTGGCACACGGACGAGGCGGATGGCCTGCTCGAACGCATGCGCGTCGAGTTCGACGACGACAAGCGCGACGCGATGTGGCACGAGCTGAACCACATCCTCCACGAGCAGCAACCCCAGACGCTGCTGTACCACCAACTCGTCGGCGTCACGGTGTCGCGCCGCATCGAGGACGTGACGGTGCGCCCGACGGGCCTGCAGATCCAGGAGTTCTGGGTGAAGCCCGAACGCGTGCTGTACAAGTGAGCCGAGCGTGTTGACCCGCACTCGGACCACTGCGTGCTGACGTTCCTCGCCCGCAGGATCCTCGCGATGATCCCGACCCTCCTCGGGATCACCTTCGTGACGTTCATGATCATGAACTTCGCGCCGGGCGATCCGATCTCGACGCGGTTCAAGAGCGCGGGGACCGACGCCGAGGCCGCCGCGTCGCGCGATCGCCTCGCTGACGCCATCCGCGCGAAGAAGAAGCTGCTCGGGATGGTGCGCGAGGATCGATCGATCCTCGCCTGGGATGCGGCGCCCGAGCCCTCGCGCGACGGGGATCCGCCGCAGGTCGCTTTCTCCGGACGGCGCGGCGAGGACGACGCGTGGCTACGCGCGCTCGCCCAGTCGCCCGACGGCAGCTTGCTCGCGGCCGGCAGCGACGCGAAGCGCGTGCTGCTCGTGGACGCATCGGGCGGCCGCGTGCGCGCGCGGCTCGAGGGCGCATCCTCGACGATCACGGCGCTCTCATTCAGCGCGGACGGACGGCGCATCATCGCCGGCGACGGCGCGGGCAGCGTACACGCGTGGGACGCCGCATCGGGCGCGCCTTCGTGGGAAGCGCAGGAGGGCGAGCGGCCGATACGCGACCTCGCCGCCCTGCCGGAGGATCGCGTCGCGCTCGTCTCCGACGACGGCAGGCTCTGCGTGCTCGACGCGTCGGGGCACGAGTCGGCCTGCCACGTCGCGCATCTCGGCGGAGCGCGCGCCCTCGTGGTCTCGAAGGACGGACGTCGCGCATGGACGGGCGGCGTCGATCGCAGGCTCCTCGAATGGGACGTCGCGACGCTCGAGATCCTCCGGACGATCCATGAAGGCATCGCCATCAACGATCTCGCGCTCTCCCCTGATGCGTCGTTCGTCGTGGCGGCGGGCGAGGATCGGAGCGTGACGCGCATCGACCTGCGCGAGGGCGCCGATCCCGTCGTGCGCGAGCTGGGCGCGCACTCGCAGGCGGCGACCGCTGTTGCCCTCTCGCCCGACGCATCTGCGGCGTTCTCGGGCGGGCGCGACGAGATCATCCGCCGCTTCGATCTGGCGGGCGGCACGCCGGCCGCGCAGACGACGCTCGCGATGGGCCGCGTCCACGGCCTGGCGATCGGCAACGACGGCGCGACGCTGTGGTCGGTCTCCGAGAGCTGGCGCAGCGTGCCCGTGCCGCAGCGCTACCTCGCGTGGCTCTCGCGCATCGCGCGCTTCGACTTCGATCGCTCGTTCAAGGACGATCGGCCGGTCGTCGAGAAGGTCGGCGAGGCGCTGCCCGTCACGATGCTGCTGAACGGGATCGCGATCCTGCTCATCTACCTCATCGCCGTCCCGCTCGGCGTCCTCGCCGCCGCGCGCCGCGGCTCGACGTTCGACCACGCCTCGTCGGTGATCCTCTTCGCGCTCTACAGCGTCCCCGCCTTCTGGGCAGGCACGCTACTCATCATGACGTTCAGCTCCGAGCGCGCATGGAACGTGCTCCCGAGCAACGGGCTGCATGCCTCCGACGCCGCCGACCTCTCGTACCTCTCGTGGCTGAAGGACTCGCTCGTCCACCTCGTGCTGCCGATCATCGTGTTCGTCTACGCGGGCTTCGCGAGCCTCTCGCGCTACGCGCGCACGTCGATGCTCGAGAGCATCGGCCAGGACTACGTGCGCACGGCGCGCGCCAAGGGACTGCCCGAGAACGTCGTGCTGTGGAAGCACGCCTTCCGCAACTCGCTGATCACCATCGTCACGCTGATCGGCAACTTGCTGCCGGGCCTCATCGGCGGATCGGTCATCATCGAGTCGATCTTCTCGATCCACGGCATGGGCAAGCTGGGCTTCGACTCGATCCTCGCGCGCGACTATCCCGTCGTCATGGCGCTGACGACGCTGAGCGCGCTGCTGACGCTGCTCGGCATCCTGCTGTCGGACGTCCTCTACTCGGTCGTCGATCCGCGGATCACTCACGCATGAGCGCCGACGTCTCGCCGACGGCCGAGCGCGCGGGCGGCTACTGGACCGACACGTGGCGCCACCTGCGCAAGAACCGGCCGGCCGTGTTCGGGCTCTGGGTCGTCGGCGTGCTGGCGTTCCTCGCCGCGTTCGCGCCGCTGCTCGCGAACGATCGCCCGATCGCGTGCCGGCTCGCGGGCGACTGGAAGTTCCCCGCGTTCACGTCGTACGTGGATGCCTGGGTGCCGTGGCGATCACTGCGCAACGATCTCAAGAGCCTGAAGATCGCCGGCGCATTCCCCTTCTCCGATCACGAAGCCGACCTGGAGGGCCGCACGTGGAAGGCGGCGCGCGAGGAGGGCCTGCTATCGAGCGCCATCTGGCCTCCGGTGCCATGGCATCCGTCGCAGTTCAGCCAGGACGAGCTGCGCCTGCCTCCGTCGCGCCGCCACTGGGCAGGTACCGACGATCATGGCCGCGACGTCCTGGCGCGCCTCATCCACGGAGCGGTCGTCGCGATGACGGTAGGCGTCGTATCGGTCGGCATCTCGGTGTTGATCGGCGTGACGCTCGGACTTCTCGCGGGCTACCTAGGCGGCTGGTGGGATCTCGCGCTGTCGCGGCTGACGGAGATCGTGATCGTCTTCCCCACGTTCTTCCTGGTCATCGCGGTGATCGCCTTCCTCGAGCCCTCGATGATCAACATCATGCTGGTGCTCGGCCTCTTCGGCTGGCCCGGCATCTTCCGCCTCGTCCGCGGCGAAGTCCTTCGCGTGCGCCAGCTCGACTACGTCACGGCGGCCGAGGCGCTGGGCATGACGTCGCCGCGCCTCCTCTTCCGCCACGTCATGCCCAACGCGGTGCCGCCGGTCTTCGTCGCGATCGCCTTCGGCATCGCGGGCGCCATCCTGACGGAGACGTCGCTTTCGTTCCTCGGCTTCGGCGACGCCAGCGTGCCCTCATGGGGCGAGATCGCCAGCCAGGGCCGCGCCTACGTGCAACAAGGCCTGCTCCACCTCGCCATCTTCCCCGGCTTCGCGATCTTCCTCACGCTGACCGGCTTCAACCTGCTGGGCCAGGGCTTGCGCGACGCGATGGACCCGAAGCTGCGGGGGAGTCGCTGACGGGCCGCTGATCCCGTGCGTCCGCAGAGAGCGGATGGGCGTTTTTCTCACACCCCGCAACCTCGCCATCGTCCCCGGCTTCGCAATCTTACTGCCGCTCACGGGTTTCAACCTGCTCGGGCGGGCCCTGCGCGACGCGATGGAACGGAAGCTGCGGGGCGGCCGCCAGTGACCTGAACGTCACTCCAGATGGATTCGGCACGGCTACGGACTAGTGGATAGTCGACCGGGCGTTGCCGGAAACCGCGTTACGCTCTTATATGTAGCCTCCGGACCCACGAAGAACCTGATCATGATGGGGCTGGCACCTTCTGGTTGAGATGGCGTCCATGTCCGAACGACGTGATGGTACCAAATCATCCCGCCGCCACCCCAACCGCTCTGCTTGATGTTCTGCAATCCGCCGGGCGCATCGTAATAGTACGAATCTGCTGCACCGCCAGCGTCGAACTCAGAACTGGTCTCAAGGACGCCGCTCTCTGGAATCCGAAGCACGACTCGGACGCCGTCCTTGGGTAGCGCCGGTGCGCCGGCTACCCCGAATCTCACCTCGACCCAGCCGACATAGTGCGCCGGCAGGATGACCTTCGTGGGACGGCGCAGATCACATGCCGACATGGTTACCAAGGCGACGGCCATGAAGATGATTCCGGCGCACTTCATGGGACGGGGCCGACACGGAAAGTGCCCATTGGTCGGTCGTTGTCCCCTGGTAGCTTTAGTGCTTCTCGCGCCGCTCCACGCGTGCACCTCGCAATACTACGTCGTCAGCGCGTCGAACTGCGCCGGCGAGTCGCCGCGCGGCGCGCGCTCCGACGGCACGCCGCATCCGGATCTCCCGACGGACTGCGGCGCGTTGCCGTAGCCGGGGCTACTCGGCGCTCTCCTGCGTTGCGTCCAAAGCCGCGGGCGCCTCCTTCGGCTTCGCTGCCTTCCCCGCCGACTCCGCGATCTCCACGACGGCGCTCTTCGATCCGCCGAGGAACTCGGCGATCGGCACGAGCTGCACGAAGTGGTCGCACGTCATCTTGATCACGACGAGCAGCGGCACGGCGATCAGCGCGCCGGCCGCGCCCCATAGCCAGCCCCAGAAGATCACGCCGATGAAGACCGCCACGGGATCGAGGAGCAGCCGGCGGCCGAGCACGAGCGGCGTCACGAGGTACGCCTCGAGGCTCGACGCCAGAAGGTAGAGCGCCGGTACGAGCATCGCATCCCTCAGTGGGAGCAGCGCGATGGCCGTGAGCGTCATGACGCTCGCGACGACGATCGCGCCCAGGTAGGGGATGAAGTTCATGACGCCGGCGATGAACCCCCACAGCAGCGGATGCGGCAGGCCGACGCCCCATGCGATGCAGCCGATGACGACGCCGATGCCCGCGTTGATGAAGGTCGTCGTCACCAGGTAGGTGGACACCTCGCTCTCGATCTCGTGCGCAACGTGATGGATGTGCGCAGCGGCGCCCGGCGTCGGGAGGACGCGCGTGAGCTTGCCGATGAACGCCGTGCCGGAGGCCAGCAGGAAGTACAGCAGGAACATGACGACGGTCGCCTGCACGACGAAGGCCTGCGTCGAGCTCGCGAGCATCGAGGCGAGGCTCTCGCGCGGAGCGACGGTCGTGGTGGTCGCGTCGGGCGCAGTCCCGCGCGCGAGCCTCTCGACCTGCTCCGTCGCGCGACCCACCTCTTCGACGGGACGGCGCAGCGGCCGCAGCTTCGTCTCGACGATGCGCAGCGCCTCGGGCGCCGCCTTCACGATGTCGGTCACGGGCCCCGATCCCGCCTGGATCGCGAGGCCGAGCGTCGCGATCAGCGCGATCACGACCAGCGCGGCGCCGAGCGACTCCGGGATGTGGAGGCGCTGGAGTCCGCGGACGAGCGGACGCAGCAGGAAGCTCGCGAGGATGGCGAGCGTGATGGGCAGCATGACCGCGCGCGCGAAGTAGAACGTGTAGAAGAGCGCGAGCAGGAACAGGCCCACGACCGAGACGGTGCTGGGCTTGGCGAGCGACGGGAAGAGCGCGCGCAGGTCCGCGCGCGGCAGGCGCTCGACGGGCGCGGGCGGCGGACGGAGGAGGCGCATGCGCCACCCTATCAGCGGGCGTGCGAGACTTGCAGCGTGACTCCCGCGGACCCCGCGCCTGCGCTACCCGTGACGAGCCTCTCGCGCATGCGCTGGGGTCTCGCGCTCGCGGTGGCCATCGTGTCGGATGCTCTCTCCGTCCCCGCGGAGGCCATGCCGTTTCTCGAGTGGGCGCTCGACGGCGCGACGGTGCTCGCGTTGTTCGCGATCATGGGATGGCGCTGGCCGCTGCTCCCGGCGCTGATCGCCGAGGCGATCCCGGGGCTCGCCCTGTTCCCGAGCTGGATGCTCGTCGTGGGATCGATGGCCGTCGCGGACAGGCTGAAGCGACCGCCGGCGCCGCCCACTCCCCCGCCGGCGCTGCCTGCTCCTGATCGCGAGTAGCGCGCCCGTCAGCGCGTCCAGTCCTCGCAGCGCAGGCCCTCGACCCTGCGCATCTCGCGCAGGTTGTTCGTGACGAGGGTGAGATCCTGCGCGACGGAATGCGCGGCGATCATGAGATCGAGCGGACCGATCGGCTGGCCACGTTCCTCGAGGCGGGCGCGCAGGCGGGCGTACGCGAGGGCCACGGTCGAGTCGAGCGCCAGGATGGTGATCCCCGCCAGGAAACTCTCCACGAGCGGACGGATGCGGAGCGAGGGATTGCGCTCGAGTCCGAAACGCAGCTCCATCTCGGTGACGACGCTGAGACCGCACTCCGCGGCCGGCGTCGCATGCAGCCGGCGCTGGAGCGCTGCGGACGATCTCCTGAGGTGGAAGCTGATCGTGTTGGTGTCGAGCAGATAGCGGAGGGCCAAGAGAGGCCTCAGCGCCTCGACGAGAGCACGTCGCCGCGCTCGTGCCGCTCGGGCCTTTCGCCCGTGTCGAATGCGGGATCCGCACCGGCCATCTCCCAGAGGACCAGGGGCCAGCCCTGCTCGTCACGCTCGACCATGATGGGCTCGAGAATGATCCGATCCCCCTCTCGTCGAATCGCCACCTCGTCCACGTCGAACCT
>Ga0315912_10005928_pt1 | contig 11087 bp, 8 predicted proteins | sample VfabasoilMG_FD_204469 | JGI IMG/M metagenome (GOLD analysis project Ga0315912, IMG submission 204469) | Garden soil microbial communities collected in Santa Monica, California, United States - V. faba soil | ecosystem: Environmental > Terrestrial > Soil > Garden | place: USA: California...
CGCGCCGGCGATCGCGTGATCATCCGCGGCGGCGAGCGGCTCGAGCCGGGCCAGACGGTGAAGGTGCAGCTACTGTGATTGCGCATCGCGCTTGAGCAGCTTCAGTACCCTGGTGCGCAGTTCGAGCACGTCGGTGTCCTGATCGTTCGACAGGATGGCGATCATCTCGTGGCGATGAATCTGCCGCACGAAGACGGCCGTGAAGCCGCGATACGACCCTTTGTGCCAGGGGAAGTATTTTCCGCCTTGTTCATCCAGGGACCAGCCGAGTGCGCGATCTCCGGCTTGCTGCGTGAACATCAGGTCCTGCATGCGTTTCGACAGGATGCGGTTGTCATTCAGCGCCTGGTCGAAGAGCGCCAGGTCGCCCACCGTCGTGTAGAGCGAGCCGGCGCCTTCCATGACTTCCGGGGCGATGCCGAGCGGCGAGATTTCGCTGCCCTTCGCCGCGCGATAACCCTGCGCGAGTCCGACGACAGGAACCCCACTGCGGAGAAGGCTGGAGTTCCTCATGCCGGCGGGCCCGAGAATGCCGTCTTCGAGTAGTTCGGCGTAGGCGCGCCCGGTGACAGCTTCCAGCACGAGCGCGAGACACACGTAGCCGGAACTGGAGTACTTGACCGATCCGGCATCGCTCACTTTCGCCGTCTCGAGGTCGTCGGGAGTGATGCGCCGGTCGAGGTGCCGTTCGATGACTTCTTCGATACCCGAGGTATGGGCCAGCAGCTGCCGAATCGTGATGGCGCCTGCGGGTTTGCCCGCAAGATTCGGGAAGAAGCGATCGAGGCGATCTTCGAGCGCCATCTTCCCGGACTCGATGAGCTGGAAGACCAGCACCGCGGTGAATGGTTTGTTCACCGAGAACGCGAGGAATTTCGTGTGGGTGTTGTTGGCGATTTTTCGTTCGCGGTCGGCGAGACCAAAGCTGGCCTCGTAGACCGGTACTCCACCACGCAGGACCAACACGTTGCCGTCGAATTCTCCGTCCGCGTGCGCCTCGCTGAACAGCGCGCCTATCTGCTCGCCCAGAGGGCGATCATCAGCGCGGGCGCAGCCACCGAGCGTGGCAATCACCAGCAGCAGGCTGGTAAGAGAAGTAGTGAGGCGCGACATGCGCGCCGAGGATATGTCAGTGCGCGCGCGGCCGCTTGAGGAAGTATTCGACCTTGTCGCGGTAGGTGCGGGACAGCTTGAGCTCCTGGCCGCCCTCGAGCCGCAGGAAGTACTCGCCATTCATGTGCGCGCGCAGGCTCTTGACGCGCGTGAGATTGACGATGGTCGAACGGTGCACGCGCTGGAACAGTCGCGGGTCGAGCAGGTTTTCCATCTCGCGCATCGTGGCGCGCAGGATGTGCGTGTGGCCGCTCGCGTGGATGCATAGATAGTCGCCCGCGGCGTCCACCCACTCGATGGCCTGCACGGGCACGCGAACGGTTTCGCGACCGTTGCGGATCGGCAGCCAGTTGGGCGCCTGCGTGCCGCCCGGGGGTTCGGCCTGCGCGATCTCGCCGCTGCCGCGCAGTTCGGCCAGCAGGTTCACCAGCTGGTTGCGCTCGGCGACGGCGGTGCGCTGGTCGGTGAGTTCGCGCACGTGGCTCAGCGTGGCCGCGAGCCGCGCGTCGTCGACCGGCTTCAGCACGTAGTCGATGGCGCGGGCCTCGAAGGCCTGCACCGCGAACCGGTCGTAGGCGGTCACGAACACGATCATCGGGAGTTCGTGCGGCTGGAGTTCCGCAAGCACGTCGAAGCCCGAGAGTCCCGGCATCTGGATGTCGAGGAACACGAGGTCCGGGCGGTGTTCACGGATCGCCTCGAGCGCTTCGCGGCCATTGCTGCATTCGCCGATGACCTCGACGTCGTTGGCCAGGCGCAGGCGAAGCTGCAGGCCGCGCCTCGAGAGCGCTTCGTCATCGACGAGGAGAGTGCGGAGTTTGCGCGGCGTATTCATGGCATCAGGACGGCGCCATCTCCAGCGGCAAACCGAGCTCGACTCGCAGCCCGGGCTTGTTGTCGAGCGTCGCGAACCGGTGGCGGTCTTCGTAGATGACGGCGAGACGCTCGCGAGTATTACGTAGCCCGACGCCGCGGCCCGCGCCGGGCGCCGCACCGGTGTTCAACCCGGGGCCGTCGTCAGCCACGGCGAGTTCCAGCATGACGCCGCGTGCGCGCCCTTCCACGCGAATGGTGCCGCCCTGTTCGGACGGCGACACCGCATATTTCACGGCGTTCTCGATGAGCGGCTGCAACAGCAGGCTCGGCACCAGCGCTTCGAGCGCGCGCTCTTCGATGGCGAACTCGAGTCGCAGCCGGTCGCCGAAACGCAGCTTCTCGGTGGTGAGGTACAGGTTCATCGCCTCGATTTCCTGGCGCAGCGTGACCTTCTTCATCGGATCCTGGTCGAGCGTGTAGCGCAGGAATTCGGACAGTCGCATGACCGTCTGGTTCGCGGTGCGGTTCTCGTTGTCGAGGATCAGGGTCGAAATCGCATTGAGTGTATTGAAGAGAAAATGGGGATTGAGCTGATAGCGCAACATCTTGAGCTGCGCTTCCTGCGCGAGTGTCGCGGCGCGCAACGTTGCTTCGCGCTGCTGCTGCAAGGATTCGTAGTACTTGACGCCGAAGTAGATGCCGGTCCAGCACAACAGCAGATAGCTTGAATGCATCGCGTTGCTGAAGAACTCCAGCGGCGACTTCATGACCCATTCCATCGAGTCGTTCGTGTAAAGGAGGTACGCCGAGTTGATGATCACCCGCCAGACCAGCGCGAACAGGTAACAGCTGAACAGCGCCATCACCACGATGACGCGCGGCGAACGGGTCCACAAACGCTGGTAGATGTAGCGCAGCTCGAGGCTCAGCAGGAAACCGCTGACGGTCGCGATGCAGATGACGGTGGTGTAACCCACCATGTGCTCGTACTTCGAGTCGTAAAGCAGCGTGCCGAGATATTGCGAAAGCGCATAGGCCAGCCAGCCGCCGACCTGCAGCGTCCAGAACAACGCCTTGTGGCTTTTCAAAAGGGAATCGAACCTCGACATGGTGCAAAGGTACGGGAGCCGGACGCGGTGAACAAACGTCCTGGCGCGGGCCGGACTCGCCTCGTCGGATCGACCGCCTGGGGTTACTTGCCGGTTTCGGCCGCGAGCTTGATCAGCGCGCGCGGCTGGTCGAGCAGGAAACCCTGCGCGTAGTCGAGGCCGACGGCCGAGAGCCAGTCGCGTACGGCGGGCGTATCGACTCGCTTGGCGACGCAGGAGAGGCCCAGCACTTTCGACGCCTGCGCGATCGCCACGACCAGCGCCTGGGGCACACGTTCCTTCATCGCGATCGCGGTGATCTTGGGATCGAGCTTCAGGAACTTGAGGGCCGGTGAGCCGAGCCATCGCATGGAGTTGTGATGCATGGTGAAGTCGTCCAGCACCACGTGGCAGCCGATCTTCTCGCAGGCCTGCACGAACATGTCGACGTCGCGTACCTGCTCGACGCAGGACTTCTCGGCGATTTCGAAACCGATGGCCTTGGCCGGCACCTTGTGATTCTTGAGCGTCTGGGCGACGAAGGCCGCGAACTTGGGATCGGCGATGGTGCCCATGCCCACGTTCACGGAGAAGCTCGCCGGATCGTTCTCCCAGCACGCGCGATTTTCGCCGAGCCAGATGGCGAGGTGCTCGAGCACGATGCGATCGAGATCGGAATTGGCGCTCGGGTCGTGCACATCCTGCAACACGCGGTCGGGCGCGACACCAAATTCATTGTCCGCGTGCGCATCGCGCACCAGCACTTCGAAACGGCGCGTGCCGCCGCTGCCCTTGAGCTTGATGAGCTGCTGGACGTGCAGCTCGAAAATCTGGCCGTAGAACTCGAACTGACCGGCACCCGCGCTGAGCTGCGGAGCTTCGTCGATGAATTCCGGCTCGACATTCATGTCGCTGTCGGGCTCGGCGATTGCTTCGACTTCGGTCGTTTCCTCTTCAGAGGTGACCGGCTCGGCATCGGCATACATCGGCTCGAGTTCGACTTCGGCAGCCGGTTCTTCGTCCGGGATCAGTTCGGGGATCGGGTCATCGAGCTTGAGCTTGGGAAGTCGATCGGTCTGAACGACGCGGAGATCCGGGCGCTTGGCTTCGGGCTGCGCCTGTTTCGCGGCGCCTTTCAGCAGCGACTTCGGATCGATATCGGAAATCTCGAATGCAATCGTGTCCGACGTCGAGCTCTGCGGGCGCTGCGCACCGACGCGGTTCGCAGGCTGCTGCCCGGGCTTTGCCGCGGGGGCTGCAGGAGCCGCGGGACGGGCTGCGGGTTGGGCTGCCTTCGGCGGCGGGGCGGCCGGAGGCTTGCCGGGAACCGCCGGTCGGGCAGGCGGCGGCGCCTGGACGCGAGACTGCGGCACAGCCGGTTTCTGCGCGGGCGGTACGCCCGGGCGGGCAGCAGGTGCGGGAGCGCCGGGACGCGCGCCGGCAGCCGGTGGCTGGCCGGGGCGCGGAGGCGGAGCCGGAGCCTTGGGAGGCTGACTAACTACTTTGGCGCCGGACGGGGGCGCGGCGGCAGGCGGCGGCTGCGGTGCCGGCGGTGCCATCGGCTTGCGCAGGAACGCGAGCCGGCGCATGAGGTTCGTGGTGGTGGGCGTGATGAATTTCGCCGCACCCTTGGCGTCGAGGAACTTCGAGTCCGCGATGATCATCGCGACGCCGAGCAGCTCGTTGAGCGGCGAACGCGCGGGCAGGAACGCCGCCGAGCGGCCGTCGCCGATCACCGTGAAAATATGGTTCTTGTCAGCGGCGGCTGACAGCGCGGAGATCGCATCCATCACGATGTTGTGTTCGTCGGGGCCGAGCGCGCCCTCGTCGAGCCACAACACGTCGCCGCGTTCGTCGTGAAGGGAAAGGGATTGCAGACGGGTACCGACGATAGCCTGCTTCAGGGCTTCGCCGATCGCGGCCTTTGAATCGCCGCTAGCTGTGACACTTGCGCTCGCCTGCATTCGTGAAAACTTCCCCGGACTGAGGATGCAGAGTGGCAAAACAACGCAGGTGCCGCCGTGACATAGCTCCCGTTCCCCGACGCGCCGTGACGACAGAATGGCGCCGTTATGTTCAATGCGGCCCCGCTTCGCGCAGTGGTTCACATCGTTGCGGCGAATGGGAAAAGTGCGGAAAACGATGTCGACTTTGGTAACGCTACCGTTTTGACAGATGTTGGGCTAGATTCGGGCCGCGCGACAGTGGCTAACCACTGCGTCTCAATAACGAAGGGGAATCGTATGAAAAGCACAAGGAACGCGCTGTTGAGCGCGTGTCTACTCGCGTCCTTACCACTTGCATTGATGGCCCAGGCACAAGCCCAGGTCCCGGTTGTCGTCGAAGCGGAAGACATGGCGCTCGGCGGCAGTCTAACTACCAACACCGACGCCGGCGGCGTCAGGTACATCACCGTTCTCGCGAACAGTCCCACGGGCACTCCGACCCCGGACCGCATCGCGACCTCCCAGGTCAACTTCCCGGCTGCGGGAAGTTATGCGCTGTACGTGCGCATCTATGTCGGCCCCGTCGGAGGTGCCGACGACAGTTTCTACATTCCGAGTGGATTCAACGTCACCAACAACTGGCCCGGCCTCTACAACACGAGCTCGGGCGGATCGACGGCGCCCGGCGCCGGCGTCTCGACCACGGGCTCGGCGGGTCAGAACGTGTGGAAATGGGTTCGCCTGACGGGCATCCCGGCCATCGGCGACAGCAGCATCGGGCCGACCGCGTGGGTGGTTCCCGACGGCGCGTTGTCGCAGTCGATCTCCTGGGCTGCGCGCGAAGACGGGCTGCTGTTCGACAAGCTCGCGTTCGCTCCGGTGAACCTCTGCTACACCGTGGGTGACCTCGATGCGGTCCGCGCGCCTACCGTCAGCTGCCCGCCGCAGCAGCCTGTTCCGCCGGCGTACACGCGCCCGACGGGATCGCCGCTCGCCGCGGGTCAGTCGAAGTACCTCGGCAGCGCGCACACACCGTCGCCCGCCGATCCGAACGCGACACCCAATGCGTCGCTCAATTTCACGGCGTACTGGAACCAGGTGACGCCGGAGAACGGCGGCAAGTGGGGCTCGGCCCAGCCGACGTCGCCCTTTGGTCCGGCTGCGGATGGCTACCCCACGTTGCCGAACCCGCAGTTCAACTGGACCGCCGCTCGCGCGGCCTACAACCAGGCGCGCACCACCGGGTCGGCGTTCAAGTGGCACACGTTGTTCTGGGGTAACCAGCAGCCGGCGTGGATCGAGAGCCTGCCAATCGCCAAGCAGCAGGAAGCGATCCGCATCTGGCTCGCGGCGATCGCACGCGAATTCCCGGATATCGAGCAGATGGAAGTGGTCAACGAGCCGTTACACGACCCGCCGCGCGGTGCGAGCAACGGAAACTACATCCAGGCGCTGGGCGGCACGGCGAATGCCGCCGACGAGGACTGGGAATGGATCGTCACCGCCTTCACGCTGGCGCGGGAGTATTTCCCGAACACCAAGCTGGTGTTGAACGACTACAGCATCACCAACACCGATGCCTCGACGACCAGCTACCTGACGATCGTCAACAAGCTCAAGGATCGTGGCCTCATCGATCACATCGGCATCCAGGGGCACGCGTTCGAATTCAACTACAACAACCTCCCGAACTCCGCGGCCACGCATTCCAGGAATCTTGCGCGCCTCGCGGCAACCGGCCTGCCTATCTACGTCACCGAGTTCGACATCGATGGCGCCGATTCGGTCTGGGGCCTGCCGGATGATCCGGCACAGCTGCAGCGATTCCAGGCGCTGTTCCCGGTGTTCTGGGAGAACGACGCCGTCAAGGGCGTGACCCTCTGGGGCTACATGCGTGGCTCGCATTGGCGCACGGGCTCGGGCGCGTGGCTGATGTACACCAACGGAGCGGAGCGTCCGGCCCTGTCCTGGCTGGTGCGTTACGTGGAGAACAAGCGCGCCACGGTCGCGGCCCAATCGTTCAGCGTGAACGAGGACGCTGCCGGCGGAACCGCGATTGGCTCGGTGACCGCGTCCGACGCCGATGCCGGCACGACGTTCTCGCAGTGGCAGATCGACTCGGATCCGAGCGGCAAGTTCGCCATCGATCCCGCGACGGGGGCGTTGAGCCTCGCGGCGGCCGCATCGCTCGACTTCGAGGTGACGACGTCGTACCAGGTCAGCGTGTCGGTGTGGGACGGCTACAACCGGAGCTTGCCGGGCACGGTGACGATCAACGTCACGAACGTGAACGACAACTCGCCGTCGGTCGGTGCGGGCCAGACATTCGACATCGACGGTGGCTACAAGAACTCCGTCGGCTGGCTCGAAAGTTCCGACCCCGATGACACGAACCAGCTCGCGTTCACGACCTTCCAGAACTGGCAGATCGTGAGCGGGAATACGAACTCGGTGTTCAGGGTCACGCCGTCGGCGGGTGAACTCCGGGTCGCGCGCCCGTTGCTCATCGACTGGCGCAAGACTTCGTACCTGCTCGGCGCGACGGTGAGCGACGGAACTCACACGAGTGCGGCCTCGTCCGTAACCGTAGTGATTCCGAAGCGCGTCGACATGTGTCTCTTCGACATCCTCGGTCTCGAGGTGCCGAAGCAGAATGCGCCGCTCGTCTTCCTGTTGGGTGGTGAGCTCGGCTCTTGCATCAGCCCATGACCTTCGTCTGACGCGGACGAAAAAGGGGCCGGCGGAAACGCCGGCCCCTTTTTCTATCTACGGCGGTCTTATCCGCCCAGCCTTATCCACCAAGAAAGTCCCGCTTGCCGATGTCCACGCCGTTGTGGCGCAGCAGGTTGTACGCAGTGACATGGTGGAAGAAGAAATTCGGGATCGCCCAGGTCTGCAGGAACACGAGTCCCGGGAATTCCACGGTGCGGTCGCGAAGCTTGATCACGATGTGCCGGGTCTCGCTGCCCTCGAGCGCGGCGGACTCGACGCTGTCGATGTATTCGAGGGTTTTCTTCACGCGAGCGACCAGCTCGTCCATCGTCGTTTCGACGTCTTCGAACTTCGGCGGATCGACGCCGGCGAGGCGCGCCATCGAATTCTTGGCGAAATCACTGGTGAGCTGGACCTGCCGCAAGAACGGCAACATGTCGGGCGCGAGCCGAGAATTGACCAGCACGCTGACATCGAAGCCTCGCGCCTGGGCGTTCGCGACGCCTTTCTCCATGACGTGAAGCAGCTGGCTAAGCGCCTTCTTGAAGACTCCGTGGCTCAACGCGTGCATTGAAATTTTCATCTCGGATTCCTTTTTAATACCTTTAGTGAAACAATGCGCCCACCAACGCTGCCTTTGGTGCGCCTATGAGTGAATTATGGTCCGCGGCTCAACTCGCCGTTTTCGCGCGGGTCGTCGAGCTCAACGGTTTCTCCGCCGCCGCACGCGCCTACCGCGTCCCGAAAGTAGCCGTCAGTCGCGCGATCGCTGACCTGGAAAAATCGATCGGCGTGCAACTCATGAAACGCACGACCCGGAGAATTTTCCTCACCGCCGCGGGCGAAGCGGTGCTCCCGCACGCACGCGCCATCGGCATCGAGGTCGAGAAGGTACGCCAGCTCGCGCAAACCTTCTCTACCTCTCGCGAGGGACCCCTGCGCGTGATCGCCGACCCGACCTATGGACGCGTATTGCTGGCGCCGCTGGTGCCGCGCTTCCTCGACAGCTTTCCCGATATCGCGCTCGATGTGGTGCTCGATGCCGGAGACAGCACCGAGTGGGACGTGGCGATTCGCGCTGGCGCGAACGAGGATCCGAAGCTCGGCGCAAGATTGCTCGGGGCACCGCCCGCAGTCCTCTGCGCGACGCCTGCCTACCTGCAGAAGCATCCGGCGCCCGATCGTCCGGAAGGACTTCGCGATCACGCGTTGCTCACCCCGGCCGGCGACGGTGCCGAATACCGATTCCAGATGACCAAGGCTTCGGCGCGTGCCGAAGTGCGCGTGCGACCCAAGCTCGCGGTCGACGACCCGTCCGTACTGCACAGCGCGACAGTGGCGGGACTCGGTATCGGATTGCTGCCGGAATTTCTCTGCCGCCAGGGAGTCGCCACCGCGAAATTGCGTAAGGTGCTCGCCGATTGGCAGGCGCCATCGGCTGCGCCACTGTACGCCGTGTTTCCCGCCGGTCTCGAGGACGATCCTCGGGTAAAAAGCTTCGTGGAATTCGCGGCCGCGAATATCGTTCCGGCATTGGCAAACTAGTCGAGGGATTCGAGATGTATCGCGCACCGGTCAAGGACCTCCGGTTTGTTCTGGACGAACTATTGGGCACGGAGCAGCTGAAGGCCTGCCCCGAATTTTCCGAATACAGCAGCGAAACCGCGGATGCGGTTCTCGGCGAGGCCGCAAGGTTCGCGGAGATGGTGCTCGAGCCGCTCTGCAAGACCGGCGACCGGGAAGGTGCGCACTGGACTCCCGACGGCGTCACCATGCCCGCGGGATTCAGGGACGCCTACCAGCAGTTTTGCGACAACGGATGGCCGGCGCTGCGTTCCAAGGCGGAGTTCGGTGGCCAGAACGTACCGACCGTGCTCGGGACCGCCGTAGAAGAGTTGTGGGCCGCTTCCAATCTCGCGTTCAAGCTCTGCCCGATGCTCACGCAGGGCGCCATCGAGGCGATCCAGCATTTCGGCACGCCGCAGCAGAAGCAGCTGTACCTGCCGAAGATGGTGAGCGGCCAGTGGACCGGTACGATGAACCTGACGGAGCCGCAGGCGGGCAGCGATCTCGCGCAGGTGCGCACGCGCGCCACGCCCACCGGCCCTAACTACCGCATCTACGGCCAGAAGATCTTCATCACCTACGGCGAGCACGACATGGCCGAGAACATCGTGCACATGGTGCTGGCGCGCATCGACGGCGCGCCGCCGGGCGTGCGCGGCATTTCGCTCTTCATCGTGCCGAAATTCTGGGTGAACGCGGATGGCACTCCGGGCGCACGCAACGATCTCTTCTGCGCCTCGATCGAACACAAGCTCGGCATCCACGCGAGCCCGACCTGCGTGATGATGTACGGCGAAAACGAAGGCGCACTCGGCCTGCTGGTCGGCGAGGCAAACCGCGGCCTCGAATACATGTTCGTGATGATGAATGCCGCGCGGCTGTCGGTGGGGCTCGAGGGTTATGCGCAGGGCGAGCGCGCGTTTCAGCAGGCCGCGGAATGGGCGCGTACGCGCGTCCAGGGCAAACCGCCGGTGCCGCTGCATCGGATCGCGGGTTCCGCTTCGATGGGCACCAGTTCCTCGCCGGCGCCGATCATCGGGCACCCGGACGTGAAGCGGATGCTGTTGCAGATGAAGTCGACGGTGGAAGCCTGCCGCGCGATGGCGCTGTATGCCGCCCAGCAACTCGATCTCGGCGATGCGCATCCGGACGACGCCGTGCGCACGGCTTCGCATGCGCGCGGCGACCTGCTCATCCCCGTCGTCAAGGGTTTTTGCACCGAGAGCGGCATCGAAATGGCCTCGCTCGGCATCCAGGTTCACGGCGGCATGGGTTACATCGAGGAAACGGGCGCCGCGCAGACGTTTCGCGATGCGCGCATCACGGCGATCTACGAAGGCACGACCGGAATCCAGTCGAACGATCTCATCGGCCGCAAGATTGGGCGTGACCGCGGCGCTGCGCTCACGGCTTTCATAGCGGAAATGGAGAGCTCGCTCGGTGCGCTGGCCGCGACTCATGCGGCGGCGACGCAGGCACGCACTGCGGCGCTCGATGCGGTGGCGCGGCTGCGCAAGGCCACCGAGACCTTGCTGGGAGCGCTTGCGACTTCGCCGGACAGGGCGATGGCGGTGTCCGTGCCGTTCCTCAAGCTCTGCGGCTTCACCGTCGGCGGATGGCTGATGGCGCGCGCCGCGGATGTGGCCGCGATCCGGCTCGCAGGCGGCGCCAGCGATCGCGAATTCCTGGAAGCGAAACTCGCCACCACGCAGTTCTACGCCACGCAGGTGCTTCCGCAGGCGCTGGCGCTCGAGCACATCATCAGCCACGGCAGCGAGGCGGTGGTTTCGACCGACGTCACGCTGATCTGAGAGGGCCGCATGGATCGACGGAATTTTCTCGCGAT
>Ga0315912_10005929_pt1 | contig 11087 bp, 14 predicted proteins | sample VfabasoilMG_FD_204469 | JGI IMG/M metagenome (GOLD analysis project Ga0315912, IMG submission 204469) | Garden soil microbial communities collected in Santa Monica, California, United States - V. faba soil | ecosystem: Environmental > Terrestrial > Soil > Garden | place: USA: California...
CGCTCGCCGGCGCGAAAGCCATGAGCCTGCTCACCGTGATGCTCGCCGATCCGACCGGTTATGGCCGCATCGTCCGCAATGCCCGCGGTGCCATCCAGAAGATAGTCGAACAGAAGGACGCCTCGAAGGCGCAACTCAAGATCCGCGAGGGCAACAGCGGCATCCTGTGCGCGCCGGCGAAGCTGCTGCGTCGCTGGCTGTCGAAGCTGCGAAATGACAATAAACAGGCCGAGTACTACCTGACCGATGTCATCGCGATGGCGGTGAAGGAAAAGGTCAAGGTCACGCCGCTCGTGGCACCCACGGTGGCCGAGGTGCTCGGCATCAACGACAAGGTGCAGCTCGCAGAGCTCGAGGGCCTGCATCGCGCGCAGTGCGCGCGCGAGCTGATGCTCGCCGGCGCCACCCTCGCCGATCCGGCGCGAATCGACATCCGCGGCGCCGTGACCGTCGGTCGCGACGTGTTCATCGATGCCAACGTGACGCTGGAAGGGACGGTGACGCTGGGCGATGGCGTGCGCGTCGGCTCGAACGTGGTCCTGCGCAACATGCACATCGGCGCGGGCAGCGTGATCCATCCGAACAGCGTGCTCGAGCAGAGCGAAGTGGGCGCGGGTTGCCTGATCGGCCCGTATGCCCGCCTGCGGCCGGGAACGAAGCTGGGCCGCGACGTGCACATCGGCAATTTCGTCGAGGTGAAGAAATCCGAGATCGACGACGGCAGCAAGGCCAATCACCTCACGTACCTGGGCGACGCCATCATCGGCAAGGGCGTGAACGTGGGCGCCGGCACCATCACCTGCAATTACGACGGCGTGAACAAGTCGCAGACCATCATCGAGGACGGCGTGTTCATCGGCTCCGGCAACATGCTGGTGGCTCCGGTACGCATCGGCAAGGACGCGAGCACCGGCGCGGGCAGTACCATCACCAAGGATGCGCCTGCCGGCCAGCTCACCGTGGCCCGCGGCAAGCAGGTCACACTCGAAGGCTGGAAACGCCCGGTGAAAAAGCCCAAGGCGTGAATCGATCCGCCCATGTCACTGGCGCGATTCGTCGCTTTTCATGAGATCCCCGAAGACGCCACCGGCGCGCTGCCGGCCCTGAGCTACGCGGTGATGATGGCGCGCGCGCCCGCGGGCGTGCTGCTGGTGTTCAGCCGCTTCCGGCAGGTCTGGGAGCTTCCCGGCGGACGTATCGATGCCGGGGAGACACCTCGTGACGCCGCGGTGCGTGAGCTGCTCGAGGAATCCGGTTGCGTGGCGCGCGCGGTACGCTGGGGCGGCGTGGTCCAGGTCGATGACGGCCACGCGCATTTTGGCGCGTTATTCCATTGTGAAGTGCAGGCGGCGGCCCGGGATTTCTGCAACGACGAAACCGGCGGCATCGATTACTGGCGCGGCGAGCCCGGCCCGGCGCCGCTCGGACATCCGGACGAGCAGGTGCTGCGCAGGTTCGCCTGATTCCTGCAGAATGTCGCGCATGCAGACCACGCTGATGGCGCTCGCGGCGTTTCCCGCCGAGCTCGAAAAACACTACGCCGCGTTTCCGGCGGAGTTCGTGCACTGGGCGCCGCCGTCCTGGGACGGTGTGCCGAGCGAGGCGTTCACGGCCATCGAGCAGATCTGCCACGTGCGCGACATCGAGATCGAGGGTTACCAGGTTCGATTCCGGCGCACGCTCGACGAGGATTCACCCGCGCTGCCGTCCATCGACAGCGAAACACTGGCGCGCGAGCGCGACTACGGCCGCGCCGATGTGCAGCTCGCGTTCGCGGAATTCCGCGTCGCGCGCGTCGGTACCGTGTCGCTGCTGGCCGGGCTCGACGACGTGCAACTTGCGCGGCCCGCCGAATTCGAAGGGTATGGCCGCGTGACACTGCGCGGGCTGGTGCACTACCTCTGCAGTCACGATCAGCAACATCTGGCAGGTCTTCAATGGTTGTTGGGCAAGATCGACGCGGCGCGCAGCTGACGGCACTGGTCTTCGCCGCGATGCTGGCGCTGGCCGGTTGTGGGAAGTCCGACGACTGGCGGCTGGGGTTCGAATCGCTCGGACCGGTACGGGCGGGCATGACAGTGGAGCAGGTGCGGAAGGTGGTCGACATGCCGGAGCCCCCGCCGCAGGCGCCGGGCGAAGAGTGCGACTACCTGGTGCATCGTGAAGCGGGCCGCGACTTCGCCCTGATGATCATCGGCGGCGTGGTGGTGAGGATCGAATTGATTGGTGCGTCCACGCTGGGCACCGTCGCGGGTGCGCATCTCGGCAGCACCGAGGCCGAGCTTCGAGGCCTGTATGGAAAGGATCTGGTGGTCCAGCCGCACAAGTACGATCCCGACGGCCACACGCTGACGCTGCGTTCCCCGGAAGGCACGCACGGGCTGCGGTTCGAAACCTCGCAGGGCAAGGTCACGGCCATCCAGGCAGGACCGTGGGAGCACCTGCATTACGTGGAAGGATGTTCCTGATGCGCATGCTGACCGGCTGCCTGGCCGCGGCATTGTTCGCCGTCACCGCGGGAGCCGGCGCCAGGGAGGATTTCCCGGCGCCCGAAGAACTGAAGATCGCCGCACCCGATCCGGGTATCGAGCTGCACCTGCGTCACCGCATGCTGATGATCAGCACCGCGCGCTTCGACGAAATCGTGCTGTTCGTGCACGGCGCCACCTTTCCCGCCAGCAGCACCTTCGACGTCGCGCTTCCCGACGGCGACAGCTGGATGCGGAGCGTCGCGCTGCGGCGGTTCAACGTCTATTCGCTGGACATTCGCGGTTACGGCGGTTCGACCCGCCCGGCCGCCATGTCGCAGCCGCCGGAAGCGAATCCGCCGTTCGCCCGCACGGCGGAGGCGGTGCGCGACATCGGTGCCGCCGTCGACTTCATCCTGAAGAGAAACGGCGTGAAGTCGCTCACCCTGGTCGGCTGGTCCTGGGGCACCACCACGACGGCGGCCTATGCTGCGCAGAACCCGGACAAGGTGCGCAAACTCGTGCTGGTGTCGCCGGTGTGGCTGCCCATGCAGGCGCCGAAATACCAGGGCGCGTACCGCACCAGCACGCACGACTCGGCCCGCGCATTCGCGATCGCCGGTATTCCGAAGGACCGTGTCGAAGAGATCTCGCCTTCCGCCAATTTCGAAGCGTGGTGGGCGGCAACGCTGGCCACCGATCCCGAAGGCGCCAGGCAATCGCCGCCGGTGGTGCGCGCACCGAATGGCGTGATGCAGGATTTCGCCGAACTCTGGGCGCGGGGCAAACCCACGTACGATCCGGCCGCGATCCGCGCGCCGACCCTGCTGGTCGTCGGGGAATGGGACGTGGTGACGCCGCCGCTCATGGCGCAGACTCTGTATTCGCAGCTCGTGAATGCGCGCGAACGGCGGCTGGTGCTGATGTCCGAGGGCACGCACTTCTTGCCCATCGAAAAACATCGCATGCGCCTGATCCGGGAGGTGCAGAACTTCATCGAGGACCCGGAGAAGTGAAAGGACCGGTCCTTGGCTGAAACCGCGCTCATCTGCCGGGTTCCGGAAGCGGAACGCTACATCGCGCGTTACCGCGAACGCTTCGATCCGCCGGCGCGCCGCAACGTGCCGGCGCACGTGACCATCCTGTATCCGTTCATGCCTCCGGGCGACGTCGACAGCGCCGTGCTCGCAAAGCTCGCGGCCCTCGCCGGCGCGGTGCGCTGCTTCGACTACCGGTTGACCGAAACCGCGCGCTTCCCCGTGTCCCTGTACCTGGCCCCGCAGCCAGGGGATTCTTTCGCCGCGCTCACCGCGGCGGTGTTCCGCGATTTCCCGGACTACCCTCCGTTCGCCGGAAAATTCTCCACCGTCGTGCCGCACGTCACCGTGGCGCACGCCGACGAGGCACAACTCTGCGAGATCGAAGTGGAGCTGCGCATCGCGCTGGCCTCCGGAACCCCGCTGCGCGCACGCTGCTGCGAAATGGTGCTCATCGAGAACACCAGCGGCCGCTGGGAGCAGATGCATTGCTTCCCACTGGGCGCCTAACTACGTTGTAGACTTGCGCCCATGATTATCGACATCGTCCAGCGCGCGCCGGTACGGGTGGCGTACCAGCGCTACACCGGTCCCCTCGGTGAACCGCTGGGCCGATTCTGGCGCGGCGTGGTGGCGCCATGGCTCGCGGATCACGGACTGGTGGACTGTCCACGGTATGGAGTTCCCCTCGACGACATTGCACGGACGCCGCCGGAACGCTGCCGGTACGACTGCTGCGTGGAGCTGCCGGCGGGCCTGTCGCTGCCCGACGCCGCGGAAGCCACGATCGCGGGCGGGCGTTACGCGGTCACGCGCTTCCGGGGTACGGGCGCGCAGATCGGCACAGCCTGGGACGCCTTCATCGGCGAGGCGTGCGTCGATCAGCAGCCCGATGGATCGCGGCCGCCGTTCGAACACTATCCGCGCGGCGCGCTGTTCGACGTGCGCACCGGCGTCTTCGCCTGCGAGTTGTGCCTGCCGGTGACGGACTGATGGACCCGGGCTTCAGGATCCGGCGCGCGCGCATGGCGGATATCCCCGCGCTCGATGCGCTCATCGCCGCCTCGGCTCGCGGCCTGAGCGGCGGCGACTACACCGCCGAACAAGTCGAGGGCGCGTTGCGCGGCGCATTCGGCGTCGATACGCAGCTGATCCGCGATGGCAGTTACTTCGTGATCGAAGCCGGGGCGCGATTCGCGGGCTGCGGTGGCTGGAGCCGCCGGCGCACGTTGTTCGGCAGCGACGCGCGTGCCGGCCGTGACGCCAGCGAGCTCGACCCCGCCACCGACGCCGCGAAGATCCGCGCTTTTTTCATCCACCCGGATTTCGCCCGCCGCGGTCTCGGCACCACGCTGCTGAGTTTCTGCGAACGCGACGCCGCGGCCCACGGTTTTCGCAGGCTGGAGATGATGGCGACGCTGCCCGGAATCCGGCTGTACGCGGCGCGCGGCTATTCCGGCAAGGACTACGTCGACTGGCCGCTGGCCGACGGGCTTTCCATCCGCTTCCTGCCCATGAACAAGACGGCGCCGCCCTTTCCCCAGCGCATCGAAGTCGCCGGCGTCGAAGATGCCGCGGAAATACTCGGGCTGCAGAAGCTGGCGTATGAGTCCGAGGCCCGTCTGTACGACGACTGGAGCATCCCGCCGCTGGTGCAGACGCTCGAATCGCTGCAGTCCGAATTCGCCGCCTCGCGGGTGCTCAAGGCGGTCGACTGCGCGCGCATCGTGGGTTCCGTGCGGGCGCGCGAAGCCGATGGTGTGTGCCATGTCGGGCGGCTGATCGTGGCGCCGGACTTCCAGGGCAGCGGAATCGGTACCCGGCTGCTGCGCAGTATCGAGGCCGAGTTCCCGGCGGTGCGTCGCTTCGAACTGTTCACCGGCAGCCGCAGCGAGAGCAACATCCGCCTGTACGAGCGCCTCGGCTACCGCCGGCAGCGCGAGCAGGTGATTTCACCCTCGGTCACCTTGGTATTCATGGAGAAAACACGATGACGCTGCGCATCGTCCGGCTCGGCACTCCGCGCGCCGCGGGTGAGGGGACGCGGCTCGGCACCGTGCGCCGGCCGCCGCGGGGTGTACCGAAGAAGGACTTCGGCCGGCTCGACTATTACGACGTGTGGTTTCCGGTGCTGGCGCCCAGCCTGTCGACGATGAAACTCGGCCAGGGCGCGGTCACCGACCGCCAGTGGAATACCTTCGCGCGCAAGTACCGCGCGGAGATGGCAGCGCCCGCCGCCAGCCAGTCACTCGATGTGCTCGCGGCACTCTCTCATCACGCGGACTTCTCGGTGGGTTGTTATTGCGAGAACGAGCAGCGCTGCCATCGATCGCTGCTGCGCGGATTGCTCGAGTCACGCGGCGCCAGGCTCGGCTAGCAGAATGAGGAAACTCATGCTGTGGGTGATCATCGGTGCGCTGGGACTCTATGGATACCGCCACTACAGGGCGCAATCCGTTCAGAACCTGCCGGCCTCCGATTCGTACGCAGTCGAACGGCCCGGTACTTCGCAGGCGCAATTCAAATGTGACGGCCGCACGTACTGCTCGCAGATGACCTCCTGTGACGAGGCCATGTTCTTCCTGCGCAACTGCCCGGGCGTGAAAATGGACGGCGAGGGCGACGGAATTCCCTGCGAAAAACAATGGTGTGGGCCGCGACGCTAGGCCTCGGGAATTCGAATGCAGGTGCCGGTGCTACCATCCCGGCATGAAATTGCTGCAGTCCGTCGCCGCTGCCGTGTTGCTGACCCCGTGCCTCGCTTCCGCCGAGACCTTTCGTTGCGGCAAGTGGATCGTCAACGACGAAACCACGCTGCCCGAGCTCACGCGGAAATGCGGCCAGCCGACTTCGCGCAGCAGCCGTGTCGAAGACGTGCGCGCCCGCAATGGCTACACCGGGGGTATGGAGAAGATCGGCGAAACCGTCATCGAGACCTGGATATATGACCGCGGCACCGGTGCCTCGCCGATGGTCGTGACCATCATCGACGGGCGCATCAAGAAAATCGAACGGCAGAATTAGCAGATGGCCTTGCGGATTCTCGGCAGGACCACGTCGATCAACGTGCGCAAGGTGTTGTGGACCTGCGCCGAGCTCGGCCTGCCTTTCGAACACGTCGAAACGGATGCCGCCCTGCTCGCCAAAAACCCCAATGCACTGGTGCCGGTGATCCAGGACGGCGACTTCGTGTTGTGGGAATCGAATGCGATCTGCCGGTACCTGGCCGGCAGGCAACCGCGCGGCACGTTGCTGCCCGAGGATGCGCAGGCGCGGGCGCTGGTCGAACAGTGGATGGACTGGCAGGCGACGGAACTCAATCCGGCCTGGCGTTATTCCTTTTACGCGCTGGTGCGGCACAGTCCGGCGCACCGGGATCCCGCCGCGATCACCGCCAGTGTCGACGCCTGGAACCGGTGCATGCGCATGCTGGACGAACACTTCGCGCGGGGCGGCCAGTTCATCACCGGCGAGTTCTTCTCGCTGGCGGACGTGGTGCTCGGACTATCTACCCACCGCTGGCTGCACAGCCCGATCGACAAGCCGCACCTCGACGCCGTGCATGGCTACTACCAGCGGCTGTCGGTGCGTCCGGCGTTCCGGGCGCATGTGCAGCCGGACGTGCCCTGAGCCGGAACCCCGGCTGCCGGGAGGGTGCCAGGACGGCCTCTCCAAGGCTTCCAGGGCACCCCTAAGGTGTTGATTTACAATACTTCAGGGCTACTCCGGCAACCGGATGTGAGCGGGGTACCAGATGACGCTGCCGGTGGGCTTTGACCGCTTCGATCCGGCCCCCCGCTAGGGCACACTAGCGCCCCCCTGGAGCCCCCCGGAGCACTGTTAAATGTGCGGCATCGTCGGAGCCATCGCTGAAAGGAATGTGGTCCCCATCCTCATGGAAGGGCTGCGCCGGCTCGAATATCGCGGTTACGACTCTGCCGGCATCGCGGTTCTGAATGGCACGGCGCATCTCAAGCGGCTGCGCACCGTCGGCAAGGTGAAGATGCTCCAGGACGCGATCGACGCCGACCCGACACACGGCAAGGTGGGCATCGCGCATACGCGCTGGGCCACCCACGGCGTGCCCTCGGAGCGCAATGCGCATCCGCATGTTTCGCACGACGGCCTGGCCATCGTGCACAACGGCATCATCGAGAACCATGAAGAGCTGCGCGAGGATCTCAAGAAGCTCGGCTACAAGTTCACGTCGGAGACCGACACCGAGGTGATCGCGCATCGCGTACATCATCACCTCAAGTCGCAGAAGGACCTGTTCAAGGCCGTGCGCGCCACCGTGGCGGAACTCGAAGGCGCCTACGCGCTCGCGGTGGTGAGTGAATCCGAGCCGGAGCGCATCGTGCTGGCGCGCGAAGGTTGCCCGGTGGTCATCGGCCTCGGCGTCGGCGAAAACTTCGTCGCCTCGGACGTGGCCGCGCTGCTGCCGGTGACGCGCCGCTTCATGTTCCTCGAGGAAGGCGACGTCGCCGACATCCATCGCACCTCGATCAAGGTACTCGACAAGTCCGGCGCCAGCGCCGAGCGCCCGGTGCGCGAGAGCGAGCTCTCGGCGGACGCCGCGGAGAAAGGCCAGTACCGGCATTTCATGCTCAAGGAAATCCACGAGCAGCCGCGCGCGGTCGCCGACACGCTGGCCGAACGCGTCGCCAACGGCCGCCTGCTCGAAGCGGCATTCGGTCCCGCCGCCACCGCCGTATTCGCCAAGGTCGAACACGTGCACATCGTGGCCTGCGGCACCAGCTATCACTCGGGCGTGGTCGCGCGTTATTTCATCGAGCAGATCTGCAAGGTGCCCTGCAGCGTCGAGATCGCCAGCGAGTACCGCTATCGCAACCCGGTGGTGCCGAAGAATTCACTGTTCGTGACGATTTCGCAGTCCGGCGAAACGGCTGACACGCTGGCCGCGTTGCGGCTGGCGAAGCAGGCCGGGTATCTGTCGTCGCTGGCCATCTGCAACGTGCCTGAAAGCTCGCTGGTGCGTGAGTCGGAGCTGGTGATGCTCACGCGCGCCGGCCCGGAGATCGGCGTGGCGTCAACCAAGGCCTTCACCACGCAGCTGACTGCGCTCAGCATGCTGGTGGTGGCGCTCGCCAAGAACCGCACCGCCGACGCCGAGCGCGAACGCAGCCTGGTGCAGCGGCTGATCGAGATTCCCGCGCTGATCGAGAAGACTCTGACGCTCGACCCGGTGATCTACAACCTCGCCAAGCGTTTCGCGGACAAGCACCACGCGTTGTTCCTCGGGCGCGGCGCGTTGTCCGCCATCGCGATGGAAGGCGCTCTGAAGCTCAAGGAAATCTCCTACATCCACGCCGAGGCCTACGCCGCCGGCGAACTCAAACACGGCCCGCTGGCGCTGGTCGACGCCGACATGCCCGTGATTACCGTGGCGCCCAACAACGACCTGCTCGAGAAGCTGAAGAGCAACCTGCAGGAAGTGCGCGCGCGCGGCGGCGAGCTGATCGTGTTCGCGGATCCGGAGTCCGGCATCACGCCGTCGGAAGGCGTGACCGTGATCCAGATGCCGAAGCACGTGAGCTACTTCCAGGCGCCCATCGTGTACACCGTGCCGCTGCAGCTGCTCGCCTATCACGTGGCCATCCTCAAGGGCACGGACGTCGACCAGCCGAGAAACCTGGCGAAGAGTGTGACGGTCGAGTAGTCAGCCCGATGGATCGCAAGCTGGCCGAACAGATCGCCGCGCTGGTCAATGCGCATATCGATCAGCTGATCTCGTCGCTTGAGCCGGTGGAAGCGCAGGTCACGCCCGAGGAATTCGCGGCCTACAAGCGCGGCGTCGCGCGGGTCATCAATAACTACGACGTGGGAATCATCGAGCTCCTGGCACGCGAATACCCGGATCTCGCGCCCGCGGAAGATGACGCCGATCCTGCGGCGGGATCCGTTCCGCCGCGTTCCTCGCAGAATTGATACGCCCGCCGGTCAGCTGGCGCGCGCCACCTTCGCCTCGAGGTCGTGATCGCCGGATCCGGTGATCTCCACTTCGACGAATTCACCCGCCGGTAGTTTGCCGCCGCGGGCAATCCTCACGACGCCATCGATCTCCGGCGCGTCGCTTTCGCTGCGCGCGATGGCCGTGTTGCCGTCGATACCGTCGACCAGCACGCGCATGCGCCGGCCGACCTTGGCCGCCAGCCGCGCGGCGCTGATCTCGGCCGACTTCTGCATGAAGCGCGCGAGCCGTTCTTCCTGGATGGCGGGATCGACATGCGGCGCGACGTCGTTCGCGGCCGCGCCTTCCACCGGCGAATACTTGAACGCGCCGACGCGATCGAGCTGCGCCTCGTGGAGCCAGGCCAGCAGTTCTTCGAACTCGGCCTCGGTCTCGCCCGGAAAACCGACGATGAACGTACTGCGGATGGTGAGATCGGGGCAGGTCTTGCGCCAGGCGCGGATGCGCTCCAGCGTCTTTTCCACCTGGCCGGGACGGCGCATGCGCTTGAGCACGGCGGGGCTGCCGTGCTGGAACGGGATGTCGAGGTAGGGCAGCACCTTGCGCTCCGCCATCAGCGGGATCACGTCGTCGACGTGCGGATACGGATACACGTAGTGCATGCGGATCCAGATGCCGAGTTCGCCGAGACCTTTCGCGAGGTCGAGGAAACGGGTCTGTCGTTTCTCGCCGCGCCATTCGCCTTCGCGGTAACGGATATCGACGCCGTAGGCCGAGGTGTCCTGCGAGATCACCAGGATTTCCTTCACGCCGGCGCGCGCCAGTTTTTCGCCCTCGCGCAGCACCTCGTCGATGGGCCGGCTGACCAGCAGTCCGCGCATCGAGGGAATGATGCAGAAGCTGCACTTGTTGTTGCAGCCCTCGGAGATTTTCAGATAGGCGTAGTGCCGCGGCGTCAGGCGAACGCCCTGCGGCGGCACGAGATCGACGAACGGATCGTGCTTCGGCGGCAGGTGCTCGTGCACCGCGCCCACCACTTCTTCATAGGCGTGCGGGCCGGTCACCTTGAGCACCTTCGGGTGGCGCTCGAGGATGCGTTCGGGACGCGCGCCCAGGCAGCCGGTGACGATCACCTTGCCGTTTTGTTCCAGCGCTTCGCCGATGGCGTCGAGCGACTCGTCCACCGCCGAGTCGATGAAGCCGCAGGTGTTCACCACCACCACGTCCGCGGTGTCGTAGTCGGGCGCGACCTGGTAACCCTCGGCGCGCAGCTGCGTGATGATGCGTTCGGAGTCCACCAGGGCCTTGGGGCACCCGAGGCTGACGAATCCGACTTTTGGCTGGCGGCGGCTCATGAGGGGGCGCTATGGTACGCGGCGACGCCTGTTTTTCCAGCGAGAAATCACAAAATGCCAAACAGCTGGGCCGGGAGCTGGCTGCCGGGGGTCCTGACCGTATTTCTCGCTCATTTCATATGGGTGGGGCTGGTGCTCGGGCAGGCCCATGCCGAGTGGCTCATGGGCGCCATCATCGTCATGTCCTTCATTACGTCGAATAGCGCCGGGATCGCCGCATTCATCACCGCGCTCAGGTCGCCCCGACAAGGCTTCCTGCTGGGCCTGCTCATGGCGCCGCTGGCGGCCGTGCTGG
>Ga0315912_10005930_pt1 | contig 11085 bp, 6 predicted proteins | sample VfabasoilMG_FD_204469 | JGI IMG/M metagenome (GOLD analysis project Ga0315912, IMG submission 204469) | Garden soil microbial communities collected in Santa Monica, California, United States - V. faba soil | ecosystem: Environmental > Terrestrial > Soil > Garden | place: USA: California...
GTCGTAGGCGCCGATGCCGGGCTTCATCATTTTCGAGAGCGGCCCTTCGGCGATCGCCTCGGGCGCGATCTTGAGATAGCCGCCCGTGTGATGCTGCGCGAGCTCCTTTATATATTCGGGCGACTCGTTCGCGAGGTCGTAGCGCACGCCCGAGGCGACGAACACCTTCTTGATCCCCGGCAGTTCGCGCGCGCGCTGATAAAGCTCGATCAGCGGCTGGTGGTCGGTGTTGAGATTCGGGCAGATGCCGGGAAAGACGCAGGACGGCCGCCGACAGGCCGACTCGATCTCGCGCGACTTGCAGGCGAGGCGGTACATGTTCGCCGTCGGCCCGCCGAGATCGGAGATCACGCCCGTGAAGCCGGGCACATTGTCGCGGATCGTGCCGATCTCGCGCAGGATCGAATCCTGGCTGCGGTTCTGGATGATCCGGCCCTCGTGCTCGGTGATCGAGCAGAAGGTGCAGCCGCCGAAACAGCCGCGCTGGATCGTCACGGAGAAGCGGATCATCTCGTAGGCCGGAATCTTCGCGTCGCCGTAGAACGGATGCGGCCGCCGCTGATAGGGCAGCTCGTAGATGCGATCCATCTCGGGCGTCGTCATCGGGATCGGCGGCGGGTTGAGCCAGACGTCGCGGTCGCCGTGGCGCTGCACGAGCGGCCGCGCATTGCCGGGGTTCGACTCGAGATGCAGGATCCGCGAGGCGTGAGCGTAGAGCACGGCGTCGTCCGTGACCTGCTCGAAGCTCGGCAGGCGAATCACGCTGCGGTCGCGCTGGGCGTTCGAGACGTCGCGGGCGAAACGGACGACTTTGGCAGATGCGCGCGGCTCCGACGGTGGGCTCGAAGGCGGGGGCGCGGGTGTTGCCGGCGCGGACGCGGTCGCGGCACCGGGCTTCGCGCCACCGTGCTTCGGTGTGAGCGCGTACGGATCCGGGTGCGGATCGATCTCGCCCGGCGCATCGAGATGCGTCGAGTCGATCTCGACCCAGCCCGCATCGGCGCGCGTGCCGGCGAAAGCCGTGCCGCGGATATCGCGGATCTTGTCGATCGTTTCGCCCGCCGCCATCCGCTGCGCAATCTCGACGACCTGCCGCTCGCCGTTGCCGAAGACCAGGAGATCCGCGCGCGCGTCGAGCACGATCGAGCGCCGCACTTTCTCCTGCCAGTAGTCGAAGTGCGCGATGCGCCGCAGGCTCGCCTCAATGCCGCCGATGACGAGCGGCGTATTGGCGAAGGCTTCACGCAGTCTCTGCGCGTACACAATGACGCTGCGATCCGGGCGATGCCCGCCTTCGCCGCCCGGCGTGTAGGCATCGTCGCGGCGGATCTTCCGGTCGGCCGTGTAGCGGTTGACCATCGAATCCATGTTGCCGGCAGTGACGCCGAAGAAGAGTGTGGGTTCCCCGAGCCGCTCGAAATCCGCAGTCGAGCGCCAGTCAGGTTGGGCGATGATGCCGACGCGAAAGCCCTGGGCCTCGAGCGTACGGCCGACGATCGCCATGCCGAAGCTCGGATGGTCCACGTAGGCGTCGCCCGTCACGAGGATGACGTCGCATCGGTCCCAGCCGAGCGCGTCCATCTCCTCGCGGCTCATCGGCAGGAACGGCGCGGGCGTCAGCCGCTCGGCCCAGTACTTCCGGTAGCCGAAGAGGTCGGGGGCGGCGGTGGCGGGGAGGGCGGTCATGGGGCGACAGGGTAGCATTCCCTCCGCGGAGGGGTGTCCTGCACTAGTCTGGTGCAGAATCCCTCCGCGGAGGGAATTTGGAGAGGTGTTCCCCATGAGTCGGCACGGCATTCGAATCGCGAGCGTTGCGTTCCTCTGCGCCTTCTCCGCTGCCGTCAACGTCAGCGCACATGCCCAGCGCCGCGGCGGCGGCCCGCCGCAGCCCGACTTCGAAGCTTTCTACGAGCTCGGCCCCGATTCGCTCGTGCGGCGCGGCGTTCCCAAGGGCCGTGTCGAAGGGCCGTTCACGCTGGCCACGACCGTCTATCCGGGCGTCGAGCATGAATACTGGGTCTTCGTGCCCGCGCAATACGACGGCACGACCGAAGCGAGCCTCATGCTATTCAACGACGGCACCACCTACCGGCAGCACGACGGCTACTACCGTGCCGTCAACGTCCTCGACAACCTCATCTACCGCGGCGAGTTGCCCGTGATGATCGCGGTCTTTCTCGATCCGGGCCGAGTCGCCGCCGACGGCACGTCGGTGCGCCAGCAGCAGTACGACCCGCCCGACGCCACCTTCTCCCGCGTGATCGTCGACGAGCTGCTGCCCAGGCTCTACGCCGACTACGCAATCTCGCGCGATCCCGAGCGCCACGGCATCGCGGGCTGGAGCTCGGGCGCGATCGCAGCCTTCACCGTTGCCTGGGAGCGCCCCGACCAGTTCCGCAAGGTGCTCTCGGGTATCGGCACCTACGTCGATCTCGCGGGTGGGCACGTCTACCCCGAAAGGGTCCGCGCGAGCGCGCCGAAGCCGATCCGCATCTTCATGATCGACGGCCGCAACGACAACCGCGGGACGACGGGTGACGGCGCCTACGACGCGAACCGCGACTGGTTTCTGCAGAACGTCCGGCTCAAGGACGCGCTCGTTGAGCGGGGCTACGACGTCAACTATGCCTGGGGCATCGGCCAGCACAGCCACGACATGGGCGGAGCAATGCTGCCCGAGATGCTGCGCTGGCTATGGCGCGACCATCCCGTCTCGACGGACCCGAACGACACGGCCGAGCGCGCGTTCCGGCCGGCCGCGGGCTCGCGCTAGGCGAATTCGCGGCGCTCGAAACTGGAATCAGTTCCTCGGCCCGAGATCCACGTCCTCGTCGATCGTCAGGTCTTCGCAGGGCTCCAGAAAGCGGGGAATGTCCGAGAGCGTCGTGCTGCCCGATCCCGTCTGCTCCCCGGTCCAGTAGCCCGGATCCGTTGCCGTATAACTGCGGCTGAGCTCACCGGTCTCGGTATTGAAGCTGAACTGCTCGACGAGATGGAGCTGATCGCTGTACGGCCTGGTCGCATTGAAGAGGCCGGGCTCGAAGGCCACCGTATCGACGATGAGGACGTCGTTTTCCCAGCGACCGATCGAATGCCCGAGGGGGCTCGCCACGACGTCGGCCGGGTGAGCATCCATGTTCATGTGCACGATGCGCTCGCCAGGAATGCGGCTGTAGAGGATCGAGATCGTGTCGCCGCGCTGGACGATCCGGTTGACCGGCTCGCCGGTCCACTCGGAAATGACGCTGAACAGGCACGACGTGGCATAACGACCTTCGCCGACGTCGACGGCTGCCAAGGCCGCCTGCCCAGCTTCGGTCAGGGCGTTGGCTCCGCCGCGTCCGCCTCCAAATCCAGCGAAGCCGCCGCGTCCGCCCGCGCCGCCGCGTCCGCCGGCACCGCCAGCGCCGCCACGTCCGCCCGGGCCCGCGTTGGCCTGGCCGCCGCCTGCAGCGGCAGCCGCAGCTTCCGCGGCCGCGTTCTCGGCCCTGATTGCAGCCTCGGCCTCTTCGGCGTTCTCGAATTCACCTTCCCGGACGCGTCGCGCCGCCTCGGCGCGAACAGCGGCCTGTTCCGTGCCACGCGCGCCGCCGATGGTACCGGCCCCTTCGAAATTGTCAGCGAACTCGTCCGCCTCACTCAACGCCACGAGCGTGCCGAACTGACCACGCGGGTCGGTCATGACGCGCTGCTCGGTCGCCCAGTCGCCCGAGATATTGAGCTCGCCGTTTGCAAGGCGCTGTGGCCGTTCGCCCTGGCCGATGTCGACCGGCGCCGAGATCTGGCCATAGCGATCGATGCGCGTTCCGTCGTCGAAGATGACGGAGCCGACATAGCATGAATACGGGTCATCGCGATCCGGCGAGCCGGTGATCGTGATTTCCTTGCCTTCGGGGAACATCTCGGGCGTCCAGCCGGAGCGCCGCAGCGTGTTTGCCGAGCGCATCTCGCACCGGAATGCCGCAACCGTGCCGTCGGCCTGCGTGACATCCATATACAGCCAGGAATGCGGGTTGACGAAATCGATATCGGTGACGACACCGGTGATCTCGACGTCCTCGTCCATGACGAAAGTGCCGAAGCCGTGATGGGCGAGAGCCCAGGGTGCGGCGAGACCCGAGATCGCGCCGACTGTCAGAAACCGTAGCCTGGACCGCATTGAACTCTCCCGACGATGCCGTGTTGCCGCTGGATTATAGGCCGCGAGCCGGGGTAGTGGGCACCACGCTGGCGCAGAATCCCTCCGCGGAGGGATTCGAGGCGCTATTCTCAATATCATGCTGCGCCAAGCCCTCGTCCCGCTCCTGCTGCTGCCGACGTTGCCTCTGAGCGCGCCGGCGCAGCCGGCCCCGGAAGCCCCGGAGGGAACCGAAGTCATCGTCGTCACCGGCCGCGTGCCAGGGCCGCCGCTGTGGCAGGTAACCAACGGCGAAAACGTGCTGTGGATATTCCCGTCATTCGCGCCCGTACCGAGGCGCATGCAGTGGGACTCGACGCGCGTGGAAAGAGTCTTGGCAGACTCGGGCGTCTACCTGACTCAGCCGGACTGGAGCATATATTTCTCGTCGGCGCCGGGTAGTACGGAGGAGCTGGAAAACGAGGATGAATTCTTCGATCGGTTGCGCTACATGCCGGACAACAGACCCTTGCAGGACACACTGGGGCCGGAGCTCTACCTGCGCTATGCGGCGGTGAAATCGGAGTATTTCCGGAGGAACGACGAAATCGACGAGCTGCGGCCGCTCTACGCAATGCAGAGCATGCGTCAGGAAGTCCAGCGAGAGGCGGGGCTGGCGCCCGCGAACGCAATCTTCGACGAGATCGAAAGGCTGGCCCGCCGGAATCGCGAGTTGCAGCGGATCGATGCCAGCGCCACCCTGCAAGTGACTCTGGAGTTCAACGAGCTCGCCGAGCGGTTTACAACGCTGATGAACAGCCTCGCGCCCGACGCGGAGCGGGGCTGCTTCGAGCTCGAGCTCCGCCGCATCGAAACCGACCTCGACGCGATCAAGCACCGGGCCAATGAATGGGCCAACGGCCGCATTGACGAATTTCGCGCCGTGCAACTGCTTACCGGCGACAACCCGTGCCAGGCGATGTTTTTCAGCAGCAGCGAAAATGAAACCTTTCAGGACCTGGCCCGGCAATCGATGGAAAAATGGCTCGCAGGCGCCGAAGAGGCCCTGACCAACCACCGCACCAGTTTCGCCGTGCTCGACATCATCGAGCTGCTGAAGGAAGACGGGCTGTTGTCCAGGCTGGCGGAGAAAGGCTACAGCGTGCGAGCGCCGGATTGAGGCGGGATCGACATCCTGCCACTATGCGGATCGGTCCAGGCATAGCGGGGGAATCGACGTGCCGCGCACACACCATCTCTTCATGATCGCCATCGCGGGGCTCGTGTCCGGCGCCGGGGCGTCAGCCCAAGATCTGCCCTTCAAGATGACCGAAGTCGCGCGCCTGGCCGAGCCCTGGGCGATGGCGTTCATGCCCGACGGCCGCCTGCTCGTCACCGAGCGCGCCGGCACCCTCAAGCTCGTCGATGTCGCCAATGGCGGCATGATCGAGATCACGGGCGTGCCCGCCGTGGCCTACGGCAACCAGAGCGGCTTCGGCGACGTCGTGTTGCATCCCGACTACGCGCGGAACGGCTGGATCTACTTCAGCTACAGCGAGGACGCGGGCAACCGCACCAGCACGCTGACTGTCTTCCGCGCGAAACTGGACGTGAACGCCGGCGGCGGGCAGCTCACCGACCTCGAAACCATCTGGAAGCAGTCGCCGGCGGTAGCGGGCGGCCAGTACGGCATGCGCATCGCTTTCGGCGAGGGCTTCCTGTACATCAGCGTCGGCGACCGCATGCGCGAGGATCCGGCGCAGGATCTCGCCCAGACAATCGGCAAGATCGTGCGGCTCAACGACGACGGCTCGGTGCCGGCCGACAATCCCTTCGCCGATCGCGGCGGCGCCGCGGCTGAAGTCTGGACGCTCGGCCATCGCAATCCCTACGGGCTCGCGTTCGATTCGCAGGGGCGGCTCTGGGAAGACGAGATGGGCCCGCGCGGCGGCGACGAGCTCAACCTCATTGAGCGCGGAGCGAACTACGGCTGGCCCGAGGTTTCGAACGGCACGGAATACAGCGGCGTGGCGATCCCGCTCCATCCCACACGTCCCGAGTTTCATCCGCCGGCCGTTTACTGGGTGCCTTCGATCTCGCCGTCGAGTCTCCTCTTCTATGACGGCGACGAGTTTCCCGAATGGCGGGGCGACGCCTTCGTTGGCGCTTTGTCGGGCATGGCCATCGTGCGCGTCGAGATCGACGGCGACACGGGCGTCGAGGCCGAGCGCTTCGCGATCGGCTCGCGCATTCGTGGTCTGGCGCAGGGCCCGGACGACGCGATCTGGGTCCTCGTCGACGGCGGCGGCGCCGGTCGCGGCGGGCGTGCCGGCGGCTTCGGGGGTCGCGGTGGCGCTGCCAACCCCAACGCGCCGGCTGCGGGAGCGTTGCTGAAGCTGACGGCTGACTAGCTGCCGGCCGCTCTCGGCGGTCCTTCCCGCCCTTAGGAACTCGCCATGTATCGCAAGGCAGCTGTTCCGTTCTTGCTGCTGCTCGCGCTGTCCGGTCGCGTCGCGGCCCAGCCGGTTCCGGAAGCAGTAGAAGAAAGCGAAGTCATCGTCGTCACCGGTCGCTTGCCCGGGCCGCCGATGTGGAGGGTCACAAACGGCGAAAACGTGTTGTGGATATTTCCCTCGTTCGCCCCCGTGCCGAAGCGCATGGACTGGGACTCGACGCGAGTGGAAAGAGTGCTGGCCGACGCGGGCGTCTACCTGACTCCGCCCGACACGGGCATCAACTTCTCGTCGACGCCCGGCGGTCAGCAGAGTCGCAGAGACGAACAGGAAACCTTCGATCGGCTGACTCACCTGCCGGATGGCACGACCTTGCAAGACGTACTGGGGCCGGAGCTCTACCTGCGCTACGCGGCGGTGAAGGCTCAGTATTTCCCGAGGAACGACGACATTGACACGCAGCGCCCGCTCCTCGCAATGACGGGCATGCGCGACGAGGTCCAGCAGGAGGCGGGGCTGGCGCCCGCGACCGCGATTCTCGACGAGATCGAGAAGCTGGTCCGCCGGAATCGGGACCTGCAGCGGATCGACACGAGCAGCTACCTGCGGTTGAGCATGCCGTTCAACGAGGCCAGCGAACGGCTCGGGGCGTTGCTGGACAGCGGCGCGCCCGATGCGGTGCGGGACTGTTTCGAGCTCGAGATCCGTCGGGTCGAAGTCGATCTCGAGGCGATCAAGCACCGTGCCAATGAATGGGCCAACGGCCGTATTGGCGAATTCCGGGCTGTGCAACTGCACACGGGAGACAATCCTTGCGACGCGATGTTTTTCACGAGCAGTGAAGGCGAAACTATCCAGCAGCTGACCCGGCAGGCGCGGGAGAAGTGGCTTGCGGGAGCCGAGGACGCACTGACGAACCACCGCACCGGTTTCGCCGTGCTCGACATCGAGGATTTGCTGGAGGAGGACGGGCTCCTGGCCAGCCTGGCCGAGAAGGGCTACAGCGTTCGCGCGCCGGATTGAGGCAGGCTCGCCAGACTGTTGCGTCAGCGCGAGTGTGAACTGTGACCGGAGTTCGCGCGTCGGACTGAGACTTGGTCTAGGGTGTTATGTCCAGACCGCCAGAGACTCCGCCAACCGATGATTGCAGTCGCGATATCCGCTGTCATTGTTGTCCTCATCATGAGCTACTGGCTGGCGAGGCGGCGACGATCGGCGCCATCCCAGCAGTCGACGCGCGGCCATGCCGCCGCGAAGGGTCGCAAGCCGGAAGCCCGGAGTCGGCCCACAGCGCCCCGCTTCGATGCGGTCGAGATTCAGGCTCGCCATGCTGCGTGCGACGCGGCACACCAACTGCGCGGGCGGCGCTATCTCGCGAACGAAGCGCCGGCATTACCGCTCCCTGGCTGCACCGCGGCACAGTGCTCGTGCAGTTTCGTGAAGCTTTCCGATCGGAGAACCGAAGACCGGCGGCTCGAGCACGGGGGCCTCAGCGCGTCACTGTTTCTCGCCAACAATCGTCGCGACGACGACGGCCGCCGCGAAGACGATTAGAGGCGCTCCGACAGCCGTTTCGTCACTCTGGCGCTCGTCTCTCCCGAGGCGCACAATGCGCCCCCTCCCAATCACGAGACCCTCGCCGTTCCACGGCGGCCCACGATCATGAACGCCACGACCTTAGGCGAGGCAGCCGTCATTTCGCGCCGCAACCGCCGCGTCATCAACCTGCTGCTCGTCTCCTCGTTCGTGGTGATCCTCAACGAGACGATCATGAGCGTTGCGATTCCGCCGCTCATGGTGAGCCTCGGCGTCACGGCCGCGGCCGCTCAGTGGGTGACGACGGCGTTCCTGCTGACGATGGCAGTCGTCATCCCGATGACGGGTTTCCTGATCCAGCGCTTGCCCACGCGCGCGGTCTTCCTCACGGCGATGTCGCTGTTCTCGATCGGCACGATCTCAGCGGCGCTCGCGCCCGGTCTCGAGCTGCTCGTCGTCGCGCGCGTCGTCCAGGCCTCGGGCACCGCGATCATGTTGCCGCTGCTGATGACGACCATCATGACGCTCGTGCCGCCGGAGACGCGCGGCAAGTCGATGGGCGACGTCATGATGGTGATTTCCGTGGCTCCGGCGGTCGGCCCCGTGCTGTCGGGGTTGATCCTGAACTATCTGCACTGGCGCTGGCTGTTCATCGTCGTGCTGCCGTTCGCGCTCGGATCGCTCTGGCTCGGCTGGCGGCAGATCGAGAATGTCACGACGCCGCGCAAGGCCCCGCTCGACGCCGTGTCGGTCGTGCTGTCGGTCTTCGGGTTCGGCGGCACCGTGTATGGCGTCAGCCTGCTCGGCGTGCCGCCGGTGCCGGGGCAGCCGCCGTACTGGGCGCCGCTCGTCGTTGGCGTCGTCGGCATGATCGTTTTCGTGCTGCGGCAGATCAGGCTGCAGCGTACGGATTCCGCGCTGCTCGATCTGCGCGTATTTGCGTCCCGGAATTTCTGCGTCTGCCTGCTGCTGACGATGATCCTGATGCTCACGCTGTTCGGAACGATCATCCTGCTGCCGATCTATCTTCAGAACGTGCTGGGCCTCGGCACGCTGGCGACGGGACTCCTGCTATGCCCGGGTGCGCTGCTCATGGGACGGCTCGGCCAGAGAGTTGGCGGTTGGTACGACCGGATCGGTCCGAAAAAGCTCGTGATCCCCGGTATCGCCATCGTGACGGCCGTGCTCTGGGCAATGACGCTGCTCGGCACGGAGAGCCGCGTCGAGTACATCCTCATCGGCCACATCGTGATGAGCATCGGTTTCGCGCTGCTGTTCACGCCGCTGTTCACCGCTTCGTTATCGTCGGTGCCGCCGCAGCTGTACTCGCACGGCAGCGCCGTGCTCGGCTCGTTCCAGCAGGTTGCCGGAGCGGCAGGCGTCGCCTTGTTTGTTGCGATCATGACGGCGCAGCAGGCGAAGCTCGCCGCGAGCGGCGCGGTAGCAGGCGAAGCGCTCGCGGGCGGAATTCGTGCGGCGTTCCTGGCCGGCGCTATCGGCGCGATCGTTGCCGTGGCCTGCGCGTTTCTGTTGCGGAAGCCAGACGCGCCGGCGATGCCCGCGGCTCACTGACTTCTAGCCCGAACGGATCACTCGCGGCAGGCGGTCGTTCGAAATACGAATCGGTTGGCGACGCTACGCTCTCCACACTGTAGGAGAACGCGCATGCTGAAATCGCTCACGATCGCAGCCGGATGGATCCTGGTTGCCGCGGCACTTCCGGCGACGCACGCTGCTGCCCAGATCGGCGGCAGTGCGGTGAGCGTCAGTTCGCCGCCGCCGGGCGCGCGCGTCGACGGTTCGGTCACGGTGACCGGGGCCGGCGGCGGTATTACGGTGGCGGGCGTGCAGTTTCTCCTCGACGGGTACGCGCTCGGGGCGGAGGATCCGACGTCGCCGTACGAGGTTCCATGGGATTCGCGAACCGCGAGCGACGGCTGGCACACGCTGCGCGCCCGCACACGAACCATCTTCGGGACGCAGGCTACGTCTGACCCGGTCACGGTCCATGTAGCGAACGTGGCGCCGCCGCCCATGCCCGTGCTGCGCTACGAGGACACGTCGCCAAACGTGTCCTACGGTCTCGGCTGGATTCAGCGGAATCCGAACGACTGGCTCGCCTGGAGCGGCAGCAGTGCCATGCAATCGCAGACGCCGGGCTCGCAGGCCACGTTCTCGTTCAGCGGAACGTCGGTGGCCTGGATCGGATACCGCAGTTCGGACAGCGGCATCGCGCGCGTGCTCGTCGACGGCAATTTCATCGCCGAGATCGACCTGTTCGCTCGGCGCCATGAGAACATGGCGCGCGTCTTTTCCGTCGGCGGTCTCGTCAATGCGTCACATGTGTTGACCATCGAGGTCACGGGGCGCAAGAACACCGAAGCGATTCAGGCCAATATTGTCGTTGATGCCTTCGATGTGCCGTCACGGCCCGTAACGCGCCTGCAGGACAGTGAACCCGGGATCGTCTACGCCGGAGACTGGGTTCACCTGGGCGGCTGGTTCGCCGACACGACCCTGCCATGGAGCGACGGTACGGCGTCGATCGCCGCCGCCTCCGGTGCGCGCGCCAGCTTGACCTTTTCCGGCACGTCGATCGCCTGGATCGGCGTGCGCGATACCGATAGGGGAATCGCTCGCGTATCCCTCGACGGCGTTCCCGTTGGCACAATCGATACGTACTCCGCGCATACGCAGATCCAGGACAGGATTTACTCTGTCACCGGCCTGACGGAGAACGTCCCGCACACGCTGACGATCGAGGCCACGGGGCAGAGCAACGCGGCATCGTCGGGTGCATCGATCGTGATCGATGCCTTCGAGATCGGATCTACTACGGGCGAGCGCTTCCAGGAGACGGAGTGGTCGGTGACGTACGCGGGCACATGGACGATCGGCAACCGCAATCGCGCCTGGAGCGAAGGGACCTCGGCCGTCGCGCAGGCGTCGGGCGCGCGCGCGACGTTCCGCTTCACGGGG
>Ga0315912_10005931_pt1 | contig 11084 bp, 8 predicted proteins | sample VfabasoilMG_FD_204469 | JGI IMG/M metagenome (GOLD analysis project Ga0315912, IMG submission 204469) | Garden soil microbial communities collected in Santa Monica, California, United States - V. faba soil | ecosystem: Environmental > Terrestrial > Soil > Garden | place: USA: California...
ACTCTGTTCCCGCATGGCAGGGCGCGGAGCTTCTCGCGGCGAACGTCCTCTCGGGTGTCGCGGACTATCCCGAGGAGGCGTCAGGGGGTGCATGCGTCGAGGAGGGCTGCCACGGGAAGCATCGGCATCGGGCTGGCGTGAAGCTCACGAAGGGACGCCTGCTCGGACTGAAGCCTGATCGCGTGAGGCGGGCCGCTGCGCCCGCGCTCGTCGAGCCTCCCGATACCTCGCGCCCGCGGGGCGCCGCTGCGCTCCACGCCGTGCTGCGGATCCTCGTCAGGCTCCGAGAGCAGATCCACGCCGAGCGCGCGCAGGTGCTCTGGTTCCTTGACCCGAGCTCACGATGGCGCCACCTCGGCGCTGCATCGCGGGAGGCCTACGCGCTCGAAGTCCTCGGTCTCTCGCCGAAGGAGGTGCATGCGTCGCTCGAGCTCGTGACGAGGCTGACGCCACTGCGGAAGCTCGGCGTCGCGTGGCGTCAGGGCGAGGTGAAGGCGAAGGAGCTTCAGCTCGTGACGCGCGTGGCGATGCCGAAGACGCAGGATGCGTGGCTGCGGTTCGTCGAGCACGCCGCCCTGTCGCGCCTCGAGACGGAGGTCGCCTTCCACGAGACGCTGCTCGCGTGCGCGTCGCGCGCGGAGTACCTCGAGCTCACGGGCGGCGGGATGCCGCAGTTCGATGTCCCGCGGAGCCGGCTGCTGACGCGCGTCGAGGCGCTGCTCGGTCCGCGCGAGGAGCCTGCCCCGAAGCGCATGGCGCGGACCGAAGTGCCGGCCTCCGAGCCCGATGACGTGCTGCTGACGCTGCTCCGGCGCGAGGATCCGCTCGGGCACCTGCGCTCGCGCATCTTCGGCTTCGACGCGCCGCCGGACGTCGCCGCGATGGTCGAGACGATGATCGAGGTGAAGCGCGCGAAGCTCGGCGAGGGAGCGTCAGAGGGTGCATGCGTCGAGGACGCGCTGCGCGAGCTGTTCGCGGATGTCGTCCCGCCGCGGCGCATGCTGCGGCGCCAGCTCGGGCGCAACCTGAAGATCCTCGAGCGCGACGGCTGGTGCTGCGCGAACCCGATGTGCCGCGCTCGCTCTCGGCTGCACGTCCACCACATCGTCTTCCGCTCGCGCGGCGGGACGCATCACGCGTGGAACCTGATCACGCTCTGCGTCGCGTGCCACGCGCTGGTCCACTCGGGCCGGCTCACCATCACGGGACGCGCGCCCGATCGGCTGCTCTTCACGACGCCCATCGGCGAGGTCTGGAGCGAGGGGCTACGCCGGGCGGCGTGAGGCGCCGAGCCGCTACAATCTCCGCCCCGATGCCTCCCTTCAAGATCCGCTCCGAGTTCCAGCCCACCGGCGATCAGCCCGCCGCCATCGACGCGCTCACGCGCGGCCTCGCGGAGGGCCAGCGCCACCAGGTGCTGCTCGGCGTCACCGGCTCCGGCAAGACGTTCACCATCGCCAAGGTCATCGAGGCGACGCAGCGCCCCGCCCTCGTGCTGGTCCACAACAAGACGCTCGCGAGCCAGCTCTACCAGGCGCTCAAGGGCTTCTTCCCCGACAACGCCGTCGAGTACTTCGTCTCCTACTACGACTACTACCAGCCGGAGGCCTACGTCCCGCAGTCGGACACCTACATCGAGAAGGAGACGAGCATCAACGACGAGATCGACAAGCTGCGCCACTCGGCCACGCGCTCGCTGTTCGAGCGGCGCGACGTCATCATCGTCGCCAGCGTCTCCTGCATCTACGGTCTCGGCTCGCCCGAGAACTACCACGATCTCTGTCTCGAGCTGAAGGTCGGTCAGGAGCTCGAGCGCGAGCAGATGCTGCGTCGACTCGTCGAAATCCAGTACGACCGCTCGCCGTACGACCTCACGCGCGGCTCGTTCCGCGTGCGCGGCGACGTCGTCGAGGTGCAGCCCGCCTCCGAGGATCTCGCGCTTCGCATCGAGATGTTCGGCGACACCGTGGACTCGATCGCCGTGATCGATCCCCTGCGCGGCGACGTCGTCCGCCGGCTCGAGAACGTCGCCATCTACCCCAGCTCGCACTACGTGACGCCGGAGCGGGAGCTGAAGCGCGCCATCCTCGACATCCGCGAGGAGCTCGTCGATCGCGTCGCCGAGCTCGAGCGCCAGGGCAAGCTCCTCGAGGCGCAGCGCATCCACCAGCGCACGACGTTCGATCTCGAGATGCTCGCCGAGATCGGAAGCTGCAACGGCATCGAGAACTACTCGCGCCACCTCACGGGCCGCGCGCCTGGCGAGCCTCCTCCCACGCTCCTCGACTACCTCGCCAAGGACGCCCTCTTCGTCCTCGACGAGTCGCATCAGACGATGCCGCAGGTGGGCGGCATGTACGAGGGCGATCGCTCGCGGAAGCTCACGCTCGTGGACTACGGCTTCCGCCTCCCCTCCGCGCTCGACAATCGCCCGCTCAAGTTCGCCGAGTTCGAGGAGCGCGTCGGCCAGCGTCTCTACGTCTCCGCGACGCCCGGCCCCTACGAGCTCCAGGCCACGCAGGGCGAGGTCATCGAGCAGATCGTGCGGCCGACGGGCCTCATCGATCCGCCGATCGTGGTGCGCCCCGTGAAGGGCCAGGTGGACGACCTGCTGCACGAGATCCGGGAGCGCGTCGCGAAGAGCCAGCGCGTGCTGGTGACGACGCTCACCAAGCGCATGGCCGAGGAGCTGACCGACTACTACCGCGATCTCGCCGTGAAGGTCGAGTACATGCATTCCGACATCGCCGCGCTCGAGCGCGTGCGCATCATCCGCGCGCTGCGCACGGGCGAGTTCGACGTGCTCGTCGGCGTGAACCTCCTGCGCGAGGGACTCGACCTGCCGGAGGTCTCGCTCGTCGCCATCCTCGACGCCGACAAGGAGGGCTTCCTCCGCTCGGCGGGCTCCCTCATCCAGACCTCCGGCCGCGCGGCCCGCAACCTGGAGGGCCAGGTCATCTTCTACGCGGACGTCGTCACCGGCTCCATGCGCGCGGCCATGGGCGAGTGCGACAGGAGGCGCGCCGCGCAGGAGGCCTACAACCGCGCGCACGGCATCACGCCGCAGTCCGTCGTGCGCGCGCTCGAGCAGGACATGTCGGCGCCGTGGGAGGCCGACTACATGGAGGCGCGCGTCCCCGCGAAGAAGAAGCGCGACGCCCCGGCCGAGGTGTTCGCGTCGGAGGAGGAGTTCGACCGCGTCATCTCGAAGCTCGACCGCGAGATGCAGAAGGCCGCCGAGAAGCTCGACTTCGAGCGTGCCGCGGAGCTGCGCGATCGCCTGCGCTACCTCAAGCAGAACCGCGTGCTGGCCGGCTGAACACCCTCAGGTGAGGATGTCGGCCGGCGTTCCCTCGAGCGGGCCGCCGCATCCCTCGCAGGGGCATGCCTGCCGCAGGAACGCCCACGAGAAGATCCCCGTCGCGTGGCCGTCGCTCCAGCGCAGCGTCACCGCGTGGTTGCCGACGCGCTCGAGGCCCACGAGCGTGGAGGCTCCGCCTTCGACGAACCGATGGATCGGCTCATGCCCCTGGCACGCGGCGCACGGACACCATCCGCGCAGGTAGGGGAGCGGGAACCGGCTGAGATGGCCATCGGGCCATTCGGCCACGAGGATGTCCTTCGCCTCGCCCTCGAAGCGCAACCTCAGCGGTGGCACGGTGATGTCGAGCGTCAATGGCGTCAGGCCCCCGTGGAACGCGATGTGCGCGCATCTTATCGGGCCGCCTTGATGAGCGTCGGGCCGCGGGCGTAACGTCGAGCACGAAGAAGCTCCCAGGGAGGCCTCCATGCGCGTCCGTCTCGCGTTCCTGCCCCTCGCCGTTCTCGCCGCGTCTTCCGCACTCGGTTCCACCTACGGCGACGTCGCGCCGGGCGTGCGCCAGCCTGCCGGCGCCGGCAGCGTCTATCGCGCCGACGGCGACGGACGCGTCAGCATCGCCGACGTCGTCATGCTGCTGCGCGCCTCCGTCGGTCTCGAGACGCTGGCGCCCCCGAACGACGAGAGCCCGTCCATTCCCGGCGATGTCGCGCCGGGCAACCTGCTCCCGGGCGATCCTCCGCTCTGGCAGCCGATGGGCAACGGCAAGGTGGACATCGGCGACGTCATCGTCGCGATGCGCGCTTCGCTCCAGCTCCACGCGTTCGCGCCGACGCCCCAGCGCAACGTGCAGCGACTCGAAGGCTTCGACGCCTGCGCCGAGCTCGAGACATGGATCGAAGCGCAGGCGCACGCCTCCTTCGACGCCTACGGCTACTGGGGCGGTCCCTGGTGGGGCATGCGCTGGGGCGGACCCGGCGATCCCGCCGTCGGAATGGAGGGCGACGCCGGAGGGATGGCGCCCTCGGGCGCCGGCTCCTACTCGGAGACGAACACGCAGGAGATCGGCGTGGACGAGGCCGACACGATCGAGACGGACGGCAGCAGCCTCTTCGTGCTCTCGGGCCAGCGCGTCGAGATCCTGCGCGCCTGGCCGGTGGAGAGCCTCGCCCCGCTCGCGCACGTGGACATCGAGGGTTGGACGAGCGGGATGTACCTCGTCGGGGATCGGCTGATCGTGCTCAGCACGCCGTTCACGAGCGACGTGCTGCCGATCGGGACGTTCGCTCCCATGCCGATCCCGACGGCGGGCGGCCTCGTGAAGCTGACCGTCGTGGACGTCACGGATCCCGCGGCGCCCGTCGTCGTGCGCGAGACCTACATCCCCGGCTGGCTCAACACCTCGCGTCGCATCGGCTCCCGCATCCACCTCGTGCTCAGCCAGTCGCTCATCGGACCGAAGATGCCCGACTGGATCGGTGACGAGGCGGCATGGCGCGCCGCCGTCCACGCGGCCATCGACGCCGCGACGCTCGACGACTGGATGCCGCGCCTGCGCGATTTCACGCAGACCCCGGGCGGGCGCGTCGAGCGCGATGCGCGCAGCGTCGCCTGCGCCGATGTCCTCCATCCCAAGGACCTCGGGCCGTCCGGCTTCATCGAGGTGCTCACGTTCGACGCGTCGTCCGATGCGTTGCCGGAAGGCGTCGCGATCGCGGGGCAGGGCTCCACCGTCTACGCCTCGACGGAGCGTCTCTACGTCGCGTCCGACGCGTGGAGCCAGAATTGGTGGCTGGGCCTCGGCGAGCCGCGCACGCGCATCAACGCCTTCTCGCTGGGGCCGAAGCCTGCCTATCTCGGCGCCGGCGAGGTCGCCGGATGGATCTCGACGCCGTTCGCGATGGACGAGGAGAAGCTGCGCCTCCGCGTCGCGACCTTCTCCTGGAACGACCGGTCGACGAGCGTCGTGGTGCTCGAGCCCAACGGCACCGGCGATCTCGTGCAGGTGGGTGAGCTCTGCGGCCTCGCGCCCGGCGAGACGCTCCAGTCCGCGCGCTTCATCGGCGACAAGGGCTATCTGTGCACGTTCCGCCGCGTCGATCCGCTCTTCGTGATCGATCTCGCCGATCCCACGCTGCCGAGCGTCGCCGGCCAGCTCGACATCTCGGGCTGGTCGTCGTACCTCCATCCGCTCGACGACGGCAGCCTCATCGGGGTCGGGCGCGAGATCGACCCCGTCACGCAGGAGAACCTCGGCTTCCAGGTGTCGCTGTTCGACGTCGCGGATCCGACGACGCCGACGCTGATCGATCGTGAGCTATGGACGCAGGCATGGAGCAGCTCGGACGCCGAGTGGGATCACCACGCGTTCACTTGGATGCCCTCGCTCTCGATGCTGGCCGTGCCGCTCGCATGGTCGGACTACGATCCCGTCGCTGGCTCCTGGACCTCCGGCGCGGGACTGCGGCTCTATCGCGTGACGCGCGCTCAGGGCGTCGAGCTGATCGGCGATCTCTCGATGACGAGCCTCGCGCCCGACGCCTGGCCGGGCTGTCTCGCGCCTAGGCGCTCGGTCTTCCTCGAGGACCGCCTGCTCGGCGTCTCGATGGCGGGCGTGGTGGGCGCTGCCGTCGGCGATCTCGCGCACCCTCTCGGAGGCGTCGCGTTCCCGCTGGCCGAGGGCTGCATCCAGCTACCCCCGTGCGAGGGCTGTCCCGGCGGCGTGGACGGCGGGGCAGGCGGCGGCGCGGGCGGCGGCGCCCCGGGTCCCTGACGCGCCCGCTCTCGCGGAGTCCTCGCGCCGTGTAGCCTGTCGCGATGTCCGAACCGACGCGCGAGCCAAGACGGCGCCGAGGCTGGCTGCGCTGGCTGATGCTGCCACTCATCGTCGCGTCGCCGCTGCTCGTGTTCTGGGGCCTCGCCGAGTGGTCGTCGCGCCGAGAGCTGGCACGCGTGCGCGCGGCGTTCGCGCCCCATGCGGGCCCCGTGGCGACACGGGACATGCGCGAGCAGAGTGTCAACGACATCGCCCGACAGCTCGCGGCGATCGTCGCGCGGATCGGCATCACGATGGAGGGTGAGCGCGGGCTGGCCAGGAACGATCCGAAGTCCAAGGCCCGCGAGCTGGCGCGCAGGACCGCGCGCGAGGAGCTCGACCGGACTGGCCTCGATCTCGCGCCGAGCGATCCAGAGGCGCGCGCGGCCATCGACGTCGTGGCCCCGACGCTCGCTGAGGTGCGCGCGCTGGTCCTCGCCGGCCCGCCCCCGCGCTGGCGCAGCGCGCGCGGCGCGACGGGCTGGTACGAGATGGATCTCGGCGGGAAGCTGGCGCTGGTCGATCTGCTCCTCGGCGACGCCTTCGAGCGGCAGCGCGACGCGGATGCGACGACGGCTCTCGCCGATCTCGACGCCGCATGGTTGCTCGTCGAGTCGCTTCGCGAGTGTCGCAGCGTCTACGGCGCTCTCATCGCGCGCGCGGCCGCATCGCATGTCGCGGTGGCCGCGCGCAAGGTGACGCCGCTTCCGCCCGAATGGGACGCACGGTTCGACATCGAGCCCTTTCGCGTGGACATGCTCGAGGCCCTGCGCTCCGAAGCACTCGACAGCCTGGATGCGGCGCGATTGGCCGACATGCAAGCCTTCATGCAGGACAGGAACAGCGAGGCTCCGCCATGGATGGCGCGTATGGGGCTGGTGCTGAAGCCGACGTTCCGGAAGCAGCTCGCGCGCCAGGTCGAGGTGAACATCCCCGTCATCGCCACGCTGGAGGACCCATCGCGCTGCGGGCCGGCGACGCTCGCCGCGTTGCGCGCGGCGCCTCGCGAGGATGCGGCGTTGGACGGGATCTTCTTCAGCGGCACGCCCTACGCGTCCGTGCCACGGCGCCTGGACGCCACGCGCGTGCAGTTCGAGCTGACGCGCCGCCTCATCGCCTTGCGCGCTCGGCGCGACGCGGATCCCGAACATCGCTGGCCCGAGGACTTCGAGGATGACGGGAGCAGCTCATGTCCCGGTGTCCGCTTCCGGCTCGTGTCGCGCGGAGCGGAGCTCCTCGTGCTCGAGGCCGAGTCGCAGGACGGGCCATGGTGGGAAGGCGAGGACTCGAAGCAGCGCCCGGCGCGCGTCGAGATCTGGCGAGCCGCGAAGCCGCAGCCATGAGCGCGCCGCGTCGCTGGCGATGGTGGCTGCTCTTGCCGCTGCTGGCCGTGGCGCCCGTCGCCGCGTTCTGGGCGTTCACGAGCTGGTCGGCGCAGCGAGAGATTGCGCGCGTGCGGGAGCTGTTCGCGCGGCATGCCGGTCCGGAGCACGGGCCAACGGACGCGCAGGGGACCGTCGCGAACGACGCCGCCCTGGCGCTGCGCCAGATCTTGCCGGCCATGGGGCTCGGCCGCGAGAACGGGGAGCGCGTCTCGCGTGAGGATCCCCGGCGCAGGCCGACGGACCTCGTGCGCAAGTCTGCGCACGCCGAGCTCGTCAGCGCGTCGATCGAGCCTGCGCCGCTCGACGCCGGGACCGCCGCCGCGCTCGCGAGCCTCGCGCCGCTGCTCGACGAAGCGCGGGCGCTGGTGCTGGAGGGGACCGGGCCGCAGTGGACCGTCGAGAGGGCCGGCCTGGACTGGTCGAGCCCGGATCTCTCGGAGGCCTTCGCGCTCGTCGATCTCCTCCTCGCGGATGCCTTCGAGCGCGAGCGGCGAGGAGAGGTCGAGCTGGCCGCCGCTGACATGGAGGCAGCGTGGAGGGTCGCAACGTCCGTGCACGAGCCACGCTGCCTCATCTGCATCATGATCGAGCGCGCCGCGAAGGTCCGCGTGGCGATCTCGGCGCGCAGGCTCGCGTCGCTGGGTCAGGAGTGGGAGACGCGCCTCGACGCCGAGCCGCTCCGCGCGAGCACGCTCGAGGCGATGCGGTTCGAGGCACGCGCCTACCTCGATCCGCCGGACTGGCCCGACGTCGAGGGCGCGATGTTCGAGCACGGCAGCGCGATGCCGCCGCTCGCGGGAGGTCCCTTCGAGTTCCTGATCACGCCGACGATGCGCCGGCAGCTCGCGCGACAGGTCGAGGCGAACATCCCCGTCATCGTGGCGCTCGAGGACCCTGCGCGATGCGGGCCTGCCTCGCTGCGATCCATTCCGGCGAAGCTCGGCCCGCACGTCCGGGGCATCGGCTGGCTCGGCGACATCGAGCCCGACGTCACGCAGGCGTCTCGCGTCGACATCGCCCGCGTTCAGTTCGAGCTGACGCGGCGCCTGCTCGATCTGCGCGCGCGCCGGGAGGCCGATCCGCAGCATCGTTGGCCCACCGATCTGCTCGACGATGGAGCGAGCTCATGTCCCGGCGTCACGTTCCGGCTCGTCGAGCTCTCGCCCGCCATGCTGATGCTCGAGGCGCAAGATCCGGAGGGAACGTGGTGGGACGGCGACGCCGCCCAGGTGGGATACCCCGCGCGCGTGGAGATCCCGCGCGGCGAGGCGATGTCCGCGCCGTGAGGCCGATGCACCGCTGGTTGCGTGCGGCGCTGGCGGGCCGCCGAGCAGGATCCGCATCTTCATGGTGACGCTCCCATCTGGCCTCCGGCGATCCCTTCGCCGGGTGCCGCACGCTAGCCCGTCCGAGGGGAGGCTGCACGCGTCTCGTGGACCTTGCCGCCGGGCGTGGTATACAACGCGTCGCGGCCCCCGGCCGCGGCCCTCCACTCGTCGCTGGAACGCCCCCATGGACCCTGCCCACGTGGCGCGCACGCTGCGCGCCGCCCTCGAAGCGCACTCGCGACTGCCCGGCGTCGAGATCCGCGACGATGCCCCCCTCGACGGGCGCCTCGGGCTCGACTCGTTCGCCCTCGTCGAGGCGCTGACGGACGTGGAGGACGAGCTCGGCATCGCGATCGATCCGGCGAGGCTTGCGGACCTGCGCGGGATGTCCTTCGCGCAGCTCGTGCAGCTTCTCGCGGAGTCGGCTGCGTGAAAGTCGCGTTCGTCGGCGATCACGAGACTCCGTTCGTGCGCCGCACGCTCGACGAGCTGCGCGCGCTCGTCGTCGCGCGCGGGCATGACGTGCTCGACGGTTCCGCGACGCCAGTCCTGCCCGACGACGTGCAGCTCGTGTTCAACTCGACGAGCGCCGACGAGCCGCGTCCCAACTACCTGCGGCAGCGTCCCTCGCAGCTCGTCTGCACGCTCGTCGAGGCGCGCGCCCCGCAGGAGAGCGTCTCGCGCGCCGCGTACCGCGTGCTCGTGAAGACGATGTCGAACCTGCTCGTCTACGCCGTCACCGATGCGGATCCCCCCGCTAGCTTCATGATGACGCCGGAGCTCGGAAACCAGGAGCTCGCGCACGACGCGCAGCACGCCGCGCGCATTGCCGACAAGGCGCTCGCGCTCGCCGGTGCGCGCTGGGTCATCGACAACGACGTCGTCGCGGATCTCCCGGAACATCTCTGGCAGGGCGACGATCACGTGCGCTCGATGCAGCGCGTGGGACGCGAGCTCGACGGCCTCGGGCTGCTGCCGACGGTCCTGCCGCTGGAGGATCTCCTGTCCGAGCGCGATCGCCGCGTGCTGATGAAGGTCTTCGGCATCACGCAGCTCTCCTACGGCAACCTCTCGACGCGGCGCGACGCCTCGTCGTTCTGGATGACGGGCCGCGGCGTGGACAAGTCGAGCCTGCACGACGTCGGGCGCCACGTGCTCCTCGTGACGGGGCTCGACGCCGACGCCGGCCGCGTGCGCGTGTCGGTGCCTCCGGGGACGGACGCGCGCGCGCGCGTCTCGGTCGACGCGGTCGAGCACGCGATGCTCTATCGCGACTTCCCGCGCATCGGCGCGATCCTCCACGTGCACGCGTGGCTGCCCGGCATCGACTCGACGCGGCAGAGCTGGCCCTGCGGCAGCGTCGAGCTGGCGCAGGAGACGCTCGACCTCGTCGCGCGCCAGCCCGATCCCGCGAACGCAGTCATCGGCCTCGTCAACCACGGCATCACGGCGACGGGCCCCGATCTCGACACGATCTTCGCGCGCATCGCGTCCCGCCTCGAGCGGCGCGTCCCCATGGCGTGACGGCGCCGGGCATGACTCCAGCGACGACGATTCCCGAGATGCTCGCGCGCCTCGCCGACATGCCGCGCGAGCGGGGGCTCACGATCGTGTCGGCGCGCTTCGAGTCGCGGCACGTTCCGTGGTCGGAGCTTCTCGCGCGCGTGCTCGAGCAGGCGGAGGCGCTGAGCGCGCAGGGCGTCGGCCCGGGCGATCGCGTGGTCGTCCCGCTCTCGACGGACCTGCCGCTCATCACGGCGTTCCTCGGCGTGATCTGGATCGGCGCGACGCCGGTCTCGGTCGGCGGCCAGATGGCGGGGCAGTCGCGCGACGCCTGGCTGCGGCGCCTGAAGGATCTGCGCGCGCGTCATGACTTCCAGCACGCAGCGTTCGACGCGGTGACGCGCGAGGTTGCGCTCGACGGCGGCTTCCCGCGCGAGCTCGTGCTCGATCTCCTGCCCGGCGAGGAAGCGCCCGCGCCGCCATCCATCTGGCCTGCCGCTCGCGTCGTGTCACCTGACGATTCCGCCTTCGTGCAGTTCTCGTCGGGCAGCACGTCGGCGCCCAAGGGCGTCGTGATCACCCATCGCAATGCTTGCGCGAACCTCGCTCTCATCGTGGAGCATGACGGCCGCGGCCCGACGTCGCCCATCGTCATGTGGGTGCCGCTCTCGCACGACATGGGACTCGTCGGCGGCCTGTAGTCGCCCATGCTCATGGGGACCCCGCGCGTGCTG
>Ga0315912_10005932_pt1 | contig 11084 bp, 8 predicted proteins | sample VfabasoilMG_FD_204469 | JGI IMG/M metagenome (GOLD analysis project Ga0315912, IMG submission 204469) | Garden soil microbial communities collected in Santa Monica, California, United States - V. faba soil | ecosystem: Environmental > Terrestrial > Soil > Garden | place: USA: California...
CATGAGACGCGGATTGGTAATAGCAGTGAGCACGATCGCGGTATTGGCTGCAGCGGCAAGTGCGCAGGCACAGGGCCGGGGCGGCGCTCCAGCGTGTACGACGGTGCAGTGCGATGTGCTTGGGGACTGGGGTCGAGGGTACGCACTCCTCATCGGCGTGGCCGAAGCGATGCCCGAGGACAAGTTCGGATTCAAACCGACGCCCGCGCAGGAGAGCTTTGCGCAGCGCTTGATGCACGTGGCCGGCATCGACCTGAAGCTGGTGAGCACGCTCGGCGGCAAGACGGCTCCGCCGATGGTCAACGTCCAGGCGACCTCGAAGGCAGACGTCGTCGCCGCTCTTCGGCAGGTGAATGACTTCGGCGCCGCCGTGCTCAAAGAGTTCAGCGATCAGCAGCTCTCTGAGCGCGTTGCGTCGCTGCCGTTCCTGGGCCCGACCGCGAGCCGCCTGCGAGTCATCTACTTCTCGATGACGCACAGCCAGGACATCTACGGTCAGCTCGTTGTCTATTTGCGACTGAGCGGCATCACGCCGCCGGCGAGCAACAGACCGTAGGCATCGTCAGCTGCGGGCGGGTCGCCGTCGTAGCGGACCCGTTCGAGAAAGAGGCCGGAGGCTGGTGCCGTCAACCGCGCAGGTAACTCTGAGTCGGTCGACAGCATCGCCACGGCCTCATCTGCCGTCAGTCCACCGCGACCCACTTCGACGATGACGCCGACAAGCCGTCGGACCATCTTCCAGATGAAGTGAGAGCCTTCGACTCGAAAGAGCAGGATCGCCCCCATCTCGTGAATCTCGAGGCTGGTCAGGCTGACGGTTGTCGACTTCTGATCCGGGTCGTCATCGGAGAACGAGCGGAAATCGTGAAAGCCAGCGAGCCGCTTCGCGACCGCGCGCATCCGGGTGAGATCGAGATCATCCTTCACCCACCACACGAACGGTTTGGCGAATGCGGTCCGCCGGCGTGCGACCTGGTAGACGTAGCTGCGGCTGCGCGCGCTGTGGCGCGCATGAAAGGTGTGCCGCACTTTCTGAATCGACAGGATGTTGATGTCTGACGGGAGCTCGTCGTTGATGCGGCGCATCAGCGCATCGGGCGGCATCGATGTCGTCAGATCGAGGTGCGCGACCTGTGCGAGCGCGTGAACGCCGGCGTCGGTGCGTCCCGATCCATAGAGCTCGAAGTCGCGCGCGCCGGTGGCTTTGCCGATGGCAGCCTGAATCTCTCCCTGCACCGTGCGCGCGTTCTTCTGGATCTGCCAGCCGCTATAGCGCGTGCCGGCGTACTCGATCGTCAGCCTGAAGCGCATCCTTACTTGGCGGTCCGCATTCGGTCGAGCACCTGCCCCAGTTGCCGCAGTTCCTCGCCGTAGGTCGCCCAGTCACCGCTTCGCTGTGCGGCAACGGCGCGCTCGTAGTGCGATTGGGCTTCAGCCGCCAATCCTGTCAGGCTTGTGCTCGCGCCTGGAGACTGTGGTGCTGCGGCCGGAGCCGCCGGCGCAGCAGACGGTGCTGCCGACGATGCCGGTGTGCTGGTGGGCGCTCCTTTACCCCCGAAGAGCTCGGCGAGCCCTTCTTCCAGCGTCTCCTGCATGACGATCCGATTCTCGTATGCCACGATGACGCGAGTCAGTTCGGGGATACGTCCACCGGACGCACGCAGGTAAAGCGGCCGCACGTAGATCAGTGACTCTTCGATCGGGATCACCATGAGCGTGCCCCAGATCACCTGGGAGCCCTGCTGATTCCACAGCGTGACTTGTGGAGAGATGACCTGATCCTGCGAGATGCGTGCGACTACCTGACGTGGACCGAACACGAGCTTCTGTTTAGGGAACTCGAACGCGAGCATCTTGCCGTAGTGCGCGCCGTCGCTGCGAGCCACGAGCCAGGCCGCCAGGTTGTCGCGCCGGCGTGGCGTGAACGGCAACATCTGAATGAACTCCGCTTCCGATTCCCCCGGCAGACGCATGATCGTGTAGTAGGGCTGCATGGCGCGCCCTTCATTGCTGTCGTCGACTGTCGGGATCTCGTACTGATCCTCGCGGTTGTAGAAGACCGCCGGCTGCGTCATGTGATACGTCGCATAGACCTGCGACTGCAGCGCGAAGATGTCCTCCGGGTACCGCACGTGCGACCGGATGCTCGCTGGCATCTCCTCAAGTGGCTTGAACATCCCAGGAAAGATCTGGGCATACGTCGCCGCGATCGGATCGGCAGCGTCGGCGAGGTACGCGGTCGTCGTGCCGTTGTAGGCGTCGATCACGAACTTCACTGAGTTGCGGATGTAGTTCACCGGCCCCGATGGGGTCGAATACGGATACAGCGAGCTCGTCGTGTAGGCGTCGAACAGCCAGTACAGCTTTCCATCGGCGACGACGAGATACGGATCCTGGTCGAGGAAGCGAAGGAACGGCGCGAGGGCGCTGATGCGTTCGCGGATGTTTCGATTGAAGAGGATTTTGCTCTCAGCGTTGATGTCGTCGCTGAGCACGATCTGATACGAGCCAAAGCGCAAGGCAAAGACCAGCTTCCGCCAGAATGATCCCAACGACACTCCGCCAGTGCCGCTGTACTGCGTGAACTCGTTCTCGTCGCCACGTGGGTAGTTGAACTCGCGCGTGCGTGTGCGCACGATCACATAGTCGTTGGACCGCTCGCCGAAGTAGATGCTCGGTTCATCAATCTTTAGATCGATCGTGCTTTGCGGAGGAAGGTCGCGCACGAAGAGCACGGGCAGGCCTTCGCTCGTCACCTGGTTGACCGGCCCCAGAGTCAGACCGTAGCCGTGCGTGAAGGTCAAGCGCTCGTTGACCCAGGTGCGATTCGGCAGGCTCGCCGAGTTGAGCTCGCGGGCAGACAGCATCACCTGGCGGAGCTTGCCGTCGATGACGTAACGATCGTTGTCGACCGACACGAAGTCGTAATACGTGCGGATCTCCTGGATCTGTCCGAACGTTTCGAGCAGCGGCTGGTGATCCCAGAGGCGAACGTTTTCGAGCGTCGCCGCGTTGTTGGCGACGTCGTTGCGCGTGAGCAGCGCATCACCCGAGAGCGGACGCTCCTCGACGTTCTCGAGCCCGAACGCACGCCGCGTCGCCGCGATGTTGTGCTCGATGAACGGCGTTTCTCTGACCTGTTCGTTCGGCGTCACGATGAACCGCTGCAGGACGGAGCTATAGATCTCACCGCCGATTGAGACCGCGAGATAGAGGCCGATCGCTACGGGAATGGGCCAGTTCTTGTCCCCGAGCGCCTGCCATGCAGCGAGGCCCGCACCAATGACCGCGACTCCGATGAGCAGGAGGGCCGCCGGCATGCGCCCGTAGACGTCCGCATAGCTCGCGCCGTGAATCAGCCCTGACGTCTCGACGAGATGCGACGCACGTGTCAGCCACGCACCCCACGCGAGGAGCAGGAAGAACACCGCGGCGAGAACCATGAGATGGCGTCGCGCGACGGGTGACATCGAGAGGCGGGCGGGAAAGCCTGACGTCAGGTGGCCGGAGACCAGGTAGATCGCGCCGGACGTCACCGCCGCCAGTACGACCATCGTCTGCGAGAGCCGATGGATCAGCCTGAGGAAGGGAAGTGAGAAGACGTAAAAGGAGACGTCATGGCTCAGAATCGGATCGGCCACGCCGAACGAGGCGCCGAACCGCCACAACAACCATTCCTGCCACTGACCCGAGACGAAGAGGCCGATGACTGCCGCAACCAGGATCGCCACGCCGCGGGCCAGCGCGCGGAGTTGCTGGCCTCCGGGCAGCGTGACCTGTATGCCTTCGCGAGTCGTGAACACCGGACGAATGTTTCCGATCGCGTTCAGCGCGACGTTCAGATTCGCAATCAGCCAGACCGTGGCGACGATGAAGGCCAGGCTGAAAAGCGTCCCCTGGCTCCGGATCATCGTGAGAAAGACCTGGCGATACCCCACCTCGCCGAACCACAGCCAGTCGGTGTAGAAGCGGAGCAGCGACGGTCCCCCAAGGAACACGAGGAGGCCGAGCGCCAGAAGGGCAAGACGAAGAGGAGATTTCATTGGTATCTCGTACCTGCAGCCTCGAGGTCGGCGTGGATCTCCTTCGCCAGTCGTGGCGGCGAGACCACACGCGCGAACGGGCCCCAACTGAGGATCCAGCTTCGCAGACCCCAATCGTGGCACACGTTCAAGGTCACCGACACACGGCCATCCTTGCCATCCTCGAGCTCCTGTGACGGATGCCAGACCCGAGCCCTGACGTAAGGAGCCACACGCGCATCGAATTCAATTTCTACTCGCTCGGCCGGTCCAGTGTTTACACCGAGCGAGTTGGCGAACACGTCATCGCCGACGGCCTGGGTTGGCGTGAACGTCTGTTTTTCGAGGGAGGCGGATGCGATGCGGTCGACCGCAAACGTCCGGACGGCCTTGTACTCCGGCACATAGGCCAACAAATACATGCCCCCCTGCGCGAGTGCGAGGCGATACGGATGGACGAGGTAGTCCTTCATGCGTGCGCTCGACACCGAGTGATAGCGCATCGTCGTCACGCGGAAGTGCAGCGACGCTTCGAGAAGCCGCGCCACGATATCCGGCGAGCTCGCGCCGCCACGCGCGCGTGGGCCGGGCTTGGCAACCAGCACCGAGGGAAGCCGATCGAGGAACTGACGCATGCGCGGCGATAACAGTTTGGCCAGCCGCTCGAAGGCGTTCGTCAAGTCGCGCTGGAAGGGCGTACCCGCGACGGCTTCGAGGATGTTGCGGCTCAAGTAGAGAGCGCAGAGCTCGGAGAGCGTGAAGCCGGTATCGATCCCTTTCAGGACCTGACCGTCGAGACGCCAACTGACATGACCGTCGTCGTCGCGTTCGTCGTAGAGCGCGAAGCCGGCTTCCTGGAGCGCGGCGAGGTCACGGCGAATTGTGCGAGTGGTGACTTCGAGTTCTTTGGACAGCGCATCGATCGACGCGCCATGGCGCGAGGACTCGAGGGCATGTAGCAGCTTCCACTGACGAATGACTTCCTGGTTGCGGGGCACGGAGGGATCCTACTTGGCTTTAGGCTCCGGGCTGTCGGCTTTAGCCTCCTTCCTTGAAGCGACGAATCTCGCGTCGGCGGTTGCGATCGGGTGTGCCGGCGGCCTGGGTGGCCGCCCGGTAGACGCGTTCCATACGCCTGGCTTCGATTTCCTCGGGCGTGGGCTTGGGCGTCGCGTCGTCGTACAAGGCGCGCGCTTCGGCTTTCTTGACGTGCTGATCGATCGCGATGCGAACGATCACGTCCTGATAGCGTCCGAAGCCGCGGCTGATTCGGATCTTGTCGCCCTCGCGAATCGAACGGTGAGGCTTGGCGCCGTCGCCATTGACTTCCACTTTGCCGCCCTCGCAGGCACGCTTGGCCTCTGATCTCGTCTTGAACAGACACGCGACGTCGAGCCAGACGTCGAGGCGAACAGTGTCTGAAGCCTTGTCGTTCAAATTTCGATGTTCTCGCTTCTCAGTTCGGGTTCATGTTCATGTTCGAACCTGAACACGAACCGAGCACTCAGCACCGAGAAATTCGAACTTCAGATGAGCACTTCAATCTTCCCCTTCGCCTTCAGGCCGTTGACGAAGGTTTCCGTCTGCTCCTGCCGATTCATCTGCTGAAGATATTGCTCGACCTGCGGCTTCACTTCTTCGAGCGGAATCGTACGACCGGCCTTCTTCTCAGCCACCTTGATGATGTGGAAGCCGAAGTCGGTCTCGACCAGGTCGCTCGTGGTGCCGGGCGCCAGGCTGAACGCCGCATCGTTGAACGGGCCGACCATCTGACCCTGCTGGAAGAATCCGAGGTCGCCGCCATTGGCAGCGCTTCCTGGATCCGCTGAGTGCTCCTTGGCCAACGCCGCGAAGTCCTTTCCCGCCTTGACGTCCTTCAGGATGCCTTCGGCCTTCGCCCGCGCCTGCGCTTTGGCGGCGGCGTCCGCGCCCTTCGGCACGGCGATGAGGATGTGGCTCGCGCGCACGCTTTCACCCTCTTTGAACTGGTCAGGGTTCTTGGCGTAGAAATCGGTGACCTGCTCCGGCTTGACCACAACCTTTGCAGCGATCTCGTCCTCGATCATCTTGGCAATCGCCATGTCCTGGCGCGCATCCGACTTGACCTGCTCGAGTGTCAGCTTGCGCTGGGCGAGCATCTGCGTGAAGGTCTCTTCATTCGGGAACTGACCGCGAATCTGACTGATGCGCGCATCGACTTCGGCGTCGGGCACATCGACCTTCCGTGTCTTTGTTTCCTGCGCGAGCACCTTGTAGCCGATGAGCTGATCGAGCACGCCGCGCAAAACCTGGTCGCGTTGTTCCGCAGGAACCGGTCCACCCGCTCGTGCTTCGACTGCCTGCACCGCTCGATCGAAGTCGCTCTTGGAGATCGCTTCACCGTTGACGCGCGCGAGCACATCAGGCAGTTGCGCAGGCACCGGCTTTGGCGGTGCGGGAGTCGCAGCCTGTGCTGGAGCCGCACCCGCTTTCGCAGGAGTGGCAGCCTCGCTGGCGGTCTTGGAACACCCACACACGACGATCGCGACGATCAGCGGAAAGACTCGCATCAATGAACTTCTTTCTTCGTGAAATAGTTGGCGGGACGCAAGGGAAGTAGCACCACAGCGTACGATTGCGAGCCCCGTGCGGTCAAACCCGTCATGTTATAGTGGAGGTTCGTACGGCCTCGAAACTCCGCGTTCGAGAGGCCAGGTAGCTCAGTTGGTAGAGCACGTGACTGAAAATCACGGTGTCGCTGGTTCGATTCCGGCCCTGGCCACCAAATCGGTGTGAATCAACGCGTTAGTCGTGCTCGGTGCTCGGGCTCCAACCACAGGAGATACCGTGACCACGACAACCGCCACCGACACCAGCGATCAACCCCTCACAGAACAGTTGCTCCGACACGGCCGCATCCTCCGCGACTGGAGTCCGGAGACGGTCATCACGTATCGCAAGTCGTTCCGCGACTGTCCGGCGGAGATCACGAAAGCGAGCTTGAACGCTGCTGTGGTCGCGATGCGCGAGCGCGGCCTGACTCCCGGTGGGATCAACGTCCGGCTGCGGTCGATCAACTCGTTCCTGACGTGGGCGTATGAGGAAGGGCAGATCCGCGAACCGTTGCGGGTCAAGCTGCTGAAGAATCCGCCGGAGCCGCTCCAGACGTTCAGCGTCTACGATCCGCCCGATCTCGTGGGCGTCGGTGCGCCTTGTCTCGTCTTCACCCACTGGTCGTTGATCCGAATCACCACCTCCCCAGTGGGCATATCGCCAGTCATTCCTTCCACCCGAAAGCCTATGTCTGCGCCAGTGAAGACGCGGGGCTCGGGCAGCGGACGGTAGGCATAGGCTTGTGCAGATGCAACTGCGACAGCCACAACGACCAGGGACAATGCCCACAGAATGCCGATGACGACGATCTTGGTTCTGGTCATGCTCGATCCTCCCACGCGGGTTAGACGCAGCCACGGTGTCGTTTAGCTGCTCAGCGTACAGTGCCACGATCCGACTGAGCTTTCAGAAAAATCGCGAACACCTCCTGGCCGTGCTCCGAAGAAAACGACCGAACTCGGGCCGGGACCGAGGTGAGGAAGCTCCCAGACTTGATCCAAGTCAACGCACACTCGGCCGTTTCGCGCGGAGAATGCGCGAAGTGCCTAACAGGGAGGTGCCCCCAGAGCGGTGGGCGTTAGGTTATCTCCGAGGTCGCGTACGCGGGTATCGACGTGGCAGCGTCACCTTGCAAGCTGTCAGCGGTGCGGTGGAGACCGCTCGCTGGCGGGGCGTGTCTGACGACGCGATCAACAGCGTGTTACAGGCATCGGGCCTCTCGATAGATCCAGTCAAAGGGCTAGTCGACGACGAACGGACAGGATAGGCGTGCAAAGAATTATTGATGTTTGGTAATTCCTTGCCGAACGACCAACCGAACGTCACCGAACAAACCGAACGTTCGGGCATCGGGCAATCGTTCGGTTCCAGTTCGGTTCGTAGTTCGCTACTTCCGACCAACAAATACGGCTTTGTTCGGCAGGTTCGGCTACATCTGCCCCAGACCACGAGTAGCCGTTACTTCGCGGGCGCTTCCCAGTGACGGTTCGAGAGATGGGCCGCGACTCTCCACTGGCCGGCTTCCTTGCGCCATACACGAAGGACGGAGTTCGGGACGGTTCTCTTCTCGCCGCTCTTCATCTCGAAGGTCAGCACGTTGTTGCTGAACTCATATGCGAGGTCACCGGATTTCGCGATCTCGATCCGAACGGGTGTGGTCTTGGTGCGTTGGGAACCTTCTTTCCGGTCGGACACTTGCCCCACGCCTGGGATTTCTTCACCGCGCTCCGGAGCAATCGCGGGCCGCTTGTATGCACCCGACCAGAAGATGCGGTCTTTGGTGGCAAGGCCGCCTTCTGTCGTCTCGGCGCTGTCGATCTTTGCGATCAACGCGCGGATCTGTTGTTCGTCGGTCTGGGTGGTTTGGGCGCTAACGATCGCCGCGAGCGCAAGGACAAGGCAGCCGGTGACACTTGCCACTCTCATGGAGCCTCCGTGTGTTGGGGTGACGCGGTGGTGGTGCGGAAGCTTAGTCGCCGCAGTTGCGACGTTCAACCGTCAGTTTTGTAGGAGGTGAACGGGAGTGATCTCGGATCTGGGCCAGGCGGGCCGTCCTCGTTCTTTGGCACACTCCACACGTCGTGGCAATCGAGGCAGGCGAAGTAATCGGCGCGCCTCGAAATGACGACGCGATCCATCGAATCAATCCGATGACTGGCGCAAAACGGACACTGCGTTCTCGGTGACGACTGTGGCACGGGCAACGAAGTTTATCGTGCGACTACGACCGAGGCTGTCGGTTTTGACATCCATCACGTTGATTCGGCCGCCGGCTTCACCGTCACGTCGCGCGGCGGTGACGTCGGATCATTCTTCGCGTGATTCCAAATGTGGCCGCAGGTGCCAGCGCTCCACTCGATGCGAACGCCGTCGACGATGCGCCAGACATCTTCACCGCGCTGCAAGAGCAACTGGGTCTGAAGCTGCAGCGCGCAGAGAAGAAAGCCGTGCCCGTGTTCGTCATCGACCACATAGAACGGCCAAGCGAGAACTGAAATCAACAACACAGGTCATCCCGCCTTCTTCGAGTCGGCGCGAGCGGCGTCCTTCTTGCCGACGATGCATCGCGTCGCCGGTTCGTCAGCATCTTTCGGCACGAACCACCAACACCCACACGTGCGGCACGTGAAGTAGTCAACACGAGGCGAAGACAACAGGCCCGTGAGGTCCACGAGGGTGGCACTCTCACAATCGGGACAGACTATTCGAGCGGAGGGCATAATCAGGCACTAATACTGCGGACGCCGCATGCTACATCTTCGGGCGGATTTCCCTAGTCTTCCCGGGAAAAACCCTTACTCAAAATTGATATCGCCATTTCTCTGCGATCGCTCGTATTCCCTCTGTTAGCATCGAAGATCTGTCGTCGACGAGCGGCTTCGTCACGTCCGGAGGGTGTGCATGCAACTCCCCGATCTGAGGGTCGGGCTCCTCGGCGATCTGGCAGCGATTGAGCAGCGCATCGCGCGCAGCACATCGGAGTCAGCGCGAGACGAATTACTCGACAGCAGCGAGAAGCGCTATCGCCATCTCGTCGAGAACAGTCTCGGTCTGATCTGCACGCACGACCTCGACGGCATCGTCCTCTCGGTGAACCCCGCAGCGGCCAACTCACTGGGATACGAACCACGCGACGGCATCGGACGAAATCTGCGAGAGTTCCTCTCGCCCCCCACACGGCCCCGATTCGATCACTACCTCGCGCGCATCAAAGAACGTGCGCATGACAGTGGCGTGATGCATGTCATGCGGAAAGACGGCACCGAGCGCATCTGGATGTATCGCAACATCCTGTACGTCGAGCCTGGCGTGCGGCCGTACGTGCTCGGGCACGCGATCGATGTCACTGAGCGCGCAGCGGCCGAAGAAGCGCTGAAGCGGAGCCACGTGCAGACGCTCGAGGCGACGAGCCGTCTTGCCGGCCGTGTCGCGCACGCCTTCAACAATCTCCTCACGGTCATCATCGGCAGCACAGAGATTCTCCTCTCGGATCAGCCGATCGATGCGGAGACGCGCGCGCACCTGCAAGCGATCATGCGCTCGGCGACGCGCGGGGCGAGCGTCACACGACAGCTACTTGCCGTTGGTGGGCAGCAGCCAATCGATCGCATCGCGGTCGACTTGAACGGGATCGTCGCCAACCTCGAAGGCTCGCTGCGTCGCGTCGTCGGGCCATTCGCGACGTTCACGTTGAACCTCGAACAGTCGCTGCCCGATGTTGAAGGCGACTCGACGCAGATCGAGCAGGTTCTGCTGCACCTCGCCGGAAACGCGGGCGACGCCATTGGTGATGACGGAGCAGTCACGATCACCACGTCGTCCACCATCTCCGAGGACATTCGCGCTCGCAACTATCCCGAACTCGACTCTCGCGAGTACGTCTGGCTCACCGTGCGTGACACCGGTCACGGCATGGACGCGCGGACGAGAGATCACGTCTTCGAACCCTACTTCACGACGAAGTCCGCCGGCTTCAGCGCCGGCCTCGGACTGCCGGTCGTGTACGGCATCGTCAATCAACTCGGCGGAGCGATAGCCGTCGACAGCGAAGTGGGGCAGGGGACGGCGTTCACGATTGCGCTCCGTCGGGCATCGACGGCACGCGCGGCGCGGTCGGCGCCGAGTGTGGCCCCGGTTACAGAGCCAAAGTCCACTCGCACGATCGTCCTCGTGGACGATGAGGACGATGTGCGATCGGTGATGAAGTCGGTGCTGTGCCAACGAGGCTACAGCGTGCTCGATGCCCCGAGCGGAGCGGACGCGATTCAGTTGCTTGCGGCGCATCCGGGATCGATCGACATGCTGGTCACCGATGTGTTGATGCCCGGCATGAGCGGTCGCGAACTTTACGAACACCTGTCCCATCAGCACCCAGGCCTCAAAGTCCTGTACGTCTCCGGCTATGCCGACGATGCGTTCGCTCACGAGCAGGAGTGGGGAAACGCATTCCTCTCGAAGCCGTTTTCGCTC